>Ga0208863_1000048_pt1 | contig 153854 bp, 136 predicted proteins | sample RifOxyD3_FD_184040 | JGI IMG/M metagenome (GOLD analysis project Ga0208863, IMG submission 184040) | Soil microbial communities from Rifle, Colorado - Rifle Oxygen_injection D3 (SPAdes) | ecosystem: Environmental > Terrestrial > Deep subsurface > Rock core/Sediment | place: Rifle, Colorado...
TCGACGAAGAAAAGGCGAAGAGTCGGGCTAATTGATAAATGGGATTTATGTCAATCGGCTTCACTTTTCGCGTGGGCTGAGACCTTGGTAACCATAAATAGTATTAATTTGTAAAGGCTATGAGAGGGTGCGGTGAGGTACGAACCGCACCGCTCGCGGGCGACGCCGACACGATTGATGCGGTTCGCTATCGCTCACCGGCATCCTGCCTGTCGGGTTTAATGAAGGTCTTGGCCCGATGATCATCCAATCAAGCCGCTTTACGCCCTACCGCCTTCCCCTGCGGCGTCCCTGGGTCAGCCATCATGACCGATTGGCTTGGCGCGAGGGTTGGCTGGTCCGTCTCCGGGCGGAAGATCTGGAAGGTATCGGCGATTGCGCCCCCTTGCCGGAGGCGGGGACCGAGACATTGGCCGAGGCGGAGAGCTGGCTGAAACGGCTGCTTCCCGCCCTTGCCGGGCAGGAACCGGGCGATCTGCTCCGGCATTTGGATAACCATGTCCATATCCCTCCTGCCGTTCGCTGCGGTATCGAAACCGCTTTGATTGACCTGCTCTCCAAAGGGCGGGGGATCGGCATTGCCCAGTGGATCAACCCCGATGCCCTTGAGGGGGTGAGGGTCAATGCCAATCTGGGCGCTTTGGATGATGCCGTCCTGGAACGGCTCGACGAGGCTGATGGCTGCTCAGTAATCAAGCTGAAGCTCGGCCTGGCCCCGGTTGCGGATGAAATCGGCCGGTTGCAACGCCTGAGCGGAAGGCTGCCCCCTGGAATCCGTCTGCGGCTGGACGCCAATCAGGCCTGGGGGCTGGAAGAGGCGATCCGGATGCTGGATGCGGTGGAGGATTTGCCGGTCGAGTCTATCGAAGAGCCCCTGGCAAGCCCCGATTCTGTTGCCTTGCGCCGCTTGCAGCAGCGCACCCCGATTCCCCTCGCCCTGGACGAATCCCTGGTCTTGCTCGGCCGCGATGCCTTGCTGGCCGATCCGCCGGTGCGGCGCGTCGTCTTAAAGCCCATGGCCCTGGGGGGAGCGATGGCGGCCTTGGAATTCGCCCGGCGATGCCAGGCGGCGGGTATGGAGACGGTAATCACCACGACCATCGACAGCGCCATTGGCGTCTGGACCGCTGTTCACCTGGCCGCCGCGCTGGGCAAGGCGGGCGCCGGTCTGGCCCACGGGCTGGCGACAAGCCGGTGGCTGGCCGAAGACCTGGCCGCGCCGCCCCGGATCGAGGGGGGCGTTATCAGTTTGGCTGACGGATAGATTCAGCCGCCTTTTTCCAACTCCGCGACCCGTCCGCGCAGGGCTTCAAGCTGTTGTTGCATTTCTTTGATCTTCTTCAGGGTATCCGGCAGGCGGCCCAGGGTGGCCTGTTCCTTCATGAACCGGCTTTTCTCGCGAGCGGGGAAACCCGCTACCGTCTCGCCCGGACCGATGTCTTGAATGACGCCGGACTGGGCGCCAATCCGGGCTCCAGCGCCAATATTCACATGATCCGCCACGCCAACCTGCCCCCCCAGCACGGACCCCGTGCCCAGTTTGACGCTGCCGGCCAGTCCTGTTTGAGCAGCCATAACGACGTGCTCGCCGATGTCGCAGTTGTGGGCGACCTGGACCAGGTTGTCGATCTTGGTGCCGCGCCCGATCCGGGTGACGCCCAGCGCCGCCCGGTCGATGCAGGTGTTGCAGCCGATCTCTACATCGTCTTCGATGACCACCCGGCCAAGCTGGGGCACGGGGTGGTGGTGGTCCTTGAGCCAGACGAAGCCGAAGCCCTCGCCGCCGATGCTGGCGTTGCAGCGGATGAGGACCCGGTCGCCGAGGGTCACGCCCGGCATGAGGCTGGCGTTGGCGTCGATGCGGCAATCCGCGCCGATGTTCACCCCCTCGCCCAGGTAGACCCCCGGACCGATGCGGCTGTTGGCCCCTACACGGACGCCCTTGGAGATGACGGCGCAAGCGCCGATCGAGACGCCGTCCCCAAGGACGGCATCGGGCTGTACGCTGGCGTCAGGATGAACGCCGCTGTAACCGGGATGCTCCACGAAAAGCTCCGCGATGCGGAGGAATGCCAGTCTCGGATTCTCGACCCGGAGCAGCGGCCTGTCCGGCATCTCGGGAAAGTCGGGCGGAACCAGCACCAGCGCCGCCCGGCTCGTTTGGACCTGTTCCTGATAGCGCCTGGATTCGGCGAAGGCGATTTGATCCGGTCCTGCATCTTCCAGGGCGGCGATTCCCCGAATCGGGGTATCCAGCATTTCCTTGATATCGAGTCCCAGTTGTTTCATCAACTGATGTAAACCGAATTCGGGCATTTAGCGTTTCCTTTTTCAGCAATCGGCCAAGCTTTTAATCCTAGCATGGCCCATATGATGAAAAACGTCCGTAATTATTCAGCTCCCCCTCCCTCCGGGAGGGGGTTGGGGGGAGGGTAGGGCGTAGACCGAGCACCCACGCCTGAATCGACCCCTTACCCCCTCCCCCACCCTCCCCCTGGAAGGGGGAGGGGGCAATTTCCGAATCGAGCTGAATAGTTACAAACGTCCCTGTTTTCCCCCCTGCGGGCGCCGTGTCGGCGTCCAAATCTGCTCCCGGCAGATTTGTCATGATGGTTGCGGTCAGGGTTTCTCATTAGAATCCCCCCATGACTTCATCAGCCAGTCCCCGCTTTCGCCATCAGCTCGTCATCCCCTTTCAGGATGCCGACGTGGCCGGGATGCTGTTTTTTGCCCATCTGTTCCGTTACGCCCACGAGGCCTATGAGCGTTTCATGTCCGCCCTGGGCCATCCGTTGGCCGGCATCATCGGCGGGGGGGCCTATCTGCTGCCGCTGGCGCACGCCGAGGCGGATTACCGGCGGCCCATGCGCCTCGGTGAGCCAATCCGCATCGAACTGGGTGTCGGGCATCTGGGCGAGAGTTCCTTCCGGCTCCATTACCTCTTTTTGGGCGGAGACGGGCAATTGAGCGCGACGGCAGAGACGGTGCATGTGACCTTTGGGGTGGTGGAAAAAAGGCCCGTTGCCATCCCGCCCGGCCTTCGCAAGGCCCTGGAACCCTATCTTTTGGGGGATATGGCGTGAAAAAAGGGGGTTGCCATGGATAAGATCGAGGTCTTGCAGCGAAGGGCGGAGCGGGAACGCAAGGCCCGCAAGGAGGCGGAGCGGCTGCTGGAGGAGAAAAGCCTTCAGCTCTACGAGGCGAACTGTTTTCTGGCCGCCCGCGAGGCGAAGACCCGGTCGATCCTGGAGGCCATCAGCAACGGCATACTGACCTACGGCGAAAACGGCCGGATTCAGTCGGCCAACCGCGCCGCGAGAACCATGTTCGGGTATTCCCCGGAGGCGTTCGCGGAACAGGGGATCGAGGCGCTCTTTTCTCCCGCGCCGAATCGCGAGGCACTCTTTCCCAATCCGGAGCACGAACCCCAATTCATCATCTGCGCCCAGGCGATCAGCCTGGATGGCCGCCTTTTCCCGGTGGAGCTGAAGGTCAGCCTGGTCTCGGTCGAGGGCGGCAGTATCTACATCGCAACCCTGGTCGATGTCAGCGAACGCAAGCGCGCCCAGGAACAGATCGAACAACTCGCCTATTTCGACAATCTGACGCACCTGCCGAACCGAACCCTGTTCGAGGACCGGTTGCGCATGGCCATCGAGAGTGCCCGCCGCTACGAGGACCCCTTTTGCGTCATGTTCCTGGACCTGGACCGGTTCAAGCGGATCAACGACACCCTCGGCCATGTGGTGGGCGACAGGCTGCTCAAGCAGGTGGCGGGGCGGCTGAGACATTCGATCCGGGAGACCGACAGCGTGACGCGCCTGGCGACGAGCGAGTTTTCGTCCACTTTGGCGCGTCTGGGGGGCGACGAGTTCACCCTGCTCCTGACGCGGGTCAGGAGCAATAACGACGTGGCCCGCCTGGGCCAGCGCATCCTGGAGAACCTCCGCCGTCCCTTCCGCGTGGACGGCCAGGAGCTGGCGATCTCCGTCAGCATCGGGGTGGCGCTCTACCCGAACGACGGGAGCGATTCCATCACCCTGCTGCGCAACGCCGATACGGCCATGTACCAGGCGAAAAAACAGGGCCGCGACAAATTGATCTATTACACCTCGGCCATGAACGCCACCGCGCTCATGATGCTGGGGCTGGAGGCGGAACTGCGCAGGGCCTTGAGCCTGGGCCAGTTGGAGGTGTTCTACCAGCCCAAGCTCGCCATCCCCGCCCGGAAGCTGGTCGGGATGGAGGCGCTGGTCCGCTGGCGCCATCCCGAGCGTGGGCTCATGCTGCCCGGCGAGTTCCTTCCGGTGGCGGAGGAGTCGGGGCTCATCGGTCCTCTGAGCGACTGGGTGCTGGAACAGGTCTGCCGGCAGATACAGGATTGGCAGGCGCGGGGCCTCGACCCGGTGCAGGTGTCGGTCAACGTATCCAATCAGCAGTTCCACAGCGGACGGCTGGTGGAGACCGTCGCCCGCGTCCTCGATGAAACGGGCGTGGACCCCCAGCTCCTGGAGTTGGAACTGACTGAGAACATCGTCATGGAAGATGTCCACTCCGCGATGGAGATGATGGCGCAGCTCAAGGAGATGGGTGTCGTGCTTTCCCTCGACGACTTCGGCACCGGCTACTCCTCCATGAGCCACCTCAAACGCTTCCCCCTGGACAAGCTCAAGATCGACCGCTCCTTTGTGAAGGATATCGCGGCCGATCCGGATGACGAGGCCATTGCCCGTTCCATCATCGCCCTCGCCCATAGCCTCAACCTCCGCGTGGTCGCCGAGGGCGTCGAGAAGGAAGAGCAGTTGCAGTGGCTGGAGGGGAAGAAGTGTGACGAGGTCCAAGGCTACCTGTTCAGCCGCCCCGTCTCCGCCGATCTGGCGGAACGGCAATTGACCGGCCACCGGGAGCGCGGATGCTGAGGGTCCTCTCTCCGCCGGAGTCGGATTGGCAGGAGGACGACACAAGGGAAGCACCCGCGAAACCCGCCCGGTTCTCCGGCTACCTGATCCGTGCCCTGCTGATCCTGTTCGCCCTGTCGGTGCTACCCGTCCTTTGCCTGCGCTGGCTGCCGCCCCCAACCAGCGCCTTCATGATCGCGGACCGGCTCGGGCAGTCCCTCGGCGGCAAACCCAAAATCGCCCTGAGTTACCACTGGGTCGGCTGGGAGGGGATATCGCCCCATCTGGCGCTGGCGGTCATGGCGGCCGAGGATCAGAAATTCCCCGCCCATTGGGGCTTCGATTTCGATTCGATCAAACAGGCCTGGCGGGATAACCACAGCGGAAAGCAGGTGCGGGGGGCGAGCACCATCACCCAGCAGGTGGCGAAGAATCTCTTTCTCTGGTCGGGCCGGAGCTACCTGCGCAAGGGGCTGGAGTCCTACTTCGCCCTCCTGCTGGAGCTGTTCTGGCCCAAACAGCGGATATTGGAGGTCTACCTGAATGTCGCCCAGTTCGGCGAGGGGATCTACGGCGCGGACGCCGCCTCCCGGCGCCTGCTGGGAAAACCGCCCGCAAACCTGACCCCTCGCGACGCGGCCCTGCTGTCAGCCGTGCTCCCCAATCCCAGAAAACTACGGGCAGGCAAGCCCTCCACCTATGTCCAATGGCGAACGCGCTGGATTCAGGCGCAGATGATCCGCATGGGAGGGACGGGATTCCTGAAGGGATTGTGAGCGGCGGGGTTTCTAGGTTTATCGGATCACTCGAACCAGAGCAACTGGGCGGTGATGTTGTCGCTCTTGCCCTCGGCACGCTGCCGGGCCAGTTGGGCCAGTGCTTTCAAGCGCTGTTCCCTCTCTCCTCCTTGTTGGGCCAGGGAGCATATCTCCTCCGGCGAAAGCCTCTCCCAGAAGCCGTCACTGCACAGCAGCAGGGATTCGCCCAAGCCGAGAGATTGGCTGTGCCGCCTTACGGAGGGCTGGAGTACTCCCGTCGTGGCGATGGATCGGGTCAGGAGCGATCGCTCAGGGTGGCCGGCGACTTCATCTTCACGGATTTCTTCCATGTCGAGCAGCATTTGCACCACCGAGTGGTCGCGGGAGCGCCAGTGGATCTTGCGGCCATCGAAGCGGTAGAGGCGGGTATCGCCGATATAGAGCGTCGTAAGCTGGCGATCCGGCAGGGCGACCCAGGCGACGGCGCAGGTGGTGTGGGCATCCGCCCCCGGCATCCTTACCTTGACCTCCTCGCCCATGGCGTTGGCAGCTTGTTGCGCCAGATGGGCGAGGGCTGCCTCGGGGTCTCGGGCGAGTTCAGGCCCAGCCTGTTCCGCGAGCCGGATCAGGGAGCGGCAAAAGATCTCTGAAGCCAGCTCGCCAGCCTGGTGTCCGCCCAGGCCATCGGCCACCACCAACAGAATCCCCTCCGCCAGATGCAGATGGGCAAGGTAGTCCTCATTATTTTCACGGTCGCCGCGATCCGTGAATTCGCACCAGAGGGGAGAGAGAGGCGTGGAAGGAATCAGCCGGGAGAACAAGCGGTTGAACATCGTCGGGGTCCCTGTTTATTGAGCCTGTCAGGGCATCGATACTAGCCTGGATATTTCATAAATTCACCTTGCCCTTGCTTGTCTTCGCGTATTTTTACGCTAACGATCATGGGGCGAGGCGGGCCACACCGGAAGATGAAAACGCTAACGTAGGTCGGCCTTCAGGCCGACTGTCGCCCTAAAGGGCGACCTACAGCACGGATTTTTACGGTAAGGTGATAATGGACGGCGGGCTATATTTTTCGGGGTGATCCATGCTGAAATCGGGTGAGTTGGTGAAGGCGCCGGACGGCGCCACCCTGTTGGACTGGGCAGAACAGGCCGCCCTGGCGATTCAGCGCTCTCCCGGCCCGTTGGGCCTGGCCCCGGATCTGAGACAGCCCACCGGCCAAGAGACCGATCCCGGCGATGACCTTTGCTTGCGCGCCCCCGCCGCCGATATCTACCGGCTTGGACGGCTTCTCTACGGGCAGGCATGTGGCGGGGAACCGGCAACCCCGCCGGATGCAATGGGGCCGGAAGACGCCGGACTGACGCCCCAGGAGCGCAAACATTTCCGGCGAGCGGTCCTGATGCTCTTCGGCGGCGACCCCAACGCGACTCTGGTCTTGGGCGGCAGACGCGGCCTGCCCGATCTGGACTACAACGCGGGCCGTCTGACTGCATTGCTTGAACGCCTCACCTCCCCCGCGCCGGAGGCCAGGCCGGCGGTTGCCGAGGTGCTGCGGGGGATCGAAGAAATCCGGTCCGCTCTCCAGCCCCGGATCGACAGCCTGACCCTGCGGGTGACGCCGGAAACGGTCCGGGCGGAAGAGACCGCCTCGGTGGAGTTGATCGTCGCGGGCGCTGGGCTTCCTACCCATGACCGCTGGCTGAATCTCACCCTGGATGGCAACCCCCTGTCCGCCGAGGTGGAAACGCCGGCCGGGGACTATCTCAACGGCGAAGGCATCTGGCGCTATCGCTGGAAGGCCGGGATCGACGACGAAGGGGCACGGCGTCTGGCGGCGCGTTGCTGGGCCGGGGATCATTCGCCCCAGGGCGAGGTCCAGGTGCGGGTGCTTGCCGCACCGGAACAATTCTGGCGGGCAGGCAGACGGGAGGCGGCGGTTGAACGCGAACCCCGCGAGGAGTGGCTGGATCAGATGCAACGCGAGGCGGCGGCCCCGCCCCGGCAGGCGGCCTTTCACGAACTGCTGGCTCGGCTCGGCAATCGCTTTCCCGATAACGCCCTATTGCGGGCCAGGCTGGACCGCCTGGAGGGCCGGGGGGATGTCCCGGACCGGCTGGGACCCCTGAAACGCGGGCTGGGCGCTCTCTACAAGCGCTACCGCACCCTGCTGGTCGATGGCGTTGATCTGGGTCTCAGTGAGGAAGATTTCGGCCAAGTCCGGGAGATTATGGTGCGGAAGGGGCTTCCGCCGGGCGAGACCGCAGGCTTCATCAAGGATCTCAGGGCGCGGCAGGTCCTGGGATTGATCGCCTTGACCGGCGAATTGCTCCTGGGCCACAACGCCGATGCCGATGTCGTCATGGCCTGCGACGCGGTCAGCGGCAAGCATGCCCGGCTGGGCTGGGACCCTGTCCAGCGCGGATTCTGGATCGAGGACATGAAATCCTCCAACGGCACCTGGTGGGGCCGGAACGAACGCCTCCGGCCCGGCCGCCGCTATCCCCTGGAACCGGGCCGACTCTTCTACCTGGCGGATCAGAATACGCCCCTGGCAGCGTTTGTCCTTTCCCTGCCGGTGGAACCGGATTTGTAACAGGGCAAAGCGAACCTCCCAGCGCTCGGGCGGTTGACTGCCCAGGCTTTTTAAGTAGCATCGAAAACTCATTCTGAAACAGGACGGTTGCCAGCCATGTTGGGGCGTTTAGCGAAGCTGCTCATTTCCTCGCCGGGGGGCGCGTCGCCTTGGCTGCCTGCCGGCGGCAACCCCTTTCTTTACACGCTGCATCTGCGCGGGGTGGCCGATCCGCTCGATCCCAATCCCTTGTGGGAGCACGAGTACGCCGGCGGCGCCACGATCCAGGATGTGGCCAGCGGGCGCAACGACCGGCGATTGCGGACGGCACTGGATGCCCATCGCCACATGGGCTCGCGGCGGGATGCGGAGAGCCGGCGGCTGGTGGCGGACCCTCGCGTCTATACGGATGTCCTGCTGCGCATACCCCAGTCCGCCTGGCGGGCCGCGCGTTACGACGACCGCCTTTTGATCATGGCCGACGAGCTCGCCCGCATGCACGGGGAGGATTTTCAGAATCACCTGCTCGACGGCCGGAGGGCGCGTTACCTGGTGGTGCCGGAGGATCGCCTGCCCGCCGATGAGGTGATCTGCCAGTTCGGCATGGGGGTCTTCCTGCCCGACGCCGAGGACCGGCAGGTCGGCGAGGCGCGCTTTCTGCTGGGCGAGAGCGAGGAGGAGCTTCCCCCCTGGCAGTCCTACGAGATGGGCGGCGATTCAAAGCACCTGGTGAGCCGTCCGGCCGGCGTCTACCGGGATCAGCATTATCTCCTGTTGGGCCATGACCTGTTCCAGGGGACGATCCTTTTCCCTCGCAGCCTCGGTGGTTATCAGGGGTATGTCGCCATCGACCTGGCGAGCGGCCGTCCGGCCCTCGAATTCAGCGACGGGGCGGCGCTGGAGACGCGGGTGGAGGGTGACCGGCAGATGGGAGAATTCATCTGCACCCTGCGCCCGAGGGACTGCGAGGAGACTCAGGGCTTTGGCATCCTCATCCGGCGAAAGGCGGCCGCTACGCCCCCCTCACCCGCGCCTTCGGCGGCGGCGGGCCACACCATCGTCCTGGGCCGAAGTACCGGCGGCCCCTGCCTGAGGCTGACGGCCCTGGCCCTGCCCACGCTCGATGGGATCGCCTCCTCCGGCGTTACCGGCTGGCGGCTGGCTCTCAATCCCGACGGGACGCCTTCGGAGATGGCCTCCGGCGGGGCCGTGCTGACGGGCAAGGCCGGCGACAAAGGCATCTATCTGAGAAGACCGGGCGAGGCGGAATATCGGCCGATGCCCCTCCCGGCCCAGGGGATCGATTGCGGCAAGGGTTGCGCCCCGCTCGAACTCATGCCGTCCACCGTCTCCGGCTATCTGGCCCTGCTGCTGTTGCCCGCGCCTGTCCCCTATCTCCTGCCCAAGGCCGTCCAGGAGACTGGTGTGGTGCTCGGCGGCCAGCCCAACGGGGATGAGGCCGGTATCGCCCTGAACCTGCTCAACCAGCTAGGCAGCCTGCTGGGATGCGAAGGGATGTTGAACAATCTGGTGTCGCGCCGGTTCGTGAAGGTGATCCAGACCGGCGAGGGGCTGCGGATCGAGCTTTTAAGCTCCAGCTATCCCGCCTACCTCCTCGACCGGGAATACCACCTGCGCGGCACCCTGGGCTTCGGCGCCGGTTCCGGTCTGCTGCACCCCGGCGAGCACCTGCAAATCGGCCTCTATGTGCTGCGGTACGAGCCCTAACCCGGATATTTTCACAGCCTCCGAGGAGGGACAGATGACAGAAAAACCCGGCCTCTCCAATCCCCTGGGCGGCACCACTTACATTGTCGTCATCTACGCCGCCTTCGGCGCCCTCTGGATACTGCTCTCCGACGAGATCGTCGCCCTGCTGATCAGTGAACCCGCCCAGATCGTCATGATCAGCATGCTCAAGGGCTGGTTCTACATCGCCGTGACCTCCCTGCTGCTCTACGGACTGTTGCGGCGCCATGCCGAGGCGGTGCGCCGTACGGAGGAGTCGCTGCATGAGAGCGAGACGCGCTTTCGCGACCTGTTCGACAACATGAGCGATGGCGTCGCGATCTACGAGACGGCGGATGGGGGCGCTGATTTCCATTTTGTCGAGCACAACAAGGGCGGCGAATGCATCACCGGCCTGGCGAGGGAATCGGTTATCGGCCGGAGCGTGCGGGAGGCGTTCCCAGGGATCGAGTCCATGGGGTTGCTGCCTGTCTTCCAGCGGGTGTGGCGAAGCGGAGAGCCGGAATACTTCCCGGTTACCCAGTATTGCGACGATAAGCTCAACGTCTGGGTGGACAACTATGTCTTCAGGCTGCCCAGCGGCAAGGTGGTAGCCATCTACCGCGACGTGACGCAACGGCGCCGGGCGGAAGACGAGATGCGCGAGAGCGAGGCCCATTACCGCTCGGTGGTGGACAACCTCAAGGAGGTGGTCTTCCAGACCGACGCCCAGGGCATCTGGACCTTTCTCAACCGCTCCTGGACCGAGATCACGGGTTTCCCGGTGCAGGAGAGCCTGGGGACCCTCTTCCTCGACTACGTCCACCCCGAGGACCGCCAGCGTAACCAGGAGCTCTTCGAGCCCCTCATCCAGCGCAAGAAGGAGTATTGCCGCCACGAGATCCGCTACCTGCATAAAAATGGCGGCTTTCGCTGGATCGAAGTCTTCGCCCGCCTCACCCTGGACGATCAGGACCGGATCATCGGCACCTCCGGCACCCTGAGCGACATCAGCATCCGCAAGTACGCAGAGGAGGCCCTCCGCCGTCAGGCCGAGGAGCTGATCGAGCGCAACGCGGAACTGGTGCGCTTCAACAGCGCCATGATCGGGCGCGAGCTGGACATGATCGAAATGAAAAAGCGCATCAACGAACTCTCGCGCCAACTGGGGCTGGAACGACCCTATCCACTGGCCTTCCTGGACGAAGAGGCCCCATGAGGCCCCGCTTCCTGCTCGCCCTGTTGCTACCCTTCATCGCCTGCGGTCTGCAATGGCTGCTGTGGGACGGCTACATCAAGCCCTACGTCTGGTTCCTCTTCTTTCCCGCCGCCTTCTTCAGCGCCTGGCTCGGCGGGCTGACCGGCGGCCTGGTCTCGACGGTCACGGGTGCGCTGCTGGTCTGGTATCTCTTTATTCCACCCTCCTTTTCCTTCGCCCTGGAGGACTTGGCGGCCGCCTTCTCCATCGCCCTCTTCATCCTCATGGGCGCCCTGTTCGCCGGGTTCTTCGAGCGGCTGCAACGGGCCATGCGGCGCACCGATGAAGCACTGGCCGAGACCCGCGCGGCCAACGAACGTATCACCGAGCTGTACCAGAAGACCCTGGAGCTGGACGAACTCAAGTCCCAGTTCTTCGCCAACGTCAGCCACGAGCTGCGCACCCCCCTGACCCTGATCATGGCGCCCCTGGCCCAGCGCGTGGCCAAGGCCGGTCTGACCGAGGCCGAGCGGAGCGAGGACGGGATGATGCTGCGCAACGCGCGGCTGCTCTATCGCCAGGTCACCGACCTGCTCGATGCCGCCAAGCTGGAGGCGGGCGGCATGACCCTCGACTACAGGCGATTCGATCTGTGCCGTCTGGTCCAGGCCATGGCCTCCAATTTCGACTCCCTGGCGCGGGAGCGGGGCATCGGCCTTCGCATCGATGTCCCTCCGCACCTGACCGCCGAGGCCGACGGCGAGAAGCTGCAACGCATCCTGCTCAACCTCCTCTCCAACGCCATCAAGTTCACCCCCGATGGGGGCGCCATCGAAGTGCGGCTGCGCGAGGAGGGCGATCAGGTCCTCATCGAGGTGCGCGACAACGGCCCCGGCGTCCCATCCGAGCTGCGCGAGGCGGTGTTCGAGCGCTTTCGCCAGCTGGAGGGCGGCCCCCAGCGGCGATTTGGCGGCACCGGCCTGGGGCTGGCCATCGTCAAAGAGTTCGCGGAACTCCATGGCGGCCGGGCGGGGCTGACCGATGCGCCCGGCGGCGGCGCCCTGTTCAGCGTCAGCCTTCCCCTGAAGGCGCCGGAGGGCCGGATCGTTCGAGAAATCCCTGCCCCGCTCGACGAAACGATCGAGCAGGGCGTGCTGGATGAGCTGGCCCGCGTGGCCGCGCCTTCCGCGCCTTTGGAAGAAGGCGGAAATGGCAGGCCTCTGGTGCTGGTGGTCGAGGATAACCCCGACATGAACGGCTTCATCGCCGGCGTTCTGCGTCCCGGTTACAGCGTCGCTACGGCCTTCGACGGCCAGGAGGGGCTGGAGAAGGCACTGGCCCTGCGCCCCGACCTGATCCTGGCCGATGTGATGATGCCGCGCATGAGCGGCGACCAGATGGCGCTGGCACTCCGCCGCCGGCCGGAGATGGCCGATGTGCCCATCCTCATGCTCACCGCCAAGGCCGACCGCGAACTGCGTCTGCGCCTGCTCAAGGCGGGGGTGCGGGAATATCTCATCAAGCCCTTCAATGCGGAGGAACTGCTGGCGCGCATCGGCGGGCTGGTCAAGGAGCGGCGGCGGACCCTAGGCGAACTTCGGGAACGGGAGGAGCGGCTGCAACTCTTTATCGATCATGCGCCGGCGGCCCTGGCCATGTTTGACCGGGAGATGCGCTACCTGGCGGTCAGCCGCCGCTGGATGCGGGACTATGGCCTCGGCGAGCGCGACATCATCGGCCTGTCTCACTACCAGGTCTTCCCGGAGATCGGTGAGGATTTGAAGGTAATTCACCAGCGAGGCCTAGCCGGGGAGGTCATGGCGGCTGATGAGGTCCGGTTCGAGCGTGCCGATGGCCAAGTACAGTGGTTGCGCTGGGAAATGCGGCCCTGGCACCGGGCGGAGGGCGGTGTCGGCGGCATCCTGATCTTTTCCGAGGATATCTCGCGACTGGTCGAGGCCAAGCGGGAAATCATCGCCCTCAACGCCGATTTGGAGCGGCGCGTCGTGGAACGCACCGCCGAACTGATCGCCGCCAACCGGGAGCTGGACAGCTTCTCCTATGCCGTTTCCCACGATCTGCGCGCCCCGCTAAGGGCCATGAGCGGATTTTCCCAGGCGCTGGTGGAGGATTTCGGCGGCCAGTTGCCGGGCGAGGCCAGGGTCTACCTGGATCAGATCGGCATCGCCAGCCGGAAGATGGGTGAGCTGATCGACGGCCTGCTGAGCCTGTCGCGTTCCACCCGAGGGGAGATGGAACGAGACCGGGTGGATCTCACCGGCATGGCGCGGCGCCAGCTCGGCGACCTGGCCCGGAGCGACCCGGCGCGGCGGGCTGTCACGGAGGTCGAAGAGGGTCTTGAGGTCTGGGGCGACCGGCGCATGATCGAGGTAGTGATGACCAATCTGCTGGGTAACGCCTGGAAATATTCAGCCAAGGCGGCCGAGGCGCGAATCCGGGTCCATGCCGAGGATCGCGATGGGCGGCGCTGGATCTGCGTCGCCGACAACGGCGCGGGGTTTGACATGGCCCATGCCGCCAAGCTGTTCCACCCCTTCCAGCGCCTGCATCGGCAGGAAGAGTTTCCCGGCATCGGCATCGGCCTGGCCACGGTGCAGCGCATCGTGCAACGCCACGGCGGCGGAATAGTTGCGCGGGGCGAGCCGGGCAAGGGAGCGGCCTTCTGCTTTTCCCTGGCGGGGGAGGGGAACCGCTGAGTCACCAGGTGGATGTAGGACGCCCTGAAGGCCGACCTGCCCAGCGACGTCCGATCGGCCATTTTTACGCTAATTTTCCGCGGTTTTTCTCAAGCCTTGATTGCAGGCCCCTCGGGTTGGTTGAGGTTCCTGAAGGACTGGGGTTGATCGGAGAAGTCCGCCGTTGTCCAGCGGTGTGACTCGATCCAACTGATCACCCGCCGCCCGCCGCGCTCCAGGTAATCCGCCATGTCCGCCAGCAGCCCCCGCTGTAACAGCAGGCAAAGCTGTTGGCTCCGCTCGCCGTCGTGGGCGATGGCAATCTCGGCGCTCTCCCGGTCCATGGCGGCCCGTAGCCGGGAGACCAGATCCTCCGGAAGCCGGGGCGTGTCGCAGGGGACCACGCAGATGAGCCCGGTCTCTACCTGCCTGCCGGCGGCAACGATGCCCGCCAGGGGGCCTTGAAAATCGCTCAGTTCGTCCCTGACCAAAGGATGGCCGAACCCAGCGTAGGCCTCCAGGTTGCGGTTGGCGCTGATGATTATCCGTCCGGCCTGGGGGGCGATACGCTCGATCACATGGGCGGCCAGGGGCCGGCCCTCGAAATCGATCAGGCCCTTGTCCGCGCCGCCCATGCGGGAACCGCGTCCGCCGGCCAGGATGATGGCTGTAATGCTTTGATTCACGGTGATTCAGTAGTCGAAAAAGGTAAGTGATGGATCGGTTTCTCCCTCAACCGCCAAGGCGGCGCTCCAGCCCGGCTGGGGCGAGAAGGGAATGATACGGTGCGCAGGCGCGGCCTTGGCGCCGAAGATTCCATTCCCGGTAAGCTTCTGCCGGGCCTCGAAGGCGGTCCATGCCTGGGTGAAATATTCCAGCTGCCTCTCTGTATCCGGGATGGCGGCAAGCTCTTCAACAACCGCCGCATCCAGAACGCGCCGGGCAATCGCAAGCATGCTGGGCCTTGGTATGACGGGTTCCAGGTCGATGCCGACCGCCCGGTTGCGGCTGATGGCCAGCAGGGCCAGGGGGCCGCTGTGGCTCAGGTTGAATTGGGGCTGGCCGTTGCCGGGGAGGCAGGGCTTGCCGTTGGCGGGGCGGATCAGTTCCAGTTCCCCCGGCGCGATTCCGGCGTAAGGGGAGAGGACCCGGCGGCAAAAGGCGCGGCTGGCGAGGTAACGCCGCCGCATCAGGTCATGGCTGAATTGGACGGCCTTATGCCTCTCTTCCATTGAAATGTCTTGGGGATCGGCCGTCGTCCGGTCCAGATCGGCAAGCCAGATATGGACAGCGGACAGGTCAGGGAAATCCCCTGGAACAGCCGCGTTCCCGCTTTCCCCTTTGACAAAGGGGGGGCGTGGGGAATTTGTCTGAACAATCAACCTGCACCGCCCCCTTGGTTTTGTGTCGTATCATGCCGCATCTTTAACCCCTGAATTGTGCCATAAGTGATCACTAATCGAGTCAAGCCAAGGATCTTGCGGCGCGAGGTCTGCCCCGAGGCGGAACGTTCCCTTTCGGGCCTGGATGCCCTGCTGCGGCGGATCTACGCGGCGCGTGGCATCCGGTCGCCCGAGGATCTGGACCTCGCGGCCGGGAGCCTGATCCCGCCGGAACGCATGGACGGGGTGGCGTTGGCGGTCGATCTGCTCTGCCAATGCCTGACGGCGAAGGGGCGCATTCTGGTGGTCGGCGATTACGATGCCGATGGCGCCACCGGCACGGCCTTGGCCGTGCGCGGGCTGCGTGCCCTGGGTTTCGAGCGGGTCGATTACCTGGCTCCGGACCGCTTCCGCTTCGGCTATGGTCTCTCGCCGGGCATCGTCGAGCTCGCCCTGAGCCGCTCGCCCGATCTGATTCTTACCGTGGATAACGGGGTATCGAGCATCGATGGGGTGGCGGTCGCCAAGGCGGCCGGGGTCTGCGTCGTCATTACCGATCACCACCTGCCGGGTGACCGGCTGCCGGATGCCGATGCCATCATTAACCCCAACCTTGACGATGCCGCCTTCCCCAGCAAGGCTTTGGCGGGGGTTGGCGTGGTCTTTTATCTGCTGCTGGCTCTGCGCGCCCGTCTGCGCGATTCGGGCTGGTTCGACAGCAGTGTGCGGACGGAGCCCAATCTGGGCCAGTTCTGCGATCTGGTGGCACTGGGTACGGTGGCCGATGTGGTCCCTCTGGATCGCAACAATCGCATCCTGGTGGGGCAGGGGCTGCAACGCATCCGCTCCGGTAAAGGGGTGGCCGGTATCCGTGCCCTGCTGGAAGCGGCGGGCCGCGATCCCGCCAAGGCCACGGCGGCTGATCTGGGCTTCGCTGCCGCGCCCCGTTTGAATGCCGCCGGCCGTCTGGACGATATGACCCTGGGCATCGAATGTCTCTTGACCGACGATCCCCCGGATGCGCGGCGGCTGGCCGAGCGTCTGGACGCCTTCAATCGAGAGCGCCGCGTCATCGAGGTGGAGATGCGCCGCGAGGCCGAGGATGTCCTGGACGGATTGTTGCGGGGGAACGGCGACGATTGGCCCTTCGGTGTCTGCCTCTACGGTGACGCCTGGCATCAGGGGGTGGTGGGCATCGTCGCCTCGCGGGTCAAGGACCGCATCCACCGCCCAGTGATCGTTTTTGCCCCGACCGGCGACGGGACCCTGAAGGGTTCCGGGCGGTCCATCGATGGCCTGCATATGAGGGATGTCCTGGACTCCATCGCCGCCCGCCACCCCGGCCTGATCGTCCGCTTCGGCGGCCATGCCATGGCGGCCGGGGTCACCCTGAAGGACGGTGACTTCGATCGCTTCCACTGCGCCTTCGACGAAGAGGTCCGCGAACGCCTGGGTGAGCAGGGCATCGAACCCACCTTGCATACGGACGGCGAGCTGGAGCCTGCCCGTTTCAACCTGGAAACGGCCTGGCTGCTGCGCGAGGCCGGTCCTTGGGGTCAGCGCTTTCCCGAGCCGACCTTCGACGGCGGCTTCCGGGTACTGGGCTGGCGCATCGTCGGCGAGCACCACCTGAAGATGCAGTTGCGCCCGGTGGGGAGCGGGCCGGATGTGGATGCGATCGGCTTCCACATGGCGGAATGGGCCGATCGCCTGGAGGCTGAGATTCGGGCAGTCTATCGGCTGGAGGTAAACGAATTCCGTGGCGAACGGAACCTGCAACTCCAGATATTGCATTTGGAATAATCCTGAATACTGCGTTTAACCGCAAGGGACGCAAAGAAACGCGAAGAAATACAATAACTTTTATCTGCTCTGCATCTCGCATGAAAGATGAAAGTACCGAAAAGCGTAACCTGCGGCTTTTCTTCGCATTCTTTGCGTCCTTTGCGGTTGAACATAAGGAGACGATGAGCACCATGAGAGACCAATTCGAAGACATCGACGACGAAGATGAAGGCGAGGAATGGGAGGACGAGGACGAAGAGTCCGGCGTGGAGGTCGTCTATGTGGGCCAGCATCACCCCGAAGGTGGCGAGGAGGACGAGGAACGGGTCTACGCCGTCCGTCCCAACAAGAGCGCCCTGAAACGGGAAATGGTCGCCCTGCAAAAGCTGGCCGACCGTCTGTTGACCTTTTCAGAGAAGCGGCTGGAGCCCCTGGGGCTTTCGGAAAAGACAACCCAGGCACTGGCCGAGGGCCGGCGCATCAAGGCCCTGGATGCCCGCCGCCGCCAGCAGCGGTTCCTCGCCAAATTACTTTCCAAGGAGGACCTGGAGCCGGTCGATCGTTTCCTCGACGCGATCGACGGCAAGCATGCCGCCACCAACCGCCTCTTTCATGAATTGGAAGTGTGGCGGGACCGGCTGATCGACGAAGGGGACGAGGCACTGGAAGAACTGCTGGAAGAACAGCCCGAGGCCGACCGTCAGCAATTGCGCCAACTGATCCGCGCCGCCAAGAAGGAACGGGAGCAGGAGAAGCCGCCCGCGGCCGCGAGAAAACTCTTCAAGCATCTGCGTGCTTTGTATAGCGTCTGACTGTCCGGCTGTTCAGTAATGAACCGCCACCCCGCCCCGCCGCTGTTCGCCGATGTCAGCGACCGGAGCTTCCTTCGCCGCTATCTGCTCATCGCCCATCTGACGGGGGTTGCGGGGGCAGTCATCACAGCCGCCACCACCCACTGGGCGCTGGGGCTGATGCCTTTGGTGGCCCTGAGCGGCCTCCATTGGTGGCGAAAGGAACGGAACTATCCCCATCCCCATGTCCTCAAGTGGAACCAGACCCTCGGCTGGCGTCTGGCGCTACCCGGCAAAGACCTGCCGGTGAAGGAGATCCGCCACCTCGTCCTGCCCTTCTGTCTGCTGCTGGAAATCCGCACCGAACGCGGCCTGGAACTGCTTTTTCTGAAAAACAGGGCGGGGATGAACCGGCTTAGATACCGGTTGCGGCGTCAAGAGACTGGAACTTCATAAGATTGACCCTATTCATGTAATTGATACCTGAAACTCGAATATCATGGAGACATTGCTTACTTGTCAGGTGCTTGCCATGAATTCCTATCGCTCGCCCGTTCTGGACCCCGCCGCCATGCCCCAGGTCGCCTTGGCATCCATGAACACAACCCATCGAGAAGAGCTGATGCTCGTCAACCAGTTGGGCGCCCTGTTGGCGCAGGGGATGGGGGGCGAGGCGGACGAGCCGGCCATTAGCGCCAAGGTCAACGAATGGATCGAGCACACCCGCGATCACTTCGCCCGCGAGAATCAGTTGATGCAGGCGCATGACTTTCCGCCCTATCCCATGCACAGCGGCGAGCATGAACGGGTATTGCAGGAACTGGAAAAGCTGAAACAACAGTGGCTGGACGGCAAGGCGGTCGAACCGCTGGCGCATTTCCTTTTCGTCGATTGGCTCGAATGGTTCGGCCAGCACGTCAATACCATGGACCGGATCACTGCCCAGTTCCTCAAGGGGTTTCTGATCGAATAGGGGTATCGTCCGTGCCCCAAATCATCCTGGCCACCCTCAACGCCCGTTATATCCACAGTTCGCTGGGGTTGCGCTGCCTGCTGGCCAATATGGGGGATCTGCGAGGCGAGACGGTGATCCGGGAGTTCACCCTGGAGCCGAGCCCGGTCGAGATCGCCGGGCAGTTGTTGCAGGAGGGACCTCGCATCATCGGCCTGGGGATTTATATCTGGAACATCGAACAAACGACGCGGCTGGTCGGCGTGTTGAAGGCCGTCGCGCCCGAGGTCGTTCTGGTCCTGGGCGGACCGGAGGTCAGTCACGAGTGGCAACAATCCGCCGGGAGCGGATTATCGCGTCAGCCCATCGTCGATTCCGCCGATTACCTGATCACCGGCCAGGCCGATCTGGCCTTTGCCGATCTCTGCCGCCGCATCCTGGCGGGCTCTCCACCCCGAGAGAGGGTGCTGCACGCGCCGCCGCCCGCCCTGGATCAACTGGCTTTTCCCTACGAAGGCTACAGGGATGAGGACATCGCCCACCGGGTCATCTATGTGGAGGCCTCGCGCGGTTGCCCGTTCAAATGTGAGTTCTGCCTATCGGCCCTGGACAAAACGGCCTACGGCTTCGATTTGGATGCTTTTCTACTTGAGATGGATCGGCTCTACCGGCGTGGGGTGCGCCATTTCAAATTCGTGGATCGCACCTTCAACCTCAATCAGAAGACCGCGGCCGCCATCCTGGAATTCTTCCTGGCGCGGCTTGACGAGCGGTTGTTTCTCCATTTCGAGGTGGTGCCGGACCATCTGCCGGAGGGGTTGAAGGCGCTGCTGCAACGCTTCCCGGCGGGTTCGCTGCAACTGGAGATCGGGGTGCAGAGCTTCAATCCCGAGGTGCAGGCCCTCATCAGCCGCCGTCAGGACAACGGCCAAACCCGCCGGAATCTGGCCTGGCTGCGTGAGCGGACCCAGGCCCATCTCCACGCCGATCTGATCATCGGCCTGCCCGGTGAGGACATGGACAGTTTCGGGCAGGGCTTCGACGAATTGGTGGCCCTGCGTCCGCACGAGATCCAGGTGGGTATTCTGAAACGCTTGCGGGGCGTGCCCATCTCGCGCCATGCCGAGGCATTCGACATGCGCTTCAATCCCTCTCCCCCTTACGAGGTTCTGAGCACGGGCCTGATCGATTTTCCCAGCATGCAACGGCTGAAGCGCTTCGCCCGCTACTGGGATCTGATCGCCAACGCCGGGCGCTTTCCCTTCACGTTACCGGCAATCCTTGGCGACAGCCCCTTCGACCGTTTTCTGGCGCTGAGCGATTGGCTGCATCAGGCGACAGGGCAGCAAAGCCACATCGCCTTGAAGCGCTTGTTCGACCTGCTGGCCCAGGGGTTGCCGGGGTCCTTAGGGCTGGATAGGGGGCTGGTGAAGGGGGTGTTGGAGGCCGATTTTCACCGCTCTGGGGTGAAGGGGCTGCCGGAGTTTCTGTTACGGACAGGAAAGGCAGAACCGTCCGCCGCCAGCCAAGAGGGAGAAAGCCCTCGCCGCCGTCAATGCCGCCACGGTAATTCAGGCTAGATTTACCCCTTCGCCACCATTACCTTGAATGCCTTCTGGGGCTTGTCCAGGAGATAGGCGTTGTAGCCGGCCTGGGTCAGAAGGAAGGTGGCGGCGGAGCTTCGGGTTCCGTTGTCGCAGTAGACGATATAGGTCTTGTCCGGTTTCAGTTTCTTGAATTTTGCGCGTAGCACGAACAGGGGGATGTTGATGGAGCGCATCAGTCGCTGGCGTTGAAACTCCTGCCGGGAACGCACGTCGATCAGGATGGCGCCGTGCAGGGCCAGCACCGTTGCCTCGCTGATGGAGGCGCGCTTGATCAGGGGCTGGATCAGCAGTTCGTTGAAGTCGTCCCTGGACAGGCGCATCAGAAGTCCGTCGCTGGCCATCTCCACGGTGGCGCTACGGGGGTTGCCTGAAAGCAGGGCCTCTTCACCGAAGGCGTCCAGGGGGGCTAGGTTACCGACCTCGACGCCGTTGAACAGCACACGGCAACCGCCTTCGCGGATCACATAGTAGTAGTCGCCGGGGTCCCTTTGCCGGATTACGGTCTCGCCGGCTTTATACCGGATGGGTTCCATCCGCTCGGCCAGCCTGCGCAGGTTTTCAGGGGGCAGCTTGTAGAAGGCGCGGCAACGGAGCAGCGCCATCATCCATTCGTTGTCGGCGGGCTCCTCCTCTTCGAATTCCGGGTTGGAGATCAGCAGGCTGCTGTTGAGGTCCGAGAAGGTAAGGCCACTGTCCTCCTGGGTGCCGAGCTGTTCGTGCCAGGCGATGAGGGTGGTGAGTTCCCTGTTGTCGAATCGGATCAGACGGGCCAGGGAGGAGTCGATCCGGGCGTCGGATGGCCGGGGCTTCAGGCCACCGAAGGGGAAGCGCGCCTGGCTGCTCTTGGCGTTCAGCAAGGCTTCGATGCCCAGCCTGTCGGTCATGAGGACCCGCCCCCGCAACAGGTAATAGATGAAGTCGTCCTTGCTGCCCCGCTCGAAGACCCTTGTCTCTCGCGGCAATTCGAGGAGCTCTCCCTTCTCGGCGAGTTGGTTCAACGCCTCCTGGTTCAGCTTGGACAGGGGGACCAGGGTGCGGAGCTTTTCGACGGATAGGGGCATGGGGTTCGTCCATGTGTCAAAACTTTGACACATGATACAAAAGTTGACGCTGGATGGCTTGGATAAATTCCGGCTGGAAGGGACGAAAACGCCCTTGGCATGGGGGAAACGAAAGATTCGACTGGGAATTTAGCCCTTGGCGGCCATGACTTTGAAGGCGGCCTGGGGATCGGCCAGCAGGTAGGCATCGTAGCCCGCCTGATTCAGGAGGAAGGTGGCGGTGGAGCTGCGGGTGCCGGTATCGCAGTAAACGATGTAGGTCTTGTCGGGGTTGAGGTTTTTCAACTTCGCCCTCAGGACGAAGAGGGGGATATTGATGGAGCGCACCAGCCGCTGCTGCATGAATTCCTGCCGGGAACGCACGTCGATGAGGATGGCCCCTTGCAATGCCAGCGACCTTACTTCCTTGAGGCTGAGTTGCTTGACCAGCGGCTGGATCAGGATCTTGTTGAAGTCGTCCCGAGACAGGCACATCAAGAGACCGTCGGTGATCATTTCCACCGTGGCGCTACGGGGGTTGCCCGAGAGTAGCGCCTCTTCGCCGAAGGCATCCAGGGGGCCAAGAATTCCGACTTCGACGCCGTTGCACTGCACGCGGCAGCGGCCCTCGCGGACCACGTAATAGAAGTCGCCGGGGTCATTCTGCCGGACCACGATCTCATGCGCCTTGAGCCGGAGGGGCTTCATTTTTTCGGCCAATTGCTGCACGTTCTCCGGGGGGACGTTGTAGAAGGTGCGGCAGCGCAGCAGGGCCATCATCCAATCCCTGTCGCCGGGCTCGTCATCGTCCATCTCCAGCTCGGAGACCAGGAGGCTGCTGCCGGTCTCGGAGAGGTTGAGGCCGCTGTCCTCCTGCTGGCCCAGTTGTTCATGCCAGGCAATCAGGGTGTTGAGTTCACGGCTGTCGAAACGAATCAGTCGGGCCAGGGGGGAATCGACCCTGGCGTCGGAGGGGCGGGGTTTCAGGCTGCCGAAGGCAAAGCGGGCCTGCTCGCCGGAGGCATCGAGAAAGGCCTCCTTTCCTTGGCGGTCGGTCATGCTGATCCGGCCCTGGAGCAGGTAGTAAACGAAAACGTCCTCGCTTCCTCGCTCGAAGACCCGCTTGCCTCTGGGCAGGTCCAGCAGCTCGCCCCGCTCGGCGAGCTGGTTCAGCGCCTCTTCGTTGAGCTTGGTCAGGGGGACCAATTTACGGAGTTTTTCGGCGGGTACTGACATTGGCTCTCGTTAGGGTCGTCCCAGATTCGTCAAAAACTTGGCACAGGATACAATATTTGACGGCTTGTAACTATTTCGCTCCCCCTCTCTCCTGCCAATGCGGAGGAAGGGCAATTTCCAAATCGAGCCTTTCAAGGCACCCTGGGGCAATAGTTGTCTGGATAGAGCACCGTCGGGCCTTTCTGCAACCGGTCGTCGAGGAAGGGATGGTCGAGATTGTAGTGCAAACCCCGGCTCTCGTGGCGGCGACGGGCTGAGCGGATGATGAGATCGGCCACGTCAACCAGGTTGCGCAGTTCCAGCAGGTCGTTGCTGACGCGGAAGTTGCTGTAGTACTCGCGGATCTCCTGCTTCAACATCTTGATCCGGCGCGTGGCGCGCTCCAGGCGGCGGTTGCTGCGGACTATGCCCACATAGTCCCACATGAAGCGGCGCAGTTCGTCCCAGTTGTGGGCGACCATGACCTCCTCGTTGGGGTCGGTGACCCGGCTCTCATCCCAGGGGGGGAGGTCGGTCGGCATGGGCATGCTGTCGCGCTGGCGCAGGATGTCCTCGGCGGCCAGTTGGCCGAACACCAGGCACTCCAGCAATGAGTTGCTGGCCATACGGTTGGCGCCGTGCAGGCCGGTGTAGGCCGCCTCCCCGATGCAGTAGAGTCCGGGGACATCGGTCTGGGCACTGGTGTCCGTCACTACCCCGCCGCAGGTGTAGTGGGCGGCGGGGACCACCGGGATCGGTTCGCGAGTGATGTCGATGCCGAATTTTTGACACTCGTTGTAAATGGTCGGGAAGTGTTCGCGCACGAACTCGGCTGGTTTGTGACTGATGTCGAGCAGGAGATGGTCGGCGCCGGTGCGTTTCATCTCGTGGTCGATGGCGCGGGCGACGATGTCGCGCGGGGCCAGCTCCTGGCGCTCGTCGAAGCGATGCATGAAGCGCTCGCCGCTCGGCAGCCGCAGGTGGCCGCCCTCGCCGCGCACCGCTTCGGTGATGAGAAAGGACTTGGCCATGGGGTGGTAGAGGCAGGTGGGATGGAACTGGACGAACTCCATGTTGGCCACCCGGCACCCGGCGCGCCAGGCCATGGCGATACCGTCGCCGGTAGCCACGTCGGGATTGGAGGTGTAGAGATAGACCTTGCCCGCGCCGCCGGTGGCGATGACCACGAAACGGGCGCCGAAGGTCCGCACTTCGTTCTTCTCCAGATCGTAGATATAGGCCCCCAGCACTCGGCGGCCGCCGCGTTGCAGCTTGCCTTCGGTGATCAGGTCCAGCGCCAGGTAGTTTTCATAGATATCGACATTGGGCCGGTGTAACACCTGCTCGTCCAGGCTGGTCTGGACGCTCTTGCCCGTGTGGTCGGCGGCGTGGATGACGCGGCGGTGGGAATGGCCGCCCTCGCGCGTCAGGTGGAACTCGGGTCCGGTCTCCGGGTTGGGGAAACGGGTAAATTCAACGCCCTGATCATCCAGCCATTCAATGTTCTCGGGTCCCCGTTCGACCACCAGCCGCACTACGGCTTCGTCGCAGATCCCGGCTCCCGCGTCCAGCGTGTCGGCGACATGGGCCCCGATGCTGTCGCGTTCGTGTAGCACGGCCGAGATCCCGCCCTGGGCGTAGTAGGTATTCCCCTCATTGATTCGCCGCTTGGAGACGACTGCGACGGAGAGGTCCGCCGGCAGGCGTAGGGCCAGGCTCAGCCCGGCCGCGCCGCTGCCGATGATGAGAACGTCATGGAAGATATGGGAGGATGACACGAGTGACTCCGTTTGCCGCTGTCCGGTTTTGCCGGGATAATCGTTCTTGGTTAAATCTTGCATGGGCCTGGCCCCTGCCGCTGATGTAGCGTAACGTCTTTGCAACTCAATCTGAACTAAGTATCGAAATGCTTGTCCATTCAGACAAGGAAAATGTGGCCGCCAAGTCTCTCCGTCCCGTTAAGGAGAAGCGGAGTGTCTGACCGCGATCTTGACCAGGAACTGGTAGAGCGGGTCCAGCGGGGCGACAAGCGGGCCTTTGATCTGCTCGTGATCAAATACCAGCAGAAGATCGTCAACCTGGCGCGGCGTTTCGTCGGCGATCTTACCGAGGCCCAGGACGTGGCCCAGGAGGCCTTCATCAAGGCCTACCGGGCGCTACCCAATTTCCGTGGCGAGAGCGCGTTCTACACCTGGCTCTACCGGATCACCGTCAATACGGCCAAGAATCACCTGATGTCGGAGGACCGGCGTTCCTTGCCGGGCGATATCGAAGTGGAGTTGGCCGAGCAATTGGAAGGCGGCGACCGTTTGCGTGAGCATGCGACGCCCGAGGATTTTCTCTGCGAGGACCAACTCCTCGCCGTGGTGCGGCAGGCCATTCAAGATCTGCCGGAGGATTTGCGCACGGCTATCACGCTGCGCGAACTGGAAGGCTTGAGTTACGAGGAGATCGCCGAGGTCATGGGATGCCCGATCGGAACCGTGCGTTCGCGCATCTTCCGTGCCCGCGAGTCGATCGACGCGAAACTCAAGCCCTTGTTAGAAAAGTAAACCTTAGGTTGTGGTTATGGACCGGAACAGTGAAGAACGGCTCTCCGCGTTTTTGGACGCGGAACTGCCCGAAACCGGACAGCGGCAATATCTTTCGCAACTGATCAAGGATGACGCGGCGCGCGAGACCTTTGCCCGTTACCGGCTGATCGGCGAGATCATGCGCTCCGATAGGGATTCCCCGTCCCTGTTGAAACCCGATTTCGCCAAGGCGGTGGCCGCGCGCCTGGCCCAGGAGCCGGCCATCCTCGCTCCGCCCCGGCGCAAGGCCGCCATTCCCCAGCGCTGGCTGAAGGCCGCCTCCGGCGTGGCGATTGCCGCCACCGTGGCGATGCTGGCGATTCAGTGGGGACCCCGCTATTTCCCTGCCGACGAAACCCCCGCAGCCGTTCCCCTGACGGTTGCCGCCGTTCCCTCTCCTCGTATCGAGGGAACCCGCTGGGAGACCGCGAACCCCGAACTCGAACGCAAGCTCAACCGTTATCTGGTCAGCCACGGCGAATATGCCGCCGGCAACGGCATGAACCAGGTCCTGCCCTATGCCTCCTTCGTCACCTATGACGCGGGCCGCTGAACGATCCCTTTTCCATAAGGCTCTCCAGGGGCTGGTCTTGTCGGGGCTGCTGGCCGGCCCCGGCGGTGTCCGGGCGGGCGAGGATGTGCATCAGTGGCTGGAGCGGATGAACCGGGCCATGCGCCAGCTCAGTTACGAGGGCGAGTTGATCTATCAGCACGACCGGCGCGTGGAGGTCCTCTCCCTGGTCCACACGGTGGGCGGCGGCCTTGAGCGGGAACGGATCACCTCCCTGAATGGCCATCCCCGCGAGGTCATTCGCGACAACGAATCGGTCACCTGCATCTTGCCGGGAATGAAAGCGGTCTCCGTCGATCCCCGTCGCGGCAGCGGCGGTTTTCCCAGCCTCCTGCCCCTGTCGGCGGAAGAGTTGAGCGACGTCTACAGCCTCTCCCTCGCGGGGGAAGGCCGGGTCGCTGGCCGCGGGGCGCGCATCCTGGATATCCGTCCCCGCGACCGCCTCCGTTACGGCCATCGCCTCTACCTCGACGTGGAGCAGGGCCTGCCCCTGAAACTGGATATGCTGGACGGTGAGGGCGAGCCCATCGCCCAGATCATGTTCAGCCGTCTCAAGGTCGATCCCGGCATCCCCTACGAGGCCTCGGGTCCCAGCCTGCAAACCGAGGGCTATTCCCTGATCAAACACGAGAAAGGGGCCGCCGGGCCAATGGAGAAGGCCTTCAATTGGTCGTTTTCTCGGTTGCCCAAGGGTTTCCGGGTCAACAATCAGGAGGTCCGCAGGGAAGAGATCAATGGCGACTGGCAGGAGCATGTGGTGGTGACGGACGGCCTGGCCAATGTCTCGGTCTATGTGGAAAAGCGCAAGGCGGGCGGGGATCTGGAAGGCCCCTCGCGCATGGGCGCCGTAAGCGCCTTCGGCCGCCGCTCCGGCAACGGCCAGATCACCGCCGTGGGCGAGGCCCCGGTCGAAACGGTCCGACTCATCGCCGAGGCGGTCGAATTCACGCCATGACCCCAATGGCCCAATTCCAACCAGAGTTCGCATCCAGATGATCGAAACCGAAGGCACTGTTGTGGCGGTCGAGGCTGGCCTGGCCTGGGTCGAGACCAACCGGCGCTCCGCCTGCGGCCATTGCGAATCCTCCGGCGCCTGCGCCACCTCGCTGCTGGCCAATACCTTCGGCAATCGCCCCACGCGGGTCGAGGTGGAAAACCGGATCGGCGCCCGCGTCGGCGAGCGGGTGGTCCTGGGGCTGTCGGGACGGGGCATGCTGCTCGGCTCCTTCCTGCTCTATCTCACGCCGCTGGCCGGCCTTTTCGCCGGTGCACTGCTCGGTCAGTATTTCGGGCTGCAACTGGCCGCAGGTTCTGTGGAACCTTGGGCGGCATCCGGCGGTCTATTAGGGCTGATGGCGGCGTTCGGATTGCTGCGGGTTCTGGACATTTCCATCCTTCGGTCCGTAACCGGTGCATCCTCGCACCACATCTCGGGACGTGATCCCGGCCGGTCCCGGCCCGTCATGGTCAGGCGACTGGCGCCCGGCGCCTTCGTCCCGCCTCCCCAAACCAAGATTGAGGAACGATAATGAAGTTTTCCGATTCTCTGCGTCTCGCCCTTTCGGCCCTGATCCTGCTGTCCCTGACGGCGACCGGTGCCTTGGCGCGCGACCTCCCCGATTTCACCCAGTTGGCCAAACAGTATGGTCCGGCCGTGGTCAATATCAGCACCCAGCGGACGGCCGATATGGCCGGGGTTCAGCCCCAGTTCAGCCTGCCCGACGTGCCGGAAGGCAGTCCCCTGAACGAACTGTTCCGCCACTTCTTCGGCATGCCCGGCGGTCCCGGCGGCCGCCCGGAACGGCGTTCCCTCGGTTCCGGCTTCATCATCGCCGAGGATGGCTACGTCATCACCAACCACCATGTGGTCAAGGACGCCGACGAAATCGTTGTCAATCTCAACGACCGCCGCGAATTCAAGGCCGAGCTGGTGGGCTCCGATCCCAACAGCGACATCGCCTTGCTGAAGATCCCGGTCAAGGGCCTCCCCACCGTGAAGGTTTCCCGCAATGTGGGCGTGGAGGTCGGCGAGTGGGTACTCGCCATCGGTTCTCCCTTCGGCTTCGACCACACCGTCACCGCCGGCATCGTCAGCGCCAAGGGCCGCAGCCTGCCCGACGAGACCTATGTCCCCTTCATTCAGACCGACGTGGCCATCAACCCCGGCAACTCCGGCGGCCCCCTGTTCAATCTGGACGGCGAGGTGGTCGGCGTCAACTCCCAGATCTATAGCAAGAACGGCGGCTTCATGGGGCTCTCCTTTGCCATCCCCATGGACGTGGCCATGGGCGTGGTCGATCAGTTGCGCGCCACCGGCCACGTCACCATGGGTTGGCTCGGCGTCTACATCCAGGATGTGAACCGTGAACTGGCCGAATCCTTCGGCATGGATAAGCCCAGGGGTGCCCTGGTGGCCAAGGTGACGCCCGGCAGCCCGGCGGAACAGGCCGGTCTGCTGGTGGGCGATGTCATCCTGACCTTCAAGGGCGAGGAGCTGGGCGACTCCGCCAAGCTGCCCCACCTGGTCGGGCGCACCCCGGTAGGCGAAAAGGCCGAACTCGACGTGCTGCGTCAAGGTAAGAGCCAGAAGATCAGCGTCACCATCGGTAAGCTGCCCGAACAGGAAAAGCTCGCTACCGCCATGCAGCCCAAGGGACCCAACAACGAAGGCCGCCTGGGACTGGCCGTGCGCGACCTGACCCCGCAAGAGCGGGAACAGTTGGATATCAAGCAGCCCATCGGCGTCCTCGTCACCCAGGTCGCCGTGGGACCCGCCGCCAGCGCCGGCGTCATGGTTAACGATGTGATCCTTATGATAGACAGCAAAGCCATCCCCAATGCAGCAGCTCTGCGCCAACTGGTTGCCGCCCTCCCCGCCGAGCGTTCCGTCGCCGTCTTGGTACAACGCGACAACGGCACCCGCTTCCTGCCGTTGCGGATACCCAAGAAGTAGCCTTGGGCTAACGATCATGGGGCGAGTCGAGTCACCCCGGAAGATGAAAATTGCGTAGGGTGGATAAGCGGTAGCGCATCCACCACAACGTCGCCGGACCCGGCGGATTTTCATAGGTAACGAAGCCGCCCAAGAGGCGGCTTCGTTTTGCCCTGTTTCAGGCAGCTGTCAATCGCGCATAGAGCAGGGGCAGGCGTTTGGGCAGTTCGGCCGGGTTGCCGATCACCAGGTAGCCGCCGCTGCCGAAGAGGTGGGGGAGATAGTCGTTGCCTTTCTTGTCGATGGTGACGCAGAAGGGTTCCAGTCCGGTGCGCCGGGCTTCCTGCACGGCGTGGCGGGTATCCTCGATGCCGTAGCGTCCCTCGTATTTGTCCAGGTCGTTGGGTTTGCCGTCGGTCAGGATCAGCAGCAGCCGCCTTCCGGCCGGTTGACCGTTCAGCAGACCAGTGGCATGGCGGATGGCCGCGCCCATGCGGGTGTAGTAGCCGGGCTTGATGGCCTGAATCCGGCCCCTGATTGTCCCCCCATAGTTCTCTCCGAATCCCTTGATGCTATGCACCCGCACCGGGTCCCGCTTACGCGAGGAGAAGCCGAGGATGGAGAAACGGTCGCCGGTGGCGGCCAGGGATTCGCCGAAGAGAAAAAGGCTATCGCGGATCACGTCGATGACCCGGTGGTGATCGTTGATCCAACTGTCGGTGGAAAGGGAGAGGTCAGCCAGCAGCAGGCAAGCCAGGTCACGGGCGCCGCTACGCATCTCCCGGTAGAGCCCGTCGCTGCCGGTCCCCCGGCCGGCGGCCTTGTCGGTCGCGAAGCGGATATAGGCGTCGATATCGACCTCTTCCCCGTCCGGCTGGCCGCGATGCCAGATGCGGGCCGGGGCCAGGGCCTGAAACTGGTTGCGCAATTTCTTTGCGGTACGTTTCAGATGATCGGGCAGGGGGATGGGAGGCGCCTTGTTCGCCAGCAGGGAGACGATGCGGCAATGGTTGGGTTGCAGTTGCTGCTTGCGCCAGTCCCACTCCGGCAACAGTTGGCCCTCGCTCAGGACCAGGTCGTCATCCGCCGCTCCCGGCAGATCCAGGTCGAACCGCAGGCGAGACGACGCCTTCTTCTTGCCCCGGCTGACCGAGATCCGGTCCAGTTCGCGGGCCATGGCCTCGGCCTGGTCCAGGTCCTCCTCGTCCTCCGTGCCCCGGTCCACATTCACGAACTCGCCCATGGTCAGGATGTTTTCCATGCGGATGGCGACAAGGCCGCGATCGGCCTCGGGCTCCTTCACCCGCTCGGCCTGACGCCGGGCGACATCCTCCAGGTTGCGCTGCTTCGCACCTTCGTTTACCCCGTTTTCATCCAGCTCCTGGGGTTTCTTGTCGGCGGCTGTCAGCGGCGGGTCGGGATGGAGCCAGAGGGGGACGGGAAAGGGCGGTCGCTTGGCGCTGGGCAGGGCGGCGATGGAGCCAGGCCGCTCCAGGGCAGCCCGGACCGCCAGCTCTGCCTGGGTCTCGTCCGGCTTGAGGCTTTCCGGGGCGGGGCGCTGTGCCAGATGGGCCTGTACCAGACGTTCATAACGGGGCGCCAAGCCGGGAAATCGCTCCAGAGTCTTACGGCTGAGGGCCTGATTGGCGTTGAACCAGTCGCCGCGATTACAGGAGTCGTCCACGGCCAGGGCCGCCAGCCAATAGTAGAGATCGCGATTGAGTGAGGTCTCGCTGAACCAGGCGATCTCCCCCGGCAGGCGAAGCGAGCGCTGGTCGCGCCAAGCCAGCTCCACCTTGCAGCCGAAACCGGCGATGCGTTGCAGCCAGTTGCGCCGCGCGCGGCTGGCTGTGGCGTCGGCGGCCTCGATTTGCAGGCCGCCGTCGCCTCCCAGTGCGCGGAAATAGATGCTCAAGGGCCGCTGGACCTGGGTCAGGCGGACCTTTGCCGCCAAATGGCGGTCATCCGCCAAGCGGGTAATGAGGCGGTGCCAGAGCTCGCCGACCTGTTCTTCCATCGGACCTTTGCCGTTTGCGGGAAATGAAGCGGTTACTTTGGGACCATTCCAGCGGCCGCCGCCTTGACCGCCATCAAGCGTCTGCATGAGCTAGTCTTAGGATTAGGTTGGATGGGAGCCGAACCGTTACTCACAGAGGACTTCCTGATGGGCGAACCTATTCGCGTCTTGTTGCTCGGCACCGGGCAGATGGGGTCCGGCATTGCGCGTCTGCTGCTTGAAAGACCCGACCTAGTGCTGGTGGGCGCCTTTGCCCGGCGGCGGGAACGGGCGGGGATGGACCTGGGCCAGGCGATTGGGCTGGAGCGGGAGACAGGCCTGTCCATCGGCAATGACCTCCCTGCCCTGATCGAGGCGCATCGCCCCCGGATCGCCATCCAGGCCACCTGCTCGCGTCTGGCCGATGCCTCGGGCGAGATTCTCTGCCTGTTAAACCACCGGGTCAGCCTCATTTCCATCGCCGAGGAGATGGCCTTTCCCGCCGCCGCCTCGCCGGATCTGGCGCGGCGGTTCCGGGAACTGGCCCAGCAAATGGGCGTCGCCCTGCTGGGGACCGGGGTCAACCCCGGCTTCGTCCTCGACCTGCTGCCGATTTTCCTCTCCGGCGCCTGCGCCCATGTCCGCTCCATCACCGCCCGGCGTGTGAACGACCTCGCCCCCTATGGCCCCTCGGTGTTGCGAACCCAAGGCGTGGGGCTGACGCCCGAGGCCTTTGAGCAGGGGCTCCGGGACGGCTCTGTGGCGGGCCACTTCGGCTTTCCTCAGTCGATCGGCATGATTGCCCAGGCCCTCGGCTGGGCGATCGACGCCATCGAGCAGCGCCGGGACCCCATCATTTCAAAAGTCCGGCGGAGTACCCCCTTCGTCACCGTCGAGCCGGGCCAGGTGGCTGGCTGTGATCACAGCGCTGTCGCCTACCGGGCGGGCGAGCCGGTTATTACCCTTATCCACCCCCAACAGGTCCGTCCGGAGCTGGAGGGGATCGAGACCGGCGACGAAATCACCATCGAGGGCACGCCCCCCATCCATTTCAGCGGCCACCCCGAGATCCCCGGCGGCCAGGCCACCACAGCCTTGGCGGTGAATATGATTCCGAGGGTGCTCGACGCCTCGCCGGGGCTCTATTCCATGGCGGACTTGCCGGTCTCCGCCGCCTTTCTGGGAGTGCGCCATGGATGAGGAAGTCCCCGCCGGGACCTGGGTCGAGATTGGAAATGTCCTGTTGCCCCCCGGCGGGCGGGCGCCCCAGGTGCCTGCGGATACTCAGACCGTTCCCCTGGAGATGCGGGTGAAGGGCTTTCTGCTGGAACCCGCCGCCATCGGTACGGAGGCCCGGATCGAGACCCTGGCGGGACGGCGCCTGAGCGGAAGCCTCCTGGCGGCGAATCCCGCCTACGATCACAGCTTCGGCCCGCCCATCGTCGAGTTGCTGGCCATCGCCGGGGAACTGCGCCAATGACCTTCCGCCACACAAGCTACGCCGAGATCATGACCCAGCGCGGCGAGATCATGCGCGCCTCGGTGGGCATCGATTACGACCGTTACCGCATCGGCCGGATCGCTTTCGACTACGAGGGGCTGATGCGCGACACCGGCTACGGCCTGGCCCAGGTGACTGAGATCCAGCGGCGCACCGCCGTGGGTGATACCCCGCTGGTGGAACTGCGCAACATCACCGCCCTGGCGCGGCGTTGCGCTGGGCCGGGCAAGGGGGCGCGGATCTTCGTCAAGGACGAGGCGGCCAACCCCTCCGGCTCCTTCAAGGACCGACGCGCCTCCCTCTCCATCCACGAGGCGAAGCGACGCGGCTACCAGGGCGTGGCAGCTGCAACCAGCGGCAATTATGGCGCGGCGGTCGCATCCCAGGCGGCCAAGGCGGGGCTCAGGTGCATCCTGTTGCAAGAGGCCTTCGACAGCCAGGGCTTGGCCCAGCCGGAGATTGCCGAAAAGACCCGTGCCTGCGAGGCCTACGGGGCCGAGGTGATCCGTCTCTCCGTGGGGCCGGAGCTTTTTGCCGTTTTCCTGCAAGTGCTGAAGGAGACCGGCTTCTTCAACGCCTCCCTCTACAGTCCCTATTCCATCCTCGGCATCGAGACGCTCGGCTACGAATTGGCGGAGCAAACCCGGACGCTGACCGGGCGTGATCCCGATATGGTCATAGTCACCCACGCAGGCGGCGGCAATATCACCGGGACCGCTCGGGGCCTGTTCAAGGCGGGCGCCGCCGGGACCCGGCTGGTGGCGGCCAGCGTCGATCTCGCCGGCCTGCACATGGCCTCGGACCGGGATTTCAACCGCAAGTCTTTCACCACCGGCCACACCGGTTTCGCCATGCCCTTCACCACCTGGCCCGACCGGGCCGACGTGCCTTTCAACGCTGCCCGGCCCCTGCGCTACATGGACCGCTTCGTTACCCTGAGCCAGGGCGAGGTCTTTTACGCCACCCAACTGCTGGCGGTGCTGGAGGGCATGGAGCGCGGCCCCGCCGGGAACACCTCCCTGGCCGCAGCCTTCGCCATTGCCCAGGAACTCGATGAGGAACAGATCATCGTAGTGCAGGAGACCGAATACACCGGCGCGGGCAAGCATCCCTTCGCCCAGCTCAACCTGGCCCGGTGCCTGGGGATCGATGTCCGGCGGGGCGATCCGCGAGGGGGCCGGCCCGGCGAGCGCATCCTCATTCCCGAGCGGCCGGAACAGCTCGCGGCGACCGAAGTGAAGCTGGAGCCCCTGCGCCGTTCCTATATCCGCCATGCACTGGAACAACTGCCTGCGGGCGCGGAACTCGGAGAGGCGGATCTGGCCTTCCTCTCCGCCGAGACCCGCACCACCACCGCCCATGTCAAGGAGATCATCGATGAAATGCCCCGAACGGACCGATGACTTCGAGGAACGCAGCCACCACCTGCGCGGCCTGTCGGACGATGAGCTGCATGAACGCTTCTGGGCGCTGACGCGCCGGATACTGGAGCCCTTGCTGGAGGAGGCGCGTACCTACACCACGCCGTCCATCGAGCGTTCGGTCCTGCTGCGCATGGGGCTTTCCAGCTTGGAGGCCAAGGCCCTTGTAGATCGTTTCCAGGAGCGGGGGCTCCTCGGCCGGGGGGCGGGGCGCTTGGTGCTGGAGCTGGCCCAGCGCAAGGGGATTAGCCTGAATGAGGCCGCCACCGCCCTGCTGAATGGGGAAGGGTGGGAGGAGCTGCCGTCATGAAACTCAAGCCCAATGAAAAGATCGACCTGCTGGAGGTGCTCAAGGACCTGGAACGGTATCGCCCCCGGCGCAAGGGCTGGACTTGGCGGAAGCAGGTCGAAAACCAGGCCATCGGCCCCTTTGTCTATCGGGATAGCTCCGAGAGTCTGGCGAACTCCATTCCCCTGCCCGCCGCCCACTATTTTGGCGACATCGATCCGCAATCGTCCTGCGTCATCACCACAGAGATCGCCTCCGGCCGCTTCGAGGACGACATCCGCCGCATGCGCATGGCTGCCTGGCACGGGGCCGACCACATCATGGTGATTCGCACCACCGGCCAGTCCCACATCGACGGCCTGATTGAGGGGACGCCGGAGGGCGTCGGCGGCATCCCCGTGACCCGCAAGCAACTGCGCGCCAGCCGCAAGGCCCTGGATGCCATCGAGGACGAGGTGGGGCGGCCCATCAATTTCCACTCCTATGTGAGCGGCCTGGCGGGACCGGAGATGGCGGTCCTCTTCGTCGAGGAGGGGGTCAACGGCTGTCACCAGGACCCCCAGTACAACGTCCTCTACCGCGACATCAACATGCACCGCTCCTTCGTGGACGCGGCGGAAGCCAAGCACATCCTGGCCGGCGGCGGCATCCTGCAACTGGACGGCGCCCACAACGCCAATGCCACCGCCAAGGAGGCCTGGAAAGTGACGCCGGAGCTGTTCGTCCAGCACGCCGTCAATTGCGCCTATTCCCAGGCCGCCGGCATGCCCGAGGGGCTGATCGCCCTCTCCACCGTGCCGCCTACCGCGCCCCCGGCACCCAAGCTGCGCCTGGATCTGCCCTACGCGATCGCCCTGCGCGAGCTGTTTGCTGGCTTCCGCTTCCGCGCCCAGCAGAACACCCGCTACATGGAGACCGACACCCTGGAGACCACGGTGTCGCACGTCCTCGATACCCTCGTCTCCCGCCTCACCTCCGCCGACATCCAATCCACCATCACCCCCGACGAGGGGCGCAACATCCCCTGGCACTACAACAACATCGCCGGGGTCAACACCGCCCGCCAGACCCTGATGGGGCTTGACGGCCTCGACGAGTTGCTGGCGCTGAAACAGGAAGGGCCGCTGCGCGAGACCGTCCGCGAGTTGAAGGAACGGGCTGTGCTGTTCCTGGAAGAGATCCTGGAACTGGGCGGCTACTACGCGGCCGTGGCCGCTGGGATGTTCGTCGATCAGGGCTACTTTCCCGAACGCAAGGGGGATGGCATTGCCCGCGACCCCGAGGGCGGCGACCGTGCCGGTAGCGTTGTCCCGCGCGAACCCGGCTATGGCGCCCCCGTATGCAGCCACTTCGGCAACAACTGCTACCCGGAAAAGTCATGCCAGACCTACGGCGGCTGCACCCTCTGCAACCCGGACCGCATCCGCTACATCGACGACCTGGACCCGGAAGACAACGTCAACAAACGGCTGGAACGCCCTCTGGCCGAGAGGGCCGAAGGCATCCTCCGGCCCGAGGTGGAGAAGCACGGCGACGGCGTCGTCTGCCTCAGCCTCTTCGTGCCCGAAAGCCCGGCGGTTGCCGAGGCCGCAGCCCTGGAGATGGCGCTCCACATGGGCCTCAAAGCGCCCGAGGTGATCAGCCGCCGCGTCCTGCACCCCGCCGAGGGAAGCCTGTTCGAGATCAAGGGGATATTCGACTTGCCCATCCGTGCCGGACTTCTCACCCTGGCCCCCCAGAGCGAGCTGCTGGACCAGGCGGCGATCGAGGCCTGGGTCCGGCCCCGTAAGATTGCCATCGTCGCCGCTACCCTGGGCGAGGACGAACATACCGTCGGCCTGCATGAGATTCTCGACATCAAGCACGGCGGCATCGAGAGATACGGCTTCCTCATCCATGACCTGGGCTCATCCGTGCCGGTGGAACGGCTGCTCGATGCGGCGGAGCGATTCGGCGCCAAGGCGGTGCTGGTTTCCACCATCGTCACCCACAACGATGTACACAAGGTTCACATGAAACGGCTGCACCAACTGGCCCAGGAACGCGGCCTGCGCGACCGCCTGCTGCTCGTCGCCGGCGGCGCTCATGTCACCGGAGAACTAGCCAAGGCATGTGGGTTGGATACCGGCTTCGGCCGTGGCACCCGTGGCTGGGACGTTGCCAGTTATCTGGTGAAGGAGTGGCAGTCCAGGGCGTCCGGTGTAATTTCCCGGCAAGGGTGAATGCCGGGGACCCGGTCAGCAAATCCTGAACGGCATGGCTGGGTCATGTAAGGGTATGATTGACCTTTCGCAACAGCACAAGAAAGGATCGGCGCATGCTCGAATATGCCTTCTTCCACCCCAAACCCTGCGGGCTTTTCTGTGACTTCATCGAGGGGAAAGGTTTGATACCCCGGTTGGAACAGGAGGATCTCAGCACCAACGTCCTTCTGCCGGAGGAGCTGGACGACGCGCTGCTGGATCAGATCGAGGCCTATTACGACGAGCTGCTGGATATGACCGAGGAACTGACCGCCGGAGAGGATGGGGAGGAGTACATCCACAAGGTGGGAATCGCGGTAAATCTGAAGGATGGGCGTTCAGTGCTGGCGGCGGTGGAGCCCGCGCTGGTCAACAAGCTGCTTGGCTCCATTACCCTGGTGGAACTTGGCGATCTGGTCAACGCCATTGTCGATGCCGTCGAGAATTCCGATCTGAGGCCACTCTGCAAGCGGTGAAACTTGCCGAACAGGATGCGTGAGGCGGGTCCTTTTCGCTCCTTACGTGCCACCCCGTTTGGGTTTTTCGCCTTGCTGACGGCTTTGGCGAAATTGCAGGGCCGCTCCCTCCTACATCTCCCAGGGCTTCTCCACGCACAGACTGTCCCAACGGTTGAGGATATGGCAAAAAAGCTCTGCCGTGCCCTCGGCGTCGTAGATGGCGGAGTGGGCCTCGTGGCCGTTCCATTTCATGCCGGCGGCTTTGGCGGCCTTGGCGAGGACGGTCTGACCGAAGGCCATGCCGGCGAGTGTGACTGTGTCGAAGGTGCTGAAGGGGTGGAAGGGGTTGCGCTTGATCTGCGCCCGCTGGACAGCGGCGTTGAGGAATCCCAGGTCGAAGAAGGCGTTGTGGCCCACCAGGATGGCGCGGGTGCAGCCGCTGGCCTTTATCGCCTTGCGAATGGGTTCGAAGATCTTTCTCAGGGCCGCTGCCTCGGGCAGGGCATCGCGGAAGGGGTGTTCGGGATCGATGCCGTTGAACTCCAGGGCCTTGGGGTCGAGGCGTGCGCCGGGGAAGGCTTCCACATGGCAGGCCAGGGTCTCGCCGGGGTGGAGTAATCCATCGTCGTCCATGTACAGCGTGACCGCCGCGATCTCCAGCAGGGCGTCGGTGGCGGCGTTGAAGCCGCCGGTCTCCACATCGACGATAACCGGCAAATAGCTGCGAAATCGCTTGGCGATGAGGTGGCTGTAAGGGGGCGCGTCCGGCATGGTCGGGGATCTTCCTCGTTCGGGAAATGGGCTGGTGGAGACTGTTCTTGATTTTTGTTTTTATGCTACAGCCGGTTGCGAAATATATCTAATTTGGATTGTCCTGGCCCTCAGCTCCGAATTTCTTTTTTCCAATGAATGACTTGAAGCGAGGAGGCACGGCGGCTATTCTACTCGTCCAGTGTGCCCTTGTGGTATACAAAAGCCGGATCGTCGTATTGAGGGGACGCCGAGTCCAGCCTCCAGCCCCTGGAGCGGATAGGCGAAAGCGATTTTCCTTGCATGGAAACCAACCGATGACAACAAAACAAATAACAGTAAAGCTTATTCTCGCCGGGTTGCTGACCGTACTGAGCGGATGCGCCACCACCTCCGGCGAGCGGGACCCGCGCGATCCCTGGGAAGGCTATAACCGCGCCATGTACAGATTCAACGACGGCCTGGACAGGTCGATCATCAAGCCCATCGCGAAAGGATACCAAGCCGTCACTCCCGAGCCCGTCGATCGCGGCGTCACCAACTTCTTCTCCAACCTCGCCGACATCAACTCAGCAGCCAACAACGTTCTGCAATTCAAGCTGGCGCGAGCTTCTTCGGATGTCTGGCGCGTGATCATCAACTCCACCATCGGCGTGTTCGGCTTGGTGGATGTGGCCAGCAAGCTGCATCTTGAGAAGTATGGCGAGGACTTCGGCCAAACCTTCGGCTATTGGGGTATAGGTCCTGGCCCCTACTTCGTTTGGCCCTTCCTGGGGCCTAGCAACGTCCGGGATTCCGTCGGCATGATCGGGGATTGGTATCTGGACCCCGTCAACTATGTCGAACCCGACGGCTGGAAGTACGGCTTGCACGCGCTCCATTTCGTCGACAAACGCGCCGATCTGTTGAGCGCTTCCAATGTGCTTGAAGAGGCGGCCCTGGACCCCTACGCTTTCGTGCGAGACGCCTACTTGCAGAAGCGCGAAGACCAGGTCAGGGACGGTGTCTCGGACGATACCGCGACGGGAGAGGCGGGAACCGATGAGATTCCGGAAAAATGGTGAGCGCGGATATCCATAGTTGATCCGGCTTCATTGAAAACCCCCTTCCTGGGGGTTTTTTATTGATCGGACCGGGTACGCCGAAATACAAGGTTTTCTCTGGCTATTTAGGCCCTTCCCGGCTTGGTATTCTCCGTTCAGATAAAAAATTGAGCGCCCCGCTCAAATATTCGCGGGGCTGAATCTATCCCAAAATCCCCGAGGACGAGATTGCATGGCAGTAAAACCCGACATCGATCCCCAGGAGACCCAGGAGTGGCTCGATGCTCTCGATTCTGTGTTGGAGAGCGAGGGGATCGACAGGGCCCATTACCTGATCGAGCGGCTGATCGACAAGGCGCGCCGGTCCGGGGCCTATCTCCCTTACAGCCCTAACACGGCCTATGTGAACAGCCTCCCGCTGACCCGGCAGGAACCCTATCCCGGCGACAAGGCCATGGAGCGGCGTATCCGCTCCTTCATCCGCTGGAACGCCATGGCCATGGTGGTGCAGGCAAACCGGCTTTCCACCGAGCTGGGGGGGCATATCTCCAGCTTCGCCTCGGTGGCGACCCTGTTTGACGTGGGTTTCAATCACTTCTTCCATGCCCGTGACAAGAACCATGGGGGTGACCTGGTCTTCTTCCAGGGCCACTCCGCCCCCGGCATCTATGCCCGTGCCTACCTGGAAGGGCGCATCAACGAGGACCAGCTCCATAACTTCCGCCAGGAGACGGAGGGCAAGGGGCTTTCCTCCTACCCCCACCCCTGGCTGATGCCCGGCTTCTGGCAGTTCCCCACCGTCTCCATGGGACTGGGGCCGTTGATGGCCATCTATCAGGCCCGTTTCATGCGCTATCTGCACGATCGCGGCCTGACCGACACCCAGGGGCGCAAGGTCTGGGCCTTCTGCGGCGACGGCGAGATGGACGAGCCCGAATCCCTCGGCGCCATCTCCCTGGCGGCCCGCGAGCGTCTCGACAACCTGGTGTTCGTGGTCAACTGCAACCTGCAACGCCTGGACGGCCCGGTGCGCGGCAACGGCAAGATCATCCAGGAACTGGAGGCGGTCTTCCGGGGTGCTGGCTGGAACGTCATTAAGGTGATCTGGGGCAGTTACTGGGATCCCCTCTTCGCCAGGGACAAGAAGGGCATCCTCATCAAGCGCATGGAGGAGGCGGTGGACGGCGACTATCAGGCCTACAAGGCCCACGGCGGCGCCTATACCCGCAAGCACTTCTTCGGCAAGTACCGCGAGCTGGCCGACATGGTCGCCAACATGTCAGACGAGGACATCTGGCGCCTCAACCGTGGCGGCCACGACCCGATCAAGATCTACAACGCCTACGCCGCCGCCATGAAGGCCAACGGCAAGCCGACCGTGATCCTGGCCAAGACGGTCAAGGGCTACGGCATGGGCGTGGCCGGTGAGGGCCAGAACATCACCCACTCGCAGAAGAAGATGGGCGAGGCGAGCCTGCGCTCCTTCCGCGACCGTTTCAACATCCCCATCCCGGAGGAGATGATCGCCTCCGCCCCCTTTTTCAAGCCGGGGGAAGAGAGCCCGGAGATCCAGTATCTGCAAGAGCGCCGCCGCCAGTTGGGCGGCTATCTGCCCCAGCGCCACGCCGACACCCCGCCCCTCAAGGCCCCGGATCTCTCCCTCTTCAAGGCCCTGACCGAGGGCAGCGGCGACCGGGAGATGTCCACCACCATGGCCTTCGTTCGGCTGCTGACCGCCCTGACCCGCGACAAGGAGCTGGGTCCCCGCGTCGTGCCCATCGTTCCCGACGAGGCCCGCACCTTCGGCATGGAGGGGATGTTCCGCCAGCTCGGCATCTACTCCTCGGTCGGCCAGCTCTACGAGCCGGTCGATTCCGACCAAGTGATGTACTACCGGGAGGACAAGAAGGGGCAGATTTTAGAGGAAGGGATCAACGAGGCCGGGGCCATCTCCTCCTGGATCGCGGCGGCCACGGCCTACAGCAACCACGGGATCGCCATGATCCCCTTCTACATCTACTACTCCATGTTCGGCTTCCAGCGTGTCGGCGACCTGGCCTGGGCCGCCGGCGACATGCGGGCGCGCGGCTTCCTCATCGGCGGCACCGCCGGCCGCACCACCCTGTCTGGCGAGGGCTTGCAGCACCAGGACGGCCACAGCCCCCTGGTGGCGGCCACTATCCCCAACTGCCTGGTCTACGACCCCTGTTTCGCCTACGAGCTGGCGGTCATTGTCCAGAACGGCCTCTATCGCATGTTCGAGCGGCAGGAGGATGTCTTCTACTACATCACGGCCATGAACGAGAACTACCTCCAGCCCGCCATGCCCGATGGCGTGGAGGAGGGGATCGTCAGGGGGATCTATCTCTACCGCCGGGGCGGCGAGCATAAGACCCGCGTCCAATTGCTGGGCAGCGGGGCCATCCTGCGCGAGGCCCTGGCCGCCGCCGATCTGCTGGAGCGGGATTTCAACGTCGCTGCCGATGTCTGGAGCCTCACCAGCTTCAGCGAGCTGCAACGGGAAGGGGCGGGCGTGGAACGCTGGAACATGCTCCACCCCGACCTGCCCCAGCGGGCCAGCTATCTGGAGACGCAACTGGCGGGCAGCACGGGGCCGGTCATCGCCGTGACCGACTACATCCGCAACCACGCCGAGCAGATCCGGCCCTACATCCAGGACCGCCGCTACTTCACCCTGGGCACCGACGGCTTCGGCCGCTCCGACATGCGCGCCCAGTTGCGCAAACACTTCGAGGTCGATCGCTACTATGTGGCCGTGGCGGCGCTCAAGGCGCTGGCGGGCGACGGCGAGCTGGATGCCGATGTCGTGAGGAAGGCGATCAAGCTCTATAGGATAGATCCCGAAAAGCCAAACCCCATGGGGGCTTAGGGCAGCGGAGGAACAATGGCAAATCTGATTGAAGTATTGCTGCCGGACATCGGCGATTTCCACAACGTGGAGGTGATCGAGATCCTGGTCTCCCCCGGCGACCGGGTGGAGCGGGACAGCTCATTGATCACCCTGGAGAGCGACAAGGCATCCCTGGAGATCCCCTCGCCCCAGGCGGGCGAGGTGGGCGAGATCAAGGTGCGACTTGGCGATAAGGTCAATGTCGGCGATCTCGTCCTGACCCTGAAGGTCGAGCCCGAGACACCCGGCGAAGCGGCGGAACCGGCAGAAGACGCAGCCCTGGAGGCCGCTCGCGCCCCTGGGGAGAAGGCCCGGCAACGGCCTCCGGTCATGCCGACCCCGGCCGATATGGCAGGTATCGCCAGGGGACGCAATGCCCACGCGAGTCCCGCCGTGCGCCGTTTCGCCCGCGAGCTGGGCGTCGATCTGAACCGGGCCGCCGCCACGGGGCCGAAGGGGCGGGTGCTCAAGGAGGACGTGCAGACCTTCGTCAAACAGGCCCTCAAGGGCGAACGTCCCGCCCTGACGGCCGGGGCCTTCGCTCTGCCCGCGCTACCCGAGGTGGATTTCAGCAAATACGGCAAGGTGGAATTTGTCCCCCTGAGTCGTATCAAAAAGCTCAGCGGGGCGCACCTGCACCGGTGTTGGCTTAACCTGCCCCATGTCACCCAGTTCGGCGAGGCGGACATCACCGAGCTGGAGGCGTTCCGCCTGGGGCTCCGGGGCGAGGCGGAACAGTCGGGCCTCAAGCTGACCCTCATGCCCTTCCTGATGAAGGCCTGCGCCGCCGCCCTCAAGGCCATGCCGGAGTTCAACAGCTCCCTGGCCCCGGACGGCGAATCGCTGGTGATGAAGAAATATGTCCACATTGGCGTGGCGGTGGATACCCCCAACGGCCTGGTGGTCCCGGTGATCCGGGATCTGGACCGCAAATCCCTCTTCGAGCTGGCGGCGGAGTTGAAGGCCACCAGCGGCCGGGCACGCGACGGCAAGCTCTCGCCCGCCGACCTGCAAGGGGGCTGCTTCTCCATCTCCAGTCTGGGCGGCATCGGCGGCACGGCCTTCACCCCTATCGTCAACGCCCCGGAAGTAGCCGTCCTCGGCGTCTCCCGCGCCGAGACCAAGCCCGTCTGGAACGGGAGCGAATTCAGGCCACGCCTGATGTTGCCACTCTCCCTCTCCTACGACCACCGGGTCATCGACGGTGCCCAGGGTGCCCGGTTCGTCGTCCTCCTGGCATCGCTGCTGGGCGATATCCGGCGATTGTTGCTTTAGCCTATCTTCATGAACTCCCAGGCAAAGTGTTATAAGTCCGGCATCCCGACGAAGTGAGGAACAACCATGAGCGAGAAGTTGGCCGAGACGGCCCCCGCGCCGGCGAAGGGCATCGACATCCAGGCCCAGGTGGCCGTGCTGGGCGCCGGTCCCGGCGGTTATACGGCGGCCTTCCGCGCCGCCGATCTGGGTCTCAAGACGGTCCTGATCGAGCGCCACGCCAGCCTCGGCGGGGTCTGCCTTAATGTGGGCTGCATCCCCTCCAAGGCCCTGCTCCATGCCGCCGCCGTCATCAACGAGGCGGCCGAACTGGGCCCTATGGGCGTCAGTTTCGGCGCCCCCGCCATCGACCTGGAGGCCATGCGTACGGGCAAGGACAGGGTGGTAAAGAAGCTGACCAGCGGTCTCAAGGCCATGGCCAAGCAGCGTCAGGTCGAAGTGGTTACCGGCACCGGCCGCTTCGAGAGCCCCAACCGCATTGCCGTCGAGACCGGCGAGGGGACGCTGCGGGTGGGATTCGACCACTGCATCATCGCCTGTGGCTCCAGTCCCCTGCGTATCCCCGGTCTCCCCTATGAAGACCCGCGCCTGATGGATTCCACGGGCGCCCTGGAACTGCGCGACATCCCCGGCCGCATGCTGGTCATCGGCGGCGGCATCATCGGCCTGGAGATGGCGACGGTCTATTCTGCCCTGGGCACGGCCATCGACATCGTCGAACTCCAGCCCGGTCTGATCCCCGGTTGCGACCGTGACCTGGTCAAGCCCCTGGAGAAGCGGCTTAAACAGCGGGTGCGGAACATCATGCTGGAGACACGGGTGACATCGATCCAGTCCCGGACCGAAGGGCTGGCGGCGCGCTTCGAGGGCAAGGCGGCCCCCGAGGGTGAGATGCTCTACGACCGCGTCCTGGTGGCGGTGGGACGCACGCCCAACGGCAAGCTGATCGGCGCCGAGGCGGCGGGGGTGCGGGTGGACGAGCGCGGCTTCATCCCGGCGGACCAGCATATGCGCACCAACGTGCCGCACATCTTCGCCATCGGCGATGTGGTGGGCAATCCCATGCTGGCCCACAAGGCCACCCACGAGGCCAAGGTGGCGGCCGAGGTCATCGCCGGTCTGCCCGCCCTGTTCGATCCCCTGGCCATCCCCTCCGTGGCCTACACCGACCCCGAGATCGCCTGGATGGGCCTGACCGAGACCGAAGCCAAGGAACGCGGCATCGCCTATGAAAAGGGCGCCTTCCCCTGGGCCGCCAGCGGCCGCGCCCTGGGGATCGGCCGCGACGAGGGCATGACCAAGCTGCTGTTCGACCCCGAGACCAAACGCATCCTCGGTGCCGGCATCGTCGGCGTCAACGCCGGAGAACTGATCGGCGAGGCGGTCCTGGCCCTGGAAATGGGCGCGGACATGGAAGACATCGGCCTGAGCATCCATCCCCATCCCACCCTCTGCGAGACCCTCGGCCTCGCGGCCGAGATGGCCGAGGGGACCATCACCGATCTGGTGCCGCCGAGGAAGCGCAAGTAATTTGCGTATCGGCCGAGATCAGAATTGCGGTGACAATTTGCTAAATACACTGAATATGTCACATTCTCGCTATGTCGCGACTGCCCCGTTTCGTTGTTGCCGGCTGCCCTTTTCCTTGGGCCATTGGGTAGCGAATCACGGCGAAAAGCTTGAAATGCAGCGAGTAGGATTCTGAAACCGCAAAAGCGTGGTTACAAAAGCAACGATGGGGCAATTAAGGGTATTTGGTAAACTGTCATGGTAATCCTTTTCGCGCAGGTCCGGTTGACCGAAGGGTTGGGCATCAATCGGTTCATGAGAGTTGCATTGCGGAATTTGACTTGATCGTAGCCGTAACATCTTGGCGTCTCGGCGTAATGACTACGTCGAACATCTCTTGGATAAACGGAGCGACCCAATACTGTGAATCTTCTTCCGGTTGCATGCCGCACTCGAGTGCATCCATATGATCACTGGACATCATGTAATGGTTGTTCAAGAAGAAGATGTATCCAAGGTGCAGAATGAATATGTCTCGTGCGTCCTCAGCAAAACGGTTAAGCCACCAGCCGCGATTCTCTATGTGAACTTCGTTGTCATTTAGCATCGCATGGCGATAGAAGTTGTAATGCGTGTGATCGTTGCACCTATCGCGAAGGCGCTTGTATCTGTCATCGCCAGCAAACACATCATTGATCGGTTTGAGCGCTCCCGAGGCTTTTATGTATTGCGACATCACTCGGTACTCTGGCAGCTTTTCCTTTCCCTGGAGCCAGTTGTTTATCTTCTCGACGATGAAGCTTTCGATGCTGAAATTGTCGTGGAGGTACAGATTCGAGTAGACATTGATTACCGCTGAATCGTAGTACTTTCGCAGCAACGCGTATGCGTCGTTGATGCGTCCCGCAAGCAGGATCGTTCTCATTGATTCGACCGTACCCTGCATTGAGGAGTAGACGTAGGTGTCGATATTGCAGATGGCCTTGGTACCCATCGTGGCGAAGGAGAACACGGACATGACCAATTGCTCATAGAACTTCATGTATTGCTGGAGTTCAGCGAATACGCGATGTTCCTGATATGGGTTGTCTGTTACTTGCACCGTCGATGCTCCGCGTAGATTGATGCCTAACGTAAAATAGACGACACGAACCGTAACGCCTCATGCCGACTAAATCGATTCGTATCTACATAAGCACATGATGCTAAAAGCTTTATCCGTTGTGCGACCTAATAACACATCCCAAAATATCGCGGATGGAAGTTAAAGTCGTTTCTCAACAATCGCTCAAGTTACGGACTGTCCTCGGGGTCAGTTCGCTAACATTTCAACATCACTCCCCGCCCATATTGCAGATGTTGCGCTACCGGCCCAGGACCAGTTCTAGGACGACTTTGCTGCCGAAGTAGGCCAGCATCAGCATGAGAAAGCCAACCAGGGTCCAGGTGATGGCGGTGCGTCCGCGCCAGCCGAAGCGGAAGCGGCCCCAGAGCAGGGTGCCGAAGACGATCCAGGAGAGGATGGAGAGGAGCGTCTTGTGGACCAGGTGTTGGGCGAAGAGGTTCTCCAGGAACAGGAACCCGCTCAAAAGGGCCAGGCTGAGCAGGAAGAAGCCGGCCCCGATCATCTCGAACAGCAGGGTTTCCATGGTCTGCAACGGAGGAAGCGCGCGCACGAAGCCGCCGGGATGGCGGTTGTGCAGGTGCTGGTCCTGGATGGCCAGCAGGGTTGCCTGGACGGCGGCCAGGGTCAGTAGGCTATAGGCGAGGAGGGAGATCAGGATGTGCAGGTTCAGGCCCAGGGACTCTGAATCATGGAGCAGCCGCAGATGGGGGAAGCGGATGGCCAGGATCATGGCGACCCCGGCTCCGGGCAGTAGCAGGATACCCAGATTCTCGACCGGTTTGGTCAGGGAAGAAAGCAGCAGCAACAGCACCATGGTCCAGGCCACCAGGGCGGAGACGTTGAAGATGCTGAGATTGAGGCCGACCGGGGTAATCAGCTCTCCATAAAGGGCCAGGGCCTGGAAGGCCAGTGCGATGAAGCCCATCGTGATGCCCAGCATCCGGGGCGGTGTGCGATTCTCGGGCAGGGCAAAGAGACGCAAGGCGATGGACAGACCACCGCCGAAGAAGAAGACGATGGAGAGGATGGCGAGCAGATTGATTTCCGTAGTCATGTCGATCCGGCTGTGGAACTGGCGCAGTGCCGTTATAATCCTCGGTCGCAACCCCGGCGGGACGACCAGGCAGCAATCTACAGGATACTACGTATCCGCTGGATTTGAACCCTCCCGCCTCGGCCGCCCTGCAACAGCTAACCTGGTATCGCCATGTTCGACAATCTGACGCAACGCCTCAATAAAGTGGTCGCTACCCTGCGCGGCCAGGCCCGCCTATCCGAGGACAACATCAAGGACAGCCTGCGCGAGGTGCGCATGGCCCTGCTGGAAGCCGATGTGGCCCTGCCGGTGGTCAAGGCCTTCATCGACCGGGTGCGGGAGAAGGCCGTCGGCGCGGAGGTGCTGCAAAGCCTGAAGCCGGGGCAGATGCTGATCAAGGTGGTCCATCAGGAGCTGATCCACCTGATGGGTGATGCCAACGAAAGCCTGAATCTGGCCGCACAGCCCCCCGCCGTGGTGTTGATGGCGGGCCTGCAAGGCTCAGGGAAGACCACCAGCTCGGCCAAGCTGGCGCGGCGCCTGATCCAGACCGAGAAGAAGTCAGTCATGCTGGTGAGCTGCGACATCTATCGTCCGGCCGCCATAAAGCAGTTGCAGACCCTGGCGGGCGAGATCGAGGCCCATTTCTTCCCCAGCTCGCCGGACCAGAGCCCCATCGCCATCGCCCGCGCCGCGCTGGCTGAGGCGCGCAAGCGCTTCATGGACGTGCTCATCGTTGATACCGCCGGACGGCTCCATGTGGATGCCGCCATGATGGCCGAGATCAAGGAACTCCACGCCGAGATGAAGCCGGTGGAGACCCTGTTCGTGGTCGATGCCATGACCGGCCAGGATGCGGCCAATACCGCCAAGGCCTTTGGCGATGCCCTGCCCCTGACCGGGGTGATCCTGACCAAGGCCGATGGCGATGCCCGCGGCGGGGCCGCCCTCTCCGTGCGCCATATCACCGGCAAACCGGTCAAATTCCTCGGGGTCGGCGAAAAGACCTCCGCCCTGGAACCCTTTCATCCCGACCGCCTCGCCTCCCGCATCCTCGGCATGGGCGATGTCCTCTCCCTGATCGAGGAGGTACAGCAGAAGGTCGATCACGAGCAGGCGGCCAAGCTCGCCAAGAAGCTGCAAAAGGGCAAGGGCTTCGACCTGGAGGACCTGCGCGACCAGTTGGGGCAGATGATGAACATGGGCGGCATGGTCAGCCTGCTGGACAAGCTGCCCGGCATGGGCAATGTCCCGGACGCGGTCAAAAACCAAGTCAACGACAAGGAGATGCGCCGCCAGATCGCCATCATCAACTCCATGACCCCCCATGAACGGCGCTTTCCCGACGTCATCAAGGGCTCCCGCAAGAAGCGTATCGCTCTGGGCTGTGGGCTCCAGGTGCAGGAGGTCAACAAGCTGTTAAAGCAGTTCCAGGGGATGCAGAAGATGATGAAAAAGATGAAGGGCGGTGGCCTGCAAAAGATGATGCGCGCCATGGGAGGCAAGATGCCGCCGGGGATGCCCTTCTAGTAGGGGCGGGTTTCAAACCCGCCCCTACATACCAGGCCCGCCTGCCGCATCCGGCGAGTAGCCATCCAACATCATCACATAGTTGGCGCGGGCGAGTTCACTAGGGTCGGCAACGTTGAGCTGGCTCATGCGGCCCCGGACCTCGGTGATCGACCCGAATCCCTGCCGCTCCATCCACTGCTCCAGACCTTGTATCAGGACGCCCAGGTGTTTCGGTCCGTGCTGCAAGAGCGAGGAACAGAGATGCACCACATCGGCCCCGGCCAGCAGCAGCTTGATCACGTCCTCCGCCCTGTGTACCCCGCCGGTGGCGCCCAGGGAGAGTTTCGAACGCCCATAAAGGATTGCGATCCAGCGTACGGCCAGTAGCGTCTCGGTCGAGGTCGAGGGGTGCAGCGTGGGGATCAGCCGCAGGGTCTCGATGTTGATATCCGGCTGGTAGAAGCGGTTGAAGAGGGATACCCCGGCCGCGCCCGCCGGTTCCAGCAGGGTGATCAGATGGGCCGGCGAGCTGAAGAAGGGGCCGAGCTTCATGTTGATGGGGATGTTGATCTGGTCTTCCAGGAGTTCCAGCAGGTTGAGATAGCGCTCCTCCACCTCGAAGCCGGATTCCTCGGGATCGGCCGCCACATGGTAGACATTCAGCTCCAGGGCATCCGCGCCCGCGTCCTGCAACTCCCTGGCATGTTCGACCCAACCGCCGGGGGTGACGCCGTTGAGACTGGCGACCACGGGAATCCCCAGGCTCGACTTGAGGGAGGAGAGCTGTTCCAGGTAACAGTCCAGTTCGCAAGGGAAATTCTGATCCTGCCGCGCCCCCGCATGGCCGCAGCCCTGATGGGCGAAGCGGCTCACGCCTTCGTCGAAGGCCACCACCACCTCCTCGTACAGGGAGTGCATGACCAGGGCGGCGGCTCCCGCGTCCTCCAGTTGTTTCGCCATGCCCAGACTCTTGGTCAGCGGCGAGGCCGATGGCACGAAGGGGTTTTTCAGCTCAAGTCCGAGCCATTTCGTCGTCAAATCCATAAGGGGTCTCCCTGATCGATGTGGGTCGCGGTGGGCGCACGGTTGTTCACGGTGCCGGGCAATTGATTCGCATGGGAGAGGATGTGTCGATAGCGTCAAAGGCGCAAGCGTAGAAGCTGCTTGCTTGACTCATGTCAAAAGCGGCGGGCCGATTGGGGGCTAGGGTTGATGGATCTGCCCTTCCGGTCTTTACTCAATGACACCAGCCCATTCAAATACTTGAGCCATGCCTAGCCCCCACCGCCGTCCCTTCTTTCTGCTCAGGGAGGAACTGGAGCGTCTCCTCGACGCCTTGCGGGGGAGCGGCCATGTCTGCATCGGCCCCCAGGTCCGAGAGGGAGCCATCGTCTATGACCGGCTCGACACCAGCGTTGAACTGCCGCACGGCTGGAGTGACCGGCAATCGCCGGGAGAATACCGGCTGCACCGGACCGGGAGCCCCCGCTGCTTCGCCTGGGCCTCGGGTCCCCAGGCATTGAAGCCCCTCAGCTTCGCGCCGGAAGAGGTCCTCTGGCGCGCGCTCCGTGACCCCGATGGCGGGCTCAGATTCAATGCCGTCGAGCCCCCTGCACCCAGTCTGGCGGTGATCGGCGTCAAGGCCTGCGATCTGGCCGCCCTGGCCATGCTGGACCGCCATTTCGCCGGGGATGCCCCTTACCAGGCACGGCGCGGCGGGCTTCTATTGCTGGGAGTGGACTGCCATCATCCGGCGGCCACCTGTTTCTGCCGCTCCACCGGGGACGGCCCGGCACTGACCGGCGGCTACCATATCGGCATGACCGAGCTGGACGAGGGCTTCCTGCTGTGGAGTTCCGGTGACACCGGTGAAGAAATCCTGGCATCCCTGACTCTGCCGGAGGCAAGCGAAACCCAGCTGGAGCGGGCCAACCAGGCCCTGGAGGCCGCCAGCCTGGGCCAGACGAGGAGACTGCCGGGGCCGGAGCCTGGCCGGATACTCTTCGATTCCCTAGATCATCCTGCCTGGAGCAGATTGGCCGAACGCTGCCTCTCTTGCGGCAACTGCACGGCAGTCTGTCCCACCTGCTTTTGCCACGACCCTGTCAGCGAACCGGCCCTGGATGGTCACGAGTCCCCTCAGGTGCGGCGCTGGGATTCCTGTTTCAACGAGGGCCACAGCCTTCTGCACGGGCGGGCGGTGCGCGGCGAGATCAAACTGCGCTACCGTCAATGGCTGACCCATAAGCTGGCCGGCTGGCAGGCACAGTTCGGACGTAGCGGTTGCGTCGGCTGCGGCCGGTGCATCGCCTGGTGCCCGGCCGGGATCGATCTCATCGAAGCCTTGAAAAGCATCGCGGAGGGCCGTCTATGAGCCGCTCCGTCCCGAGGGAGGCGGTCGTCGTCGAGCGCCTGATGGAAGCACCGGATATTTTCACCCTGCGGCTTGAATATGTGGATGAGGATCACCGCAGGGCGTTCGAGTTTCAGCCCGGTCAGTTCAACATGCTGTATCTGCATGGCGTGGGAGAGATCCCGATCTCCATCGTTTCCGACCCGGAGGATACACATTGCTTCGATCACAGCATTCGCGCCGCCGGACGGGTGACCGGGGGGCTGCTCTCCCTGATGGCAGGGGACCGCCTGGGCATCCGTGGTCCTTTCGGCCGTGGCTGGCCCCTGGCGGAGGCGGAAGGCAAAGACCTGATCATAGTCACCGGCGGGCTGGGCTGCGCCCCCGCCGTCTCCCTGATCAATTACGTCATGCGCCGCCGGGATCGGTATGGCCGGATTACGCTCCTGCAAGGGGTGTGCCATGCCCACGATCTCATCTGGCGGGAACGCTACGACGCCTGGGCGGCGCAACCCGATACCCAGGTCTTGCTGGCGGCGGATCTGTCCCAGGAGGGCGCGCGCTTCCAGGAAGGTCCCGTGGTCGAGTTTTTTTCGCGTTTGATGCTGGAACCGGGGCGCAGCATCGCCCTGCTGAGCGGACCGGAACTGATGCTGATGGACGCCATTGCTCAACTGCGCGAATTGGGTCTCGGCGACAGGGATATCTGGCTGGGCCTGGAACGCAACATGCCTTGCGGCAATGGCCTCTGCGGGCACTGCCAGATCGGCCCCCTCTTCGTCTGCAAGGACGGACCCGTGTTCTGCTACCCGGAGATCGCCGATTTCTTCGGCATCAGGGGATTTTGACCTTTGTCCTATTTCTTTCGTCTGTGGTAGCGGGTGACCCTGCCATCGGTCTCTTGCAGGATGAGCTTCTCATCGTCGAGGGACATGATTTTGTTCCTTTCCGCCTTGTTTCTCAGGTGTTCGGGCAGTTCCTGGAAAGAGTTGTCGTAGTGCCAGACCAATTCCTTCCCCTCGATTTTCCAGGTTCCGCTGTAGACCCAGGAGACCTTGCCGCTCTCGCCCAGTACCCCGGAAAAATTCCCTGACCCGTTGATGATCACCCTGGCGATGAGATTGTCCGACTGGGCCTCCCAGTCGCCGACGATGAGACGGGAGAAGTCAGGGTTCTTGGGGGCGAGAAAATCATAGTCTTCCGCATGGGCAAGACTGATAAATGCGATCAGTAAAATGAGAAGTAACTGCTTTTTCATCCATTGGTTTTCCAGGGCTGGGGTTTCCCATTATCCCAGAAAAGGCCGATGCACGGGCAAGCCTAAGGTTGGGATGCCCGAGGTTGCTTTGCGTCTGCTGGCGTCCATACTCTAGCGAACGGCAGAAATCAAAATGACGAAACCCAAGATCGCTGTTCATCAATTCAGCTCCTGCGGCGGTTGCCAGTTGGCCTTGCTCGATCCGGGCGAGCGGCTGGTCGAGCTGTCCCAGGGATTCGAGATCGTCCACTTCGCCGCCGCCGGTTTCCTGGATGAGGATGCCGAGGTGGATGTGGCCCTGGTCGAGGGCAGTATCTCCACCGCGCCGGAACGGGAACGGCTCCAGCGGGTGCGGGCAAAGTGCGGTTTTCTGGTCTCCCTCGGCGCCTGCGCCGCCTCGGGCGGTTTGCAGTCCCTGCGCAACCGGTTCGACGGCAAGGCTTGGGCCGGCGAACTCTACGAACGGCCGGATGGCATCGATCTATCGGCGGCCACGGCCCCCATCGCGGACCAGGTCAAGGTCGATTGGACGCTCTGGGGCTGCCCCGTCAGCGGGCAGCAGGTTTGGACCCTGCTGCGTGATCTGTTGTCCGGCGTAAGGCCGAAAAACGACACTCGTCCCCTCTGTATGGAATGCAAGCAGAAGCAGTCGGTTTGTACCCTGGTGGCCAAGGGTGAGCCCTGCATGGGGCCGGTTGCCCAAGCCGGTTGCGGCGCCCTCTGCCCCGCTTTTGGCCGGGCTTGTCATGCCTGCTCCGGCCCCGCCGAACAGGTAAATCATCTGGCCCTGGCCCGGCGGTTCAAAACGTTGGGGCTGTCCGAGGCCGAAACGGCGCGCAGGTTTCGCTTCATCCAGGGCAACGCGAAACCTTACTCCCTGGCTGCGGACAAGTTGGAGGGCCGATGAGCGGGAGGGATATCGTTGTCGAGATTCCATTGCTGACGCGGGTGGAGGGCCGTTGCGGTCTGCGGCTTGAGATCCGGGAAGGCGAGGTGTCGAGGCCGGTCTTGAATATCCCCGGACCGCCGCGTTTCTTCGAAAAGCTCATGGAGGGTCACGACCGGGAGCAGGTGGTGGAGATGGCGCCCCGTATCGGCGGACATTCCCCCGTGGCCCACCAATTATGCGCGGCCCAGGCCTTCGAACGCCTCGCCGGCCTGGACCCTGGCCCCTGGGTCCAGGCGATGCGGCGGCTGATGCTGTGTGGGGAGTGGATTCAGAGCCACAGCCGCCATATTCACCTGATGGCCTTGCCCGACTTCCTGGGTTGCGGCCATATGCTGGGCTTGATGGCAGGCTATCGGGAAGAGCTGGGCAGGGGCTGGCGTCTTCAATCCCTCGGGCGCGACCTGATCACCCTCCTCGGCGGCCGGGCGGTCCATCCGGTTGGGGTGCGGATCGGCGGATTCCACCGTGCCCCCGGTCCGGTCGAGGTACGGGCCATGCGCGAGCGGCTTCGCGATGCCCTGCCGGAGGCGGAGGCGTTGCTGGCCTGGCTCGCCTCCAGTCTGGCTTTTCCGCTGGACGAACATCCCTTCACCAGCGTCGCGCTGAGCCCCGCGAGCGGTTATCCCATGGGCGGGACGCGAATCCAATCCGGAGACTGGCTGGATATCGAAGCCGGCGAATTCATGCGCCATTTCGATCGATACGAAGTGGACGGTTCCCTAGCGCCGCACAGCAGCCTGGATAAACGCCCCTATCTGGTGGGTCCCCTGGCGCGTCTCAATCTGGGATTTCCGGAGTTGCCGCCCCCGGTCAGGCAGGCCTTGGGCGCGACCGGAATCCCCTTTCCCAGCCACAACATGTTTCACTCCATCCTGGCCCGTGCCGTCGAGTTGCTATGGGCCGTCCAGGAGGCATTGCGCCTGGTGGATGAGTACGAGAGCCCCGCCACGTCCTTTGTCGATGTCCCGCACGCGGAGGGAATATCCTACGGCACAATCGAGTCGCCGCAGGGCCTGCTTTGGCATTGCTATGAGATCGACTTCCGGAGACGGGTAAATGCGGCCTGGATCATCTCCCCCACCAGCCAAAACCAAGCGCGCATGGAAGAGGATATTCGCCTAAGTCTGGAACGCTTCGGCCTGGACAAGGATGCAGCAGAACTGTGCCGCCGCGCCGGGCATGTGATACGTAACTACGATCCCTGTTTCTCCTGCGCGGTGCATTGAATCCATGAGGCCCAGCAAGTCTGGTCTCTCATGCTGGCATGACCCGCCTCGTCAACGAGTCAACCGCCGCTCCGCTTCGCGGTACTTTTCGGCGGTCTTATCGATGATCTCGGCGGGGAGCTCCGGGGCCGGGGGGGTTTTGTCCCAGTCCAAGGTCTCCAGGTAGTCGCGCACGAATTGTTTGTCGAAGCTGGGAGGGCTGATGCCGGGCTGGTATTGGTCGGCGGGCCAGAAGCGGGAGGAGTCAGGGGTCAGAACCTCGTCGATCAGATGCAGCTTGCCGTTTTCGTCGAGGCCGAACTCGAACTTGGTGTCGGCGATGATGATGCCGCGTTCCAGGGCGTAGGTGGCGCATTCGGTATAGATGCGCAGGCTGGCATCGCGGACCTGCTCCGCAAGTTCGCGGCCCAGCAATGCGGCAGCTTGATCGAAATCGATATTCTCGTCGTGTGAGCCCAGTTCGGCTTTGGTCGAGGGGGTGAAGAGGGGCTGGGGCAGCTTGTCGGCCATGCGAAGCCCCGAGGGCAAGGGGATGCCGCAGACGGAGCCGCTTTTCTGATAATCCTTCCAGCCGGAGCCGATGATGTACCCTCGCACGATAGCCTCGACGGGGAGGGGTTTCAGCTTGCGGACGACGATGGCCCTGTCTCCCAGGAGCGCACGCTCGGCCGCGCCGGTGACCACGTCTTGGAGCGGGATCTTAGTCAGATGGTTGGGGATGATGCCGGCGGTGCGGCCGAACCAGAAGTTGGAGACGCGCGTCAGCACCTCGCCCTTGCCGGGGATGGGTTGAGGCAGGATGACATCGAAGGCGGAGAGGCGGTCGCTGGTGACGATCAGCATGTGACGGTCGTCCAGGTCGTAGATGTCGCGGACCTTGCCACGGTTGATCAAACGGAGCCCGCTCAGTTCGGATTGATAAAGTGCTTCACTCATTTCGGTGTCTGGGGTTCTAAAATGGAATGTCCCAGTATAAATAAAACTATGAGGAGATCGCTATGAACTCGACGCTGGAGGAGGAATTTCTGCGGGCCTTCAGGGGCAGCTTTACCTCGGCCCTGCGCTGGCACCACCTGGACGCCCTCTGGGGCAATGTTCACCGGGACGCCGCCGGGGGCTGGTTTATCTATGCCCTGGGTGAGGAGCCGCCGGAGCTGCCGTCGGACGCGGTCCAGGTTGCCCTCTTTCTCACCCATATCGACCAGCTGTTGCGGGAGGATCATGCGGAAGACTATTGCGGCATTGTCTATGCGGACGATTTGAGCGATCCCTCCTTTATCAAGATATATGACCCGCACAATCTGGGAGTTTCATGCGGCTATAGCAAGAATCCACCCCTGCCGGGCTGGGTGATGTGCAAGATCCCGCCGGTAAAGCTGGATCAGTCTCTGGCAGCGGCCAAAAGCCGCCAGCGTTGGTGGCGGAAACTCTGGCACGGGGATTCATGAGATGCTGAAGGCCAAGATTGCCAAGCAGTTACGCGGTGGCTGACATATAATCCCGCGTCTTTATCCTGCCGAGGTGACTTCCTTGATCGAAAATCTGCGAAATATCGCCATCATCGCCCATGTCGACCATGGCAAGACGACCCTGGTCGATGAGCTGCTGAAGCAATCGGGCACCCTCGGCGAGCGTTATGGCGACATCGAACGGGTGATGGATTCCAACGACCTGGAGAAGGAGCGCGGTATCACCATCCTCTCCAAGAACACGGCCATCAATTGGGATAGCTACCGCATCAACATCGTCGATACTCCCGGACACGCCGACTTTGGTGGCGAGGTGGAGCGTGTGCTCTCCATGGTCGATTCGGTGCTGCTGCTGGTGGATGCCCAGGAAGGCCCCATGCCCCAGACCCGTTTCGTGACCCAGAAGGCCTTCGCCCACGGGCTTCGTCCGATCGTGGTGGTAAACAAGATCGACAGGCCGGGCGCCCGGCCCGACTGGGTCATCGATCAGGTGTTCGAACTCTTCGACCGGCTTGGCGCCACCGACGAGCAGCTCGATTTCCCCATCGTCTACGCCTCGGCCCTCAATGGCTATGCCGGCTTGGAGAACACGGTTAACTCTGGCGACATGACCCCCCTGTTCCAGGCGATCATCGATCACTGTCCGGTGCCCCAGGTCGACCCGAACGGCCCCTTCCAGATGCAGATTTCCACCCTGGGCTACAACAGCTATGTGGGCGCTATCGCCATCGGTCGCATCACGCGGGGCAGCGTGAAACCCAACCAGCAGATCACTGTGATCAAACGAGACGGCGACAGCCATCGGGCCAAGGTGGGCCTGGTCTACGGCTATATGGGTCTGGACCGGCATGAGGTCCAGTCGGCCAGCGCCGGGGATATCGTGGCCCTGACCGGGATCGAGGCGCCGAATGTCTCGGATACCCTCTGTGATCCCGCCGAGGCCGTGGCGCTACCGCCTTTGACGGTCGACGAACCCACGGTCAGCGTGGTCTTTCAGGTCAACAACTCGCCCTTTGCCGGCAAGGAGGGGAAATATCTGACCTCCCGCCAACTCAAGGAACGTCTGGAACGGGAGCTGATCCACAACGTGGCCCTGCGGGTGGAAGAGGGCAACGACCCGGATAAGTTCAAGGTTTCGGGCCGCGGCGAACTGCACCTCTCGATCCTGCTGGAGAACATGCGCCGGGAAGGCTACGAAATGGCGGTCTCCCGCCCCGAGGTCATCTTCCGCGAGATCGAGGGCGAGATCTGCGAGCCCTATGAACAGTTGACCGTCGATATCGAGGAACAGAATCAGGGTGCCGTGATGGAGGCGCTGGGCATCCGGCGCGGGGAGCTGAAAAATATGGCCCCGGACGGCAGGGGCCGGGTGCGCATCGACTACATGATCCCCTCGCGGGGCCTGATTGGCTTTCAGACCGATTTCATGACCCTGACCTCCGGTTCGGGTCTGATCTACCATGTCTTCGATCACTACGGACCGGCCCAGCGCGGCGGCATTGCCCCGCGCAAGAACGGCGTGTTGATCTCCAACGGTGTCGGCAAGGCGCTGGGTTATTCCCTGATGAATCTCCAGGAACGCGGCAGGCTCTTCGTCAAGCCGGGCGACGAGGTCTACGAGGGGCAGGTGATCGGTCTACATTCAAGGGACAACGATCTCACGGTCAACCCGCTCAAGGGCAAGCAATTGACCAACATCCGTTCCGCAGGGAAAGACGACAATCTCATGCTGACGCCGGCCGTTCAGTTCAGTCTGGAACAGGCCCTGGAGTTCATCGAGGACGATGAGCTGGTCGAGATCACGCCCAAGGCCATCCGACTGCGCAAGAAGCACCTCAAGGAGCACGAGCGCAAGCGGGCCGGCCGGGAGGAGTGATCGAGCGGAAAAAGAAAACCCCGCATCCCTGCGGGGTTAGAACGTCGTCGGGCTTGGTTGGCAAGTGGTCCGTGGATGTCCTTGAGGTGGTTTTCCGTCTGATTCCTGTTTGACGACGCCCTTAGTATGGGGAGTCCTGACCCTCCCGGCTAGGGAGAAAATCTGATGTTTTTGTAGGAAATTTCTGAAAGTGATCGGATTGCTGCAACGAGTCAAGGAATCCCGTGTAGCGGTCGAGGGCAAGATCAGGGGTGAAATAGGGCCGGGGCTCCTCGTGTTGGTGGGCGTTTCGCGCGGAGACGACGAGAATAAGGCGAACCGCCTGCTGGAAAGGCTTCTGGGCTACCGGATTTTTCCTGACGCGGCGGGCAAAATGAACCTCAGCCTCCCGGATGTGGGGGGCGGCCTCTTATTGGTGCCCCAGTTCACCCTTGCCGCCGACACCCGCAAAGGCATGCGTCCCAGCTTTTCCAGCGCCGCCGAGCCCATCGATGGCAGCCGCCTGTTCCACCATCTGGTCGAACTGGCCAGGGAGCGCCACCCTCTGGTGGAATGCGGGGTATTCGGTGCCGACATGCAGGTTTCCCTGATCAACGACGGGCCGGTTACCTTTTGGCTGGAGGTCTGACAGGCCTGTGGTAATGTAACCCTTTCCATCGAGCGGATGTCGCGATGCAACGAACAGCCACTATCGAGCGCAATACGCTGGAGACCCGGATCAGTGTCTCACTCAATCTGGACGGCGACGGCAAGGCCGCCTTCGCCACAGGAGTCCCTTTCCTGGAGCACATGCTGGACCAGGTCGCGCGCCACGGCCTGATCGACATCGACCTGAAGGCCCAGGGGGATCTGCACATTGATGCCCACCACACAGTGGAAGATATCGGCATCAGCCTGGGTCAGGCCTTCGCCAAGGCGGCCGGGGACAAGAAAGGGATTCGCCGTTACGGCCATGCCTATGTGCCCCTGGACGAGGCCCTGTCGCGCGCGGTGATCGACTTCTCCGGCCGGCCCGGCCTGGAGTTCCATGTGGATTTCCGTCGCGCCCAGATCGGCGGCTTCGAGGTGGACCTCTTCCGCGAGTTCTTCCAGGGGTTCGTCAATCATGCGGGGGTGACCCTGCACCTGGACAATATCCGTGGCGGCAACGCCCACCACATCGCAGAGACCCTGTTCAAGGCCTTCGGTCGGGCCTTGCGCCAGGCGTTGGAGCCGGACCCCCGCATGGCGGGAACGGTCCCTTCCACCAAGGGGAGTCTCTGAGATGGGGCAGAGGATCGCAGTCATCGACTACGGCATGGGGAATCTGCGTTCAGTCTCCAAGGCGGTGGAGCATGTGGCCGGTCAGGGCGATGAGGTGCGGGTCACCGACGATCCAGCCTATATCTCCGCCGCTGACCGGGTGGTGTTCCCCGGCCAGGGGGCCGCGCGGGACTGCATGGCCGCCATCGGCCAGCATCATCTGGGCCAAGCGGTCTTGCAGGCCGCACGCGAGAAGCCCTTCCTCGGTATCTGCATGGGGCTTCAGGTCCTGCTGGATCACAGCGAGGAGAACGGGGGCACACCGTTGATGGGTCTTTATCCCGGCAATGTGGTCCGTTTTCCCAATACCGGTCTTAAGGTTCCTCACATGGGCTGGAACCAGGTCCTGCCGGTGGGCGATCATCCCCTGTGGACGGGCATCGAGCCGGGCAGCCGTTTCTATTTCGTGCATAGCTATTATGTCGTCCCGGACGATCCGGGCTTGAAGGCGGCCGAGACCGATTATGGCATCTGCTTTCCCAGCGCCATTGCAAACGCCAACGTCTTTGCCGTGCAGTTCCATCCCGAAAAGAGCGCCGACAACGGGCTGCGGTTGCTGCGCAACTTCGTGAACTGGAAACCTTGACCCCTTTTCGCCCAAGGCCGAGCGAATAACCATAACTAATGAGTGATTGGCTATGTTGTTGATTCCTGCAATCGATCTAAAAGACGGTAAATGTGTCCGGCTCCGCCAGGGACGCATGGAGGACGATACGGTCTTCTCCAACGATCCTGTGGAAATGGCAGGCCGCTGGGTAATGGAAGGGGCGCGCCGGTTGCATCTGGTGGACCTGAACGGCGCCTTTGCCGGCCAGCCGGTGAACGGCGAGGTCATTCAGGCCATCCGCGAGGCCTATCCCAGTCTTCCCATCCAGGTGGGCGGTGGCATCCGGGACGAGGCGACCATCGAGACCTACCTGAATCTGGGGATCGATGCCTGCATCATCGGCACCAAGGCGGTAAAGGAGCCCGATTTCATCTCCACCGTCTGCCGCGAGTTCCCCGGCAGCATCATCGTGGGTTTGGATGCCAAGGAGGGCATGGTGGCCATCAACGGCTGGGCGGAGGTGACGGACATCGACGTGGTCGAGCTGGCTCGGCGTTTTCAGGATGACGGCGTCTCCGCCATCGTCTATACCGATATAGGGCGTGACGGCATGCTGGCTGGGGTGAATCTGGAGGCGACGGTGAATCTGGCCAACGCCGTTTCGATCCCCATCATCGCCTCCGGCGGCATCACCAATCTGGACGACATTCGTGCCCTCTGCGGGGCCTCGACCCGTAACATCATGGGGGCCATCACCGGCCGGGCCATCTACGAGGGTACCCTCGATTTCGGCGAGGGACAACGCTTGGCCGACCAATTGAGTGGGGTATAGCGCCATGCTGGCGAAACGCATCATTCCCTGTCTGGACGTGGACCGGGGCAGGGTGGTCAAGGGCGTCAAGTTCGTCGAGATCCGCGATGCGGGCGATCCCGTCGAGGTGGCGCGGCGCTATAACCAGGAGGGGGCCGACGAGATCACCTTCCTCGATATCACCGCCAGCTCCGACGACCGCGAGACCATGGTCCATGTGGTGGAACGGGTCGCCTCCGAGGTCTTCATCCCCCTGACCGTTGGGGGGGGCATCCGCAAGCCGGAGGACGTGCTGCGCATGCTCAACGCCGGGGCCGACAAGGTGGCCATCAACACTGCTGCCGTCTTCAACCCGGAATTCGTCAAGGAGGCCGCCGAGCGTTTCGGTTCCCAGTGCATTGTTGTCGCCATCGACGCCAAGCGAGTGGACGATCACTGGGAGATCTTTACCCACGGTGGCCGCAAACCGACGGGCATCGACGCCATCGAATGGGCGAAAAAGATGGCCGAATACGGTGCCGGCGAAATCCTGCTGACCAGCATGGACCGGGACGGCACCAAGGCCGGTTTCGACAACGAGCTGACGCGGCGGGTGAGCGAGGCGGTATCCATCCCCGTGATCGCCTCCGGCGGCGTGGGCAATCTGGACCATCTGGTGGATGGGGTCACCGAGGGCAAGGCCGACGCGGTACTGGCCGCCAGTATCTTCCACTTCGCCGAATACAGCATCGAAGAGGCGAAGCGCTACATGGCCGGGAGAGGGGTTGAGGTTCGCTTATAACTGAGGAGTTAGGGCAATGAAACAGATATTCGGATTGTTGGTCGCGCTGTTGTCCCTGGTTTCGGCACCCGTTTCGGCGGGGGCCGATCAGAACGCGAAGATGCGCGAGGTGATCGATGTCTATAGCGAGATCCAGCGCCTGCCGGAAAGGTCGGTGCCGCCGCTATTGATGAAAAACGCCTACGGGATCGCCATTATCCCCTCGGTGGTCAAGGTCGGATTCGTGGTGGGCGGGAGCTACGGCGAGGGTGTCCTCAGTGTTCGGATGGCCGACGGTACCTGGAGCGATCCGGTCTTTGTCTCCATAACGGGCGGCAGCGTCGGCTGGCAGATTGGCGCCCAGTCATCCGATGTGGTGCTGGTGTTCAAGTCGAGGCGTAGCGTGGATGGCATCATGAACGGCAAGTTCACCCTGGGCGCCGATGCCTCCGTGGCCGCCGGCCCCATGGGGCGCAAGGCCGCCGCCGCCACCGACGAGAATCTGAGGGCGGAGATCTTCTCCTATTCCCGCAGCCGTGGCCTCTTCGCGGGGATTGCCCTCGACGGCGCCGCCATCCAGATCAAGCATCAGAATAACGAACAGTATTACCGTCAGCCCTATATCGCGGCCAGTGAAATACTGGATGGCAGGGTCGCGAATCCCCCGGAGACTTCCCGGCGTTTGCGCGACCTGCTGGGGCAATATTCGAGATAGCCCCGTTCCCATACTGAGTTCATCAATGAACGATACACTGACGAAACTGTCTCAAGTCCTGGAACAGCGCAAGGGCGCGGACCCGGAGAGTTCCTATGTGGCGAAGCTCTACCACAAGGGCCTGGACGCCATCCTCAAGAAGATCGGGGAGGAGGCGACCGAGACGGTCATGGCGGCAAAGGACGGCGATCCCGCCAAGATTGTCTACGAAACGGCGGACCTCTGGTTCCACAGCCTGGTGCTGCTGGCCCATCAGGGGCTGGGTCCCCAGGACGTGTTGCGGGAGCTGGACCGGCGTTTCGGCCTCTCGGGTCTGGAAGAGAAAGCGTCCCGGAAAGGGACGCCGGAAGGCTGAAACGCCAAAGTCGTTAGCCTGCTTTTAATCACTGGGGTATCATCCCCCGCATCTTTTGTTCATCCATCGGCATCAATCGGGAGTGTCACATGGGATTAGGCGGCATCAGCATTTGGCAGTTGTTGATCATTCTGGTCATCATCATGCTGCTATTCGGCACCAAGCGTTTGGGCAATATCGGTTCCGATCTCGGCAATGCCATAAAGGGCTTCCGCAGCGCTATGCGTAGCGGCGAAGAGGAAGGCGATTCTGCCCGCATCGAGAAGAAGGACGGGGGCGAGGCCGCCGGCGAAGAGTCGAACCGGGAAAAGAAGAACAGCAACGGCTGAACAGCCCAGCGGTAAATTCCCATGTTCGATATCGGCTTCATGGAATTGGTGCTGGTTGGCGTTGTGGCCCTGCTTGTGGTCGGCCCTGAGCGCCTGCCCGGTCTGGCCCGCACCGCCGGGGCCTGGATTGGGCGCGCGCGTTCCTTTGTCGGCAACGTCAAGGCCGATATCGACAGGGAACTCAAGGCGGAGGAGCTGAAACGCATCCTCGAACAGCAGCAGAAGAGCAATCCCCTGGAACAGATCATTGATGAGACCCGGTATACCCTCAACCAGGTCCAGGACGAGGTGACAGGGGTTGAGCAGGGGGCGAAGGACTCCCATCGCGGCAATGACTGATTACTCCGATTCGCCGGATCGGCACCAGCCCTTCATCGCGCACCTGATCGAGCTTCGCGACCGCATGCTGCGCATGCTGCTGGGCGTGGCCCTGATGCTGCTGGCGTTGTTCCCTTTCGCCAACGATCTCTACCACCTCGTCGCCTCCCCTCTGATCGCCCTTCTGCCCCAGGGCTCCCAGATGATCGCCACCCAGGTGGCCTCTCCTTTCCTGGTGCCCTTCAAGCTGGCCCTGATGGCGGCTGTGTTTCTCTCCATACCCTGGATTCTGTACCAATTCTGGGCCTTCGTGGCCCCCGGACTCTACCAGCACGAAAAGCGGCTGGCCGTGCCCTTGATGGTGAGCAGCATCTCCCTCTTCTACGGCGGGATGGCGTTTGCCTATTTCCTGGTCTTTCCCCTCATCTTCGGTTTCATGGTGAGCGTCACCCCGGACGGGGTGGCCATGATGACCGACATCGGGGCCTATCTCGATTTCGTGATGACCCTCTTCTTTGCCTTCGGGGCCGCTTTTCAGGTCCCCGTCGCGACCGTACTGCTGGTCGTCATGGGGGTCACTACCCCCGAGGCCCTGATCGAGAAGCGGCCCTACATCATCGTCGGCGCTTTCGTCGTCGGCATGCTGCTGACGCCCCCGGACGTCATCTCCCAGACCCTGCTGGCCGTTCCCATGTGGATGCTGTTTGAGGCCGGGCTCTTTTTTGCCCGTCTCGCGATCGAGAAGAAGGATGATACCGCCGGTTCAGCCGCCGAACCGGCCGAGACCTCCCCTGCACCCTTGGCCCTGGCTGGCGCGGCTTCCGAATTCAAGCCCCTGACCCAGCAGGAGATGGAGGCGGAGCTGAACGCCATCGAGAAGCAGGATGAGGAAAACCCCGAGGGTGAGGAAGAAGAGATCGACGGCCACCACAGCGAGATCATTCCCCCCGTGGATCTGGATGAGGCGCTCAAGCAGGCCAATGAACTGCGTCTGGACGGCAAGGAAGAAGAGGCTCGCGAGCTGCTATATGACGTATTGCAGCACGGGGATGAGAAACAATCCGAGGTGGCCCACAACATCCTCAGCCAGATGATCTGAGGGGCACTGAGGCTATCCCGCTTCTCCTGATGCCTCGGATGGGGACGAGGGGGGCTGCGGGCGGGAGGTGGCAGAGTCGAGCAGCCTTTTCGCCTCCTGGATCTTTTCGGCCTCACTGACCACTTCAAAAAAACGCCTCCCGCGCCGGTCTTCTCCCCCGATACTGTTATCCTGCCAGACGCGCACCGGGCCGTCCCTGACCACCAGGGTGTGCAGCGCGCCCAATTTATCCGCGACCTGCCCCATGAAATACCGGGTGTTTTTCTCCTCCCTGTCGTTGCCCTTGTAGAGCGATAGCTCCTTCTGCATCTTCAGGAAGGCGGGGAGATCCAGCTCGACGCCGTTGACGTTGTAGCGGAGCAGGCGGTCGTCTGCGATCTTGTCCATCAGATCCTCGCTCGCTGTGACCACGCGCAGCCCGCGGTCGCCCGTGATCTTGCCCATGGGGCTGTTCCTTAGTACCGCCGAGCAGTTGGACAACTGGCTGGCGCGGTTGATCGCGGGGGAGATCATGATGCGGTGGTCGCCGTCGTAGAGGAAGGCCGGGGGGCCATTCGAGAAGGCGATGCCGATGCCCATTTCCAGGGTGGGCAGCCCGTTGCTCTTGTTCTTCGAATTCTGGTTGTCCATCACCTCGATCATCTTGCGCGCCAGGCAGCAGGCGCGGCTGACGCAAACCCACTCATTGGATTTGTCGCCGTACTCGAAGATGCTCAGTATAACGGCGTCGCCCTCGACAAAGACCTTTTCCGCCCCGAAGGCGTCGAGCAGTTTGTTGATGGGATCAAAGAAGTTGAGGCTGAAATGGGTGGCCGGATTCAGTCCCTGTTTGACCAGTTGCTCCGTGATATGGGTGGAGCCGCGCAGGTCGGCCTTGATGATGACGTGGTTGACGATGTCCGTGCTTTGTTGCTCGCCGCTCCCCTCCGAATCGCGATAGAAAACGTGCAGGCTGTTGTTGGCCTTTGACAGCTCGATATCGCTTTTGTCCTTGAGAATCCGGATCTGATCCATGACCACATAGGCGCGATAGGCGTTCTTGAGATCGCAACGGAAGCGCGCGAAGCTCAAAAGACAATCGCTGATGTCACGCTGGAGCTCGGCGTTGGAACGGCGCTGGACCTTGCGGCGGGCAAGCTGAAGCTGCCGCGCCACCTCGTCGGTGGAGAGGCTGCCGAGGTTCTGCGATAGCAGGTAGCGTTGTAATTGCTTTTTGTCCCTCAGTCCGGCGAGGAAGTGGTAGATGATCCGAACCGGAAGCCGTCCGTTGAAGACGCGGTAGAGCCGCACCGCCTCCTGGTGGGCGGAGACCCGCTCCAGCAGGCCAGCCTTTTTAAGTCGCAAGCGAGCGGCCTCGGCCAGCCAGACCAGATAGCCGCGCCATTTGACGCTGGTCTGCCGGGTCCGTGCGACGGGGCATTCGAAGCTGTCGTCGGGGGGGAACAGGATCGACATGTTGTCCGGTATGTCGAGCCAGGAGTCGATTCCGTCCTGATACTCCTCCTCCTGCAATACCTCGCGAAGAAAAAGCTCCGCTTCAAGGAAGCCGCTCAGGGTTCCTTGGTCCAGGCGATTACGCACCTCGATGGTGTTTTCCTGGCTCGGACCCTTTTCGTCACCAAGGGGGGAGAGGATCTCCCCCGGCAGGTATTCGTTGAAGAGGTGGGTGACGAGGCGATTGAGTTCGTTGAAGCCGTTGAGCCCTTCCCGGTCGGTCAGCAGCAGGTGGTAATCGTTCATTACCGCCTCATCCAGGTGCAGGGAAGGCAGCACCAGCATGGGATTGATGATCAGCCGCTGGGGCACCGGCCAGTAAGAGCCCAGGAGCGAGTGGCGCACGCGCCGCAGTTTGGTTTGCTCCAGCTTATGCAGGTGGCTGAACAGTTTGCGGCGGATGCCGTAGAGGTACAGCGGCTCCTCCTTGGCCAGGACGACGAGCTTTTCGTGCTTCTCGACGTTCTCCCCACGGCTCTTGGAGGCCTGGTCCTGCAATTCCTGGCGGAAGCTCTGGGCCTCCTCCCGCGTGGTTTGCAGGAGGAATTTGGTGATGCCGATCTGAAAGAGTTGCAGTACCTGAATGCCGCGTTGACGGCGCGCCAGGTGGACGGCGTTTTCAGAAAGATGAAGGTAGGTCTTGTGGAGGGTCTCCAGTTGATCGACCTCCAGCTTGCGCTGGGTCTTGCCGGTCTCGGGGTAGAGGGCGTTCTGGAGCCAGATCCTCACCAGCCGGACGACCACCCTTCGGAAATCGGGACTGATGGCGGCATCGTAGTGAATGTTGTCGATGCCCTTGGGAAGACGGCTGAAACTGAGCGGCTCGAAGACGACAGGAGGGTAGAGGTGGGGTTTAAGCGCCTCCAGGTCGGGTTTCAGCAGGGTCTGTCTGATTCTTGAAAACATCTACCGCTAGCGGTCCTGTGGGTGAGCGGTGGGGATCATTCCTGCAAGGCCCTGATGATCCGGTCCTCCAGTTCGATACGATTGGCCAGAATCATTCCCAGTTGGGAGAGGTCATTCTCAAGGTGGTTCAGGATCAGGGCATGATCCGATTCATCGTATTTGTCGTTGAAGGCAACGATTTCCGTCGTCAGCTCCGAAATCCGGGGGTGAACTTCCTCCGCCGTCTCGATCACGTTCTGGCGGCGCTCTTTCCCCTCCAGGATGCGCTCATAGATCTCGAAATGGGTCAGGGCCGTGTAGTCGACCAATATCTCGCAGAAGTCGCGCAATTCATCCAGGATGGATTTTTCGTGATTATAGGGATCAATGCCCGCCAGTCTGCAAAAAAGCACCAGCACCTCTTGTCTTTCCGACAGAAGCTCATCGATCAGCTCTTGGGTGCCAAAGCGGCGCTCCTGGGCAAAGACATCCACCATTTGCTCGGCCATCGTACTATCCTCGATTCCTCATGAATTGCTGTTAAATCCGTATGAACCCTGATTCAGGGTGGCTACAAGCGATAGCTAACCACTCTTTGCATCGGCATGACAAGTCATTAAAGTGAAACTCGCGTGGCGGTTTGTTAGAGGTCTCGCCTGGCTCCTGTCTAAAAAAGGCTGAGGTAGAACCCTGGGTTCGCAATTTTGTGTGCCTTTGGGACGTTAAGGAGTCAGGGAAATCATCCGCGCTCCCAGAATCACCAAGAGCAGCCCGAAGAACCGCTTCAACAGGCGGGTGGGCAGCGTATGGGCCAGATAAGCGCCAAAAGGGGCGGAGAGAACACCCGCGATAGCGAGCCCGGCCACGGCGGGCCAGTGGATATAACCGAAACTCTGGGGCGGCAACAGGGGATGGTTCCAGCCCGTCCAGAGGTAACCGGCTGTCCCCGCCAGGGCGATGGGCAGGCCGCAGGCACTGGAGGTAGCAACCGCCTCGCGGATCGGGACACGGCAGGCCGTAAGAAAGGGAACGGTCAGCGAGCCGCCGCCGATACCGGTCAAGGCCGAGACCAGGCCGATAACAGCCCCGGCCAGGGATTGGCCAAGCCGACCGGAATTACGGTGACACTTTACTAAATGCACTTTATCGAGTGTATTTAGTAAAGTGTCACCGTCACCGTAACTCAGCAGCATCTGGAGGCCGACCCCGATGGCGAAGAGGGCGAAGAACCGCTGTAGCCAGAGGGTGCTGAGATGATCCGCGACCAAGGCGCCGAACAGCGTGCCGAGCAATATGCCGGGGGCCAGTTGCAGGGCCAAGGGCCAGCGCAGGGCACCGCGCCGGTGATGGGACCGTATCGAAGAGAGCGATATGAAGAAGATGGCAGCCAGGGAAGTGCCCAGTGCCAAATGCAACAGCAGTCCCTGATCGAAGCCCAGTACGCGGAAACAGTAAAAGAGCGAGGGCACGAAGACGAGTCCACCGCCGACGCCCAGCAGACCGGCCAGGACCCCCGTCAGGGCACCGATTCCCAGATAGATGAAAAAGATCTCGTTCATCACAGGGGCAGGCTATGGAAGGCCAGGCCGGAGGGTAGCGCCTTCAATCCTTTTGCCAGCCCCAGCACCTTGAAGCGCTCCCCCATCTCGTTAGGCAGGGTCAGTCGCTTGATGGCTTGGAGTTGGCCCAGATGGCGGCGGGGGTCCTGTTCGAAGCCAGGGAGTTCGGCGAGCAAGCGTTCCAGGCCGCCGCCGAGCAGGAACCAGGCCTGGCTGGTGAAGGCGATCCGCTCGAAGCCCGCAGTTTCCCCCGCCTCGGCGAGGGCGGTGAAATCGACGTTGGCGGTGATGTCTTGCAGGCCCGGCAGGATGAAGGGATCGGTATGCACCCGGTGGCGGTAGTGGCAGATCAGGGTACCCTGGTCCCGTTGCGGGTGATGGAACTCTCGCCCGCTGTAGCCGTAGTCGATCAATAGGGCCAGTCCCTCCTCAAGACAACCGGCCAACTCAGCGATCCAGGCACGGGCGCGGAGATTGATCTCAGACTCGTAGCCCGGCGGGAGCCCATAACACGCCGCCAAAGCACCCACGGACTGGGCGAGTCCCTGGGTACGAGGTTCATCCCAGAAGGGTTGCAGGCGTTCCCCCTCCCATCGCACGAACTGCTCCTGGGTGCCCTGTTCCGACAGGCGGAAGCGCTGCACCGGCATGGCGTCGATCAGCTCGTTGGCGACCACGACGCCCCGGAAGCGCTCCGGCAGGCGGTTCAGCCACTGGACGCGTCCGGCGAGATGGGGCAGTTCTTCCGCCAGCAGCGACTGTTGCCGCTGGCGTAAGGCGGCACTCAACTCCAGGATCAGGTAGCGCTGGGGCGGATGCCCGAGGCGATCAAGCTCGGCCAAGATGTCGGCCGCCAGGCGCCCCGAACCGGCTCCGAATTCCAGGATGTCGCAGTCGCCGAGTTGTTCCATGGCCTCCCGGCACTGGCCTGCGATGCAGCGGCCGAACAGCGGGGAAATCTCCGGGGCGGTGACGAAATCGCCCGCCTCGCCGAATTTGCGCAGGCCGTTGCTGTAATAGCCTAGACCAGGGGCGTAAAGGGCCAGCTCCATGTAGCGGTCGAAGGGAAGGCGGTCGCCGTTCTCTGCCATTTCTTCCAGGATCAGGGCCGTTAACCGCCCGCTGAGTTCAAGGGAGTCCTGATCGGGCTCAGGCAGAGAGCTGAGTGCGGATTTCAATGAGGTGTCCATGGGTGTCAATACGCGGCGCTTGGGGTAAAGTCAGGGACAGGATTCGGAGTTGAAGCATGTGGTCATGAATTTATTCCGACCTCCGAATTCTCCCTTCTAACCAACCGTTTTCCAAGGGCCTATGATCGAACTAACCGGAAAGACCGCTCTGGTGACAGGGGCCTCCCACCGCATCGGGGCCGCCATCGTGCGCATGCTGCACGGCGAGGGAATGAATCTGGTGTTGCACTACCGCGACTCCCTCGGCGGGGCCGAGCGGCTGCGAGACGACCTGAATGGGCAGCGGCCCGGTTCGGTTGTCCTGGGGCGGGCCGACCTGGGACGGATCGATCAACTGGAGGGTTTGGCGCGTCTGGCCCAGGAGAGCTTCGGGCGGCTGGATGTCCTGGTCAACAACGCCTCCAGCTTTTTTCCGACCCCGGTCGGCGAGGTGGGCCCGGAGCAGTGGGACGATCTGATGAACAGCAACCTGCGCGGCCCCTTCTTCCTCGCCCAGGCGGCCGCCCCCCTGCTGCGTCTCCATGGCGGTTGTATCGTCAATCTGGTGGATATTCACGCGGAGCGGCCGAAAATGGGGTTCCCGGTCTATTCCATGGCCAAGGCAGGCAACGCCATGATGGTCAAGGCTTTGGCGAGGGAACTGGGGCCGGAGGTGCGGGTCAACGGGGTGGCGCCGGGTGTGATCCTCTGGCCCGAAGAGGCAATGACCGAGGACCATAAGGTCCAGATCCTGGAAAGAACAGTGCTGCGGCGAGCCGGCCGCGAGGAAGACATCGCCCGCACCCTCCTGTTCCTGGTGCGGGACGCCGAATACATCACTGGCCAGATCCTTACCGTGGACGGCGGGCGGACGGTGCAACAGTAAAATTTTTAACCTGGAGACAAGATCATGATCAAACTGAAAATCGACGGCATGAATTGCGGCCATTGCAAGGCCGCCGTGGAACAGGCCATCAAGGGCGTGGCTGGGGCCGGTTCCGTGCAGGTGGATCTGGAGAAGGGCGAGGCGGCGGTCGAGGGGGATGTGGATGCCGCCGCGCTGGTCTCCGCCGTGGAAGACAAGGGTTACGACGCCCGTGTCATCTGACGGCTCCAAAGATGGAGGCGGCAGGGTGAAGCAGGGAGCCAGAGCCGAGATCCGGCTGCAAATCGAGGGCATGAGCTGTGCCGCCTGCTCGGCGCGGGTAGAGCGTGTTCTCAAGCGCCAGGAGGGGGTCGAGGAGGCGGTTGTGAACCTGGCGACGGGCGAGGCCTTCGTCCGTTTCCAAGCCAAGCTGCTGGACCCGGCGATCCTCTCCCAGGCAGTGGAAAAGGCGGGCTATCAGGTGGCTGTGGCCGAACGGACGGATAAGGAGCGGTCAGGTCCCTCGTTCGACCTTTGGCTTGCCGCCATTTTGTCCCTGCCCGTACTGATCCTGGCCATGGGCCCCATGCTCTGGTCCGGGCCGGAGGCGATGCATCAGGCCCCCGCCGGGCCATGGCCCTGGGTGGAGGCAGTCCTCTCCGCCGTCGTGTTGTTCATCGCCGGGCGGCGATTCTTCCGCCAGGCCTTCAGCGAGATCCGCCACCTCAGCCCCGGCATGAGCACGCTGGTAGCGTTGGGTTCCGCCGCCGCCTGGTTCTACTCCTTCACGGCGCTGGTGGTTCCCGAGGTCTTTCCCCACGGCACGGCCAACCGCTATTTCGAGGCCGCGGCCCTGATCGTCACCCTCATCCTCTTCGGCAAGTACCTGGAGGACCGCGCCAAGCGGCAGGTCTCCGAGGCTGTGCGCAAGCTGATGGCCTTGCAGCCCGCCATGGCCTTCCTCCTGGAGGGGAACCGCGAGGTCCCGGTGGAAAGCCTCAAGGTCGGCGACCTGATCCTGGTGCGTCCGGGCGAGCGGTTGCCGGTGGACGGCCGGGTGGTGGAGAGCCGGGGCTACGTGGACGAGGCCATGCTGACCGGCGAGCCCCTGCCCGTGGCCAAGCAGGACGGCGACGAGGTCGCCTGCGGCACCGTCTCCCAGGACTCCGCCCTCAAGGTGCGAGTCGAGCGGGTCGGCGGGGCGACCCGGCTGGCCCACATCATCCGCCTGGTGAAAGAGGCCCAGACAAGCAAGCCGCCGATCCAGCAGATGGCGGATCGTATCGCCGGGGTCTTCGTGCCCCTGGTGATGCTGGTGGCCCTCGTCACTTTCGCCCTCTGGTACGGCCTCGGCGGCGAGCAGGCGCTGGCCCAGGCCTTCGTCGCCTCCGTCAGCGTGCTGGTGATCGCCTGTCCCTGCGCCATGGGCCTGGCCACCCCCACAGCCGTGATGGTAGCGACGGGGTGCGGCGCGGAGCAGGGAATTTTGTTTCGCCACGGCGAGTCGCTGGAGCGCCTGGCTCATATTGACAAGGTGGTGTTCGACAAGACCGGGACCCTCACCGAAGGCCGGCCCGTCGTCTCCGGCATCGAGACCTTCGGCATGGAGGAGGTACAGGTGTTGCGGCTGGCGGCCTCTGCCGAACTGCACAGCGAGCACCCCCTTGGCAAGTCGCTGGTTACCGCTGCCAGGGAACGCGACATCGCCCTGGCGGAACCCGCCGGCTTCGAGACCCAGACGGGCCGTGGCGTTCGCGCCCAGGTGGAAGGCAGCGAGGTCTGCGTCGGCCGGGCCGATTGGCTCGCCGGGCTCGGTATTGCGCTGGAGGCGGTCGAACCCTCCCAGAGCGGGGCATCCCTCCATGTGGCGGTCGATGGGGTCTATCGCGCCCGGATTCAGGTCAAGGACCAGATCAAGGCCAACGCGGCCGGGGTGGTTGCCGCCCTTACAGAGCGGGGGATTGGAACCCTCATGCTGACTGGCGATGTCATCGGGGCCGCCAGAGAAGTGGCCGAGTCGGCGGGAGTCGGCGGTTTTCTCGCTGGCCTTTCGCCGGAGCAGAAGGTCGAGGAGATCCGGCGCCTGCAAGGGCAGGGGTACAAAGTTGCCTTCGTCGGCGACGGCATCAACGACGCCCCTGCCCTGAGCCAGGCCGATGTCGGCCTCGCCCTCGGCACGGGGACGGACATCGCCCAGGAGGCGGGCGACGTGCTGCTGGTATCGGGCGACATCGAAGGGGTGGTCCGCGCCCGGCGGCTGGCCGAAAAGACCCTGTCCACCATCAAGGGCAACTTCTTCTGGGCCTTCGGCTACAACGCAGCCCTGATCCCCGTCGCAGCCGGGGCCTTCTACACCTTCACCGGCCTCATGCTCAACCCCGCCCTGGCGGCCCTGGCCATGAGCCTCTCCAGCCTGTTCGTGGTGGGCAACAGCTTGCGGATACGCAAGGCGGCGGGGTGATTTTTAACCTGTAAACCTCTTTTCAACCACGGAATACACGAGAGTATTCAGGTAGATACAAGTATTTTCCCTATCACTGAATGGGTGAAGGAACGAATGCGCTCAAGTGCTTGATTCGTTTTCGTGTATTTCGTGGTCAACTAGGTTTTTAAGGTTTAATGAAAGAGGCTCCCCTCCGAACAATTTGAACACCGTCTGCGGGGGCTGTCTCTATATTCGAAAAAAGAGAAAAAGCTGTCCCTCGCAACGGGGACCACGGTCGGCTTGCGCGTAATGAAGCCGCCCTGCGGATGATTGCTGAGCACCGCCACAAACTCGGTGCGATAGTTGGTCTCCTGGCTCAGCGGCTCGTCCGAGATGATGATCGAGGATCGCGGCAATGCGGTCGGCGCGATGCGATCGAGTACTTCCTGCGGGATGGTGATGCGGTCGAGCGCGTCCTTGGCATCGTCTCCGTCATTGATGGTGACTGCGGTCCAGCGCAGACCCGCATCGTTGCGCGCCATCGCGGTGAACACATGCGTGCCGATGGGCATGTCGGGATCGCGGATCGTGACCGGAACCTCGATACTCGTGTCGAACACCTCGCCGCCCCCGTCCGGGGCCGGCTTATGTGTGTTGCGCCGCACGTAAAGCTTCTGCGTCGCGCGGCTGATGTAGACGGATACCGGCTCGAACGCTAGCCTCGCATCTAGTACTGCCTTGGCGGTCTCGGCCTTCCTGATCTGGGCTGCCTTGACGGCATCCTTTGCGGCAGCAGCGTCAGCGACCTTCGCCTCCGAGTCTGACCTGGCGGTATCGATCTGCGTCGCCAGTTCTGCGGCCTTTGCAGCGGCCTTTTGCCGCCGCTCCTCGGCCCGCGCCTTGGCTTGATCCGCGGAGGTGATCGTCTTTTCGGCGAGTGCGAGTTCGGCGCCGGCACGGGCCTTGATCGCTTCCAGTTTGCGTAGCGCCGCAATCCGCAGGGTATTCTTCGCTTCGTCGTTCGTCTGGGTGGCGTCATTTGCGGCGGCAGTGGTCTCGATCTGCGCCGCCAGCTCCCCGACCTTGGCAGCCGCCTTTTGCTGCCGCTCCTCGGCCCGCGCCTTGGCTTGATCCGCAGCGGCGATCGCCTTGTCCGCGAGTGCGAGTTGGGCTTCGGCACTCTTCTTGAGTGATTCCAGCTTGCGCAGCAACGCCGCGAGCGATGCCGCCTCGCGCGCCGCCTCCGCAGCGGCCCTCTTCGCATCGTCGGCCGCCATGGCGGCTTCCGCCGCCTCACGAGCGAGCGGCATGGCACGAGCGGGAGCGGCCGCGATGGCCTCCGCGTTCGGCACAAAGAGCGCCGGGTGGGAAAACTCGACCGGGACCGCATCGTTCGGCGAGATGATCACCCGCATCCCGATCCGTGTCTTGTCGTACAGCCCCTCCGCAAAGCCGAAAGGCATCCGCACACAGCCGTGCGAGGCGGCATAGCCGGGCAGCGGACCACCGTGCAGCGCGATGCCGTTCCAAGTGATGCGTTGCATGTGCGGCATCCAGGCATCGTCATACATGCTGGAGTGGTGATCCATTTCCTTCTCGATGACGGCGAAGACCCCCGCCGGCGTCTCGCGCCCCTTGGTGCCGGTCGACACCGGCGCGCGCAGGATCCAGCCCTCGGCATCGTAGAAAATGACCTGCTGGGACTTGATCGACACGATCGCCATGATCGGCTCACCGGCGGCGCGCGCCACTGCCGCCTCCTTGGGGGGCGGCGCGGGGCGCGTCCGTCTCGTCGCGGCATCGGCCGTCAGAGTCGTCAATGCGGCCACCGCTGCAAGTGCCACAATGGCGGCAGATTTCCAGAACCCCATCGCCACGGCGGATTGCGCCATCATCAATCGATTGACCATGCTATTCCCAGTTGAAATGCCTGTCGGCGGTTGCGTCGCACGTTTCCATGGCGATTCTCACATATCCAACAGCCCGCGAGGAAGGATGGCGCGCGTTTGAGTTTTCCCAACGGTCTGAAGGGAATTTAATCCCAATCCAAGGGAATCAGGCGGAGAGTCTTATCCCCCTCGAATTCCCGCCACAGCTCGGCGTAGCTCTTGCCGGCGATCGGATGGATCTCGTCAGGGGCCACGTCGGCCAGGGGTTTGAGCACGAAGGCGTATTGGAGGATCTCGGCGCGTGGGATTTCAAGCCCCGGCCCGCGCAGGGAGAGATTGCCGTAGGTGAGGAGGTCGATGTCGATGGTGCGGGGGGCGAATCTCTTGCTGGTCCGCACCCGCCCTAGGGATTCCTCGATCCCCTTCAGGATTGTCGAGACCACTTCGGGGCTGAGCCCGGTTTCGAATCCTGCGGCCAGGTTGTAAAAGGGAGCGCCCACGAAGCCTACCGCCGCCGTTTCGTAGACGGGGGAGAGCAGGAGGTCGCCGAATGCCGCCCTCAGGGCCGCGACGGCGGCGCGCACGTGGCGCTCCCGCTCCCGGTTGCTGCCGATGCTCAGCCAGACCCTGGCCATGGCGTTCAGCCGGGCCTGGAACCGCGTTCGATGATCACGCCCACGTCCTCGGCAACGCTGACCGCGCCCTTTTTGTTGATGCTGAGCCGTACCCAGGGGACCCCGAATTCGTCGCGGATGAGGGCGGCGCAGTGCTCGGCCACGGTCTCGACCAGTTGGAACTGGCTTTCGCTCACATAGGCCGAGAGGCGCTTGGAGATGGCTTTATAGTCCAGGGTGTCCTCGATATCGTCACTCTCCGCCGCGCGGCGGATGTCGGTGGCCATTTCCAGGTCGAAGATCAGGGTTTGGCGGGTCTTGCGTTCCCAATCGAAGATGCCGATGAGGGTATCGATGCGCAGGCCGCGAATAAAAACGATGTCCATTCTGGGGTCCGGGGCTGTGGGCTTGACGCTGGAGTATATGACGAAAGCCGCTGACCTTCAGCAATCCATCCCGGCAGTTCCGTTATTCCACCGTCAACCCATCCACCCGCTGCAATCCCTGGGGCAGCCTGTTGCCCCGGCGCCCGCGTTCGCCACGGTAGGCTTCGAGATCGGCGGGCTTCAAGGTCATGAAGCGCTTCCCTGAAAGGATGCGCAGGTTCTTGCCCTGGGGGAGGCAGAGCAGGGCACAGACCAGCTCCTCGCGTGAAGCGGCGCGAGCTGTGGGGATGGAGATCAACTGGTTGCCCTTGCCCTTGGTCAGCTCGGGCAGTTCCCTGAGCGGGTAGATCAGCATGCGCCCTTCGGTGGTGGCCACCACGAGCAGATCGGTTTCCCTGTCCTCGGCCCACTGGGGCGGCAGGGGCCTGGCCCCCTGGGGAAGGGTCAGCAAGACCTTGCCTGCCTTGTTCTTGGCGTAGAACTCTTTGAGCTGAACCAGGAAACCGTAGCCGGCATCGGAAGCCAGGACCAGCCACTGGCCGGGGTCGCCGCCCAGGACGCTGATGAATTCGGCCCCCGAGGGTGGCGTCAATTTGCCGGTGAGGGGTTCCCCGTGGCCGCGGGCCGAGGCCAGGCCGTGGGCGGGGAGTGAATAGCTCCGTCCGGTGGAGTCGAGAAAGGCAACTTGCTGATTGCTGCGTAGCTGTGCCGTTTGCAGGAAGCGGTCACCCGATTTGTAGAGCAGGGACTCGGGGTCGATGTCGTAGCCCTTGGCCGCGCGCACCCAGCCCTTCTCGGAGAGGATGACGGTCACCGGTTCGCTGGGGGCCATCTCGGTCTCGCCGATGGCCTCTGCCGGCTCCCGTTCCACGATGGGGGTCCGGCGCGCATCACCGTATTTCTCGGCGTCGGCCTGTAATTCCGTTCGAATCAACGCGGTCAGGCGCTTCTTCGATCCCAGGATTTGCTCCAGATGCTCCCGCTCCTTCCGTAACTCATCTTGCTCGGCACGGATCTTGACCTCTTCCAACCGGGCCAGTTGCCGCAGCTTGGTGTCCAGCACATAGTCCGTCTGCACTTCACTCAGCCCGAAACGCGCCATCAACACCGGCTTGGGCTCGTCCTCGGCGCGGATGATGCGGATGACCTCGTCGATATTGAGGAAGGCGATCAGCAGGCCATCCAACAAATGCAGCCGGTCGATCACCTTCTCCAGGCGATACTCCAGGCGGCGGCGCACGGTATCGGTGCGGAAGTGCAGCCATTGGGACAGCAGTTCCCTTAGATCCATCACCGAGGGTCGGCCGTCCAGTCCGATCAGATTGACGTTGACCCGGTAGCTCCGTTCCAGATCCGTGGTGGCGAAGAGGTGGGACATGAGGCGTTCCATATCGACCCGGTTGGAGCGCGGCATGATTACCAGTCGGACGGGGTTTTCGTGGTCCGACTCGTCGCGCAGATCCTCCACCATGGGCAGTTTCTTCGCCTGCATCTGGGCAGCGATCTGCTCCAATATCTTTGCACCGGAGACCTGATAGGGCAGGCCGGTGATGATGATATCGCCGTCCTCCCGCTCATAGCGTGCCCGCAGGCGGACACTGCCGTTGCCGGTTTCGTAGATGCGCGCCAGATCGGCCATCGGCGTGATGATCTCGGCGTCGCAGGGGTAGTCGGGGGCGGGCAGGAAGGCGCACAACTCGCCCACCGTTGCCTCGGGGTGTTCGAGCAGGTGGACGGCGGCGGCCACCACCTCGCGCAGGTTGTGGGGCGGGATGTCGGTCGCCATGCCGACCGCGATCCCGGTGGCGCCGTTCAACAGCACATTGGGCAGCCGTGCGGGCAGCACCTGGGGCTCCTTGAGGGTGCCGTCGAAATTGGGCAACCATTCCACGGTGCCCTGACCCAGCTCTTGCAGCAGGAGTTGGGCGTAGGGGGTGAGACGCGACTCGGTGTAGCGCATGGCGGCGAAGGACTTGGGGTCGTCCTGGGAGCCCCAGTTGCCCTGGCCATCGATGAGGGGATAGCGATAGGAGAAGGGCTGAGCCATCAGCACCATGGCCTCGTAACAGGCCGAATCCCCATGGGGATGGAACTTGCCGAGCACATCCCCGACCGTGCGCGCCGATTTCTTGTACTTGGCCGCCGCCGAGAGCCCCAGTTCCGACATGGCATAGACGATGCGCCGCTGCACAGGCTTCATGCCATCGCCGATATGGGGCAGGGCACGGTCAAGGATGACGTACATGGAGTAGTCCAGGTACGCCTTCTCGGTGAATACCTTGAAAGGCAGGCGTTCGATGCCCTCCATTACCGGCTGTAAGTTGTCGCTCATGGGGTCGTCAGGATCATCCGTAGAGGGGCCAGGGAGATTTCGCGGCCAGAGTGTGGCACAGGGGAAAAGGCGGGGTCAAAAAAGCATGGCGGGATATGAAGGGAGGGGAAGCGGCAATTCGACAACGACGCGCAGCCCGCCCAGCTCTCCCGCACAGTCGAAATGGATGGTCCCTTCGTAGAGTTCGACCAGTTCCCGGACGATGGCGAGGCCCAGGCCGTGGCCTTCGACGGTTTCGTCCAGGCGCAGGCCCCGTTGGGCCAGGGATTCGAGGCCCGCCGGGGAGACGCCGGGGCCGTCGTCCTCCACCCGCAGGCGGAAGGCCGGGCCGGATTCCAGTCTGACGGCCACCCGTCCGGTGGCCCATTTGCAGGCGTTATCCAAGAGATTGCCCAGCATCTCCAGCATGTCCTCCCGGTCGAGGGGAAGCTGCAACCCCTCCGGGCACTGGAGGTCGAAACGGGGGCAGCGTTCGCCGTACAGTCGCCCGAACAGCTCGAACAGCAGGGGCAATTCCTCGCGGGGGGCGAAGCGGCGCCCAGGCGCCCCGCCGCCGGCGAGCTTGGCCCGCCGCAGCTCTCGATCCATCAGGCGGCCGATCTCCTCGGCATACCCGCGCAGGCGCTCCCTGTCCGCCGTCTTGCCGCGCCCGATCTCCTGGTAGAGCAGGTTGAGCGGCCCTTTGAGGGCATGGGCCAGATTGCCGGCGGCATTGCGGGAGCGGATTATTCGTTGCCCCAGCGAGGTAAGCAGGCGGTTGAATTCGACCACCAGGGGGCGTACTTCGCTGGGGGCCTCCTCGCTGAGGGAGTCCCGCTCTCCCCGCTCCAGGGCGCGCATCTCCCGGCGCAGGCCGTCCAGTGGAGAGAAGGCGTTGCGCAGGACAGTCCGCTGTACCCAGAGCATGGCCGCCAGACCGAGCAGCGCCATCAGGCCCACACCCCATTCGAACAGCCGCCGCCAATGGCGTATCGGGTTCAGGTCCTCGGCCAGGGCCAGTGTGATCGCCATGCCTTGCTTGCTGAATCCGCCCACCCGGAGCAACAGCCGCTGGCCGTCCGGGCCGGGGATCTCGGCAAGCCGGACCTTGCCGGCCGGAAGGGGTTCCAGGTCCAGGTTCCAGTCCCAGAGGGAGCGGGAGCGCAGACTGGCGCCCCGGTCGAGCAGGAGGTAATAGTGACCGGAATAGGGCTGCTGATAGACCGGGACCAGCGCCCGCTCGTTCAGGGCGAAGCCTCCATCTTTGGGTTCCAGGGCCGCAAGCAGAGCCTCGGCATCGTGGGCCAGGCGGGAGGCGACGAATTCGCGGGTCATGCGATCAATGGCGTATCCGCCTCCCAGCCCCAGCAGGCCCATCAACAGCAGCAGCGACCAGGCCAGGGATCGCCGCAGGCGCTGTTCCAGGGAGATCACCCGGCCTGCCCCTGGAAGATGTAGCCCTGGCCGCGCCGGGTCTGGATGCGCTCGCTGCCGAGCTTGTCCCGCAGGCGGCGCACGTAGACCTCGATCAGGTTGCTGTCGCGGTCGAAGTCCTGGTCGTAGACATGCTCGGTCAGGCGGGTCTTGGAGAGCAGTTCGCCTGGATGGGACATGAAGACCCGCAGCAGGCGGAATTCGGTGGCGGTCAGTTCAAGCGCCGTTCCATCGGCGAGGCAGACCCTTTGATGGTCCTCGTCCAGGGTCAGGCCGCCGGTGCGCAAGACCGCTTCGGCACGGCCCTGGCTGCGCCGGATCAGGGCCTGGAGCCGCGCCAGCAGTTCCTCCACATGGAAGGGCTTGCCTAGATAGTCGTCGGCTCCGGCTTTGAGCCCGTCCACCCGCTCCCGCCAGCCGTCCCTGGCCGTGAGGATGAGCACCGGCACGGACTTCCCTTGTTCCCGCCAGCGGCGCAACACCTCAAGCCCCGAGAGCCCCGGCAACCCCAGGTCGAGAATGACGGCATCGTAGGCCATCTCCCGCCCCATGAACTCCGCCGCCGGGCCGTCGCCCGCCCAGTCCAGGGCATAGCCTGCTTTCGTCAGGTCCCGTTGCAGGGACTCCACCAGGCGGGTGTCGTCCTCCACCAGCAACAAACGCATCACTCCTTCCCCCGTTCGATCAGCTCGCCGCTGACGGCATTGAACTCCAGCTCCCAGACCATCCCATGCGCGTCCAGTATCTCCAGCTCGTAGACATAGCCGCCGTGTTCCCGTTCATGCTCCAGTTCCACCTCCAGCACCCGGCCGTCATGGATCTGCCGGGCCTTTTCCAGGATCGCGGAGAGGGGCAGGATCACCCCCTTCGCAGCCAGATCGCGCGCCTCGTCCTGGTCCCGTCCGGCGTTCGCCGTCGCGGCCAGGATCAGGAGCAAGGCGGCGATCAGGCGAGTCATCAGTCATCCCACCTGCCGAAACCGGGGATGCGGACCTGGTTTTCGTCGTAGGAGCCGGTGTCGGCCTTGGTGTGACAGGCCTGACATTGGCTGAAGCTGCCTACCTTGGGGTTGTCCTTCACCATCCGGAGGGGGACTTCGTCATGCTTGCGGCGGAAATAGGCGGTCTCGGTGATCCGAAGCGGCGCGTCCTTGGCGGCCAGGGATTTGGCAATGCCGGGGGAACGGCCTGTCTTGGTTCGATCTGCGGCATTTGCGGTGAGATATTGGCTGATCTGATCCAGCACCGGCTGCTCCAGTTCGGCGTTGTCGCCGAAGTGATCGTTAAGACCCGTCATAATTCCTTTCCAGGATTGCTCGGGCAGCAGGCCCGGTTGATAGGCGAAGTGGCAGGAGCCGCATTCTTCCTTGTACGTGGCGCTGAGGGCCGGGTCCACGTCCCGGCCGTAGCCGAGAAAGTTCCGTTCGCCCTTATCGTCGGCCAGTACCCAGGGTGCGCCCCCCAGAGCGATCCCCAGCAGGGTCAGGGTAAGCATAGTCTTTTTCATATCAGTCTCCTCGTGTCAGGATTTGTAACTATTCAGCTCAATTCGGGAATTCCCCCTCCCCCTTTCAGGAGGGTTGGGGGGAGCTGAATAATTTGTTCATTGTTGTGATAGCCAGGCCAGCAGATGGCCCTTTTCCTGGGCGGAGCATTCGCGCCCCCAGGTCCCCTCGCAGTTACGTTTGAACCATTTTTCCACCTTCTTCGGATCGGTCAGCCGTTCGGGGTTGACGCTCGGCGCCATGGGCTCGATCCGCTTGCCGGTCGTGGCGTGTTTGCCGACCGCTTTCGGGTCCTGGCCATGGCAATCGGCGCATTGCCGCCCTTCCTGGCCCGCGCGGCCCCAGAGGGCCTTGCCTTCGACGGCATCGAAGGGCGCGCCCGCCTGGGCCTGATAGGCCGCCATCATCAAATCCGATCCGGCGGCCCAGGTGGTGGTCAGGCCGGTCGTAAGTACAAAAGTCATCAGCAGTCGTTTCATGGGTTTTTCCTCATTCATGTTTCGATTTGCGTCCGGTCCAGAGGGAACGGACCAGGTTTTCCCGGTGTTGCAGGCTGGCGATGGCGACACCGGCCAGATGCAACCCCACCAAGACCAGCAACAGATCGGCCAGCAGTTCATGGATCTCCTTCAGGACCGAGCTCCAGGAGTCGGGCGAGGCGTTGAACAACCCGGCCAGGGGTCCCGAAAATTCCAGGTAGCCGTAGACAGCCATGCCCGACAGGGCGACCAGGGGTAGAAGCAGCAGCATCGCCACCACCATTGCCCCGCCAGCCGGGTTGTGGCCGAGATAGCGGCGCGCCCGGAAGGCCGCCACGTCGCCCAGATAGGCCAGGGTTTCGTGCGGCGGGCGGACGAAATCACTGAAGCGGGCATGCTCGCTGCCGATGAAGCCCCAGACCCACCGCGCAGCCACCAGTCCCAGTACCGTGTATCCGGCCCAGGTGTGCGCCCAGAGCAGATCATCCTCGGTGATCAGCGCCACCAGCACCGCCAGTGCCAGGGTCCAGTGAAAGACTCGGATCAGCGGGTCCCAGACCCTTATCTCGTTTGTGTTGGACATCTCGCGCCCCTCCTTACCTCTGTTGTTATCAGGATAAGGGGGCAAGCTGAAACCAAGCTGAAAGGAGGGAGGTTACAATCGCCCTTTTAAACAGGGACCAAGACTATGGAGCACTTCCGTCTAGCGGGCCTATTCACCGGGACCCAGGATTGCCAGTCAGAGGCCGCCGGACTGGCGGGTTCGCTAGGGCTGCCCCTGCTGGAGCAATGCCCCGAAGGGTCCTATCTTCATCTGACAAGGGAGCGGCTGGAACTGGTCCCCGGCGGTGGCATGGGACCCCTCTTCGTGGATTTCCTGGGCGGGCCTGTTGGCCATCGCCACCGCTTCGGCGGCGGGCGCGGCCAGGACATCGCCAAGGCCGCCGGCCTCAAGGGTGGCGCCACGCCCTCGGTCATCGATGCCACTGCCGGGCTTGGGCGGGACGCCTTTGTACTGGCCTCTCTGGGTTGCCGGGTACGGCTGATGGAGCGTTCGCCCATCATCGCTGCCCTGCTACGGGACGGGCTGGAACGGGCCGCGCGGGACCCTGTGATCGGCCCCTGGGTAAGTGAGCGTCTCCATTTGATTCAGGGGGATGCCGCCCGGCTGCTGCCCGCCGAGACGGTGCGGGAGCCGGTGGACCTGATCTACCTCGACCCCATGTATCCCCACCGCGACAAGAGTGCCCTGGTGAAGAAGGAGATGCGGCTCTTCCGCGAACTAATAGGGGACGATAACGACGCCGCCGGACTGCTGCGCATCGCCCTGGCCCATGCGGGCAAGCGGGTGGTCGTTAAGCGCCCGCGTCTGGCCGAACGGCTGGACGGTCCCCCGCCCAGCCATGTGATCGAAGGCAAGACGACCCGGTACGATGTTTATGTGGTCAAGGCTTTCGCGGAGGCGAGGCCCAGCAAAATATGAAAAAAGGTAAGCGCTGGGCGTTTTGATCTCACCTAAATCCTGAATTTAACCGCAAAGGACGCAAAGAACACGAAGAAAAACGATGGGTTGCGATCGTTCATTTACTCATCGATCGGGTTTGAGAAGACCCATGGGTAAGCTGTTGTAATCTTGGCGTACTTTGCGCCCTTTGCGGTTAGATTTCTCAGTAGTGGAATCGGAGTTGCGCGATTTCCAGCTGGCAGTTCCAGGACACTCGACGTAGCCTGGTTGTTGCATTGGAAATAGGGAGCTTATCCCCATCCCTCAGCGCCTTTGCGCGAAACTTTCTTCAGGAGTCAAAGCTTGGCCGTTCAACAAACCATCGCCTACGAGATCCGTGGCGCCCTCTATCTGAACATCACCGACCGTTGCACCTTGGAATGCGCTTTCTGCCCCAAGTTCAACGGCACCACCCAGGTGCATGATTTCGACTTGGCCCTCGACCACCGGCCGGAGGTAGAGGAGATCATCGCCGCCATCGGCGATCCGTCCCGCTATTCCGAGATCGTCTTTTGCGGTTACGGTGAGCCGACCCTGCGGCTGAAAACCCTGCTGGCGGTTGCGGACCATGTGAAAAGACAGGGCGGCAAGGTGCGGGTCAATACGGATGGGCTCGCGAATTTGGTCCACAAGCGGGATGTCCTGCCCGAGATGGCGGGCAAGGTGGATTGCCTCTCCGTCTCACTCAACGCCCAGGACGCAGCGACCTATGAGCGCCACTGCCGGCCGGCCTTGCCCGGTTCCTTCGAAGCGGTGCTGGCGTTTTTGAAGGAGGCGCCGAGATACATCCCAGAGGTGACGGCGACCGCCATCGAGGGGCTGGAGGGCGTCGATATCGCGGCCTGTGAGCGTCTTGCGGCCGGGTGTGGGGTGCATTTCCGCCAGCGGAAACTGGATGTGGTTGGTTAGTCCCGGCAATTGTCTGGCGGCAAAAGAGGGTGGGAAAAATCTGACGCGCCGCCGATTTTTGCCATACTCAGATTGCGCTACAGAGCGCGTTTGGGTTTTTTACCATTGGGGAGTCAGCCATGAAGACATCGATTCTGTTCCATTCCGCGATCCTGTCGGCGGTCCTCTATCTCGCTCCCGCAGCGGTGCTCATGGCGGTTGCCCCCGAAGTCCAGGCGCAACCCTTGCGTGACCTGGGCTGCGATGAGCTGTGGTATGAGCGCAATTCCATCTATGCCCGCAACGGGTACTGCTTCAAGACACCCAGGGCGCAGGACGCTTTCGGCCGGGGATGCTTTCCCCCCTACGGCCGTCTGACCGGCTGGGAAAAAGAGCGGGTCGCCCGTATCGAGGAGTGGGAATACCGCAAGGGCTGCCGCTGACCGGCGGGAGCGGCTTGCAGGCGCGATAACCTCCTATCGCGCCTGCATAGGTTTCTGCCTTGCGGCAATCTCAACGGGCGGCTTCGAGGGTGATCTCGATCCGGCGGTTCTTGCTTCGGCCCTCGGGGTTTTTGTTGTCGGCGATGGGGCGGTACTCGGAAAGGCCGACGGCCTTCAGGCGCGTCCCTTCAATGCCCACCTTATCCTGAAGGAAGCGGACCACGTTGCTGGCGCGCAGGGTCGAAAGCTCCCAGTTGGAGGCAAACTTGCTGCGTAGATACCAGCTCAGGGGCTGATCGTCGGTGTGGCCCTCGACCCGGATGGTCTTGCCCTGGGCCTTTTTGATGATGTCGCCGACCCGTTGCAGGACTTTGAGTCCTTCCGGGGAGATATCCGCGCTGCCGGAGGGAAAGATGATCTGATCGACCATGCTCACGGAGAGCTGGTCCGCCAGTTGGGTGATCTTGATCTGTCCCTGCTGGATTTCTTGTTTCATCCCGGCCGTCAACTGGTCATGGGTGTTCTTGAGCCGGGCGATCTCGGCCTCTTTTTCCGCCTGCCTCTTGTCTGCTTCTTCCTTCAGCCTGGCGACTTCCTCTTCCTTCTGCACCGAGAGCTGGCTTACCTGGGTCTCCAGCTGGGCGGCGGCATCCGACTTTTCCTTTTCCAGTTGCGCGAGCCTTTGCGCCAGTTCCTCTTTTTCCTTGCGCAGGGCCTCGATCTCGGCGGCCGTTTCGTTCTTGCTTTGGGCGAGCTGATCCAATTGGGCGGCGAAGGTCTCCTTGTCGGCGCGCAGGGTTGCCAGCTCGGCGGTGATGCCCGCCTTCTCCTGCTCCAGAGATGCGGCCCGCTGGTTGATTTCCAGGTTGTCGCGCCGCAGGGCATCCATCTCGCCCCCCGCCGACGAGGCCGCGTTGTAAAAGTAGAAAACGCCTGCGGCGAGGGCTAGGACCAGGGCGCCGAGGGCCGCTGCTAATGCCTTCATCTCCAAATACCTCTATGTTCTGAGTAATGGTGGAATGCTTGGGGGAAACAAGTCGTTGGATCGCCGATGTATTTTCCGAGATAGGGGAGGTGCTGTCCATTCGACCACAACTCGGGCGTTTCCGGCGATGGGATTTTGCGGGAGCAGAACGGGGGTGGATTGAAGTTGTCTGTCCGGGGACGCAGAATGCAAGGACTTCCCGGTGAAATAAGGGTGGGGCAAGCAAATGGATGATGAAGTCGAACGTCAAGCAGCGATGCCGGCGGCGGAGGTTCCTCCCATGACCTGGTATCGGCTGTTGTGGGGCAGGCCGAGGTTCATCCTGGCGCTGCTGCTGTTCATGGTGTCGGTCATTCTCTACGGCTGGCTGCACTATCTGGACGCCAAGTCGGCGATCTACGACGAGCTGGACAGCCGCCTGGCCCGCGCGGCCAAGTCGTCCTGGTTCGTCATCGGCGACGCCTTCCATGACCGGGTCCAGAGCCACCCCCTGACGCCGGAAGAGGATATGGCCAATATCAAGACCCTGTCGAAGATGGCCAACGATCTTCAGGTGAAATACATCTACTCCATGATCCTCGATCAGCGCCGGGTGGTGCGCTTCACCTCCAGCAGCGCGACGGAGGAGGAATTGCGCAGCGGCGACAAGCTGACCCGCTTCATGGACCCCTATGAGGGCATGCCCAGCCTGATGCAGGCCTTCGCGACCCAAAAGACTGTCGTCGATACGGGGACGCCGGACCAATGGGGCGTTTCCCGCAGCATCTTCATCCCCTACACGACCAAGGCGGGGCTGACCTATGTCCTGGGGGCGGATCTTGAGGTAAGCGGCATCGAGGAGACCTCCCGCGAGTCGGCCTATAAGGAGTTCTGGTACTTTTTCTTCGTTATGCTGAGCGGGTTGCCCCTGCTGATCCTCTACCAGCGCGAGCTGGCCACGCATAACAACGAGCTGCGCCAAATCAACTCCCACCTGGGGGATGTGGTTCAGGAGAAGACCACCGAGCTCCTCAGCCACATTTCCACCGACTCCCTGACCAAGCTCCCCAACCGCTACCGGTTGCACGCGGACCTCAGCGAAAGGAATTTTCACGCCCTGGTGCTGCTGAATATCGACGACTTCAAGGAGATCAACGACTTCTTCGGCGTCGCTACCGCCGATTCCCTTCTGCAACAGGTGGCCCTCTGGATGAAGGACCTGGAACTCGATCCCTATCGCGTCAGCGGAGACGAGTTCGCCTTTCTGATCGCCAAGCCGGTCTCCCGCGAGGAGATCCAGCACCGGGTGCAGACCATCCTCGCCCTGCTGTCCGACAAGGTCTTCGTCGTTGACGGCAACCCCATCACCCTGACCATGACCGCCGGGGTCTCCATGGCCCCGGACAAGGCCCTGACGCGGGCCGATATCGCCCTCCATCGCGGTAAGGAGACAAGGAAATCCATCGCCTTCTATGACGAGTCGGAGAACATCGAGGAGCGGTTCAAGATCAACATGGCCGTCTCCGCCCTGGTCAAATCGGCCCTGGCCAATAACCGCATCCGCTGCCACTACCAGCCCATCCTGCATTGCGCGACCGGCAAGGTGGACAAATACGAGGCCCTGGTGCGAGTGGTGGACGAGCGGGGCAATATCACCCCGCCCTACGACTTCCTGGGCATCGTGCAGCACACCAAGCTCTATCCCTACATCACCCAGGAAGTGGTCTGGCAGGCCTGCAATCTCTTCGCGTCGCGGGAAGAGACGGTCTCCATCAACCTCTCGGCCAGGGACATCCGCGATCCCGTCACCGAGGAGAAGATCCTGGAGACCCTGGAGAAGACCGGTGTGGGGCCGCGAGTGATCTTCGAGATCATCGAGTCCGAGGGCGTGGAGAATTTCGACCGCATGAGCGCCTTCATCAAGCGGGTCAAGGCCCTGGGCGCGAAAATCGCCATCGACGACTTCGGCACGGGCTACAGCAACTTCGAGAACGTCCTCAAGCTGGAGGTCGATTACATCAAAATCGACGGTTCCCTCATCAGCGAGATCGATGTCAATCCCCGCCACCGGATCGTGGTGGAGACCATCGTGGCCTTCGCCCACCACACCGGAGCCGAGACCGTCGCAGAGTTCGTCACCTCCGAATCCATCCTCCAGACCGTCAAGAAACTCGGCATCACCTACGCCCAGGGTTTCCACATCGGCAGGCCGGCGCAGCTTTGACGTTGAGGGGTGAGACTTCAGGCTGTTTCGGCGTTCGCCATGATGAGCTATGAAAACGGTTGCAACAGCTTTGTGCGCAAGCCGGTCGAATTCGCTGAATTTGCCGAAGTCGTGGCGCGGCTGGGGATTTACTGGCTGGCGACCAACGAGCCTCCAACCCATGCGGAGAGGAAGAGACCATGACCCTAGCCTTGAACATCCTCATCGTTGAGGACAACCCCGCTGACGTGTTGCTGCTGGAGCGCTATCTGATCCAGCACCAACTGGAGGTGCGTTTCCGGCGCGTCGATAGCGACGCGCTGCTCGATCAGGCCTTGAACGAGCCCTGGGACCTGGTGTTGTCAGACTACTCCCTGCCGGGCATGGATTTTCGAGAGGTCTTGAAACACATCAAAGCCCGCTGTCCCGATCTGCCGGTGATCCTGGTCTCCGGCAGCGTCGGCGAGGAGACGGCAGTGGAGTTGCTGCGTCTGGGGGTGTCCGATTTCGTTCTCAAGGGCAACTTGGCGCGCCTGCCGCCTGCCATCCAGCGATCCTTGAACGAGGCCGAGGAGCGCCGCGCCCGCCGTTCCGCCGAGTTTGCCTTGTCCGAGAGCCAGTCTGCGGCCTTTGGGTGGCAGCGCCAATCGCGGGAGGCCGCGCTCAGCCTGATGGAGGATGCCGTCGCTGCGCGGCGGCGGGCCGAGGATGCCTACCGGGAACTGAGGATTCAGGAGGCGGAGCTGCGCAAGCTTTCCCTCGCGGTGGAGCAGAGCCCGGAATCCATCGTCATTACCAATCTCGACGCCAATATCGAATACGTCAACGACAGCTTCCTGCGCAACACGGGCTACAGCCGCGAGGAAGTGATCGGCCAGAACCCCCGGGTCCTGCACTCGGGCAGGACGTCCCGGCAGACCTACGATGCCCTCTGGAAGACCTTGACCCAGGGTCAGACCTGGAAGGGGGAGTTTTACAACAAGCGGAAGGATGGCAGCGAATACTTGGAATTTGCCATCATTACGCCCCTGCGCCAGCCGGACGGGAGGGTAAGCCATTATGTCGCGGTGAAGGAGGACATCACCGAGAAAAAGCGTCTTGGCCAGGAGCTGGACAATCACCGTCACCACCTGGAGGAGCTGGTCGCGCGGCGGACCCGCGAGCTGGAAAGCGCCAGGGATCAGGCCGAAGCGGCCACCCGCGCCAAGAGCGCCTTCCTGGCCAACATGAGCCACGAGATCCGCACACCCATGAATGCCATCCTCGGGCTGGCCCATTTGCTGCGGCGCGACGGCGCCTTGCCGGGTCAGGCCGATCGCCTGAACAAGATCGACACCGCCACCCGGCACCTGCTCTCCATCATCAACGACATCCTCGACATTTCAAAGATCGAGGTCGGCAAGCTGGAGCTGGAGCCTAGCGATTTCAGCCTCGATGCCCTGCTCGACCATGTCAGCGCCCTCATCGGGGAGCCGGCGCGGGCCAAGGGGCTCGAAATCCGCGTAGAAACCGATGGCACGCCGCGCTGGCTGCGCGGCGATCTCACCCGGCTGCGCCAGGCGCTGCTCAACTATGCCGCCAATGCGGTCAAGTTTACCGAGCGAGGCAGCATCATCCTGCGCGCCCAATTGCTGGAGCAGCAAGAGGACCGGCTGCTGGTGCGGTTCGAGGTCGAGGATACCGGCATCGGCCTCGATTCCGGGCAGCTTTCCCGCCTGTTCGAGGCCTTCGAACAGGCGGATGTCTCCACCACCCGCCGTTACGGCGGCACCGGACTCGGGCTCGCCATCACGCGCCGGCTGGCCGAGTTGATGGCGGGCACGACCGGCGTCGAGAGCGAGCTGGGCAAGGGGAGCCGCTTCTGGTTCACCGCTTGGCTTGCGCCGGGTCATGGCGTCTCGATCCCCGTTTCCCCGGTCCAGAGCGAAGACGGCGAGACGCAGCTTCGCCGTCACCGGGCCGGCGCCCATCTGTTGCTGGTGGAGGACAACGCCATCAACCGGGAGGTGGCGCTGGAGCTGCTACACGGCGCCGGGCTTACCGTAGATACGGCCGAGGATGGCCGCATTGCCCTGGAGAAGGTGCGCACCGGCCAATACGACCTGATCCTGATGGATGTACAGATGCCGGTCATGGACGGACTGGAGGCCGCCCAGGCGATCCGCGCCCTGCCGGCGTGGCGGGACCGGCCCATTCTGGCGATGACCGCCAATGCCTTCGACGAGGACCGCGCCGCTTGCCTGGCCGCCGGGATGAACGACTTTGTCGCCAAACCGGTAAACCCGGAGGCCCTCTATCAGGCACTGTTGAAGTGGTTGCCGGAGCCTGCGACGGTTTCTCCATTGCCGGCCGATGCCCTGGAGACCGGGCGGCCGCAACGGCCCGATGCGGAGACCTTGGCGCCGCTGGCCCGGCTGCCCGGTCTCGATCTGGCGATGGGGCTGTCGGCACTACGCGGTCAAGTGGACAAGTACCGCCATCTGCTGCGCCTGTACGCCGAATCTCACACCGGGGATATGGCGCTGCTGCGAGGGTTCTTGGCAAACCAGCAGTTTCACGAGGCTAGACACCTGGCCCATGGCATCAAGGGTGCCTCGGCAACGCTGGGGGCGGTACGGATTGCGGAGCACGCAGGGCGGCTGGAATACGCCCTTGCCTTAGACGGCGAGGTTCAGATCAACGGCCTTATGCCGCTGGTCGATAGCCTCGAATCGGACCTCGGCGCACTGAGGATAGAGATCCGGGCGCTGCCTGAAGCCCCGGAGCTGGAAGCCCCTGCCCCCCTGGACCCGGTGCTGCGGGATCAGATCCTGGCGCAACTGGAACAACTGCTCGCGGCCAGCGATACCCGCGCCGGACAGTTGGTGGCGGAAAACAGGCCGCTGTTGCGTTCCGCTCTGGGCGATCGCTTCGCCCAGTTCCAGCGCAGTATCGAACAATTCGACTACGACATCTCCCTGGAGATCCTGCGGGCCGCCGGGCGGCCTTCGGATAACGCGGCAATGAAACCCGGCGGATGACCTACCCCTACCTCAGCATCGACCTGGCCAAGATCGAGCACAATGCCCGCGTCATCGTGGGCCTTTGCAAGGAGCATGGCATTGCGGTCACGGGGGTCACCAAGGTGGTGCGCGGCGATCCCGATATTGCGAGGGCCATGCTGCGGGGCGGGGTGGTCTCCATCGCCGATTCCCGCTTCGAAAATCTGCATCGGCTGCGAGAGGGCGGGGTGCCGGAGCCCTATCTGCTGCTGCGTCTGCCGCCCCTGTCCGGTGTGGATCAGGCGGTGGAGCTGGCCGGCCTCAGCCTCGAATCGGAACCGGCGGTGCTGGAGGCCCTGTCCGAGGCGGCCCTGCGTCGGGACCAGGTCCATCAGGTGATCCTCATGGTGGAGCTGGGCGACCTGCGTGAAGGGCTTTGGCCCGAGGATCTGATTCCTCTGGTGGACGAGGCCCTGGCCCTGCCCGGTATTCATATCGCCGGGCTGGGCGCCAACCTGGCCTGCCTCGGCGGGGTCATGCCGAGCGAGGCGAATATGCGGCGATTGGTGGATCTGGCCGAGGCGATGGAGGATCACTTCGGCCTGCGGCTCGACTGGATCTCGGGCATCAACTCCAGCGGTCTCGATCTGATCGTCTCGGGACGCATGCCGCCGAGGGTCAACCACGCCCGCATCGGCGAGGCGATCCTTTTGGGACGGGAGACCACCCGCCGCCACCCCTGGCCGGGCACCTTCCAGGATGCCTTCCGGCTCCACGCCGAGGTGCTGGAGGTGAAGCGCAAGCCCACGAGTCCCCTCGGCGAGCGGGGGGAGGACGCCTTCGGTCATGTCCCTCCCGTCGAAGACGGCGGCGAGAGCTGGCGCGCCCTGCTCAACCTGGGCCGCCAGGATGTGGCCGTGGAGGGCCTGACGCCGGCCGATCCCCGTTTGCGGATCACCGGCGCCAGCAGCGACTACCTGGTCCTGGATGTCTCGGCGGCGGGGGAGGGGGAAATCAAGGTCGGCACGGTGGTGGACTTCCACCCCAACTACGCGGCCCTGCTGGCCGCCATGACCTCGGAATACGTGAAGAAAGAACGGGCCGGTAGGGATTCGGCGCGATCATCACGGCAATTCATGAAATGGGGCTTTATGAACAGCGACGACTAACTCGGCTTTATTAAGGGGTGGAACTCTCCCTCCAGAAACGCATCAACCAGCGCCCCAAGGCCCGGCTCGCCCAGTTCGGCGAATTCGTAGCGGGCCTGGATCAGGGGCTTGTTGATATCGATCAGGGCGGCCAGGTCGCAGGGGGTGCCGGAGACGACCAGGTCCGCCCCGGCGCGGTTGATGGTGTCGGCCAGGGCTTGGAGTTGCGCGGGGTGGTAGCCCACCGCCGGGAGCACGGGACCAATGTGGGGGTATTGGGCGTAGATCTTGGCGATCTCGCCCAGGGCGTAGGGCCTGGGGTCGATGATCTCTCCGGCCTCGGCCTGGGTGGCGGCGATGTAGCCCGCGCCATAGGCCATGCCGCCGTGGGTGATGCTGGGGCCGTCCTCCACCACCAGCACCCGTTTGCCCCGGATCAGAGCTGGATTATCCACCGCTACGGGCGAGGCGCCGCGAACGATGGCCGCGCGGGGATTGATGCGGCGGATGTTGTCGATGACTTGGCGGATACCGGCGTCGGCGGCGGAGTTGGTCTTGGCGACCAGGGCGATATCGGCCATGCGCAGCACGGCCTCGCCGGGATGGTGGCTGGTCTCGTGGCCCGGCCGCAGGGGGTCGGCCAGGACGATGTGGAGGTCGGGGCGGATGAAGGGAAAGTCGTTGTTGCCGCCGTCCCAGAGAATGATGTCGGCCTCCGCCTCGGCCCGCTTCAGAATCGCGGCGTAATCGACCCCGGCGTAGAGGACATTGCCGAGGGCCAGGTGGGGTTCGTACTCCTCCCGCTCCTCGATGGTGCAATCGGCGCGCCTCAGGTCGGCCCGCTCGGCGAAGCGCTGAACGGCCTGGCGGCGCAGGTCGCCGTAGGGCATGGGGTGGCGGATCACGGCGACTTTGAGTCCCCGCGCCTTCAGCCGCTTGGATAGCCAGCGGCAGGTCTGGGATTTTCCGCAGCCGGTGCGCACGGCGCAGACGGCAATCACGGGGACGGCGGCATGGAGCATGGTGCGCCGGGGTCCCAGGATCTCGAAGTCGGCCCCGGCCGCCAGGGCGATGGAGGCCTGGTGCATTGCCTGCTCGTGGCTGATGTCGCTGTAGGCCAGGACGACCTTGTCCACCGCCTGTTCCCGGCAGATCTCTTCCAGCTCGGATTCCTCCAGGATGGGGATGCCGTCCGGATAACGCTCTCCCGCCAGCTCCGGCGGGTAGCGCCGCCCGGCGATCTCCGGGATCTGGGCGGCGGTAAAGGCGATTACCTGGTAACGGGGATCGTCCCGGTAGCAGAGGTTGAAGTTGTGAAAATCACGCCCCGCAGCGCCCATGATGAGGACACGGACGGGCTCTCTCGATTTCGGCGTGGGCACGGCGGTTTCCTCTGTTGGTCATATTCAACCTAAATTTCTCAAATCTAACCGCAAAGGGCGCAAAGTACGCCAAGAATACAACAGCTTACCCATAGGTCTTCTCAAACCGGATCGATGAGTAAATGAACGATCGCAACCCATCGTTTTTCTTCGTGTTCTTTGCGTCCTTTGCGGTTAAATGCAGGATTTAGGTTCAAGGCCGGGTTACCCGCCCGGACGGGCCGTCTCGCCCAAATCACAGAGCTGAAGGCAAGCGGGGCAAAGGCACTTGCCTTCCCATTGCCTCAGCCTTTCCGGCGGAACGGGGGGGAGATCGCAGCACCAGCATCGGGCACCCCGGACGGCCGCGTGGCATTCGAAGGCCTTGCCGCATCTGGGGCAGAGGGAGGGTTCCGGTTTATTCATCAAGTCTCAGACCCAAAATACGTCATATCCCGCACACAAAGCGCCATCTCCCCCAGGTTTTGACAATAGTCAAGGTTGGAGATACCGCCAAACCTAGACTGTGGTCTCGGCACCTCTATCTCTCAAAGGGAGACCTCCGATGAAGACAACCAAGCGAATTACTTCGCTTCTCGTGGGCATGACGTTGAGCGCCGGCATGGCGAGCAGCGCCTTTGCCCAGGGGCAGCTCGAAGAAGTCATGAAGGCCCGTGGCCTGACCGAGAAAGACATCCTGGCCGCGGCCAAGACCTATACCCCCACCGGGGGCCGTGACGAGTTTATCACCTTCAGTTCCGGCGGCCAGAGCGGCCAGGTGATCGTCTATGGCATACCCTCCATGCGCATCCTCAAGTACATCGGCGTCTTTACCCCCGAGCCCTGGCAGGGTTACGGCTTCGACGACGAGTCCAAGGCTGTACTGGCCCAGGGCAAGATCAACGGCAAGGACATCACCTACGGCGATACCCACCACCCGGCTATCTCCGAGACCGACGGTGTGACCGATGGACGCTGGCTGGCGATCAACGACAAGGCCAACCCCCGCATCGCCATCATTGACCTGCACGACTTCGAAACCAAGCAGATCGTGGTCCACCCCTTCTTCAAGAGTTCTCACGGCGGGTCCTTCTTTACCCCCAACAGCGAATACATCATGGATGCCGCGCAGTACGCAGCACCCTTCGAGAATGATTTCGTGCCGCTGGAGAAGTTCAACGACAAGTACCGCGGCGGCGTGACCTACTGGAAATTCGACAAGGATAAGGGGCGCATCGATTCCGAAAACTCCTTTACCTTCGAGCTGCCGCCCTATTCCCAGGACCTCTCCGACGCCGGTAAGGGTCCCTCCTACGGCTGGGGCTTCACCAACTCCTTCTGCTCCGAACGCTACGTGGGCGGCATCGAGCGCGGTCGTCCTCCCTTCGAGGCCGGTTGCTCCTCCAAGGATACCGACTTCCTCCATGTGACCAACTGGAAGAAGGCTGAAGAGCTGGTCAAGGCCGGTAAGGTCAAAAAGATCAAGGGCCAGTATCTGATCACCATGGAGCAGGCCGTTCAGGAAGGCTTGGTCTACCTGATCCCCGAGCCCAAGTCCCCCCATGGCGCCGACGTGACCCCGGACGGTACCCGCATCATCGTCTCCGGCAAGCTGGACAGCCATACCTGGGTCTACAGCTTCGAAAAGATCCAGAAGGCCATCGCGGACAAGAAGTTCGAGGGTAAGGACCCCTATGGCCTTCCGATCATCGCCCTCAAGGACGCGCTGGACAAGCAGGTCCAGGTTGGCCTGGGTCCGCTGCACACCCAGTACGACTCCAAGCCCTGCGTGGCCTACACCTCCATCTACGTGGACTCCATGGTCACCAAGTGGGACTACTGCCAAGGCAAGGTTCTGGATCAACTCCACATCCACTACAACATCGGCCATCTGATGGCGATGGAAGGCGATACCAAGACCCCGGCCGGCAAGTACCTGGTGGCCTTGAACAAGCTCTCCATCGACCGCTTCAACCCGGTGGGTCCCCTGCATCCGCAGAACCACCAGTTGATCGACATCAGCGGCGACAAGATGGAACTGCTGTACGACATGCCGTTGCCCCTGGGCGAGCCCCACTATGCGGTCTCCATCGCAGCCAGTAAGCTGAAGCCCGAAGTGCGCTACCAGTCCGGCTGGGATTCCCGTGCCAATGCCAAATCGGCCTTCGCCACCCGCGCCGGCCGCGAGAAGACCGAGCGCACCTGTGACGCCGCTGGCAAGTGCACCACGGAGGTCTACGGCACCCTGATCCGTTCCCACATCACCCCTGAGATCATCGAGGCCCAGGAAGGGGATACGGTCAAGATCCACCTGACCAACATGGAACGCGCGCAGGACGAAGTACACGGCTTCGCCATGTACGGACAGAACGTCCAGCTCTCCGTCGAGCCGGGCAAGACCTCCTCCACCACCTTCGTGGCTGAAAAGGCCGGTGTCTTCCCTTACTACTGCACCGAGTTCTGCTCCGCGCTTCATCTGGAAATGCAGGGCTATCTGCTGGTGCAGCCGAAGGGCTACAAGGCCGAAGCCGCCGCCATGCAGGAAGGCGTAGCCTACACCCAGGCCGACTACGACAAGCAGGTAAAGACCAACGTCGATACCCAGGCCGTTATCGACTCGGTGGTGGCCTACATCACCGCGCGTAACTTCAAGGACTTCCCGACTGTAGGGGCCTTGGTGGAAGATGCCGTCGAGCAGCTTGGTTTTGGGGCAGAGGCCAAGAAGAAGGCCGAAGAGGCCGCCGCCAAGCAGGACTGGCAGAACGCCATGCTCTGGGCCAACCAGTGGTGGCAGTACCAAGTCAAGACCGCCGACCTGGGCCTGCGTGCCAAGACTCACCTGGACCAGAACGGGGCTGTCGAGGTCAAGAAATAAAGCTGTTGATCCCATCAACCGCTGACTAGACTGAGGGGGCTCCTAGAGCCCCCTCTTCCGTATTGGAACCTGAACCCATTGAATATTTGAGGTATTGTCATGAAATCCAAAACCCTGAGCATCGCGGTCGCGCTGATTCTCCCCCTGGCCCTGAGCAGCAACGCCATGGCCCTGGACGGCGCCGCGCTCTTCCAGTCCAAGACCTGCTGGTCCTGCCACGGCAAGGACGCCAAGACCCCCATCCTGCCCGTCTATCCCCGGCTGGCGGGACAGAGCGCCGGATACGCACTGCAACAGATGAAGGACATCAAGAGCGGCGCCCGCGCCAACGGCCAAGCCGCTGCCATGAAGGGCGTCATGGGCCTGGTTTCCGACGAGGAAATGGCGGCCATCGCCGACTGGCTGGCAACCCAGTAACCCGCTCGGATAAGGCTTGATTCTAATCAAGGTTCGGCCCCTCCCTGGGCGATAGCCTGCAAACCACAGGTCCGTCGAGGGATGGGCCGAATCCTATTCAATGAATGCGAGATAGCACCGATGAAATTCCCAATTCGCAAGAACGCACTGATCGCCGCCATGGCCCTCGCCCTCTCCGCACCCGCACTGGCTGCCTGGAACGAGGGCGGCGGCGAGAAGGACGAGGCCATGCTGCTGAAACCAGACCGCGACCGCGGCATCGCGGTCTATGAAGTCTGCTCCGCCTGCCACCTGTTGGAAGGCTGGGGCCTGAAGGACGGCACCTTCCCCCAACTGTCCGGACAGCACCGCAATGTCCTGATCAAGCAGTTGGCCGATATCCGCGCAAAGAACCGCGACAACCCCACCATGTACCCCTTCGCCCTGGACGATCAAATCATGGCCGCAGCGGGCTACAAGCACGGAGAGGTTGCACCGGCGCAACTGGTGGCCGACGTGACCGCTTACATTGCCAAGCTGCCCATGAATCCCGACCACGGCAAGGGACCCTGGGGCCCCGGCACCCCCGAGTTCGAAAAGGGCAAGAAACTCTACGCCGACAACTGCGTGAAGTGCCATGGCGAGGAAGGCCTGGGTGACGACGACAAGTTCTTCCCCCGCATCAACGGCCAGCATTACGAGTACATCCTGCGGCAGTTCCAGTGGGTCCGCGACGGCAAGCGCCGCAACGCCAACCCGGACATGGTCAAGCAGATCAAGGAATTCACCGACGACGACATGAAACACGTCATCAACTACGGCAGTTGGATACCTGTTCCCAAGAAGGACCTGGCTCCCTCCAAGGATTACAAGAACCCGGATTATTGATCGATTTGATCGTTCCCAGGCTCCGGCGTGGGAAATCGACAATCAGTTTTAGTGATTTGACGTAGGATGCGGTGAGCCTGGCGAACCCCATCTGTCGAGGTCAACTCCGCGAGCGATGCGGTTCGTGCCTCACTGCATCCTACGATTTCCCAGCAGTAAACGAGGAATTTAGGATGAACCAAGCCCGGCCTAACAGCCTGCTTCCCATGGGCTTTGCTTTGATCGCCGTGGCCTTGCTGGCGGTCATCTACTACGCCCCCATCTGGTGGGTATCGCTCACCGCGCCCAACTATCCAGCCGAGGCCTTCCCCGACGGGGTGCGCATCCATTTCCACTTCAACGGCGTCTTCAACGGCTGCAAGAAGGTGGAGAAGGCCGAGATCAGCGAGAAGGAAGCCCTGGATTGCGTCCACGAGATGGACACCATCAACCACTATGTGGGCATGTATCCCATCGCGGCGGGCGGCGTGGTCGAACGCGCCCTGTCGCCCTTCCTGGTCTCCATGCTCGGGGTCATGGTGCTGGGCTTTGCCTGTAACCGGCCCCGGCTGCGGCAGGGCGTCCTTACCCTGGGTTTCGGTTTCATCATCGGCTGGATGGGCCTGACCTTCTATGCCAAGGACGGTCTCAAGTACCAGAGCGAGGGCTATGTGGAGGCACTGATTACCTCCATGGACCAGGCGGCGGGCGAGAAGGATCAGGAGATCGAGATCGGCGGCGGCATCGTCGAACGGCTCAGGGCGGAACTGGCCAAGAGCGGCCAGAAACAGGCCAGTAGCGAAGAGTCGCAATCGAAGGGCAACCTGATCCAGAGCCTGCGCATTACCTTCGACAAGGACCAGGAACGCAAGGGCGGCAAGGCAGAGGCCTGGAATGGCAGCAACAGCCAGGTGATGTTGTGGCACTACGACAAGAGCCTGGGCAGGTATTTCAACAACCGTGCCGAGATCGATCCCATGGTGGCCGGGATGGGGCTGGCCTTTCAGATCGTCTTCTTCGGCATCATCGGCGCCATGCTGCTGCTGATCTACGGGGCTGGAAAGACGGGCAGTCTGCTCTACTGGCTGCTGATTATCGTACCCGCCGCGTTGCCGGTGTTCTTCATCATCGAATATGCCGCCTGGCTCTGGTGGTACGGACACAGCATGAACGCCATGGGGGCCTTTACCGTCAAGCCCTTCATGCCCACGGTCTTCGGCCAGGGGAAGGTCGCCCAGTTCGCCACTCACTCCTATCCCTATTGGGGATTCGGCATGATTCTGGTCTTGTCGCTGGTGACCGCCGCCCTGGGCATCCTCCGCCGCAAGGAACTGCGCCGGGGAGAGGTGGAGTAAGCCCGTGAACCCGCGCCTGTCGCTTCTGCCGCTGCTGCTGTTCTGTCTCTGGGGCAGGGCGGACGCGCAGGCGCTGCCTTCCCTGCAAAAGTTGATAGAGGCGGCGGAACCCAACAGCACCCTGATCCCGCCGCCCGGCGTCTATGCCGGGCCGGTGGTCATCGACAAGCCCCTGGTGCTCGATGGCCAGAACCAGGTGACCATCGATGGCGGCGGCAAGGGAACGGTGCTCCTGCTGGACACCGACAGCGCCACGGTGAGGAACCTTCGTCTCACCAACTCTGGCAGCTCCCACAACGACCTGGATGCGGGCATCCAGGTGCGCGGCGATTTCAACGTCATCAAAGACAACCGCATCGACAACAGCCTCTTCGGCATCGACCTGCAACAGTCCAAGAACAATCTGGTGCGCCGCAACCATATCTCCTCCAAGGACGTGGAGCTGGGGGTGCGAGGCGATGCCATTCGCCTTTGGTACAGCTTCAACAACAAGATCGAAGAGAACCAGGTGATCAATTCGCGGGACATCGTGGTCTGGTATTCCCGCGACAATGTCCTCCGCGCCAACAAGGCCACCGGTGGTCGCTATTCGCTCCACTTCATGTACTCTCAAACCAACCTGGTGGAGGACAACGACTTCCGCGACAACTCGGTCGGCATCTACATCATGTACAGCGACGGCATCAAGGTGCGCGGCAACCGCGTCCACCGCGCCATCGGGGCCACCGGGGTCGGCATCGGTTTCAAGGAAACCAGCGACGTGGACATCGACAACAACGAGATCCTCTATTGCGCCAAGGGGCTCGATTTCGACGTTTCGCCCTTTCAGCCGGAGACCACCAACCGCGTCCGCCGTAACCTGGTCGCCTACAATGCCATCGGCGTCCACTTCCTCAACGACTGGACCGGCAACGTCTTCGAGGACAACCTCTTCAAGGGAAATCTCACCCAGGTGGCCGTCAGCGGCGGCAAGAGCGCCAAGCGCAACCACTGGCGAGGAAACCACTGGGATGAGTACCAGGGCTTTGACCGCGACGAGGACGGTATCGGCGACCGGCCCCACGAGCAATACGCCTACGCGGACCGGCTCTGGATGGATGTGAAGGATGCCCAGTTTTTCAAGGGGAGCCCGATGCTGGAGGTGATCGACTTCCTGGAACGCCTGGCCCCTTTCACCTCGCCGGACCTGATGCTGCGGGACGAGCGGCCGGTGATGCTGGCGGGCAATGCCGAGGCGCTGCACCGCCAATCCCTGGTGACCAAGGAGACCGGGACCAAGGGTGCCGATGGCGCCAAGCCCGCTTTCGACGCCCTGGAGACGCTTAGACAATCGATGGGCAAGCCATGAGCACCGAAGACACCAAAAAGAAACAACCGCCCGTTTCACCCAAGCGGCGCGAGCAGACCCGGCGGGAATTCCTGCGTACCGGGGCGCTGGCGGGCGGTGTTCTGCTGATCAGCCTGCTGGGCTACATCCCCGTGGGCGAAGGCAAGATGAAGCGTCTGCGTCCGCCGGGGGCGCTGATCGACGGCGATCTCAACGAACGCGACTTCCTCGCCGCCTGCATCAAGTGCGGCCAGTGCGTGCAGGTCTGCCCGGTCGAGGCCATCAAGCTCTCCGACATCGACGAGGGCTTCGGTCTGGGCGCCCCCTTCATCGAGGCCCGCGCCCAGGCCTGCGACTTCTCCTGCGACGGCCTGCAATGCGTACTTGCCTGTCCAACCGGCGCCCTGACCCATGAGATCAATTACCCCGCCCAGTCCCGCATGGGTTTCGCCCGGCTGACGCGGCCGGAGAAGTGCCTCGCCATCCAGGGCAAGGGCTTCAAGGGCCAAGCGCGCGGGCCGGATTTCAAGGGGGTGTTGCGCTATGAGGAGCTGGACCGCTGGAAGGCCGTCCCCATCGCCGATCACCCCTACGACCTGGAACTCTGCGACCTCTGCTTGCGCCAGTGCCCCATCGAGATACGCATCGGTCAATGCGCGGCAGGCAAGCCCCCCTCGGGTGACAAGAACCAATGCCCGCCGCACCGGGCTATCTCTTTGGAGCCCCTGGGCAAGGGTAAGGCCAAACAGCCGCTGGTGCATGACGGCTGCGTGGGCTGCGGCGTCTGCGAGATGGTCTGCCCCACCGAGCCCCCGGCCATCGTCATCGTCCTGGACGAGACCGCCGATACCCGCCGGGGCCGAGGTTAGAAACATGAGTTACTTCACCGCTTCCATCAAGCAAATGCTCGGGATCGATCCGGGCAAGCCCGCGCCGGATGCCTATTCGCCGGAGGCGCGGGAGATCCACACCTTCAAAAGGGGCCGCAAGGAGACCAAGGAGGAGCTGCGGGCCATCGCGGAGGCCCACGACCAGTCGGAGCGCCGCCACTTCTGGCGCAAGCGGCGCTGGCTCACCCTGATTCTGGTCAATCTGCTGTTCGTGGTCTCCTACTACTTCGACGTGCAACTGCTGGAGGGGGCGCTGACCGCCTCGCGCTTCATCGGTTTCCACATGGCCGATCTCAACTCCGCCTTGCAGGTGATGCTGGCCTTCAAGCATGTGGTGCTGAACCTGCTGATCGGCACCGTCACCGTCTTCATTCTCTGGATACTGGTGGGCGGGCGGAGCTTTTGCTCCTGGGTCTGCCCCTATCACTTGGTGGCGGAATGGGCCGAGGCCCTGCACCTGAAGCTGGAGGCGAAGAAGTGGATCAAGCCGGTGACCTTCCATCGCGGGGCGCGCACCCTCTTCTACGTCATCTTCGCCCTGCTGGCGCTGGTCACGGGCTATACGGTGTTCGAGACCATCTCCCCCACCGGCATCCTCAGCCGGGCGCTGATCTACGGTCCCGGATTGGCTCTGCTCTGGGTAGTGACCCTGCTGCTGTTCGAGATCTTCGTCTCGCGCCGGGCCTGGTGCCGCTACGTCTGTCCCATTGGATTGACCTATGGTTTCGTCGGCAGCATTTCCCCGCTGCGGGTCAGGTACAACCTGAAGGACTGCCACCACGAGGGCAACTGCCGCAAGGTCTGCATGGTCCCCCATGTCCTGGACATGACCATCAAGGGCCGCGCCACTTCCGTCGATGTCCCGGTGGGGGCCGACTGCACCCGCTGCGGCCTCTGCGTGGACACCTGCCCCACGGGTTCGCTTAAATTCGAGGTCCTGGGCCTGAAGAAATTGCAATAAGATCCGGGATAAAAAAACGGTGTCCCTGTAGGGTGGATGCGCTTCGCTTATCCACCCTACAAGGGCTATGTCGAGAATTACAAACTCTAAACTTGAGAAGCGAGCGAGATGATCAGTATCCAAGGGCTACGCAAGGGCTTCGGCAAGCGCGAGGTGATCCAGGGGCTCGATCTGGAGCTGGAGCCGGGCCGTCGGGTGGCCCTGATCGGCTCCAACGGGGCCGGCAAGACCACCCTGATCCGCTGCCTGCTGGGCGAATACCACTTCGGCGGCGAGATCCGCGTGGACGGAAAGTGCCCGCGCAAGCAGCGTTGCGAGGTCCTGCGTCTGGTGGGCTTCGTGCCGCAACTGCCGCCGCCGCTGAAGATGCCGGTGGGGCAGTTGGTGCGCTTCGTCGCCGATGTGGCCGGCAGCGATCCCGCCCGCATTGTCGCCGTGGCCCATCGCCTGGGCCTGAACATCGACCAGAACCGCCACCAGCCCTTCGTCCGGCTCTCCGGCGGCCAGAAACAAAAATTGCTCATTGCCGCAGCCCTGGGCAGGGACACCAGCCTGCTCATCATGGACGAACCGGCGGCCAACCTGGACCCGGAGGCGCGCGGGGTCTTCTTCGAATTGCTGGCGGAAAAGCGTGACAAGGAGGCGGTCATGCTCATCTCCAGCCACCGTCTGGACGAGGTGGCCACCCTGGTTAACCGGGTGATCGAGCTCGACCAAGGCCAGGTGGTGCTGGACGACAAGGTGGATGACCATGTGGACCTGAACAGCCGCCTCGCCTGCCGCGTCCGCATCAACCGACCGGAGGCCGCCTTCGCCCGCGCCGTCGGCCAGTGGGGTTTCACCGCAGCGCCGGACGGCCTGCAATGGGAGGGGAGCGTGGCCGGTCCCGACCGCTTGCGGTTCCTGGGTATGTTGTCCCGTTACGCCGGGCTTCTGGCCGGCCTCGAAATGAAGGATGCGGGCCATGGTTGAACCAATGCCTTGCCCCATCTCCGTAGGTCGCCCTTTAGGGCGACTAGCCGTACTCCTTTTGCCATTGATCTTCCTGCTCACCGCCTGCTCCGGCGAGCCGGGGACGGGGCCGGCCGATGTGCGTTGGGACCGGGACGCCTGCGAACGCTGCCGCATGGTCCTGAGCGCGCGGAATTTCTCGGCCCAGATCCGTTACACGCCCGATCCGGCCGGGCGCAGTCAGGTCCATAAATTCGACGACATCGGCTGTGCGATCATCTGGCTGGATCAGCAGGAGTGGCGCGAGGCCCCCGGCGTGGAGATCTGGGTCAACGACCACCGGGACGGCGAATGGATCGATGCCCGCACCGCCTATTACGTGCCGGGCAAGGTCACTCCCATGGAGTATGGCCTGGGCGCCCAGGACGAACCCCTGCCGGATGCCCTCGACTTCGAACAGGCGAGGGCTTTGGTCTACCAGCAGGAGGAGAAGTTCAACAGCCACGGCGCCCACCTGGAGCAGAACGCCTCCAGGGATGGAGGCGGTAGGGCGACGCAGGATGCCAAAGCCGACGCCGAGCAGGCCAAATTACCCAGCATCCGGGAGAACAAGCAACCATGAACCTAATTTCCTCATTGAACCGCAAAGGACGCGAAGGAACGCAAAGGATTTCATTGACTTGTCGAGGTTTCGTTCCTGACCAGGAAGGGGTGAGCATGGACAAAGGCATCGGATTGTTTTCCTTAGCGTTCTTTGCGTCCTTCGCGGTTAAACAGAGGTTTTTAGGATGAACCATCTCTTTTTGACGGCCTGGACCGACATCCTGGAATCCCTGCGGGCGCGCTGGTTTGCCGTCTATACCTTCGTCTTCGGCGGCATCCTGGTGCTGTTGTTCGCCCTGGGGCTGACCGAATCCCGCGTCATGGGCTTCACCGGTCTGTCACGGCTGATGTTGACCTATCTCCAGTTGAGCATGGCCATCTTGCCCGTCTTCGTGCTGGTGACCACGGTCCGTTCCCTCTCCGGGGACCGGGAGAGCGGGGTCTTCGAGTATCTGCTTTCCCTGCCGGTCTCACTCTCGGCCTGGTACTGGGGCAAGATGCTCGGGCGCTTCGTCATGGTCTATACCCCGGTCCTCCTGGCCATGGGGGGCGCCATGCTCTGGGGCGGGCTGACCGGGGTCGAGCTGCCCTGGCGGATCTTTCTCTACTACAGCGCCCTGCTGATGGTGCTCACCTGGTGCTTCCTCGGCATCGGCATGCTGGTCTCCTCGGTGGCGCGCAGCGTCGATGTGGCCCAGGGCACCGCCTTCGTCATCTGGCTCGGGCTTTTGCTGTTCCTCGATCTCATCCTGCTGGGGGTCATGGTCCAGCAGTACGCCTCGCCGAACCTGGTCATCGGCATCGCCCTGGCCAATCCCCTGCAAGTCTTCCGCACGGCCGGCATGATGCTGTTCGATCCCCAACTGGTGCTCTTGGGGCCGTCAGCCTATGTGATCCTCGACCACTTCGGTAACCTGGGCTTCATGGTCTATGCCTTGGCCTACCCGCTGTTGCTGGGAACCCTGATGGCCTGGATCGGCTATCAATGGTTTCGAAGGGGTGATCTGCCGTGACGGGTTCAACCGCCGGCCCCCGCTGGCTCGGCCCCTTGTTGGTCCTGGCCTTGGCGATCCTGGCGGGCGGCGCCGTCTATGTCGCCTGGCCCATCCTCTTTCCAAAGATCAGCCATTCGCTTTCCCCTGATCCTGCCTGCGACCTGCGGGCGGGCGACTGTCGTTTGACCTTCCCCGGCGGCGAGGGGGTCGTGTTCCGGATACTGCCGAGGGAGATACCCCTGATCGAGCCGATCCGGATCGAGGTGGAACTGGAGGGGTTGCAGGCACGCAAGGTCCTGGTCGATTTCGCTGGTATCGGCATGAACATGGGCTTCAACCGGCCGGAGCTGAAACCGGTGGCCGGGCAAGGTTTCGCGGGCACCACCCGTATCCCCGTCTGTGTGCGCAAGCGGATGGATTGGGAGGCGCGGGTCATGGTGGAGACCCCCGGGGGGCTCTGGGTCGCCCCCTTCCGTTTTTACACCCTCAAGTAGACGCCGCTCTGGGATAAAGGCAGTGAAAACCAAATACCTCCTGATCCTCGCCGTCTTGCCGCTCCTGGCCACCGCCGCCGGACCGTCCGGCCTGGAGGCGCCGCCCGAATCCATCAAACACTGGTACAAACCGGCCAACAAGCGGCAGGTCTGGCTGCATACCATGTTCAACCTGCGCCGCTCGCAACAGGCCATCGAGGAATACGCCGGGGCAGGGGAGGGCGAGCTTGTGAAGAAGTGGGTGGCGGAGTACGCCCAATCCTACCGCCAGATCCCGGAGATGGTCCCGGAGTGGGGCGTGGAGGCCGATCTCGACGCCCTGGGCGGCCTCGAACAGGCGGCCTCCGCCGGCGACCTCGCCGCCGTGAAGTCCGTCCTGACCAAGCTGGGGCGGAGCTGCGACTCCTGTCATCTGGATCATCAGGCGGCCACGGCCCTTCTGATGCGGGGACCTGATTTCGGCCCCCTGCAAGTTCAGGGGCAGCCATTCCGCAAGGCCATGGAGGGGCTTTCCAACCAGGTGAACCGGATCAAGATCGGGGCCGAGGACGGCCGTTGGGAACCGGCCAAGACGGCCGCCTCCGCCCTCAAGCAACAGCTCCTCGATTTGGGCGCGACCTGTGATCAATGCCACCTGGACGCCTATCCCAAGGAGCGCATCCTGGGCGCGGCCATCCAGGAGAAGCTGGCCGAGCTGGATACCGCCCTGACCAAGGGCGACAAGGAGGAGACAGGCAAGCTTCTGGGCCATCTGGGCTATAACCTCTGCTCCCGCTGCCACGGAGTACATCGAACCCTCTCCGATCTCCGGGAAACGATTTCACCCTAGGGCCAAGCCGTGAAGCGAACAGGGTCCAGGTCCCGCCAGGGTTTGCATCTCGTCAAGGCGAAGCATGCCTGCCATAACTGCGACCTTCGGCACCTCCTGAGAAAGACCGGTATCGAGGAGCAGCAACTGCCGGACGCGGTCTGCACCATCCGCTGCCGGGGGCCTTATCAGCCGGGCGACCGCATCTACCGGACCGGTGATCCCCTCTCCGCCCTCTACGCCATCACCTCGGGCTCGGTGAAGACCGAATACACCACCTGCACCGGCGCCCTCCAGGTCACCGGCTTCTATCTGCGCGGCGATCTCTTCGGGGTCGAGGCCCTAGGCGAGCACAGCCACACCGACGACGCCATCGCCCTGGAGACCGCCTGGATCTGCGAATTGCGCACCGCCGAGCTGGAGACCCTCTGCGCCAAACACCCCGAACTGACGCGCGGCCTGTTCCAGGTACTGAACCGGCGGGCGCGCAACGATACGATCCATCAGGTCAACGTCCGCAAGCGCACCACCGAACAGCGCGTCATGGGGTTTCTCCAGGATTTCGCCGAGCGCTCCCGCGCCCGGCTCACGGGGGTCGAGGACGAGATCCCCCTGCCCATGACCAAGGAAGACATGGCCAGCTACCTGGCCATCACCCCCGAGACCCTCAGCCGCATCTTGAGAAAACTCGACGACGCCGGCTATATCCAGACCAGCGTCCGCGCCTTCCGGCTGCTTCGGGCAGAGCCCTTCCCCGGCGTGCTGGATCAGGACGCGGGGTAATCCGAATAGTTGAAAAGGACCAGAGACGGACTAGAATGTAAAACTGTTCGCCGCTTTAATGGAAACGCTGCAAGTGACTGTGGAATAAGCACATGGACGACAAAGGTCCCGCCGATAATATGCCTGTCTCCGAGGCCCCCGTGAGCCGGGGTATTCCCTGGAAAGACAGGTTCCTGCCGATCTCCCTGAGCCTCCAGCTCGGCATGGCCGTCGCCCTGGCGGTCTATCTCCAGCATGACCGTGGCTCGGCCTATCTCACGCCCGTGGCGTTGCTGCTGGTGACACTCTTGATCGCGGCCTACATGCTGTCGGTGGCGGGACGCGCCACGCGGATGAGGCAGTTGGCGCTGGAGCGCGGCGAGGCCCTGGAAGCCCTCCGGCAGAGCGAGGCCCGGCTTGCCGAGGCGCAGGCACTGAGTCATGTGGGCAGTTGGGAGCTGGATCTGATCCAGAATCGGCTCCACTGGTCGGACGAGGTCTTTCGTATCTTCGAGATGGACCCCAGGGAGTTCGGCGCATCCTACGAGGCATTTCTGGACTGTATTCACCCCGGCGACCGGGATCTCGTGAGCCGGGCCCATGGCGAGTCCGTCGAGCAACGGACCGGATACGCCATCGATCACCGGTTACTGCTGGCTGGGGATCGGGTCAAGTGGGTGCATGGAAGCGGCAAGACGTTCTACGATGAAAAAGGGACGCCGCTCAGGACGGTGGGGATGGTGCGCGACATCACCACCCACAAGGAGGCGGAGGAGCGGCAGCGACTGGCGGCGGCGCTGTTCGACAATACCTCGGAGGGGGTTGTGGTGACCGACGCGGAGCGGTGCATCCTCGCCGTCAATCCCGCCTTCACCGAGATCACGGGCTATGCCTGGGAGGAGGTGGCCGGCAGGAATCCCCGTGTCCTCAAATCGGGCCGCCACGATGCCGAATATTACCGCGCCATGTGGACGTCCCTGGACCAGCAGGGCCGGTGGAACGGGGAGATCTGGAACCGGCGCAAGGACGGCAGCCTCTTTCCCGCCTGGCAGAACATCACCTGCGTCCGCAACGGCGACGGCAGCATCACCCACTACACCTCCGTCTTCAGCGACATCAGCCAGATCAAGCAATCTCATCAGCAGCTTGAATTCCTGGCGCACCATGACCCCTTGACGCGGCTGCCCAACCGGCTGCTGTTCATCGACCGTCTGGAACATGCCTTGGCCCACGCCAGACGCAACCAGACGGGATTGGCGGTGCTTTTTCTGGATCTGGACCGATTCAAGAATATCAACGACTCCCTGGGTCATCCGGTCGGCGATGAACTGCTCAAGGAGGTCTCGGTCCGGATTCAGCAAGGCCTGCGTAGCGACGACACGGTAGCCCGCCTGGGGGGCGACGAGTTCACTATGGTATTGGAGGGATTGCGGGACGAGGACGAGGCCGCGACGGTCGCCCGGAAACTGCTGCACGCCCTGGAAAGGCCCTTTCATCTGCTGGGGCATGAAGTCGTCGTCAAGGCGAGCATCGGCATCAGCCTCCATCCCAACGACGGCGAGGACGCCACCACCTTGCTGAAACACGCCGATGTGGCCATGTACAAGGCCAAGGAAGAGGGCCGCGACAATTTCCATTTCTACCGACAGGAGATGAGCGAACGGGCCATGAACCGGCTGCTGATCGAATCCGGCCTGCGCAGTGCCCTGGAGAACAGCGAACTGGAGCTTTACTACCAGCCGCAGTTCGACCTGGAGAGCAATACCCTGGTGGGCTGGGAGGCGTTGATGCGCTGGAATCACCCGGAAAGGGGACTGATTCTGCCCGACGAGTTCATTCCGATGGCCGAAGAGACCGGCCTGATCATTCCCATGGGGGAGTGGGCCTTGCGCGAGGCCTGCGCCTGGTCTGTGCGCTCGCAGGCCATGGGCGCGCCGCCCGCGCGTATCTCGGTCAACGTGGCCGGTCCGCAGATCGAGCGCGGCAACCTGGTCAAGACGGTCAGCTCCGTACTCGAAGCGACCGGCTTGGCCCCCGGAATGCTGGAGCTGGAGATCACCGAAAACTTCATCATGAACAAGCCGGAACATGCCCTCGGCATCTTGCAGGGATTGCGAGGCCTCGGAGTCGGCCTGGCCATCGACGACTTCGGCACCGGATTCTCCTCGCTGGCCTACCTGAAACGCCTGCCCATCGACCGGCTCAAGATCGACCGCAGCTTCATCTCCGGCCTGCCCATGAGCTGCGACGACACCGCCATCTGTAATGCCGTCATCAGCCTCGGCCGGGGCCTGAGATTCAGCATCATTGCGGAAGGGATCGAAAACGAGGCCCAGCAGGAGTTTCTATACTTCAGCAGTTGCGTCGAGGGCCAGGGCTTCCTCTACTCGAAACCCATGCCCGAGAGCGAATGCCTTCAGTGGTTGAAGGACAGGGTGGATGGGGAAGGGAAACTGAATTCAACGGGTGTTTGCTAACCGTCCGCCCCGGAAGATGAAAAGGGGTAGGTCGGCCTTCAGGCCGGCCTGCCCGCCAGCGTCCGGTTCGCTATTTTCACAGCAGGTTTATTCCCCGTCCGGCAACAGGGTGAAATCCGCCTCGGCCGTTGTCTTGTCGATGGTCACCCCGAGTTCGCAATAGGCGCTCGTTGTTGCTGGATCATCGCCGCAACTGCACCCGGCCAGAATTTCGTCGAAAAAGACGCCGATCCGGGCTCGAATGCGGTGCCTGTCTTCTGCGGCATTCAGCATCGTGATGGAGATGCTCCCCTCGTCGATATGGCCGGTCTGGGAAGCCCCCCGGTCCAAGCGCAAGGCATCCGCGCCCAGGGACTCGATCTCCTGCTTGAGGACAGGCGCGAACGACCTGTCCCCCCAGGCCTTCAATGCGTTCGCCAACTGAGCCATAGGTCCTCCTCGCCCCGTGATTGCGGGGTTCTTCGTCAACCATAATCAGCGGCAAATACCCCGACTCTGGTATTCTTCAACATCGCCCGACCGGTGTACCGGTTTCCCTCAAGACAGCCGAGAGCGCCTTATGTCCCTGATCAAGGAAAAAGTCCGTCTTGATTGCGAAAGTTGCCGCTATTGCGGCGATTGCGACACCGACAGTTTTCAGTTGGAAGTCCCCATCGAGGACGAGCTGACCGGGCTCAAGGGCATTGCATGGATTGTATGTGAAGTCTCTGGACCCAAGCACCGGATATCCCTTGTCCATTTTCGTGACCTGTCAGGGCAGGATCTGATCCTGGACGAAGGCCAGCGCCAGCGCCTGGAGAATATTCTCAGCCTCGTCGCCGAGAAGAAGATCTGCGGCAACGAAAACCTATGCCCCAGAGATGTGGTGGAGCGTGTGCAATCATCGCTCCACTCTAAGGTTGGGTAGGTTGACGGTGCCGATCACTTGCAGGACGACACCGACGCCGATGAAAAATACGATGCTTGCCATGAAGCTCGCCGCGATCGGGTTGGTCATTTTGGCGTCGAAGAACACCAGTGCCACCCCGCACGCAACGGCGGCCAGGTAGCTGATGATGGCGATTGCCACCAAGAATTTTTGAATGGGCCTTGTGGTTGGCAAGCTGTCTCTCCGCTGATGGGGTTGTTCTTGACGTAAAATTTCGCGTATCGATGCGTTTTCCACCTCACCCTCCGTGGAGTGGGGTGAGGGAGACGGTATCATGGAAGTGCCGGTGGAAACTTGATTCAATCGCTTGAGATGGGATCGATTGTTATGGTCTGGTAGCGATGGTTGTACCAGAAAAAGTGGGGATTCTCAGTAAAACATGACTTATCAGTATGATAGCGCCAAATTCCAATAATCGGACTTGGCTGGCATGGGGGGCTCCTATCCTTGCCGGTCCGCTGTCCCGGTCGATGGGTATTCCTTCTTGTGAGGAGGCGCACATAATTCGTGGGCGAGACGCCATAGAGTTATACCTAGGACAACCATCCCCCGACGGTGTTAGCCATGGGTCAGACAAGCAACGTGGTATCGTTTTTCGGTACCGAAAAAAACAGGTCAGACAAGTTGATTGAGCTGGACGACAACGCTCGCCGGCTGGTCCGTGAAGGCCGGACGCTGGTCGAAGGTGCCCTGAACAAGATGGTGCAGGGGCTGTTCGAGAAACTGGACGATGTCTTCTTCCAGATGGCCGAGAAGTCGGAGAGCAATGCCAAACAGTCGGACTATTTTGCCGCCATGCGCGAACTCCGCAAGGCGCGGGGCGACTTGGGAAGCCATTTCGCCGGTTCTCTCCTGGCCGGGTATGACAGCTTTTGGCGTGCAGGCCCCCCGCAAAAGGGCGGGGCGCTGGGCGATGCCATGGAAAAGGAGCTGTCGCTCGTCGGCGAGGAAGACTTCGAGGAATCCCTGGCCATCGGCTCCATGGCCAGCCGGGGGGAACGGCTGTTCAGCCGCGACCTGTTCGCCTTCAAGGAGCGCGTCGCCCATCTCCTGAAGCTGGATGGGGCCGATCTGGACGAGAAAGATCTGCCGATCGCGCCTGCCAAGGTTTGCGCGAGCTTCGGCGAATCCATGGGGACGGTTCAGGTCCCCATCGACATGAGACTGGTGGTGTACAAGCTGTTCGAGAAGGAGGTGGTCTCCTATCTGGGCGGCATCTACGACGAGATCAACGCCCTGTTCATACGCGGCGGGGTTCTGCCGAAACTGAGCCACACGTTCAAGCGCAATCCCGTCTCCCCCTCCATTCAGCGCGAGCAGAAAGGCGTGGCGCAGGAGCAGGAGATCGAGAGCATCCTGACCGATGTCCGCTCCGGGGCAGTGGCCGGGGACGAACTCGATGGCGCCTCCATCGAGCTTTACGACAACATCCGGCAACTGCTGGGCACCCGTTCCTATGTTCAGGCCGCTCATGTTCCCCACCGCAGCGGGGCCACGCTGCCGATGGTGGATACGCGAGAGCTGCTGGAGGCGCTGGGCAATATTCAGGAAGCGGTCGGTGGCGCCGATATCGGCTATGACGAGATTCCCCGGCTCAGCGATATCCGCAAGGACCTGCTGAGATTCTTCTCCATCGGCCAGGGTGGCTCCGCCCGCAAAGGGATCGGCAAGCAGGAAGAGGAGGTGATCGACATCATCTCCATGCTCTTCGACTTCATTCTGGAAGACAGCGCCTTGCCGGACCACATGAAGGTCCTGTTGAGCCGCTTGCAGATTCCCATGGTCAAGGTGGCCGTGCTCGACAAGAGCTTCTTCTCCAAGAAGACACATCCGGCGCGCAAGCTGCTCAATAACCTGGCCCAGGCGGCGGCCCGGTGGGATTCCACGGTCGAGCCCTCCAAAGACCCCCTGTACCGCGAAGTGGAAGCCGTCGTACAACGCATCCTCAACGATTTCGAGGACGATACCTCCCTGTTTGCAGAACTCTCCCAGCGGTTCAGCAGCTTCGTGGCGGCCGAGGACAGCAAGCTCAGCGCCGCCGAAGAGAGAGCGACCCAGGTCAACAAGGGGCGGGAGCGGCTGGAAGAGGCGCGTAGCCGGGCCGGCAAGGAGATCAGGGAACGCCTGGCAGGCGCTGTGGTGGCGCCCGAAGTCATCAAAAAACTGCTCGAAGGCCCCTGGCGGGATGTCGTCTCCCTGGTCTACCTCCGCAACGGCGTTGAAAGCGAGCAATGGGATTTCGTCCTGGGCGTCGTGGACCGGGTGGTCTGGAGCGTACAGCCGAAGACCGATCCCCTGGACCGCAAGAGGATGCTGGCCGAAATTCCGGCCATCCTGAAGGACCTGCGCGACAACCTGGTCGCCATTTCCTTTGACCAGCGAGGCATGTCCAGCCTGTTCAAAGAGTTGCAGGTTGCCCACATCTCCTGCCTGCGCAATGAGCAGGCCAAGCAAATCGACCGCCCCCCCCTGGCCAACGAGCAGGCCATACAGGAAGAGAGCATCTCGGCCCTGGTAAGAGGCGTCAAAGCCGAGGCGATGGCTGGGGACTCATCCGGCCTGGCGGCGGAATCCAGCCTGCTGATCATCGATGACCCGCATCAGGAGCTGGCCCAGACGGCCAGAGTAGGTAGCTGGTTTGAATTCAAACCGGTGGACGGCGCCCCCGTTTCCCGGCTCAAACTCTCCTGGCGCAGCGGCATGAGCGACCTCTGTGTCTTCGTGAACCGGCAAGGCATGAAGGCGGCGGAGATGCGCGTCGCGGAATTTGCCCAGGGACTGCGCGAATCCCGCATCAACCTGATCAAAGAGACCGAACCGCCCCTCCTGGTCGATCGCGCCATGAGCGCCATGGTCGCGGCCCTGAAACGCAGCGCAGACGTTCTCTCGGAGGCCGAAGGCGCTCAGTCCTCCCTTTGAAAAGGGGAGCCGCGAGCGCTCCCCTCGGAAATTACCCCCCTTTCTGCTTTTGTCCCCAATCCGATCCTGTGTGAAAATCGCCCTTTTTCACGGCGGGACAGGACTATGAACGAAATGATGCTGGATTCTGGTTTGAAGTATGTGGACTTGGCCCAGGGCGAGGGTGATGTGGCCGAATCGGGCCAGAGGGTGAGCGTGCATTACACGGGCTGGCTGGAAAACGGCGAAAAGTTCGACTCCTCCCGCGACCGCAACGACCCCTTCGATTTTCCGCTGGGACGCGGTCATGTCATCAAGGGCTGGGACCTGGGCGTCGAAGGTATGCGCGTCGGCGGCAGCCGCCGCCTGACCATCCCGCCCCACCTCGGTTATGGCGCCAGGGGCGCGGGCGGCGTCATCCCCCCCAATGCCGTCCTGGTATTCGAGGTGGAACTGCTGGGCATCCAATGAGCCTAAAAACCTCTTATCAACCGCAAAGGACGCAAAGAACGCTAAGGAAACCCCTCCGATGCATTTGTCTGTGCCCCCACCTTCCTGGTCAGGGGCGGAACCTAGACAAGCCAATGAATTCCTTTGCGTTCCTTCGCGTTCTTTGCGGTTAAATGAGGAAATTAGGATGAAGACAAGCCCGCCGCCGCTGGAATCCATCCGCGAGGATGTCGAACGCGCCCTGCGGGAGGATGTGGGCGGCGGCGATCTCACGGCCTGCCTGCTGGCGGCCGATGCCCGCTCGGAAGTCCGGGTCGTCTGCCGCCAATGGGCGGTCATCTGCGGTTCGGCCTGGTTCGACGAGGTGTTCCATCGCCTGGACCCCGGCATCCGCATCGACTGGGCCGTGGCGGACGGTGACGAAGCAGCGCCGGACCAGATCCTCTGCCGGCTCTCCGGCAACAGCCGCGCCCTCCTGACCGGCGAGCGCAGCGCCCTCAATTTCCTGCAAACCCTCTCCGGCACGGCCACCCTGGCGGCCCGGTACGCCAAGGCGGTGGCCGGGCTCGGCGTGCGTATCCTGGACACGCGCAAGACCCTGCCGGGATTGCGCCTGGCCCAGAAATACGCCGTCGCCTGCGGTGGTTGCCACAACCACCGCATCGGCCTGTTCGACGCCGTGCTGATCAAGGAAAACCACATCGCCGCCGCTGGCTCCATCACCGCCGCCCTGGAACGGGCCTTCGGCGAATTCGGCGCGGGCATCGAGATCGAAGTGGAAGTGGAAAACCTCGACGAACTGCGCGAGGCTCTGACAGCGGGCGCCAAGCGCATCCTGCTGGACAACTTCACCCTGGAGGGATTGCGCGAGGCGGTGCGCCTGAACGGGGGCAAGGCCCGGCTCGAAGCCTCCGGCGGCGTCAGCCTGGAGACCGTCCGCGCCATCGCCGAGACCGGCGTCGATGACATCTCCGTAGGCGGGATCACCAAGGACCTTACCGCCGTGGATCTCTCCATGCGGTTCCTGTTGGACGTTGTCGGCTAGGTCGGCCTGAAGGCCGGCCTACCCCAGACTTTGGGGGGATGAATCGCCGCCGCCCTGGGCCTGCCGCAACCACTTCAACAGCGTCGCGTACAGCAGGTCTGGATCGACGGGTTTGGCGACGTAGCCGCTCATCCCGGCGGCCATGCACTTTTCGCGGTCTTCGGCGAAGGCATTGGCGGTCATGGCGAGGATGGGGGTATCGGCCCAGCCCGGCAGTTGCCGGATCTCCCGCGTTGCCTCCAGACCATCCTCCTCGGGCATCTGCACGTCCATCAGGATCAGGGCGTAGGGGGTCCGGCCCGCCATGGCCACAGCCTCCTTGCCGTCGCGCGCCAGATCCACCTCCAGCCCCGCGTCCCGCAACAGCTCCAGCGCCACCTCCTGGTTGATGGGGTCATCCTCGGCCAGCAGGATGCGGGTTCCCGCGAAGCCCTGCTCCAGGGCGGATTCCGGTCTTTCCAGGCTGGCATCCGGCTCGGCGGTGTCAGGGGCGGCCGTGCCCTTCAGCAGCCGGGCCGTGAACCAGAAGGTGCTGCCCTCTCCCGGCGCGCTGTCCACGCCTGCGCTGCCGCCCATGAGACGCGCCAGCCGCCGGGTGATCGCCAGCCCCAGGCCGGTGCCGCCGCGCCGACGGGTGGAGGAGGAGTCGGCCTGCTCGAAGTCCCCGAAGAGGTGCATTTGCTGTTCCGGGCTGATGCCGATGCCGGTATCGCACACCTCGAATCGCAGCAGCACGTCGCGGTCTCCCGCCTCCACCAGCTCGCAACCGAGCGTGATGCTGCCCCACTCCGTGAATTTGAGGGCATTGCCGAGATAGTTCAGCAACGCCTGGCGCAGGCGGGTCAGGTCGCCTTGCAGGGTTTGAGGAACCCCCCTTGGCAGGTGGACATGGACGGACAGGCCCTTGGCCACGGCGCCGTCCCCGATCACGGCGAGAACCGAGTGAAACAGCTCGGGCAGGGTGAAGCCCCGCTGTTCCAGCACGAGCTTGCCGGCCTCGATCTTGGACAGGTCGAGGATGTCGTTGAGCAGGGCCAGCAAATGGTGGGCGGCGCTGTCGATCTTCTCCAGTTGCCCGGCCTGTTTCGGCGGCAGACCGGAGCGGCGGATCAGGTGCGTCATGCCGATGATGGCGTTCATGGGCGTGCGGATCTCGTGGCTCATGTTGGATAGAAAAACGCTTTTGGCCCGGTTGGCGGTCTCGGCGATGTCCCTGGCCTGGGCCAGTTCGGCCGTGCGCAGGGCCACCAGATCCTCCAGGTGGAGGCGGTGCAGCTCCAGCTCCCCGGAGGCCTTCTTGTAGTCGCCGATATCCCCCAGGGTGACGCGGTATTCGGTCTCCGCGCCTGTATCGCCCTGAAACGCGGCTGTCCGCAATCGCACCCAAAGCACAGCGCCATCGGGCCGCGACAGGCGCAGTTCGTAGCCCTGCGGTTCCCCCGTTTTGATCAATTGCCGGTGGTGCCGGTAGAAGATGTCCTGGTCCTCCGGCAGGATAAAGCCGGACAGGGGCCGGTGGATCAGGCTGGAGCGGTTGGTTCCCAGCAGTTCGGCGGCGGTGAGATTGGCCTCGCCGATCAGGCCCTGTTTACCGAGGGTGATGTAGCCCACCGGCGCCCAGTTGTAGAGGTCCCAATAGCGTGCCTTTGAGACCTCCAGGGCCACCTGGGTTTGGCGCAATTCCTCGTTCTGGATCTCCAGTTCGATCTGATGCACACGCAGCTCATGCAGCAGGCGCTGGGTTTCAGCCGGAGTAAGCAACGCCGTATCCGGTATGTCCAGGGTTTCAAGGGCCTCCTCGGCCCGGAGGCGCAGGGGGTGAGCCTGCACCTCGCCGGACGCGGGTGCGGTATTGCCGGTCAGGGAGTCACAGCGTCTGGCCATGGGAAACCTCATGGGATGAAAGGGGGAAAAGGTTGCGGGACCGCGCCATCGTCTCGATGACATCGGGCAGGCCGGGACGGCCGAACAGATAGCCCTGGAAGGCGGTGCAGCCCTGTTGCGTCAGGAAGACGCGCTGGTCCTCGGTCTCCACCCCCTCGGCGATGACGTGCAGCCGCAGGCTGCGGCCGAGGGCGATGACGGCCTGGGCAATGGCGCAATCGTCCGGGTCCTCGGGGATGCCGCGCACGAAGGACTGGTCGATCTTGAGTTGATCCAGGGGCAGGCGTTTGAGGTAGGCCAGCGAGGAATAGCCGGTGCCGAAATCGTCCATGGAGAAGCCGACGCCAATATTTCTGAGTTCCCGCATGGTCTGGATGACCAGGTTCATATCCCTCACCACCAGGCTCTCGGTCAGCTCCAGCTTGAGCCGGGAGGGATCGGCCCCGCTCTGGTCCAGCGCGCCGCGCACCTGGGCGACGAAATCGGTCTGGTGAAACTGGCGGGCGCTGATGTTGACCGCCAGTTGCAGGTCGCGGGTGGCCGGGTCCTTGCCCCAGAGGGCGAGCCGGCGGCAGGCGGTCTCCAGCACCCAGCGGCCGATGGGGATGATGAGTCCATTTTCCTCGGCGGCAGGGATGAAGGCGGCCGGCGAGACCATGCCCTGTCCAGCCGGCTGCCAGCGCAGCAGGGCCTCGGCGCCGGTCAGGCGGCCGTCGCCATCGACCTGGGGCTGATAAAAGAGCAGCAGTTCGTCCTTGACCAGGGCGCGGCGTAACCCAATTTCCAGCGCGGCGCGGGCATCGACGGCCTCCTGCATGGAGGCGCAATAGAACCGGACGCAGTCGCGCCCCGCCTCCTTGGCCTGGTAGATGGCCAGCTCGGCCTGTTGCAGCAGCGACTCCATTCCCTGGCCCCGGCTGCAAAACAGGGTGATGCCGACACAGGCGCTGATATGGCGGCTCTCGCCGTTGAGACCGAAGGGCGGTTCCAGGGCGGCGCGCAGTTTTTCCGCTATGGCCTCGGCGGAGGCCGCCGCAGCGATCTCTTCCGGGCCCAGGTCTTCCAGCACCACCACATACTCGTCGCCGCCGATTCGGGCCGCCGTGTCGGTGTCGCGCAGGGCGCCGGACAGGCGCCGGGCGGTTTCGATCAGGATCTGGTCGCCCGCCGGGTGGCCCAGGCTGTCGTTGAGGGTCTTGAAGCGGTCGAGGTCGAGCAACAGCAGGGCGCCGTACTGGCCGTTGCGTTCGGCGGAAACGACACTCTGTTGCAGCCGGTCCAGCAACAGGCGGCGGTTGGGCAGGCCGGTAAGCGGGTCGTAGAAGGCCAGCTCCAGCATCTTGCGCTCTGCCGCGCGGGGTTCGCTGATGTCGGAGAAGGCCGCCAGGTAGTGGCTGACGCCGCCCGCCGGGTCGCGCACGGCAGAGATGGAGAGCCATTCCAGATAAATCTCGCCACCCTTGCGCCGGTTCCAGATCTGGCCCTCCCAATGGCCTTCACGGCGGATCGCCTCCCACATGGCGCGGTAAAAGGCGGGGTCGTGGCGGCCCGAATGCAGTAGGGCGGGGGTTCTGCCAACGGCCTCCTCGGGGCTGTAGCCGGTGACCTGGGTGAAGGCGCGGTTGACGCGCAGGATATGGCCGTTGGTGTCCGTCACCAGCATGCCCTCGCGGGACTCGAAGGCCACGGCGGCGATGCGCTGCTGCTCCTCGGCGAGTTTACGCTCGCTGATGTCGGTCAGGGTGATGCGGCAGCCCGGTGCGCAGGTCTCTTCACCGGGGGCCGGGAGTCCGCTCAACAGCGCCCAGAACCTGTCACCGCCCGGCCGTACCATTTGCAGCTCGATGGAACGGGTCTGGCAACTGTCGAACGGCCGTTGGCAGCAGAGGTAATAGAGATCCTGGTGCTCGGAGGCGATGAACTGAGACAGCGGGCGTTGCGCCAGCGCCACCCTTGGGGTTCGCAACAGCTCGGCGGCGGTGAGGTTCGCCTCCTTGATCATCCCCTTGTCGAGGATGAGATAACCCACCGGCACCAGCTCGAACAGCTCCCGATAGCGCGTCAGCGAGGCCTCAATCTCCTCTTGCGCCCGGCGCAGCTCCTCGTTCTGCATCTCCAGCTCGATCTGATAGACACTCAGCTCGTGGAGCAGCTTCCGGCCTTCCCGGTCAGTCGCCGTCGTCGCCTGGAGGAGTTGTTCCGCCCGCTCGCGCAGGTTCTGACGTGCTTCTTTGGCAACGGCCCCGTCACGGGGGTTGCAGTCTCCATTTATTCCATTGCACATAGCCCAATCCCCTTGGCATTATTTTTGAGTTCTGAGTTCTGAGTTCTGAGTTCTGAGTTCTGAGTTCTGAGTTCTGAGTTCTGAGTTCTGAGTTCTGAGTTCTGAGTTCTGAGTTCTGAGTTCTGAGTTCTGAGTTCTGAGTTCTGAGTTCTGAGCCCGTAGGTTGGGCTGAGGTACGAAGCCCAACATGACACCGCCGCGCAGTCTGTTGGGCTAGGCGCGCACCGGCGCCTCCGGGATTTGAAATCAACGGAAATGCGCGCCAAGCCCAACCTACATAACTCGGATTTCGGGGCGCCGGAGCCTGGGAACGATCAAAGCGGCGGTTCATGCTTTCCGCCTCCTGTACTGGCTGATGTCCATGCCGTAGAAGTTGACATAGCCCCGTGACGGGACGGGGACGACGGAAAAGACGTAGCAGGTGTCGCCCTGTTCCAGCTCCAGGGTGCCGATGCCCCCCGAGGCCGATGCCTCTATGGCCGCTGCCCGCAAGGGTTCCGGGGCGGGGCCGCCGACGGCGCTGTCCCAGTCGCGCAGCAGGGCCTCGCTGGCGGGGTTGGCGTAGAAGAGTTGTCCGTTCCCGTACAGGCGCAGCACCGGATTGGGATTCTCGGCGGGGAAGCGGGCCAGGTCGTCGGCCTCTTCCCGCACCCGCCGGAAGTCGGTGACATCCTGGCCCGAGGAGAGCGTGCCTATGGCCACGCCCTCGCCATCAAGGAGCGGGGCATTGTGCCAGGCGATCAGGCGCTGGCTGCCGTCGCGGCACAGGACCGGGTTCTCGACGTATTCGCCCGTTTCCAGGTCCCCCTCCATGAGCCGCTGAAAGACAGGATAGACCCTCTCCATACCCTCCGGCTGGGGCAGGCAGGTCTGGAACCAGTTGCGTCCGCGCAGATCCTCCTCCTCCCGGTAGCCGAGCAGTTCGCAGCCCCGGCGGTTGATCATGGCGATGCGGCCCTCGGGGTTGAGGGCGACCATGATGGTCTGCACGGTATCGAGATATTGCTGGTTGAGGGCGCTCGCGCGCTGCAACGCCTGGTCCATCCGCTTGCGTTCGGTGATCTCCATGAAGGTGATGACCGCCCCCTCGATGACATTCTCCAGGGTGCGGTAGGGGCGGATGCGCATCAGATACCAGGCGCCCTGTTTGGTGCGCACCTCGGTCTCCAGGCTGGAGAGATTGTCCAGGACCGTCCGCAGGTCCTCGATCAGGCGGTCGTAGCCCTCCAGGTTGGAGACGATGTGTCCCACCGGGCGGCCGACGTCGGTGGGGATGAGGTTGATGATCTGGGTGGCGGCGGGGGTGAAACGGGTGATGCGCAGTTGCAGATCCACGAACAGGCTGGCGACGCCGGTGCCCGCCATGAGGTTGTTCATGTCGTTGTTGGCGCGGGAGAGATCGGTCAGCTTGGTCTGGAGTTCGGCGTTGACCGTGGCGAGTTCCTCGTTGACCGATTGCAGTTCTTCCTTGGAGGTCTCCAGCTCCTCGTTGGTGGATTGCAGCTCTTCGTTGACCGACTGCATCTCCTCGTTGGTGGACTTGAGCTCCTCGTTGGAGGTTTCCATCTCTTCCAGGGTGGATTGGAGGTACTCCTCCTTGGACTTCAGCTCCAGTTCCAGGGCGGCGATACGCCGGTCGCTGTCGGAATGGGCCTCGGCCTCAGGGATGTCCGGGGAGGGCCGTTCCGGTTCGTCCGCCCTCGTTTCCAGGATGACGAGGTAGAGATCGGCGGGCGGGGCCTTGTCCGGCCCGGCCGTCAGCGGACGCAGGACCAAGTCGGCGCTGATATGGCAGCCGTTGGTGCGAACCCGCAGGCCGGGGCAGCGGACCGGCGTCTTGAGCGTCACCACCCGGTGCAGGGCGCTGGAGAGGTCACGCCGCAGGCCTTCCCGCGCCATGCCGAGGATGTTCATGCCCGCGTTACCGGCGGCGGGCTCCAGGTATTGCCCGGTGCGGCCGTGGATGTAGAGGATGTCGCCGCGCCCGTTGATGAGCACCCCGGCCTGGGCGTAGTGCTCCAGCAGGGTCTGCTCGGTCAGCTCGCGGGGATTGAGGCGGTCGTTCGCGGACATCGGGCGGGGAGAGGGGGCGCTGCCCTGGAGGGGCGGGGGCGCGTAGTGGCCCAGGGACGGGTAGGCGGTGCCGGGCGTTTCCACCTGGCGCCGGTAGAGCTTCCACTTGCGGTCCAGGGCGCTGAACAGGCTTGAGAATTCGCCGATGGTCTCGGAGGTCCCCAGGAACAGCGATCCGCCGGGATTCAGGGCGTAGTGGAACAGGGGGATGAGCCGCTTTTGCAGGTCCCCGTTCATGTAGATCAGCAGGTTGCGGCAACTGATCAGGTCCAGGCGGGAGAAGGGCGGGTCCTTCACCAGGTCCTGCTCCGAGAATACCAGCAGGTCGCGGATGGTCTTCTGGATGCGGTAGCTGCCGCCGTTGGCGTCCTGCACGAAGAAGCGCGCCAGGCGTTCGGGCGAGATGTCGGCGGCGATGCTGGCGGGGTAGATCCCGCTCCGCGCCCGCTCGATGGCCAGGGGATCGATGTCGGTGGCGAACACCTGCACCTTGAAGGCCTGCCGCAAGGTTTCCAGGTACTCCTGAAGCAGGATGGCGATGGAGTAGGCCTCCTCACCGGTGGAGCAGCCGCAGACCCAGACCCGTATGGGGGCGCCGGAGGGCCTAACGGCGAACAGACGCGGGATGATCCGTTGTTCCAGCGCGGCAAAGGCCTCGGGGTCGCGGAAGAAGTTGGTGACGCCGATGAGCAGGTCGCGGAACAGGGCATCGAGTTCGCCCGGTTTCTGCTGGACGAAACGCAGGTAGTCGCCGGGGCGCTCGATCTGGTGCAGGGCCATGCGGCGCTCGATCCGGCGCACCAGGGTGTTCTCCTTGTACTGGGAGAAGTCATGGCCGGTCCGGTCGCGCAGCAGGACACAGAGTTTTTTCAGCCCGTCCTCTGCCTTGGGAAACAGGGCGATGGGCAGGCGTTCACCCTTGCCGAAGGCGTGGGCCACGTAGGCGATGAGCTGGGCCGCCATCTCGTCCGGGGGCAACACATAGTCCACCAGGCCCGTGGCGATGGCGTTGCGGGGCATGCCGTCGTATTCGGTGGAATCGGGCTCCTGCACCATGACCATGCCGCCTTCGCCCTTGATCGCCCGCATCCCCAGGGTGCCGTCACTGCCGGTGCCGGAGAGGACGATGCAGATGGCGCGCTCGTGCTGGTCCTGGGCCAGGGAGCGGAAAAAGAAGTCGATGGGCAGCCGCTGGCCCCGTGGCGAGGAGGGTTCCAGTAATTGCAGGCCGCCGCCGATCAGGGCCATGTCCCGGTTGGGCGGGATGATGTAGGCGCGGCCGGGCTGGACCTGCATGCCGTCTTCGACCTCATGGATCTGCATGCGGGTGTGGCGCCGGAGCAGGTCGGAAAGCAGGCTCTTGTGGTCGGGGGAGAGGTGTTGCACCAGCACGAAGGCCATTTCGTTACCGGCCTCGGCGGGCAATGTGGAGAAAAAGGCCTCGAACGCAGCCAACCCTCCGGCCGAAGCGCCGATGCCGACGATCGGGAAGCCCTTGGCCGGGCCGGGAGCGGAAACAGTCGTTTCCTCGGCAGGCTCCGGGGATAGGGTTGCCGGTTTGGCCGGCTGATCCGGTTGCCCGGCAGAGGGTTTCTTCCTAGTCATGGCCTTTCCATTCCACCCATGTCGCTCACATGCATTCTCTCGGTGAGATTACTTCCTGCAAATCGAGGCCGCACGCTCGACCTGCTGATTTTATAAGGGTTTTTGTTTCTTGTAGGTTACTTCTGACGCCTGCGTCCATGCAGTCTTTTAGGGTTCAGCCTTTCTCAGGCCGTCATCTGAGAGTGTAGCGTCAAAGGTCCGGTGGGGATTTTCTTTTTTGGCGGTCAGGAATCGGCCTCGGACCGGTCCTTGAGCCACTGCCGCACAAAGGGCAGCGTGAGGCGCCGTTGCGCCTCCAGGGAGGCTTGGTCCAACTGGTCGAGCAGGTCGAGCAGCCGGGGCAGGTCGCGGCTGTAGTGGGTGAGCAGGTAGTTGAGGGTATCGCCGGGGAGGCTGAGGCCCCGTTGGGATGCGGCCCTTTGCAGGACATGCCCCTTGTCGCTGTCGCTCAAGGGGTGCAGGCGGTAGGAGGGACCCCAGCCCAGGCGGGATTTGAGGTCTGGCAGGCTCAGGGGCAGTTGCGCCAGGGGGGGGCGGAAGGCGGCGAGCAGGCGTCCATTTTGCTGGCGGATGGCGTTGTAGAGTTGATAGAGCGCCTCTTCCCACGCGGGCTGGCCGGCCAAGGTATCGATGTCGTCGATGGCCACCAGGTCCAGCATCTCCAGCCCTTGCAGCAGTTCGGGGCCGGGTAGTGGGGTGGACTTGGGGCTTAGATAGAAGGCGGCTTGGCCGAGGTGGTCCGCCAGCCGGCAGGCGGCCTGCAACAGGTGGCTCTTGCCGCAGCCCTCGCTGCCCCAGAGCGAAAGGAACCGTTCCCCCCCGGCTTCGGCGGCGGCTCTGACGGCGGCGGCGGCCTCGCCGTTCTCGCCGGGGATAAAATCCTCGAAGCCGGCATCAGTGATCAGCCGCAGGGGCAGGGCCAACTGCCGGGTCACGGCGCGGGGGTCTCCGCTTGGGACGACCAGCACAGGTGCAGAACGGCGCTGAAGAAGAGCAGCAGGGCCAGGCCCAGTTCGGCGTAGGGCAGGGCGGAGGCGAGGGGGGCCACATAGATCTCCGCCGCCCCGTGCAGGGCATAGATCAAGCTGAGGAAGACGGCGGTGAACCAGGCGCGCGGCCTGTCGTGCAGCACCCCGCGCACGGGCAGGGCCAGGGGCAGTACCAGGGTCAGCAACAGGATCGGGCGCGGCCAGTGCAGGGGCGGCTGGAAGGCGACCACCCAGAGGAAGAGCAGCCCCAGCAGCAGGAAGTAGGCGGGGAGGGCGATCCTGCCGGAGATTGCGGCCCGGTTCATCCTAAAAACCGCCTTTCAACCGCAAAGGTCGCGAAGAACGCAAAGAAAATCACTGGCCTATCCCCGCAGGAGTTCAGCTTCCGGGTGAAGGGTAAAACGCAGGTAATCCCCTGTGTTCTTTGCGTTCCTTCGCGCCCTTTGCGGTTAAACGATGAATTTAGATTCATACCGCCAGCTTGGCGGCAATCCGGGCCAGCCGTTCTCCCTGGGCGCGGCAGAGACGCCGCTCTTCCTCGGTCAGGGGCTTGTCGCTGTTCGCCCCGGCCACATGGGTGGGGCCGTAGGGGGTGCCGCCGCTGGCGGTGGTGATCAGGTCGGTCTCGCTGTAGGGCAGGCCGCAGATCAGCATGCCGTGGTGCAGCAGGGGCAGCATCATGGATAGCAGGGTGGTCTCCTGGCCGCCGTGGAGGCTGGCGGTGGAGCTGAAGACGGCGGCGGGTTTGCCGATCAGGGCGCCCGACATCCAGAGGGGCGTGGTGTTGTCGATGAAGTGCTTCAGGGACGCGGCCATGTTGCCGAAGCGGGTGGGGCTGCCCAGGGCGAGTCCGGCGCAGTGGCGCAGATCTTCCTCGGTGACGTAGGGCGCTCCCTCGGTGGGGACGCTGTCCGCCACCGCAACGCAGACCGGGGAGACATCGGGCACGGTGCGCAGCCGCGCCTCCATGCCGCCCTGTTCGATGCCGCGCGCGATCTGGCGGGCCATCTCGGCGGTGGCGCCGTGCCGGCTGTAATAAAGCACCAGGACGTATGACATCGGGGCAGCTCCAGGGTTTGTCGAAGGGGTCATTCTAGCCCGGAATCAGTCACCCACGGTGAAGGAGAAGAGGTCGAAGTAGCGGGTCGATTCGGTCAGGTTGGCGGCCCGGACGCGCCGGCTTTGGCTGTGGTTGCGCAGGATCAGGGCGCGGTTTGGTTTGAAGTAGCCGCGCAAGGTGATCAGCAGGGCAGGGGCGTCCTGTTGATCGACGATCAGGGCGGGAGAAAAGTCGGGCGGGTCGCTCGCTTCCATGAACAGCGGTTTGACCTCCAGGGGGTGCAGTTGTCCCTTGAGAAACTCGATGCCGATTTCGTTTTTGTGGGGTTCATCTTCCATCCGGCGGCGGATTACGCCGGCCATCATGGGTTTCAGGCCATTGGATGGATTGTCGATGGACATCAGCGCCAATTGGCCCACCTGGGAACAGGTGCTGTTGTCTTCGTCCTCGATGAGGCCTGCCCCCTTCTCGCTCAGATTGAACAGGCGCCACAGATGGAGCGGGAATTCCTCCATATGGGTGGTTGACTGGTAAATGGAGCCCCCTTCCAGGATGACTTCATCCTCAAGGGAATCCGTGGCGGTGCCATCGGCGGTCAAGGCGCCCTTCGAGAGGTAGTGATGCAGGGCCTTGAGCCCGAAGGTTATCGCGACCTTGTTGTGTTTCTCCTGGCGCTGCGCCAGGCGGGGGGATGGAGTGCTCCAGTTTCTATGCCATTGCCGCAGCAGGTGCAGGGCAATGAGTTTGTCCAGTTGTTCCAGGCACCTAGGCAGTTTCGCGGGGTCCTTGATGGCTACGGATACATGGCGCCGGGTCGCCTCGCACAGAAGGCGCGTATCCAGGTAGCGGTAACGCCGGGAGTCGAAAAGGGAGGGGGACATGTCGGCGATGAGCCTGGGCGAGACGCTGCCCTGAATGTCCAGCAATATGCCCGATCCGGGCTCGGTGCCGAGCGAGGCCATGGGCGCATGTTTGATGAGGTAGCCATGGGTGGACCAGAGGGCTTGCAGGGGCAGACAATAGGGATCGGCCAGGTTCAGCAGCAGCACCCGGTTGAGTATGACGGCGGGCGGAAAGCCGGAAATCTCGCTGGCCTCGTTCACCACACCATGCTCTTCCGCGATCAGAAAAAGCCGGTACAACTCCAGCCGGGAACGGGGTGTAACCTTCTGATACCTTTCGTAGGAGAAGAGGATGTCCCGCTCGTGGCTTTCCATGGCGAGGCTGAGGGCGTTGATGAGATCGGCGCGCTTGAGGGTCTCTCCCCGGTCGTTGAGCAACCGGCTGTAGCCGAAGGACAGCTCCCGGTTGAATTCCAGAAAACCGTTCAGTAGGGCGGCGGACCGGCGGCCGGTCCCGACCTCGCCGCGCAGTCCCCGCCCCACGACGTGCAGGTCGAAGGGATCATCGAAGGCCTTTTGAAAACACTGAAGCAGCGAGGGAAGCTGGGTTAGACTTTCGGGATGCCGGTTCAAACCGGCCAGCGCCTTGGATGTCCTGGCGATCATCCCCTCAAGGTCGATATTGGGCAAATAGTCAAGCCACTCGGTAAGGGCGGCCGGGTTGGTGATGATTTTCGGATCGGGCTTGTCGTTGGTGGCGGGAACCGTCAGCCAAATTTTTTTATCCCTTATCTCATCCATTTCAGACGTTTATTCCAGTGGTTAAAGCTCATACCATTTAAGACCATAGATCCCACTGTGAGAAGGGGACCCGCGCAAATCGGAATAATCTCACAAAAATCCGGAAAACGTGGCCGTTCGGCCGATCAGCAAGGTATGAAGGGGCGCAGATGAAACTGATTCGCAGCATGTCGGTAGCATTGGTACTGCTATCAACGGCCTTTTTCGCGCAAGCGGTGGCCATCGATTTTGAATTGCAGGATACCGAAGGTAAATCGCACAAACTTTCCGACTATCGCGGCAAGTGGGTGGTGGTCAATTACTGGGCCACCTGGTGCCCTCCCTGCCTGGAAGAGATGCCGGAACTGGAGATATTCCACAATAACCACAAGGACAAGGACGCGGTGGTGCTAGGTGTCAACCTGGAACAGATCAGCCCCGATGCCCTACGGAACTTCGTCAGCGAACAGTTCATCAGCTATCCGGTGCTGCTCAGCGGCCCGAAGGCCCGCACCGAACTGGGCAACGTCCCCGGCATGCCGACCTCCTTCCTGGTCGCTCCCGACGGCCAGGTAGCCGCCTGGCAGGTGGGGACCATCACCGCCGTGGAGCTGGAAGCGTTTATCGAGGGCCATAAAAACAAAAACTAAGGGCCTGTCCATGTTATTCCCGGACAGACCCTAATCGTCCAGCTCGTCGCTGTCGGGCAAGGGTGTCGGAGGAGCGCCTCTCTCCGGCCAGAGCAGCAATCCCAGGGCCAGCCAGGGCCAGAAGGCGGCGACTAGGGAGGCCATGCCGACCAGGTTCAGGACGCTTCTTTCAGGCAGGATGGGCGATTCCACGGAAAACAGGCGCCAGAGGATGATGCCGGCCAGAGTGAACAAGGCCACCTCCCGCCGACGCCGGGAGACCGGATAGAGCAACAGCAGCCAAAGGGCGATCACGAAGGCCAGGACCGTCTCCAGCGATAGCACCCCCCCCGCGACGCTCAACTTCAACAGCAGGGTAGCCGCCAGCAGCTTGAGCATGAAGGCGGAGATGAACAGCAGCAACAGTGCGGCGGCATAGCGGCCGGGCCGCAGCAGGCAGGTCATGAAGGCGCCGACGGCGACGATTTCGACCGAGACCGCCAGCAGCCAGTCGGGATTGATTTGATCCAGGCTGCTCGGCGGCACGTCCATGGGCCGCAGGTGCAGTTTCAGCCAGCCGGCCCCCGGCAAGGGGCGCAGGGAGAGCTGGCTGAAGGCCCAAAGCAGCAGCAGCCACAGTCCCAGATCGGCGCGGGACCCTGCCTGGAACCAGTCATGGCGCCAGCGGGCCAGGCGCTTGCCGCCGCGCAGCCAGCGCCCATGGTGCAGGGAGAGCAGGCCGCCGATGAAGGTCCCCAGCCCGTTCAGGAAAATATCCAGATTCGAGGCGAAGCGGGCCGGCAGCAGCAGTTGCAGGCTTTCCATGGTAAGGCTGAAGGCCAGGCCCAGCAGGACCGCCGGAATGATGGCCAGATTGCGCCAGTGGGGCTGCCCCAGATTCAGGGCCAGCAAATAGCCGAGCGGGATGTAGATCAGCAGATTGGTGGTGACATCGGTGCGGGTGATGTAGCGTGGCAAGGGTTCCGAGAGAAAGGCCGGCGACCAGGACGACAGGGGGCGCCAGTCCCACAGCGGGTAAAGGCTGCCCAAGGCGATCAGGCAAAGGTAGCCGATCAGCACTATCAGCAGGGTATTTGGGCGCTCCTGGTTCGCCATGGTTTCCGCTGGGGTTGGAGACATCCGCTTAGCCTAACCTTTTCGCGCCTAAAGGGCATGGGTCATGGACGTCTTTATGCCCTGGGTCAATTCTTCCTGGAGGTCATACGTGGCGAGGATCTGTGTGCGTTGTCTGGTGTCCGGCAGGGTGCAGGGCGTGTGGTTCCGGGATTCCACCCGCCGCAAGGCCGAAGAGCTGGGGATAACGGGTTCGGCGGCCAATCTGCGGGATGGCCGGGTGGAGGTGATCGCCTGCGGCGAACCGGTCAGCGTCGAGCGCTTGAAGGATTGGTTGTGGCAAGGCCCCCCGGCGGCGGAAGTGACCTCGGTCGATTGCGAGACAATACCGGAAGGGCCGGTGGCGGGCTTCGGGATCGCCTGAAAGCCCCTCAGTAGCCGAAAGAGCCGAAATCGATGCCGGGTGGCACGGCGGGCAGACGTTTCACGCCGGTTTCGATGCAGCCGTCGGGCAGCAGGCCGATCCAGCGGTATCCAGGCGGTACGTTGTCGATGCCGAAGTTGTCCTGGCAGGGCGTGAATTGGATGCAGGTGGATGGGGTGGCCAGCAGCCTGACGCCGTTGCGTTCCGCGTCGAAGGTCTGGTGGACGTGGCCCCAGAGCAGGCAGCGGATGTTGTCGAATTTGTCGATGACCTGAAAGAATTTCCCGGCGTTGTCCACCTGCATGCTGTCCATCCAGGCGCTGCCGACGGGGACAGGCTGATGGTGCATGCAGATCATGACGTGGGCGTCAGGGTTTTCGTTCAGCGCTTGTTTCAGCCGTTTCAGCTCATCCAGGGTGAAGTGTCCCCCCTCGCTTTTGAGCAGGATCGAATTCATCATGACCAGCAACCAGTTGCCATGGCGAGCCGCGAAGGGGGTGGAAACCTTGCCGCGAACGACGTGCTTTTCCATGACTTTGGGGATGTCATGGTTGCCTGGAATGCAGTAGACGGGGCAACCGGCCCCGGAAAACATATCGGCCGCTACCTGATAGCCTTCCGGCGAGGCGTCGTGGACCAGGTCGCCCGTTGCCAGAATGAGATCCACTTTGCCCGCCTCGGACAGCGCCTGACGCATGACATCGGTGAAGCTGGCCAGGGTATTCAGCCCCAGCAGCGTTCCATCCGGTCCGGCGTAGAGGTGGGTGTCGGTAATCTGCAAGATTCGCAGGGTTCCCGGCGGCAGGTTGTCGAGTGGCGCCACGGCAGTCCTAGATTTTCTTCTGATATCTTCTGATGTTTACATTAGAAGGAAGGTAAATCAATACATGACGAAGGTGGCGGAAAATAAGAGATTCCTGATGGGCCGCCCCTGGGACAGGTAGCCCCGTCCCGGCGGTCAGAAACCCTCAGTCGAGGTGAAAAGGCCGACGCGCAGGTCCTTGGCGGTGTAGATCTCGCGGCCATCGACCAGGAGCGAGCCTTCGGCGATGCCCAGCACCAGTTTGCGGGCGATCACCCGCTTGATGTCGATCTGGTAGCTGACCTTACCGGCGGTGGGGAGGACCTGGCCGGTGAATTTGACCTCGCCCACGCCCAGGGCGCGGCCGTGGCCGGGATTGCCGATCCAGGCCAGGTAGAATCCGACCATCTGCCACATGGCGTCCAGGCCCAGGCAGCCGGGCATGACCGGGTCGCCGGGGAAGTGGCAGCCGAAGAACCAAAGATCGGGATTGATATCCAGTTCGGCCTTGATCTCGCCCTTGCCGTGGGCGCCGCCCTCGTCGGAGATGTGGAGGATGCGGTCCATCATCAGCATGTTGGGGATGGGGAGCTGGGCGTTGCCGGGGCCGAACAGCTCGCCGCGACCGCAGGCCAGCAGATCGTCCTTGTCGTAGGAGGATTTTTTCTCAAACATAGGGTTAGCCCATCGCCTCTTGAAGTTGGTCTTTAAGGAAATCGAGGATGCGATCCCGCTCGATGAAGCGGTTTTCCGTATCCCGGCGGCCACGGTATTCAATCATGCCATCGTCCAGTCCCTTTTCGCCAATGACAAGCCGATGGGGGATGCCGATCAGCTCCATGTCGGCGAAGGAGATACCGGGGCGGGTATCGCGGTCGTCCAGCAGCACCTCGATCCCTGCGGCCTCCAGTTCCGCCTGGAGGGCCTCGGCGGCTTCGCGCACCCGGTGGGACTTGTACAGCTTCATGGGCACCAGGGCCACATGGAAGGGGGCGAGGGCGGCCGGCCAGAGGATGCCCTGGCCGTCATTGTTCTGTTCGACGGCGGCGGCCACCACGCGCGACACGCCGATGCCGTAGCAGCCCATGGTCATGGTGACGGCGCGGCCCTGCTCGTCGAGTACGCTGGCCTTCATGGCCTCGCTGTATTTCTTGCCCAACTGGAAGATGTGGCCGACCTCGATGCCGCGCGCAATGGTCAGGGTCCCCTGGCCATCCGGGCTCGGATCGCCCTCGCGCACGTTGCGAATGTCGGCGACGGCGGGCAGAGGTAGATCCCGTTCCCAATTGATGCCGAAGAGGTGCTTGCCGTCTTGGTTGGCGCCGGCGCTGAAATCGGCCATGACCGCCACGCTGCGATCGGCGATGACCGGAATAGTCAGGTTGACCGGACCCAGGGAGCCGGGACCGGCGCCGACGGCGGCGCGGATCTCTGTCTCGTCGGCAAAGCGCAGGGGCGAGGCCACTTGGGGCAGCTTCTCCGCCTTGATGGCGTTCAGTTCGTGGTCACCGCGCACCAGCAGGGCCACCAGGTCGAAGTCCATCTCTTCGGCTGCGGCGACCACCAGGGTCTTGACCGTCTGCTCAATGGGTTGCTGGAACTGTTCGACCAGTTCCTGAATGGTCCTGACGTTGGGGGTATCGGCCAGGCGCATGGCCTGTGAGGGGGCGGGGCGCTCGCTGGTTGCGGGCAGGGCCTCGGCCAGCTCCACGTTGGCGGCGTAGTCGCTGGCGCTGGAGAAGGCGATGGCGTCCTCGCCGGAATCGGCCAGCACATGGAATTCATGGGAGGCGCTGCCGCCGATGCTGCCGGTATCGGCGGCGACGGCACGGAAATCGAGGCCGCAGCGGCTGAAGATGCGGCTGTAGGTCCGGTGCATCAGGTCGTAGGTCTCTTGCAGGGAGGTCTGCTCCAGATGGAAGGAGTAGGCGTCCTTCATCAGGAACTCGCGCGCCCGCATGACGCCGAAGCGCGGCCGGATCTCGTCGCGGAACTTGGTCTGGATCTGGTAGTAGTTGACCGGCAACTGCTTGTAGCTTCGCAGTTCGTTACGGGCCAGTTCGGTGATGATCTCTTCGTGGGTGGGACCGTAGCAGAAGTCGCGGGCGTGGCGATCCTTGAAGCGCAACAGCTCCGGGCCGTAGTGCTCCCAGCGGCCCGATTCCTGCCACAGCTCGGCCGGCTGCACCGAGGGCATCAGCACCTCCAGCGCCCCCGCCCGGTCCATTTCTTCGCGCACGATGCGCTCCACCTTGCGCAATACGCGCAGTCCCAGCGGCAGCCAGGTATAGAGCCCGGCGGCCAGCTTTCGGATCATGCCGGCCCGCAGCATCAGTTGATGGCTGATGACCTCGGCGTCGGAGGGGGTTTCTTTCAGGGTACTAAGGGGAAATTGAGAGGTGCGCATGTGTCTTTAAGGTCGAGATTCTGCTAATAATTGTCCCAGTTCAAACGCCCCGCCGCCCGCGTCCTTATCCCAAGGACCGCTGAAAATGGCCTGAAGGGCCATGGGACGCCGGTCTACCGATCCCCAGATATTCATGGCGAAGCGGGGCCGGGTGAATCAAGCGGGCATTGTATACGGCCATGGCGGCCCACGGAAAGCAAGCAAGTCAGCCGGACAAGGCGGGAATTGACAGAGTGAGACTCCTACCCCTTCATCGAGAGGATTTATTTCGCATCCCACGGGCGGCAAGGGCGGGTTTGGTCTGCATTTTATGTGTGCTCGGCATCGGTCTCGGCGCGGAGGGAACGACGGGGGTGCTGCTCTCCCCGGAGGAGATCCAGGGCGTGGGCGCCCGGTATGGCGAGGATGCCATGAAGCGGGTAACGGCCTGGCAGCGGTTGATCAAGAGTAGCGGCGGGGCCGATGAGCGGGAAAAGTTGGCTTTGGTGAACAACTTCTTCAACCAAATCCGCTACATTTCCGACGACCGGCACTGGGGCCAGCCGGATTACTGGGCGACGCCTTTGGAGATGCTGGGCACCAACGGCGCCGATTGCGAGGATTACGCCATTACCAAGTATCTGACCTTGCTGGAATTGGGTGTGCCGGACGAGAAGTTGAGGATTACCTACGTCAAGGCACTGACGTTGAACCAGGCCCACATGGTGCTTACCTATTACTCGACGCCGGATGCGGAGCCGCTGATTCTGGATAATCTGAACCGGCAGGTCTTAGGCGCCTCCGCGCGGCAGGACCTTTTGCCCATCTATAGTTTCAACGGTAGCGGCTTGTGGGTGTCCAAAGGGAGGGGCGGCAGCCAGAGCGCCGGTTCCTCCACCCGCCTGAGCCGTTGGCAGGACGTAAAAAGCAAGCTGAAAAGCGGACGCTGAGGATCATGGGGCGAGGCAGGCCATCCTGGAAGATGAATGCGCCGCGCCCCATGATTGCCCCCTCAGAGGCTGTGAAAATATCCCCCGCCGTAGCGAGAGCGGCGCTGGGTGTGGTGGGCAAGGCGCGAGGGCCACAGTATCTGGGAGTGTAGCGAGACTACATGACCCGATATTGTGGTCTTCGCAACGCCGCCCACCGCATCCAGGGACGTTCGCAGTAGGCGGGGGATATTTTCATAGCCTCTCAGCCTAACCCTCTCTCAGAGGGAGAGGGGACGAACGAGGGCTTCGCGGTTTTGACGATTAACGGGGGGATATATGACCTTAACAAGACAACTGGTATTGCTGATTCTGGCCCTCATGACGACGGTGTTTCTGGGGTCCTTCTCGATCAGCCTGACCAACACCCGGGCCTATCTGCAAACCCAACTGGAGTCCCACGGCCAAGATGCGGCCACCTCCCTGGGACTGTCCATCACCTCACACATGGCAGGCAACGACGTGGCGTCGGTGACTTCCATGGTGGATGCCATCTTCGACAGCGGTTTCTATCGCAGCCTGATCGTCGAGGACGCGAACGGCAAGGCGCTGGTGGAGCGCAAGCTCGCCCAGGGCATCGAAGGGGTGCCCGGCTGGTTCGTCAAGGCCATCTCCCTCGACCCGCCGGTGGGCGAAGCCTTCGTCATGGCCGGCTGGCAGCAGGCCGGGCGGGTGCTCGTGGTGAGCCATCCCGGCTTTGCCTATCTCCAGTTGTGGAACAGCGCGGTCGATACCTTCTGGTGGTTCCTGGTCAGTACCCTGGCACTGGGGGCCGCCGCCATCGGTTTGTTGCGGGTGGTTCTGAAGCCGTTGAAGACGGTCGAATGGCAGGCCAACAGCATCTGCAACCGGGAGTTTCCCCTGGTCGAGGATCTGCCTAAGACGCCCGATCTGCGGAGCATCGTCATCGCCATGAACCGCATGACACAGAAGGTCAAGACCATGCTGGCGGATCTGGAAGCCATGGCCAACCGCTTCCGCGAACAGGCCTTGCAGCACCCGGTCACGGGACTGGCCAACCGCCGTTACTTCATCGACACCCTGGAGCACCGGGTCGCCTCGGAGGAGGAATTCCACCAGGGCGCCCTCTTCCTGGTCCAATTGAAGAACTTCAAATCCTACAACGACCGGCACGGCTATCCCGCCGGCGATGCCTATCTGTGTCAGACCGCCAGGGTCCTGCAAGCCATCGGCGAGGCGAACCCCAAATACACCCTGGCCCATCTGGCCGGGGCCGATTTCGCCGTGCTGGCGGAGGATGTCTCCTGCTCCGAGGCGGAGGATCTGGCCAAGGGCCTGACCGAGAGACTGGGCCGCCTGACCGGCGAGGATGGCGCTGCAATCATGGATGTTGGCCATGTGGGCGTGGCCTATTTCGAGCCGGGACAGAGCCCGTCCGAACTCCTCTCCAAGGCCGACATGGCCCTGCGCAAGGCCCAGTTGCAAGGACCCAACGCCTGGAATCTGCTGGCGCCGGAGGGTGCTGCCAAGATACGCACCGGCGTCGAATGGAAGGATTTTATCGAGAGCGCTCTGGCCGGGCGCAAGCTGGTGTTGCATACCCAGCCCGTGACCGCCTGCGGCGGCAAGGGCGAGATGCACCGCGAGGTCTTCGTGCGGCTGCGCGACGACAGCCTGGGCGAGGGGGATGCCGCCCTGCTGACCGCCGGCAGCTTTATGCCCATGGTGGAGCGCTTCGGCATGGCTGTGGATGTCGATAAGGCGGTGATCCTTGAAGCGATCGGCCTTCTGAACGCAACGCCGGGCGGTGGCCCTTTGGCGATCAATTTGTCGCCCATGTCGATAGGTTCGCTGACCTTTGTCCGCTGGCTGGAAGACACGCTCAAATCCAACCCCATGAGCAGACGCATCATCTTCGAACTGCCCGAATACGGCGCCATTACCCTGCTGGAAGAGCTGAGGGATGTCATCCAGCGCTTCGCCGCCTATGGCGTCCGCTTCTCCCTCGACCATTTTGGCCGCGGCTTCTCCTCCTTCAGCTACCTCCATTCACTGAAGGTCGATTACCTGAAGATCGACGGCAGCTTTGTGCGTCAACTGGGCGACAAGGACCACGAATTCTACATCCGCTCCCTGGTGGAGATCGCCCATAGCCTGGATATCGAGGTCATCGCCGAGTCCATCGAATCCGAGGAGGTCTGGAACTGGCTGCAAGGCCTGAATCTGGACGGCGGTCAGGGCTATTTCCTGGGCAGGCCCGCCTGAGAAGCTGCCCAGCTACCGGCAATTCTCCCGGACCTGCTTCGTAGCCTCGTCGATTTTCTGTTGCCGCTCCGCCGGGGCGAGGCGCTTATAGCTCCCGTCCGCCATCCTGGCCAGGCGATTCGGAGAGCCGTTCAGCGCCTCCAGATTCTTCCGGGCCAGATCGCAATTTTGCCCCGCCAGGGCATCCTTGGACCTCGCCTGATCCTCCTTGTCCTTGGCGATCTCGCGATCCTCCCGGCGGTCCTCGATCTGCTGCATCTGCTCTTGCAGCTTCTTTCGCGCCGCCTCGACCGACTGCTCCGGGGTAGGCACGGTGCGCACCCGTTCCACCTCCCCGGTTGGCGGGGGCTGTTGCGAATAGACCGTCTTGCCGTTCTCATCCGTCCACTTGTACATGGCGGCCTCGGCGCCCAGGGTCGCCAGAGCCAGCAGCAAGGCTAGAATCTTGTTCATAGGGAAAGCCCCTTGGGTTGTTTTTTAGAGAGATCTCGCATAGGATAAGCGGCTTCCCGACGGAGGGACAAATCCGAAATCGGGAATTCAAAATCTGGAGAGGTGTCCGAGCGGCTGAAGGAGCACGCCTGGAAAGTGTGTATACGGCAACGTATCGAGGGTTCGAATCCCTCCCTCTCCGCCAATAAAGCAAAAGGCCCCCCGAGGGGCCTTTTGCTTTATCAGGGATGAGCCGAGTAATCCTGAATCCCCGATTCAACCGCAAAGAACACGTAGAGGTTCGCTTAACTTTATGGCAATGGGGTTAACTTGGCGCTTACGCATCAAGATATAAGGATTCGCGGAGAAACCCTTCTCTGTTCAACTGCGGTTCAGCTTCGGTTCAGGGGCGGTTAAGTGGTCCTCGGCTAGATTGAAGCCTGAAGAAACGGGAGGTCCGTTTCTGAACTCCGCCGAGGATATAGAGAGATGATCAAATCAATTTTCGCTGCTATTGCCCTTTCCACCACATTGCTGGTAACGCCGGGGTTGGCCGAGGCGCGGCCCTATGACCGTGACGGCGGCTATCGGGGCGATTACTCCGAACCCCGTCATCAGCATAGGGAATGGCGGGAGTGCGGCAGGGGCTATGAATTTCACCGCGGGCGTTGCTATTGGGTTGGCCCCTATTGGCGCGATGACTGGCGGCACGGCCACCGCCACGACCACAGGCATGGCTGGTAACGGCAAGCACCGGGTTTAATGGCTCCACGCCGGACGGGTCCCTGGCCCGTCCGGCGTTTGTATTTCGGATACAGGTCAGTCCGCATTGCCCTCATCTTCCGCCGCCTTGGGGGTAGTCCATCCCTTCCGTCCGGCCTTGGGCCATTTTTCGAGCTTCATCCAAAGCCCGCCGTTGCTGAAACACTGCCAGCCCCAGCGCAGCCAGTCGAGCAGGGCGAAGGCCAGCCACATGGCCCAGGCCAGCATGGCGAGGCGGTAGGCGAGGATGGGAAGGGAGAACACCCAGGCCTGGGGGTGGAACTGGCCGACGCGGTCCTGGTACCACTGCAATTGGTAGGCGGTGGACTGGTTGCCCTGGACCAGCATCTCCGGCTGCCCCAGCAGGCCTTGCTGCACGGAGCCGAAGAGCGCCAACAACGCGGCCAGGGTCCAGAGGGCGAGCAGGGCCTGGAAGACGTTGAAGCGGGTGGCGTCGCCGCCGGGCGCCGTCCGTCCGCGATAACCCAAGGCCAGCAGCCAGCCCACGACCATGACCGGGACCAGCAGGTCCGTCTGGGTCAGGCCCAGCCCCAGCAGGAACCATTGGTAGTGCCGCAAGGGGGTGCCGGGGACGCGGGCCAATACCAAGGCGGCGAGGGCCACGGCCACCAGCATGCCCCAGAAGAGGACGGCCGGCCCCATCCTCGGCCCGCCGACGAGGAGCACCCAGCGGTCGGCGCCCAGGGTGGCGGAAAGGGAGGCATTGACCGCCGGGGCGCCCAGATCGACCCTGGGCGTGCGGAACAGGGTCTCCAGGGCGTCGTCGGAACGCCAGTTGAGTTCGATGTTCTGTACGCCCGGCCGGACGGGCAGATCGACCGCGTCGCCCTGCTGCCGGATGGGTTGCGCCCGGCCGTCGATGGAGACCGATTGCAGCTTGGCCTCCGGCGGCAGCTTCAGCCCGTGCCGGCCTCCCTGGCTCGATTCCAGCCGCAGGCGCAGGGTGGCGTCCGTGGCCCGCTGGCCGGGGGCAACCGCCAGGGCGGCGCTTTGGATGGTCAGGGTATTGCCCTCGACCCCCTCGGGGCGGGTGATATGCAGCGCGACGGACTCGCCGGGCCAGGGCCGCCACTGGGGCTGCCAGCGGCTGCCCTCGCCGGTGTGGTGGATCATGGGGATGCCTTCCGCCACCATGTGCCAGATGGGGCTTACATCGAGGATCCAGCTCTCCACCCACTGGGTCTGCCGGGCGGCGGTCAGTTGGATGTCGCCCTTCTTCAGGACCGAATCCCAACTGAACTCCTGAGCGCCTGCGTCCAGATTCACCAGGGCATGGTTGCCTTCTACCTTGATGCCTTGACTGGTGACCGATTCGCCGGGCAGCAGGGGCACACGCAACAGGGCGGCGGTGCCGAGGGGGGAGAGGCGCTCGACGCGGGTCGTCACCGTCCAGTCCAGTCCCAGGGATAGCCGCCGCTCCAGCAGCACGAAGGGCGGCAATTGGGCGGGTTCCAGTTCGTCTGCCTTCTCCTCGGCTCGGGCATCCTGCTTCGCCCTACCGCCTCCCTCCCTGGAGGCCTCCGCCGGGGTGGCAGCGCGGGCGCGGGTCAACTGGATCTGGCCGCTGGGGACCTGGTCCGCCTCGATCCCCTCGACCGTCCAGCCGGTCGCTTTGGCATCCAGACGCTGCGGTCGCAGGGGAAGGGGTATCTGGACGCTGTTCTTGTCGGGCAGCTCGCCCTCCAGGGTGATCTGGTGGACGCCCGGCTCCAGCAGGGTCCAGAGGTTGCCGTCATCATTGCGGAAGAGCAGGGCCGGCTGGCCGTCCAGGCTGACCCGCGTCGGCAGCCAGTGCTGCGAATGACCAGGCAGGGGCACCGCCGTCCGCTCCTGGGCCAGTACCTCCAGCCGCAGTTGCAGGGCCGTGGGAGATGCCTCCAGCTCCGCCTTGGAGATCCCGGCGCAATCGGGGGCGCATTGGGGTGGCGCCAGCAGGCGGGCCTTCAGCTCCCCCAGCAGTTCGGGCGAGGGGATCTCCTGGGCCTGAACGGCACCCGGCGGGGCGATCCCGATGGCGAACAGCAGCAGGGCCGTGGCCGCCGTACCGGAGTCGGGGAACCAGCCGCCGGGCTCGATCCGGCCGATCAGGCGGGCGGCCAGCGCCAGGAGACAGAGGATGCGCAGGATGTTCAGGGTCAGGTTCTGCCAGGGGGAGAGGAGGATCAGCCCGACCTCCTGATCCTGCCGCACCGGGCCGTTCCAGCCCAGGCGAATGGATTGCCAGCGCCACTCGGGCACACCGGGGCCGGTCTGGACCAAGGCGTTGGGATCGACCTCGGTGAGTATCTGAGATTGGGGCGCCACTTCGGCCTTGGCGAGGCGGTTGGCCCGCTCGCCCATGGCCTTGGAGCGGAAGGCCATTTCCACCGCGGCGTCCGACTTCATCTCCTGCATGGGGGCCGGAGCCATGGCTACCATGGGTGGAGAGGCCGGTCTGGGCGGCGGGACGCCCTCGGGCAAGGCCGCCCCTTCGTCCGAGCTGCCGGTCAGGTGTGCCGTCGCTGTCTGCCAGGGGCGCTCCAGTTGCGGATAGAGACCGACGCGGACCTGCTGCACGATGAAGGGGAGGCCGATCAGCACCAGGGCGGCCAGGCTCATCAGACGATAGCCCCGCACCCATGAGTGTAGCCGGCCCGACGGGGGGGCGACCCGCAACAGGGCCGTGGCGGCGACGATGTTGAGCCAGACGAAACGGGGCGCATCCGGTTCCAGCCAAAGGATGGCCAGGGTGAAGAGGGCCAGCGGCGCCCAGGCCCAGCCCCAGAGGCGGCCGATGGCGATGGTGGTGAGCAGCACCAGGAAGATGTCGAGCAGGGTCCATTGCTGGAGCCAGGAGCCAGGGATGTTGTCCACCCCCGAGACGGAGAGGACCCGCCAGCCGGGGGGCAGGTGCAGCTCGATGCCGGCCTTGGCGAAGTCCTCCCGCCAGCCGGCGGCGTTGAGTCGCGAGATGCCAGCCTCCCAGCGGCTGTCGGCCACCAGGTCCAGCGCGCCGCGCCGTACCTCGACCCCGTCGGAATCGGCCCCGGCGGCGCGGGTGATGAACTGGGGCTGGCCGTCCAGCACCACCCGGCCCAGTTTCATCCCCGGCTGCGACTCCAGCCGCCAGCCCGAGGTCAGCTTGCCGCCGATCCGGTCGCGGAGGGTATAGCCCCCGCCATCGAAATCGAGCCAGGCCTGGCGCTGGATCTCCAGCCGGTTGGGCTCGGGTTCCGGGTCGCCGCGCTTGCGCACCGCGAAGTTCAGCGACTCGCCGGCCTTGAGCCGGTAGGCGGGCAGGGACTGCCAGGCGTCGGGCAGGTTGGTCTGGCGCGGATCGACCGGGGGCGCGCCGCTCACCTCGACCAGACGCAGGGCATTGCGCGATTCGAAGGCCCAGACCTCATCGGCCGGCCACTCCTTGGACTCGGCGGGGGCCGTGACGGCCAGGCGCTCGCCGGGGAAACGGGCGCGGATGTCGATGGACCACTGCCCCGGTCGGGCCTGGACCAGCAGCCTGCCGTCCGGCTCCAGTCGGGCGGGGAGCGGGGAGTTCACCTCCACCGGGATGCTCTCCTTCAGCAGGGGATGCTCCAGCAACAACTCCCGCTGGGCGCCGGAGACCTGGAGGTTCAGATGGGTGTCGATCCAGAGGGGCAGGTCATCGGTGAGGCGGCGGAAGACCTGGAGATTCAGGCTGTCCTCCTCGGTCGTCTCTGCGGGTGTTTGGCCGGGACTCTGGACCCAAAGCCGGCCGCTGTTGGGATCGATGTAGGGAAAGCGGACCGGCTTCCCCTCGATCTCCAGTCGAATCAGCCCGGTGGCGCGGGGGATACTCAGCGCCTCGGGCAGCCTCTCCCAGAGAAAACGGCCGCTGACCCGGTAATCGCCCGCTTTGAGCCACAGGGACGGGGCGCCCTCGTGGGCCGTGACCGGGACCGGCCCGCTCGCCAAGGTGACTTGCTGCGGCCATTGGCCCTCGCCGCCGGGCAGGGCGATCCAGCCGTCCTGGTAGAGGTTCCAACGCTGCTTGAATTCACCCCCCGAGGCCGTCAGACGCAGTTCCAGCTCCGAGGGCCAGCCGCACTGGCGGGCATCGCCGCTGTGGAGGAAGGGGCAGGTATGTTCCGGTGACGAGTTCAGCGCCCAATCGACCCAGGGCTGCAACTGCGGCGGGACGTAGCGGTCGCTCTTGGCATTGGCGGCTTGTGGCAGGGAAGAAACGAGGAGGAGAAAAAAGGCGATGAAGCTGATTGATTGAAAAATCCGGTTGCCCCTGTTCATGTCTAGTCCCCGCGTGGTGGCCGATAATCACACCAAGTCTAGACCATGAAAGCCGGGGCGGATTTACCCTTATTTGGCGGCCATAATCTGGAAGGCCCGTTGCGGGTCGGCCAGGAGATAGGCGTCGTAACCTTCCCGTGCAAGCAGAAAGGTAGCTGCCGAGCTGCGCGTGCCGGTGTCGCAGTAGATGATGTAGGTCTTGTCGCGCTTCAGCTTGCGGAGTTTCGCCCGCAATACGAAGAGGGGGATGTTGATGGAGCGCACCAGCCGTTGTTCCAGGAACTCCCGCCGGGTGCGCACGTCGATGAGGATGGCCCCTTGCAGCGCCATGCTCTTCACTTCGCCGAGGGAGGCGCGCTTTACCAGCGGCTTGATCAGCAGCTCGTTGAAGCTCTCCCTGGAAAGCTGCATCAGGAGCCCGTCGGTGATCATCTCCACCGTGGCGTTGCGTGTCCCGCCGGAGAGAAGCGCCTCCTCGCCGAAGGCATCCAGGGGACCCAGCCGGCCTACCTCGACCCCGTTGCAGAGGACGCGGCATTGCCCCTCGCGGATGACGTAGTAGCAGTCGCCCGGCCCGCCCTGGCGGATCACGGACTCGCCGGCCGGGTAGAGCACGGGCTCCATTTTTTCCGCCAGCTTCTGCACGTTTTCCGGCGGTACCTGGTAGAAGGTCCGGCTGCGGAGCAGGCTCAACATCCAATTGTTGTCCTTGAGCTGCGGGTCCTCGATTTGCAGCTCGGAAACCAGAAGGCTGCTGCTCACGTCTGGCAGGGAGAGTGCGCTGTCCTCGTGAATGGTGAGCTGTTCGTGCCAGGTAATCAGGCGTTCCAGTTCACTTTCATAGACCAGCAGGACGCGGGCGGTTTGCGAATCGATCACTGCCTCGGCCGGGCGTGGCTTCAGCTTGCCGAAGGCAAACCGCGCCTGGCGGTTGTCGGCGCTGAGCAGCGTCTCCACGCCCACCCGGTCGGTCATCAGCACCCGACCGTCGAGCAGGTAATAGATGAAATCATCCTCGCTATCGATATCGAAGATACGGTCTCCCTGCTTCATCTCCAGCAGGATGCTCCGCTGGGCGAGTTGATTCAGGGCTTCTTCGTTGAGCCGGGTCAGCGGCACCAGCTCACGGAGCATATCGGCGGTTGCGGGCATGGGCTTCTCGGCCTTGGTGATGGGTGGTATCTGCCGTCTCTCGGCAAGGGGAAATGTTAACCGAAATGGGCTAGGGATAGGTCAGTGATTTTATCGTCGAACCGGCTTCCCCCGCCCCCTCCCTCAAGGGAAGGGGGATTCACAGCCTCTTAGTCCACCGGTGAAGTAGCCCCCTGCCCGGAGGCTTCCGGGGTCTTGAACCAGCTCAGTTTTTCATGAAGCCGGACCACCTCGCCCACGATGATCAGGGTCGGGGGTTTGGGGTCTTCCTTCTCGACGATCGAAGGCAGGCTGGCCAGGGTGCCGGTGTAGACCTTCTGCTGGTGGGTGGTGCCCTGTTCCACCAAGGCGGCGGGGGTCTCCGGCGGCAGGCCGTGGGCGACCAGTTGCTCGGCGATGACCGGCAGGCCGTGCAGGCCCATGTAGAAGACGACGGTCTGGTGGGGCTGGGCCAGTTGCGGCCAGTTGAGGTTGATGCTGCCGTCCTTGAGATGCCCGGTGACGAAGGTGACCGACTGGGCGTAATCCCGGTGGGTGAGGGGGATCCCTGCATAGGAGGCGCAACCGGCCGCCGCCGTGACGCCGGGGACCACCTGGAAGGGGATGCCCTCCTGGGCCAGGGTGTCGATCTCCTCGCCGCCCCGGCCGAAGATGAAGGGGTCCCCCCCCTTGAGCCGCAACACCCGCTTGCCCTGTTTGGCCAGATCGGCCAGCAGCCGGTTGATCTCCTCCTGACGCATGGCGTGGTTGTTGCGCTCCTTGCCCACATAGATGCGATCGGCATCGCGCCTTGTCATCTCCAGTACTGCCTTTGCCACCAGCCGGTCGTAGACCACCACATCGGCCTGCTGCATCAGCCGCATGGCGCGAAAGGTCAGCAGGTCCGGGTCACCGGGGCCGCCGCCCACCAGATAGACCTCGCCCATGCCCTGGTCTGGGGCATTCTGGCCCAAGGCCAGCTCCATGGCCGCGTCGGCCTCCGCCATGTGGCCGGAAAAGACCCGCTCGGCCACGCCGCCCTGGAGGACGTTATCCCAGAAAAGGCGGCGGTCGGTGGGGCTGGCGAAGCGGGCCTTCACCCGGTCACGGAAACGGGCGGCCAGTTCGGCCAGGCGGCCGTAGCCAGCGGGGATGAGGGTTTCGAGCCGGGCGCGGATCAGCCGCGCCAGGACCGGCGAGGCGCCGCCCGTGGAGACGGCCGCCACCACCGGGGAACGGTCGATGATGGAGGGGACGATAAAGCTGCACAGTCTGGGTTGATCGACCACATTGACCGGGATGCGCAGGGACTTGGCCTGCTCCGACACGGCGCGGTTGGTTGCCGCGTCGTCGGTGGCGGCCACCGCCAGGATGCATTCATCCAAGTCGCTGGCCTGATAGTTCCGGGCGACATGGCTGATTTCGCCATCTCCCAGCATTCGTCCGAGGGAGGGGTGCAGCTCGGGCGACACCACCCGCACCCGCGCTCCCGCCTGCCGCAGCAGGGAGACCTTGCGCAAAGCCACGTCACCGCCGCCGACAACGAGGCAGGGGCGGTTTTTCACATCGAGAAAGATAGGCAGAAAGTCCATGGACGATGCTCAAAGTTGGATGTTTGGGAACGAAGCGGTGAACTCTACCACTGGTTGCGGAGGCATCAAATGCGGGAATTACGGTGACACTTTACTAAATACACTTTATAAAGTGTATTTAGTAAAGTGTCACCGTAATTCCGTGACGAAGCCGTCCCTCGGTCATCCGCTCCCTTCCTTCCAGATCCCGGTGGGTCTGGACCTTCTCCAGCCCCGCTTGGCTGAACAACCCTCTGACGGCAGCTCCCTGGTCGTAGCCGTGTTCGATCAGCAGCCAGCCATCGGGTTTGAGCCAGGGCGGGGCGCAGGCCAGGATCAGGCGAATGGCGTCGAGCCCATCGGCGCCGGACGCCAGGGCGGAGCGGGGTTCGGCGGGCAGGTCGCCCTGTTCCAGATGGGGATCGGTCTCGGCGATGTAGGGGGGGTTGGAGAGGATGATGTCGAAGCGTTCGGATTCATGGAAGGCATCGCACCAGTGCCCTAGCCGCGCCTGGATGTTGCCCAGTCCCAGACGGCGGAAATTGCCTTCGGCGACGGCGAGGGCAGGGGGGGCGTTATCGATGGCGATGAGTCGTGCGTTAGGCCGTTCGCTGGCGACGGCGGCGGCGATGGCGCCGCTGCCGGTGCCGAGGTCGGCGACGAGGGCAGTCTGCTGTGGCGGCAGTAGTTCCAAGGCCCGCTCGACCAGCAATTCGGTCTCGGGGCGCGGGATCAGGACGGATTCGCTGACTGCCAGCTCCAGGGACCAGAATTCCCGCGTCCCGGTGATATAGGCCAGGGGCCTGCCGTTCAGCCGTTGCGCGATCAGCTCCCGGAAACGCTGTTCATCCCGATCAGGCAGCTCGCGCTCGGGCCAGGCGTGGAGGTGACTGCGGGGTTTTTCGAGGACGAAGGCCAGCAGGATCTCCGCGTCGAGGCGGGGGGAGCCCCCATCCAGTGCCGACAATGATTTGCCACTCCAGGTCAATGCGTCGCGGATGTTCATGGGGATATCCCGCGAATCGCGCCTGCAAGGCGCTCCTGCGGGAAGGGTCAATCCTCCCGATCGGCCAAAGCGGCCAGTTGATCGGCCTGGTATTCCTGGGTCAGGGGATCTATGACCGGGTCCAGGTCGCCTTCCATCAGCTCGTCGAGCTTGTAGAGGGTGAGGTTGACGCGGTGGTCGGTCATGCGGTTCTGGGGGAAGTTATAGGTGCGGATGCGTTCGGAGCGGTCGCCGCTGCCCACCTGAAGGCGGCGGGCCTGGGCCTGTTCGTCGGCTTGCTGGGCCTGGGCGCCGGCCAGGAGCTTGGCCTGCAACAGAGAGAGGGCGCGGGCCTTGTTCTTGTGCTGGGAGCGTTCGTCCTGGCACTCGACCACGATGCCGCTGGGCAGGTGGGTGACGCGCACGGCGGAGTCGGTGGTGTTGACGTGCTGACCGCCCGCGCCGGAAGACCGGAAGGTGTCGATGCGCAGATCGTTGGTATTGATCTCGATGTGGTCGATGGACTCGGCCTCGGGCAGTATGGCGACGGTGCAGGCGGAGGTGTGGATGCGCCCCTGGGCTTCGGTATCGGGGACGCGCTGCACCCGGTGGGCGCCGGATTCAAACTTGAGCCGGGAATAGACGCCCTGGCCGGTGATGCGGCAGATGACCTCCTTGTATCCGCCCTGCTCACCATCGCTATGGCTGATGAGTTCCACCTGCCAGCGCCGTGATTCGGCATAGCGGCTGTACATGCGGTAGAGATCGCCCGCGAAGAGCGCGGCCTCGGCGCCACCGGTCCCGGCGCGGACTTCCAGGAATATGTTCCTGCCGTCGTTGGGGTCCGAGGGCAGCAGCAGTTGCTGAAGCCGGGGCCGGAGCGCTTCCAAATGGGCCTCGCCCTCGGCGATCTCATCTTTCGCTAGATCGGCCATCTCCGGGTCGGCCAGCATCTCGCGGGCGGCGGCGATGCCGGCTTCCGTGGTCAGAAATTCGTTGAAGCAGGCCACCACCGGTTCCAGTTGGGCGTACTCCCGCGTCAGGTCGCGGAACCGGTCCTGGTCCCGCTGTATCTCGGGGTCGGGCAGGAGGGCGGTGATCTCTTCTTGACGTTCGCGGAGCTGGTCGAGTTTGTTGCGTAAAGAAGATTTCATGGAGCCTTCGGGGGCTGCTTCACCTGGAACAGGGTGTTGGCCGCCTCCAGCAGTTCGCTCTGGCCGTCGAAACAGGCTTGGCGCAGGTTGGAGCTGGGGGTGTGGAGCAGCTTGTTGGTCAGGGTGTGGGCCAGGAATTTGAGCGCTTCGTCGGCGGACTTGCCGTTCTCTACCATGCGCTGGGCGCGTTTCAAGACCTCGTCGCGCATGCGCTCGGCGGCGGTGCGGTAGTCGAGGATGACATCGACCGCATGCAGGGAACGGAGCCAGCCGCTGAACTCCTTGGTTTGGAGTTCAACGATCTCCTGGGCTTGCTCGGCGGCCTCCTGGCGGGAACGGAGGTTTTCCTGGATCACTTCGTCCAGGTCGTCCACCGTATAGAGGTAGACATCGGACAGCTCGGCGACCTCGGCCTCTATGTCGCGGGGGACGGCGATGTCCACCATGAACATGGGGCGATGCTTGCGCTTCTTCAGGGCGCTTTCCACCGCGCCCTTGCCCAGGATCGGCAGGGGGCTGGCCGTGGAGGAGATGATGATGTCGGCCTCGGGCAAGTGGGTGGGAAGCTCGGTCAAGGCGATGGCGAAGCCGTTGAATTCCATGGCCAGGTTGTGGGCCCGTTCCAGGGTGCGGTTGGCGACCAGGATGCGGCCGATGCCGTGCTGGCTCAGGTGGCGCGCGGCCAGTTCGATGGTCTCGCCCGCGCCGATCAGCAGGGCGGTCTGCTGGGAGAGGTCGGCGAAGATCTGCCGGGCCAGGCTGACGGCGGCGAAGGCGACGGAGACGGGGCTGTTGCCGATGGCGGTGTCGGTGCGGATTTGCTTGGCGACGGAGAAGCAGTGCTGGAACAGACGGCACAACAGCTTTCTGACCACGCCAGCGTCCTGGGCGGTCTGGAAGGCGCTCTTGACCTGGCCGAGGATCTGGGGCTCTCCCAGGACCATGGAGTCGAGCCCGCTGGCCACGCGCAGCAGGTGGGCGACGGCGTCTTCGTCCCGCAGCTGGTAGAGCGATCCCTCGATGGCGGCGAGGTCGAGGCCGTGATAACCGGCGAGCCAAGCGCTCAATTCGTCGCCACTGGGGTTGCAGACGCAATAGATCTCGGTGCGGTTGCAGGTGGAGAGGATGACGGCTTCGGAGACATCGTCGCGGGAGACGAGGCTGATCAGGGCCTCGGCAATGATGTCGGGGCCGAAGGTCAGGCGCTCGCGTATCTCGACAGGCGCGGTCTTGTGGTTGACTCCGAGGGCGTAGATGCTCATCGACTGGGTCTGTTCGGGGAGGCTGTGGTCATGGGGGGATAATATACCCAATTTCATGCTACAAAGAAGGATCGCCCTCTCGGGTGTTCCAGCATATTATGACAGGGGATTGCCCTGTCTCGCCGCAGCCAAGGCGGTACTCAGGCCTCTGCTCCGAATGATCGGTGGACGGACAAAATTTGACCCAGATGTTGCGACAACTCCTCATTTCCCTCGTGCTGCTGTTTCTGACTACCGCATGCGCCTTGCCTTTCCGGGAGCTGGACGCGGAGCCCGAGCCAGTCCAGGGAAAGATCGAGGGCGATGGCCCCCATAAGACCCCCGCCCCTTTGCGGACGGAGCTGACGCCGGACCTGACCTTCCATCTGCTGGCCGGAGAGATCGCCGCCCACCGGGACAAGGCACAGACCGCCTTCGATCATTACCAGAAGGCGGCTGCCCTCTCGGGCGATACGACCGTCGCCGAGCGTTCCGCCAAGATCGCCCTGTTCATCAAGGAAAAGCAGGGCGCGGAAGACGCCGTCAACTATTGGATTCAACGAGCCCCCAATAATCTGGAGGCCCGCCAGTTCGCCGTCGCAGTCGCCCTTTACGTCAACAAGCGCGATGACGCAGGGCGCCAGTTGGCGGAGCTGATCAAGGTGGCCGACGCCAAGGGGGAGGATGGATTCCTGCTGGCTGTCCGCGCCCTCGGCAAGGCGCAGGATTCGAAACAGGCCCTCGGCCTGATGCGCGATCTGGTCAAGGCGAATCGAACCAGGGCCGAGGCCTGGCATGCCCTCGCCCTTCTGGCGGCCGAACTCAAGGCCTTCTCCCAGGCGGAGAAAGCCGTCGCCAGGGCAGTGGCCCTGAAGCCCGACTGGCGCCAGGCGCGGATACTGAAGGCCAAGATCTCCTGGTTCGCGGGGCATCGGGATTCCTCGTTGGAACTCATGCGCCAATTGGTTGCCGAGGCGCAGGATGACAAGGAACTCCGTCTGACCTATGCGCGGTTTCTGGTACAGGCGGAGAAGCACGAGGAGGCGTACCAGCAATTCCAGATGCTGTGGAAGGAGGCTGGAGATCAAGGGACGGGCCATGGGGTGGATGATGTGCGTTACGCCCTGGGCATTCTGGCCTTGCAGCTCAAGCGGTACGATGAGTCGGTGAGCCACTTCACCGCCCTGCTCGGTAGCCCCCAGCAAAAGAACGAGGCGGCCTATTTTCTCGGGCGTATCGCCGAGGAGAAGGGAGACAACGAGGGCGCGATCAAGTGGTACGAAGAGGTCGGCGAGGGGGACTACGAGTTGGAGGCAAGGCTGCGTATCGCCGAGCGTCTGTCCGCAAGCGGACGCCTGAAGGAGGCGCGCGAAAAACTGGGCAGCTCGCGTTCGCGCTGGCCCGAGCATGCCATCAGAATCTTCGTGCTGGAGAGCGCCCTGATGAAAGAGGCCAACACGGACGAGGGGGATGTCTGGAAGCTGTTCGAGGATGCCTTGAGGGTGAACCCGGACAACATCGACCTGCTCTATACCCGTGCCCTATACGGGGCCAGTCGGGGGCGGCTGGATATCCTCGAACGGGACCTGCAAGCGGTTCTGAAACAGAATCCCAAACATGCCGACGCGCTCAACGCTCTGGGTTACACTCTGTCGGACCTGACCGGGCGTCAGGAAGAGGCCATGGGTTACATCAAGCAGGCATTGGAGCTTAAACCCGATAGCCCGGCGATTCTCGATAGCATGGGCTGGGTGAATTACCGGATCGGCCGCCTCGATGAAGCCGTCGGCTATTTGCAAAAGGCCGGCGAGAAGTTGCATGATCCCGAGATAGCGGCGCACCTGGGAGAGGTGCTTTGGGCGTCCGGCAAAAAGGACGAGGCGATGCAGGTCTGGAAGAAGGCCTGGGACAAATTTACCGACAACGGCGTCTTGCTGAAGACCCTGCAACGGTTTGGGGTGAAATTCTGATGAACAGGTCTATGAGATTCCTTAGGGCTGCCCTGCTGCTGCCGGTCCTGGCCCAGTTGGGCGGTTGTTTCTTCGTCGATTGGTTTACCTTGCCGTCCAAGCCGAAGCCGGTCACGGCGGCCCAGGTCCCCAAGCACTGGAATATGGCCGGCAGGATCGGGGTGATCCATGGGGACGAAGGCTGGCATGGAAACCTCAACTGGGTGCAAAAGGACGTGAGCTTCAACGCCAGCATCGCGGGTCCCTTCGGCAGCAAGGCGGCCGAATTCATCGGTTCGGGCGACGTCTTGCAGCTTCGGGCCCCTACGGGTGAGATGGTGGACGGCGAAAAGCTGGCTACCTGGCAGGAAAAGAACTTCGGCGGCCCCATGCCCATCAAGGCGCTTCCCTACTGGATTCATGGACTGGCCAGCCCGGACATCAAGGGGGCTATCGTGAAGGGAAAGGACGGCTCGGTGGACGAGATCGCCCAGGGTGGCTGGGTTATTCGTTACAGCCGCTGGACCGAGTTCAACAAGCAGTACATGCCGGCGAAGATCGACCTGTCCAAGGCGGGCGTCAAGATGAAGCTGATTCTGGATGACTACAAGGTCCTCAACTGAATCCCAAGTCTGGCCGGCCCCTGCCAAGCTCAATTTGATGTTGCGTGTCGTCGGCAGGCGTGCCGACGGCTACCACCTGCTGCAAACCGTCTTTCAGTTTCTTGAGTTCGGCGACAGTCTCTGGTTCGAACCCAGGACGGACGGTCAGATCCGGCGGCTCTCCAAGCTGGAGGGCGTCGCGGATGAAGCGGATCTGGTGGTGAGGGCCGCCCGGCTATTGCAGCGGGAAACCGGTTGCGGCCTCGGCGTAAATATCTCGGTCGAGAAGCGCATCCCCATGGGCGGCGGCCTCGGCGGGGGAAGTTCCGATGCGGCGACTGTCCTGATCGCCTTGAATCGCCTCTGGGGTTTGGGTATGTCTGAGGCCGATCTGGCAGGGCTTGGTTTGAGCCTGGGCGCGGACGTGCCGGTGTTCGTCAAGGGGCAAGCGGCCTGGGCCGAGGGAGTGGGTGAAAGGCTGGAGCCGATCCCGCTTCCCGAGCCCTGGTACCTGGTGATCCACCCCGGCTGCCATGTGGATACGGGAGCGGTATTCCGGGCGCCGGAATTGACACGGGATGCCGAGCCTATCAAAATAGCCGACTTTGTTTCGGGCGAGATTTCCAATGTTTGCGAACCTGTGGTTCGTAAACGATATCCCGAGGTCGATCAGGCGATGCGCTGGCTCTCCGGTCACGCCGAGGCCAGATTGACCGGGACCGGTTCCTGCGTTTTCGCGGCGTTCGAGGACCGGGCCGAGGCGGAACGGGTCCGCCTGGCGGCAAGCGAACGCTATTTCGCCTTTGTCTCTCGCGGGGTAAACCAGTCTCCCTTGCGGAGATGGTTGTAGAACATCGCATTTAATGGGGCGTGGCCAAGTGGTTAAGGCACCGGATTTTGATTCCGGCATTCGTAGGTTCGACTCCTACCGCCCCAGCCATCCTTCTCCTATTCGAGGAATCGCAGTGGTCGTCCCACCCTCCGGCATGATGGTTTTCTCCGGGAACTCCAATCCTGAATTGGCCGATGAGGTCGTCGCCCGCCTCAATCTGGCGCTGGGCAAGGCCGTCGTCGGCCAGTTCAGCGATGGCGAGGTCATGGTGGAGATCCAGGAGAACGTGCGCGGACGCGACGTTTTCGTGTTGCAGTCCACCTCGGCGCCGACCAACGATAACCTGATGGAAATGCTGGTGATGATCGACGCCCTGCGCTGGGCATCGGCCGGACGCATCACCGCCGTCATCCCCTATTTCGGTTATGCGCGGCAAGACCGACGCCCCCGCTCCGCCAGAGTGCCGATAACGGCGCGCATGGTGGCTAAGATGATCCACCACGCTGGGGCCGACCGGGTGCTCACGGTCGATCTCCACGCGGATCAGATCCAGGGTTTCTTCGATATCCCGGTGGACAACGTCTATTCCTCACCGGTCCTGCTGCATGATGTCTGGCGTCATACCAGCGGCCAGCCCATGGTGGTCTCTCCCGATGTGGGTGGTGTGGTGCGCGCCAGGGCGCTGGCCAAACGGCTGGACGATGCCGATCTCGCCATCATCGACAAGCGGCGGCCGAGGGCCAATGAGGCCAAGGTCATGAATATCATCGGCGACGTGAATGGGCGGAGCTGCGTACTGGTGGACGATCTGGTCGATACGGCCGGGACCCTCTGTAAAGCAGCCAAGGCCTTGAAAGACCACGGCGCCGTGCGCGTGGTCGCCTATTGCACCCATGCGGTGCTGTCCGGGCCGGCCCTTGCCAACATCAGGAATTCCCAACTGGATGAGCTGGTGGTGACCAACTCCATACGCCTCTCTCCCGAGGCGCGGGCCTGTGATAAGATCCGCCAGCTCAATATCGCCGACATGCTGGCCGAAACCATTCGCCGCATCAGCAACAACGAATCGGTCAGCTCGCTTTTCGTGGATTAGTGAGAATTTTAATCCTGAATATTCGTTCCCGCGCTCCGCGTGGGAACGATTAATTATATGCGCCATATGCTGTTTTCTGGTTCCACCCATGTCCTGGTCGCGGGGCGGGGTGGATTTTTCGTCTCTACAATCTTTTAGGAGTTACACATGGAGACTTTTATCGTTAATGCTCAGTCCCGTTCCGACATGGGTAAGGGTGCGAGCCGCCGCCTGCGTCATAACGGCGTTGTCCCCGGCATCATTTATGGTGGTGACAGCGAACCCAAGATGATCGCCGTCGTTCATACCGAGTTGGAAAAGCATCTGGAGCACGAGTCCTTCTATTCCCACGTCCTGACCCTCAGCCTGGATGGCGCGGAAGAGAAAGTGGTATTGAAGGATTTGCAGCGTCATCCTTCCCGTCCCTTCGTGCTGCATGTGGATTTCCTGCGGATTACCGCCGACACCAAGATTCGCATGACCGTGCCCTTGCACTTCGCCAATGACGATGTCTCCCCCGGTGTCAAGCGCGGCGGCACCGCTACCTACTACCTGACCAGCGTGGAAGTGGAGTGCAGGCCCGCCGATCTGCCCGAATTCATCCCAGTGGATCTGGCCGATCTGGATCTGGGTCATACCCTGCATCTCACCGACCTCAATCTGCCGGAGTCCGTCGAGTTTCCCGCGCTCGCCAAGGGAGATCAGCACAACTATGCCGTGGTAGCCATTCTGGCCGGCCGCAGCGCCAAGTAAGGGGATTCATTTCCCGATCAGCCCGCAATGGTCAACCCATTGCGGGCTTTTTTATGGGGCCGGAGAAAATGAGCGATCTCATTCAATTGATTGTGGGCCTGGGTAATCCGGGGCCGAAATACGAGGCCACCCGGCACAACGCCGGTTTTTGGTTCCTGGATCAGATCGCCCGCGCCCATCGTGGAACCTTCCGGGCAGAGGGCCGGTTCCAGGGCGAGGTCTGCAAGATCCTGATCGGCGGGGCCGAGTGTTGGTTGCTGAAACCCGCGACTTTCATGAATCACAGCGGCCGGTCCGTTTCCGCCCTGGCGGGCTATTACAAGATCAAACCGGAGAATATCCTCGTCGCCCATGATGAGCTGGATCTTCCCGCCGGGACCGTCCGGTTAAAGAAGGGGGGAGGGCACGGCGGGCACAACGGCCTGCGCGACATCATCGCGGCATTGGGCGGGAATCAATTCTGGCGGCTGAGGATGGGTATAGATCATCCGGGGAATCGGGATCAGGTGGTGGATTATGTATTGAGCAAGCCATCAAAAGAGGATGCGGCCGCCATCATCCAGGGGGCGGAAAGTGCCACCGGCTATCTTGAGCGAATCTGTGCGGGCGGGCAGGAGGCGGTGATGAATCGGTTGCATGGATAGATGGGTGCTGGGTTCTGGCTAAACGAAAAAAGCCGCCCGAAGGCGGCTTTTCGATGCTGGGTCTAGCTCAGATTTTCCAGCTATAGGTAACGCCGATGGCGTCTTCCTCCAGTTGCAGCCGCGATGCCATGTTTCCGCCGCCAGTGCCTGAGCCGCTGATGCTGTTGTCGAAGGCATGCATATAGTATCCAGTAACTTCGTCGCCATCCTTGAGGGTGTAGGTAAAGCCGAGGGTAAGATGATCCTCGACCACGGCGGGCGCGGTGACGTTGAAGTTGGTGTCGTCGGCGCCGATCGGCTGGTCGCCGTGACTCACCCCGGCGCGCAACACGAGGTTGTCCTTGGCCTGGTATTCGAAGCCGAGCTTGAAGACCGTCATGTCATCCCAGCCATAGCCCTTGCCGTCGTCGTTGCCCAGTTGGGTATTCGCGCCATTCATATTGTTTGGGTTGGCGATGGATTTCACGTCCCCGTAAAAGATGTGCTGGATGTCGAAGGCGATGCTCAGGGCTGGGGTGGCCCGGAAGGCGAGTCCCAGATCGATGCTGGCCGGGATGTCGAAATCGCCCTGTTCCGCGAACAGTTCCTTGTACTCCTCGAATTCGCTCATGTAAGTGCGCGAGCGGTAGGAAGCGCCAAGGGTGAGCTTGTCGTTTACCTTGCCTTTCCAGCCGATGGTGCCTCCAATTCCGAAGGAATCGCTGTATCCCTGGTCGGTCAAGAAGGCGGTGGAGTTGCTGGGGGTAAAGCCAGCAAACCCATCCAGTCCATAGACGCTGATGCGTTGGTACGCCAAGTTCAGGGCGACACCAATGCTGTTGGCATCGTTGATGTCCCAGGATATGGTTGGAGCAATGAACAATTGGCTCAGATCGACACCCGTTTTTCTTCCGGCGGGTGAATAATTGGGTATGTTGGCGGTGGATTCGGTATTCATCCCCCCGTTACCGTAGACGAGGAGGCCGGCGGTTACAAACTCGTTCAGGCGCTTGCTGTAACCGAATTCGGGGATTACGAACAACTCCTCTTTGTTAAGGCTGTAATCAACCCCGTTAACGGTGGCGCTGCGGTCGGGATTGAAAAGCTGTAAACCAAAATCGACCCTGTCACCCGCCAAGGACAGCGAGGCCGGATTTGATGCACCCACCAGGGCTTCCTTGGAGAGTACCGAACCTGCCCCCGCCATGCCGTCCGATTTTGCGCCCCAGCCGTGCGCGAAATATCCATTCGTTGCAAAAGCGGGTGCGGCTGCCAGGGCTGTGGCTATGGCCGTGACGAGAATACGAGTCTTCATAGTGGCTATCTCCTAAGGCACGGCCCTGTGCGATTTTGGGTTACGACAAAGGGTTCTGAACTTGTTGGTGCATCGATTGTCCGGAAGCGGTTGACCGATGTCAATTGGATTGCCGGTTGGCATTCATCGAATCGGCGGCCCCTTTCATCAGATCGGCTTATGTTAGTAAGTTATAAATCCCTTAATTACCAAGACCCGCTGATTGGGGCTGTCGCGACCCTACGCCATCAGCGGGCGGCCGATCGCGTGGTAGCTGATGCCCTGGTCGCGTAGCTGTGCCGGCTCAAACATATTGCGGCCATCGAAGATGATGGGGTGGTTAAGGCTGGCCTTGATCCGCTGGAAGTTGGGGCTTCTGAACTCCTGCCACTCGGTGACGATGATGAGGGCGTCGGCCCCCTTCAAGGCATCTTCCGCCGATTCGCACAGACAGAGATCGGCGCGGTCGCCGTAGATACGATGGGTCTCATGCATGGCGACGGGGTCGTAGGCCTTGACCTTGGCCCCTGCATTCCACAGTTCTTCCAGCAGAACCCGGCTGGAGGCCTCGCGCATGTCGTCGGTATTGGGCTTGAATGCTAGGCCCCAGACGGCAAAAGTGCGGCCGTTGAGGTCCCCGAAGTGGTTTTTAACTTTATTGTATAGAACCTGCTTTTGTCCCTGGTTGACGGACTCGACGGCATCCAGCAGTTCGGGAGCGACTTGGTTCTGCCTGGCGGTTTGGGCCAGGGCTTTTACGTCCTTGGGGAAGCAGGAGCCGCCGTAGCCGCAGCCGGGGTAGATGAAGTGGTAGCCGATGCGTGGATCTGAGCCAATGCCCACGCGCACCTGCTCGATATCGGCCCCGACGGCCTCGGCGATGCGCGAGAGTTCGTTCATGAAGCTGATCTTGGTGGCCAGCATGGCGTTGGCGGCATATTTGGTCAGCTCGGCAGAACGGATGTCCATGGCGACCAAGCGGTCATGGTTGCGATTGAAGGGGGTGTAGAGGGCGCGCAGCAATGCGGTGGTGCGGGGGTTGTCGGTGCCTACGACGATACGGTCCGGTCGCATGAAGTCGTCGAGGGCGGCGCCTTCCTTCAGGAATTCGGGATTGGAGACGACATCGAACTCCAGATTGGCGTTGCGGCTGTCCAATACAGCCTGGGTGGCGGCCTTGACCTTGTCGGCGGTGCCCACGGGCACGGTCGATTTATCGACGATGATTTTGTATTCGCCCATGTGCTCGGCGATGCTGCGGGCGACGGCCAGCACATATTGCAGATCGGCGGAGCCGTCTTCATCGGGCGGGGTGCCCACGGCGATGAATTGAAACAGGCCGTGCTCGACGCCCAACCTGGCGTCCGTGGTGAAGGAGAGGCGCCCGGTCTTGCGGTTGCGATGCACCATTTCCTCCAGGCCGGGCTCATATATAGGTATGCCGCCGTTGTTGAGGAGGTCGATCTTGGCGGGATCGATGTCCACGCACATGACATTGTTGCCGACTTCCGCCAGGCAGGCCCCAGTTACCAGGCCCACATAGCCGCTTCCGAATATGGTGACGTTCATCGCTTGTTCCTGAAATCAAAGGTCAAATCATCAAGGCGCGGAATTGTGACACATTTTTGCGGGCCGTATTCGATCCCCGAGGGGGTGTCATGGATGTTTTTTTAAATCCGAGGTTGACAGAGGTGCCTCTGGTGTCGAGAATATCGGACCTTCGCGGAGGGGTTCCCGAGCGGTCAAAGGGAACAGACTGTAAATCTGTCGGCTCTGCCTTCGGAGGTTCGAATCCTCCCCCCTCCACCAAGTTGCCCTTTCTCCTGTGAAAAGCAGGGGGAGGATGAGAGCTAGAGGTTCGACAAAATCGCCGGGAGTGATTTTGAACGCCGCAAAGCGGCGGCCCGGAGGGCGGAGGGCAGGATGACCGGAGTAATCCTCCCCTCTCCACCAATTCGAAGTTGAGAGCAGTTTGTGGGATTGCGGAAGTCCTGCTAAGAGTTCAGCGCGGGTGTAGTTCAATGGTAGAACTTCAGCCTTCCAAGCTGAATACGTGGGTTCGATTCCCATCACCCGCTCCAATGTGCAGGCGCCAGTAGTCTGCGATTTAAGGTTTCGCCCAGATAGCTCAGTTGGTAGAGCACACCCTTGGTAAGGGTGAGGTCGGCAGTTCGAATCTGCTTCTGGGCTCCAGTTCAAGATTGATGTGCGCAGGCGCGCTTTTTTGGTTTTTGAGTGTTACAGCTATCTTCCGGGAGATAAGGTATGTCCAAAGAAAAATTTGCACGCACGAAGCCGCACGTCAATGTTGGCACCATAGGTCACGTTGACCATGGCAAGACCACGCTGACGGCAGCGATCACCACCCACCAGTGCAAGAAGTTTGGTGGTGA
>Ga0208863_1000054_pt1 | contig 146573 bp, 132 predicted proteins | sample RifOxyD3_FD_184040 | JGI IMG/M metagenome (GOLD analysis project Ga0208863, IMG submission 184040) | Soil microbial communities from Rifle, Colorado - Rifle Oxygen_injection D3 (SPAdes) | ecosystem: Environmental > Terrestrial > Deep subsurface > Rock core/Sediment | place: Rifle, Colorado...
CAAATACATCGAGGTGTTTTATAACCGGAAACGGCTTCACGAAACGCTGGATTACGTCAGTCCGGAACAATATGAGCTTTTGACAAATGCTGCTTAATCAACTGTCCGTGAAAGCGGGGGTAGCTCACTTCTGATGTAGGCTCATAAAAAATGCCGATAATCAGTATTCAATGCCTTGGCCAGCGCCCTGGCCCGCTCCTTGCCGATGGGGCGCTTGCCGTTTTCCATCTCGGAGATATGACGCTGGGGGATGCCGGTGAGTTCGGCCAGGTGCAGTTGGGTAAGGCTCTCCCGAGTGCGGGCACCGCGCAGATTCACCGCCCATTCCGGCTGGTCGCCAAGGTGTTTGCGGAAAATTTGTGTGTTCCTGCATAAATGATCTCCACGGTAACGGTGCTTTTGTCCTCTGTCCACACTGCGACATAGGTTGGCCTGCCCTTTTTAAGGTGACAGTGATGAGCAAGGCTGGGCAATTTCGAGTAGTTCGGCCAATCCCCGCGAACCGGTCCTGCTTGCCGGATGTTTGCCATCAGGTGATACAGCGCGGTAAGAACCGGCCGGGGCAATTGCGTTCGAATCTGGCCGGGCTTTGGAAATATCGCGTCGAAGATTATCGTCTTATCTGCGATATCCAGGAAGAGAATTCTTGTCCTGGTGCTTCACGTTGGACATAGGAGCAAGGTCTGCGGAGGTCATTAATTAGGTGGGCTTGCCTTTCTTAAAATGTCAGCAGTCATTTCTAGACAGGAACTATTTGGAGCCTGGCAGGCTCATTTTCGCAGGATCACGAAGAGGCTGATTGTCCTTCCAGGAAGAACTGCATCCAGCATTCCCAGGCTATCGTGTCCAGATTGCATTCCTTGGGGCAGGGATACTGCTCGACCACATGGGGGCAGCGCCCGCACCGGGCGGTGCAGATATGCTTGGCCGCCTTTTCCAGGGCGGTGGTCAAGGTGGAGGTGTCACGCACTTGTGTTTTCATGGTGTTTCTCCTTGTTAAAGCTGAGTTGGGCAGCTAGCCTGCCCAAACGCAACTTAATGGTCTCGTAAAAAAGGAAAAAGGTCACAAGTCCGTAAGACAAATTAAACAAGTTACAAAGTAGCAACCGTTGTAATAGCGGCTTTTTGCTATTTCAACAAACGTATGCCTTTTTGGGTGCAAGCAGGATGGTGAAGGTTGAGCCTCTGCCGAGTTCGCTTGTAACCCCTACTTCACCGCCATGGGCCTGGACAATGTGTTTGACGATGGCCAGTCCCAGGCCGGTACCGCCCAGCTTGCGGCTGCGGGCCGCATCGCTCCGGTAGAAGCGTTCGAACAGGCGCGGCAGGTGCTGGGGCGCGACCCCAGCCCCGAAATCCTGGACCTCGACGGCGATCTTGCCTCCCTCCCGCTCCCCGGCCCGGACCAGCACCCGGCCACCCTCGTCGCTGTACTTGATGGCGTTGACGATGAGGTTGGTGAGCGCCTGTTCGAACAGGGGGCCGTTGAGGGCGGCGGTCAGATCAGCAGGAACCACCAGCTCAATGCTGATTTTTTTCTCGGCTGCCTTGAGCTCACAGATTTCTATGGCCCTGCGCAGAGGGTGGATGATCATTTCTTCCGTCAGGGCAAGCCGGGTCTGCTCCTGCTCCTGTTCAAGCCGAGAGAGGGCGAGAAGATCCTCGATGATGGCGTGCAGCCGTTTTGCCTGGGTGGCGATGATCTCCACGAAGCGCCGGGCATCTTCGGGGGTATCAAGAGCCCCGTCCAGCAGGGTTTCGGCAAAGCCTTCGATGGAGGTGATCGGGGTCTTCAGTTCGTGGGACACATTGGCCACGAAGTCGCGGCGCATGTTCTCCAGCCTCCGCAGGCTGGTGACATCGTTGATGACGATGATCGCGCCGCTGGTCATCTTGGCGGCGTCCTGGAACCTGGCGCCGTGGGCGTAAAAGTATTTTTCCTGTCCCCGACCGGTCAAGTCGATCTCCCCTTCGATGGGGTTGGCTTCGGCGAGGGTCCGGCTGATAAAACGTTGCAGGGTCAGGTTGCGCACCGCCATCAGAGCGTTTTTTCCCCGCAGCTTCTCGGGGTCTAGGTTCAGCAGCCTTGCCCCTGCCTGGTTGATATCGAGGATGCGCTCCTCGGTGTCCACGGTGATCACCCCCTCGACCATGCTGGAAAAAACAGCCTGCAGCTGGCTGTGTTGCCGGGCGATGGTTTTAAGCCGGGTGTCAAGCTGATCGGCCATGGCGTTCATGGCTCTGGCCAGGCTCGCCACCTCTTCCGCCCCTTCTTCCCGCAGTTTGCTGGTGAAAGCGCCGTCGGCAAAACGTTCCGCTCCCAAGCGCATCTCTTCGAGCGGTCTGCTGATGCGCTGCGCGATAAACCAGGCGACCAGGGCCACGAGCAGGGCGACAAGCAGACAGCCCCAGACAATCCTTAAAAAGATTTCCCTGAGGGCGCTGTCGATGAAGGTGATCGGGATAGCGGTTCGGAGCACCCCTAAGTTTTTGCCATTATGGAGCAGGGGAACCGCCACATACATCATGTTTTCCTGAAGGGTGTGGCTGAAGCGGATAAAGGGAGCAGGACGACCGGCAAGGGCGGCGATGATTTCCGGGCGACCGCCGTGGTTCTCCATGCGGCCCGGCTCTTCATCCGAATCAGCGAGAACCTTGCCGTCCAAGGCAGTAACGGTCAGGCGGGTTCCGGATTTTTTCCCGGCGGTGGTGCAGAAGTTTCGCAGCGCGGTCAGATTCTTTTCGGCCAGTAGGGCAAGAACATGTTCCTGGGCCAGACGAGCGCGCGCCTCAAGACCGGCCGCGGTCTGGGCCAGCTGAAAGGTGCGGAGGGAATAGGCCCCGTAGCCGGCGGCGATCATCAGGGCGATAAGGGTGATGATAAGCTGGCTTGGAAACAGCTGCCATATAAGGCGTTTGCGAAGCATGGCAATCCCCGGCGCGGTTGGAGTTAATCTGGTCAACAGCAACAGAATAGCACGGGATTGTTAGAATATGATTAAGATATTGTCACGAATCGCTTCCCGCCGAAAAATATTTCTCCGGCTTAGAACAGCCTTGCGCGGGCGGATTTTGCGGAAATCCCCCTCCCGTGCAGGGAGGGGGCAGGGGCGGGCGCAACCAGTCAGCTCATTCGGAGTATGGCTTCTTCTTGCCTCGTCTGGGAACGCCGGCGGATGGTCTAGCCGGGGTTGTCGGTCTGGTCGAGGTTGAAGGCCTGGCCGAGGGATATGGCTTGCCCGGAGCGGAGGGTTTGCTTGAGGAATACGGCTTGGCCGAGGTGGAGGGCCTGGCCGAGCTTGAGGAGGGCTTGTACGAGCTGGAGGGCTTGTATGAACCGGAAGACTTGTACGGTTTTGCCCCAGGGCGCCCTGGATACGCCGGCTTGGCCGGGCGGCCTGCGGGAGCGGCCATGGTTTTTACCTCGACATCCCGGCCATTGACCTTAAGACCTTGGAACACCTCAAGAACATGCTGGGCGAAGCGGCTGTCTGCCTCCAGCATGGCGGTGTGGTCCAGGATCTCGATGCGGCCGACCTTGATGGAGGCCGAGCCGCTGGCGTCATTGATCTGGCCGATGAGCCGCGCGGGGGAAAGGCCGTCTTTCTCGCCGATGTTGAGGTAAAACCGGCTGAAATTAACCCGCTCGCCGCGATCATCCTGGCGGCCGAATCTGCTCTCCGGGCGTTCCTGCCGAGAAAAACGGCTGTCCGTCCGCTGGTACTCGGTATTCTGGCCGCGGCCCTTGTCCGTGACGTTGATGTCCGGGGCATTCTGGTAATGGGTCAAAATGGAGGCAAACTCCTGGGAAACAAAATGCAGGATCAGCTCGTCGCGGTCCAGATCGGCCAGGGCCTCGGTGATCGTCTCCATAAAAGGAGCCAGTTGCGCGTGGTTTATCTCGACGTTCTTGATGGTCTCGATCTTGTGGAGGAGCTGCTTCTTGCAGACCTCGTGTCCCGAAGGAACCTTGCCCAGTTCAAACTGCCTTTTCAGCTTGCTCTCGATCTCCTTGATGCGGAACTGCTCACGCATATGGATGATGGAGATGGAGATGCCGGTTTTCCCCGCCCGGCCGGTGCGACCGCTGCGGTGGGTGTAGTTGGCGCTGTCGTCGGGCAGGTTGTAGTTGATCACGTGGGTAAGGTCGGTGACGTCCAGGCCGCGGGCCGCTACATCGGTGGCCACCAGCAGTTGCACCGACTTGCTGCGGAAGCGCTGCATCACGTAATCTCGCTGGCTCTGGGAAAGTTCGCCGTGCAGGGGGTCGGCGTTGTAGCCGTCCTTGCCGAGCTTGTCCGCGACATCGTTGACCTCCTGGCGGGTACGGCAGAAAATGATGGCGTACATGTCCGGGTTCATATCCACCAGCCGACGCAGGGCCAGGTAGCGGTCCTTGGCATGGACCATGTAGTAGAGGTGGCGGATGTTTTCCGACCCGGCATTGCGGGTGCCCACCGTGATCTCCACCGGGTTCTTCATGTATTTTCTGGAAATGGAGGCCACGCTTTGCGGCATGGTGGCCGAAAAGAGCAGGGTGTGCTTGTCGGCCGGGGTTTGGGCGAGGATGGCGTTCAGCTCATCCTGGAAGCCCATCTGCAGCATCTCGTCGGCTTCGTCCAGCACTACCGAGCGGATGGCGGAAAGATCGATCACCTGGCGGCGCATCAGATCGTGCAGACGGCCGGGGGTGGCGACGATGATCTGGACGCCCTGGCGCAGGGTGCGGATCTGGTTGTCGATGCTGGCCCCGCCGTAGACGGCGCAGACCCGGATGGCCGGAAGATTCTTGGCAAAGGCGTTGAGGTCGCGGGCCACCTGCATGCAGAGTTCCCGGGTCGGGCAAAGCACCAGGGCCTGGGTCTGGCGGCTGTCCGGCTGGCAGAGCTGCACCAGGGGAATGCCGAAGGCCGCAGTCTTGCCGGTGCCGGTCTGGGCCAGACCGACGATATCCACCGGTTTTTCAAGGAGGAGCGGGATGATCTGCTCCTGAACCGGGGTTGGCGCGGTAAAGCCCAGGGCTTCAAGGCCGGTGATGATGTCGGGATGGATGCCAAGGTCAGCAAAGGTGGTCATGATGGTGTTCCTTATTGAAGGGCGTGTGGGTGAAGGGTTGCTGTGCAGGAAAAAAGAGATCCTTGCGGCCCAACGCCCCATAAACAAAAAAACCGCACGCCCTCGGCAGAGGCTTTGTGCGGTGCGCTTTTGTTCGTATAGCGATTACAGGCAGAGGCAACACAATGAATTGCGATATTTACCATGGTTCGTTGAGGAAAGCAAGCGGAATGTCTGATTGTTGCCTGAATACGCCATGGTGGCGCGAAAATCAGGCGCGGCGCTGCCGGAGGTTAGCTGGCGCTTGTTCTTCCGCCGCCCATGGCCTGGTACAGGGCAACGCTATCGGCAAGGCGCCGCGCCTGCGCCTCGATCAGGCTGATTCGCGTCTGTTGTGCCTGCTGCTGCGCGGTAAGCAGTTGGACATAATCGGCCGCGCCCAGCGAGTACTTGCGCTGCATGGATTCGAGAGATTCCTGCGCCGCGGCATCGGCGGCAGCCAAGGCGGCCAGCCGCTGCGCGTCGTTGTCCAGCGCCCGCAACACATCGGCGACATTGCGCAGGGCTTCGAGAACGACAGTCCGATAATTCGCCGCCGCCGCATCGAATGCGGCCAGGGCCGCACGTTTTTCCGCCGGCAACCCGGGGTTGAACAAGGGTTGGGTGAGTTGCGCCACCAGGCTCCAGACAGCGGAACCGCTCCCGAACAAAGCGCCGGTGGTCAAGGCTTGCGAGCCAAGCGCGGCGCTGAGGTTGAGTTGTGGATACAGCTTGGCGATCGCCACGCCGTACTCGGCGTTTGCCGAATGCAGCAGGGCCTCGGCAGCCTGAATGTCCGGGCGATTGCGCACCAGTTCGGAGGGCACGGTAAGCGGCAGATCGGCTGGCAGGGTGAACTCCTGCAAGGAAAAGCTTGGCCATCCTCCCGCGCCCGGTTCCCGGCCGGCGAGGATGGCCAGAAGATGGTCGTTCTGCTGGAGCTGGTTAAGCAGCAATGGAATTCCGGCGCGAGTCTGTTCCGCCAGGGTTTGCAAGGCGAGCACATCGTCGGGAGCGGCGTGGCCGAGGCGTACCCGTTCCCGGGTCAGGCCCAGTTGTTTTTCCTGGGAATGGAGGATGGCTTCCGTGGCTTGAATCTGTGCGGCCAGCCTTGCCTGGGTGACGGTGGCGGTGGCGATGTTGCCCGTCAAGGTCAGCCGGGCGCCTTCCAGTTGGTGGCGCTGGTAATCGATGTTGGCGGCCAGGGCCTCGAGGGAGCGGCGGGTGGCGCCGGCTAAATCGAGCGTATAGCGAACGCCGACGCCGGCATTGTAGAGGGAGAACTCCCGAGGGTCGCCAACCTGGCCCAGGGAGCTGGGGGAGGTTCGCTGCCGCTGGCCGCCGAGGGTGGCGTCAACCTGCGGATACAGGGTAGACCCTGCTTGTGCGGCGTACAGCTCCTCCGCCTGGCGCAACACGGCTTGAGACTTGGCCAAGGTGGGGCTGGCTTGCAAGGCTTCGTCGATCAGCCCATTCAGTTTGACTGAGCCGAGTTCCTGCCACCATTGCGGGTTGACCCAGCCGCCCGCGACGAAATGCTGTGCTTCTCCCAACGGCGCGGGGGTTGAGGGTGTTTGCGCGGGCAAGGGGGTGGCGGTGTAGGTTGCGGTATCCGGCGTCGCAGGGCGCCTGAAATCGGGACCAACCGCGCATCCCGTCAGCAGGCCGAAAAAAATGAAGGCAAAAGAGATGTGGCCACTGATCGTTTTAGCGTTGCTCATAAAAATGCTCCTGGAACGATTTGCGAAAACTCTGATGACAGGCAAGACAACCATTTTGCAACGTTGCAAACGCAGAAATTACCGCCGGCCTGTCCTGATGCCCAGCCGCTCTTTTCAGTTCCAGCCCGGCTTGGTGGTTTTTCTCCTCATGGCCTTTGAATTTTCCGGCATCGGAGCCGATGAAGCTCAAAATACGCATCTTTTCAGTCAGCGGAGGCTGGGGGTGGTCGGCTATTCGTGGTGCGATTTTTGCCACCAGGGCCCAGTCTTCACGGGAAATGCCATCGGTAACGGCCTGCATATCCGCGGCCAGGTCTTGCATGATCTTGTGCAGGGCAAGCGGTTTGACTTCAGTGGGGCCGTTGGCCCACGTCATTGAGCTTGCAGACACCAGAAACGTGCCGAGCAGACCGGCGGTAACGATTCTTTGGAAGGCAGCTTTTTCTTTCATTCGACCCCCCGGCCCTCGCCGGCTTCCTCGTAGGTCACGCCATCGCGGATATGGTAAATGCGCTTGAAGGTCGGAATTATCTTTTCGTCGTGGGTGACGACAATAATGGCGGTTTCGAGTTTGCGGGCCATGTCGTTGAGAATTCGGATTACCGCTAGAGCACGTTCGCTGTCGAGCGGCGCGGTGGGTTCGTCGGCCAGAATCACCGGTGGGCGATTGACTAAACCACGGGCAATGGCCACCCGCTGCTGTTCGCCGCCGGAAAGCTGCGAGGGCATGGCCTTGGCGCGATGCTCCACATCGAGTGATTTGAACAGCTCTACTGCCCGGCTGCGCGCCTCGGCATTCGGTATTCCCGCCAGCATGGGCAGGAGGGCGACGTTGTCGGTAACGTCGAGGAAGGGGATCAGGTATGGCGCCTGAAATATAAAGCCGATTTTGTCGCGGCGCAGTGCGCGCAAATCATTAACCTTCCAGCCGTCGTCATAGATCACCTCGTCGCCGAGAATCATCCGTCCGCCGCTGGGTTCGATCACCGCGCCCAAGCACTTGAGCAGCGTGCTTTTGCCCGAGCCGGAAGGGCCGACTAGACCGATCACCTCGCCGGGAGCCACTTGCATGTCCACGCCCTTCAGGGCATCGACGGCGGTGTCGCCACTGCCATAGCGTTTTCGCAGACCTTCGATACGAATGCCTTTGCCTGTCATGTCAGCCTCCAATGGCCTCGGCCGGATCGACCTTGAGAACGGCGTGAATGGCAATGATGCTGGCGAGGATGCAGATTACCACCACGGCAATGAAGCCGATAATGGAGTCCATCGGCTCCAGCAGCACATATTTGGGAAAGATCGGCGCCATCAGCAGGGTGGCCGTGATCTTGCCCACCACAAAGCCGATCAGACCCAGAGCAATGGATTGCTGCATGATCAGACCGATAATGGTTCGATTTTTGGTGCCGATCAGCTTCAGCACGGCAATCTCGCGGATCTTGCCAAGCGTCAGGGTATAGATGATGAACGCGACAATGGCCGCGCTGACAATGGAAAGAATCACCAGGAACATGGCAATCTGTCTTGCCGAAGTGGCGATCAGCTTGCCGATGAGGATTGCTTCCATCTGGGCGCGGGTATAGACCGTCAAGCGTTTCCAGCGGCGGATCGATGCCGCCACCTTCTCGGCGGCATGGCCCGAGTCAATCTGCACCAAAACGGCGTTGACGTAAGGGTTGATGCTTTGCGAAGCGATGATCGCAGCAAGGAGATCCGGAACCTGCGGCCGGTTGAAGGCCGGGTTTTCTGCGGTGCGGCGGCGTTGCTGGCGAATGGCGTCGTTGTCCTTCAGAAACTGGGCTTCCTGGGCATCCTTGAGGGGGATGAAGACCATCGGGTCGCCGCCGGAAGAGACCATCCGCCGGGTCAGGCCGACCACGGTATAATGGTTGCGGCGGATCTGGAGGCGGTCGCCGAGTTTGAACCCGGAAGCAAGATCGGCTACGGCCTCGTAATGGCCCCGGGTGATCTGCCGACCGGCAACGAGGTACGGAGGCCAGCCGGGGGCGCCGGGCTCGTCGGCCATGATGCCGGTGACCATGGCACGCACGTCGCGCTCGCCTTGGCGCACCTGCATGGTGAGGTATGTGACGTTGGCCGCCCGCGCGACACCGGGCATGGAGCGGATGGAACGCCAGGTATCGTCGTAGATGCTGGACGATTCGGCATAGGGTCCGAGAGTGTCCTTTTGCACCACCCAGAGATCGGCGCCGCTGTTGTCGAGCAAGACCTTGGCGTCGTCCACCATGCCACGGTAGATGCCGGCCATGGACAGGGTTATGCCGATCAGCAGACCAAGGCCCACGCCGGTAAAGACGAATTTGCCCCAGGCATGCATGATGTCCCGGCCCGCAAGGCTGATCATGGCTTCACTCCGGGAATCCGATCAACTATGGTGATGCGGTTGCGCGCGCTCAAGGACTTTGCGCTATAGACAATCACCTGGTCGCCAGCTTGCAGCCCTTCGCGCACCTGCACATTGCCATCCAAATCGGCGGCGCCCAAGATGACCGGGGTGAAGCGCAGGTCGCCGTTGTGCACCTGCCATACCCCCAAGCCGCCATTGCGTTGCTGGACAGCGGCATTGGGGATGATCGGCGCGGCCGGCAGCGCCGGCAAGGCAACGGTGACTTCCGCCAGCTCGCCGACCGGCGGCAGCGGTTCGGGAAGCTGGTCAAATACAACCTTGGCCAGGGTTTCCTCGGTTACTGCGTCGGCCAATGGCTCCACCCGCAATACTCGCCCCTGCGGCAACTTGACTGTCTGCGAGCGCAAGACGATTGTGGCTGGCAAGTTGGCGGCAAGCCCGTGCGCACGAATCTGGTCGAAGCGGACATTAACCCACAGGCTTTTCGGATCGATCAGCTCCACCACCGCCTGTCCGGCGACAATCGTGGTGCCGGGGTCTGCGTTGCGCGCGGTGATCAGGCCATCCACCGGAGCGACAAGCTTCAGGTTTCGGCGCTGGGCGATCAATGCCTCGCGATCGGCTTGGACGCGAGCCAATTCCTCCCGCGCAGCGTTCAAGCCTGCTTCGGCCACCTGCAGCTCATGCTTTTTGGTGGCCACGGTTTCCTCGCTTATCGCGCGCACTTCCAGTAATTGTTCGTAGCGCCGGGATTGCGTTTGCGCGTAGGCCTGGCGCGCCATGGCTTCACTGAGCAGCGCCTTGGCGCGTTTCAGCGCGGCCTCCTGGCCCTGGATCCGTTCGTCAAGGTCAACCGGGTCCATTTCGCCGAGCACCTGTCCGGCTTTGACCGTATCGCCCACCTGCGCATCCAGGCGTTTGATCCTCCCTGCAAAGGTAGGACCAATTTTGTAGGTGTAGCGCGCCTCAATGGTGCCGACACCGAACAGGGCCGGGGAGATGACGCGATCTTTCACCGCAGTCACCGTCACGGGCACCGGGGCAAGCGGCCCCGAACGCAGGGCGACATAGATGAAGAGAGCGAGAAGAGGCACCAGCACCATCACCAGCGCCACGGTGCGTCCTTGTATGGGGAAACGTTTTATCATTGTGTGCTCCTTATTCCCTGCCGGAAAATGGCAAAGACTCTTGGCGCATCATGAATAATGCGTCCTACGTCATTGGCCAATAGCGATTGCATCACCAGTCCTTGGATCATGCCGATAAAGAGAAAAGCGGCAGCCTCCCCGTCGAGATTGGCGTCCAGTTCTTTATTCGTTTTCCCTTTTTCTATCAGCCGATGCAGCCGCTCTCTGTAGCGGTGTGTCAGCGTTTGCACAATGCGCTTTGGTATTGTTTCCTCGGCATGTTGTAGTTCGCTGAACAGTATCCGGGGGATGCCCGGGTGCTCAATGATAAAATTCACATGCGCCATGAACATGGCCTCAAGCGCGGCGAGCGGAGACGGAGCGGCCCGCGCCGCTTTATCCACCAGGAACAGCAGCCGCTCCGCCACCCACTCTATTACTGCTTGCAAAATGGCGTCTTTGTTGGGGAAATGTCGAAATACCGCACCCTGGGTCAGGCCCATGCGTTCGGCAATGGCAGCCGTCGTGATACCGCTCGGGTTCCGTTCCGCCGCCAGTTTGATTACGGTTTCGACCGTTACTGCGCGGCGCTCGCTCGCCGGAAGATGTTTGACATGTGGGATCATAAAAGCTCCGATAAAGATAGTAATTGATTACTATCAATTATCGGAAACGGTGCTTGTGTCAAGATTTTTATTCAGGACCATGAGTGTATTGCTCGCGGCACATCGAGCGTCAAGTGATTATAAATGCGGGCTAGGGTTACAGGCCGGCAAGGATGCTGGGCAGGTTGGTCAGGTATTCCCGGATGGCATCGCGTACCGTGCGGTAATGGCCGAGGGCCTCCTCTTCACTCGCGGCGCCCTTGGCAAGGCGGGGCGGGTCGGGAAATTCCCGGTGCAGCTTGACCGCCTGGCCGGCAAAGAAGGGGCATTGCTCGTTGGCCTGGTCGCAGACCGTGATCACGTAGTCGAAGGTGGTGGGTTCCAGCTCGGAGAGCAGCTTTGAACGATGGCCGCTGATATCGACCCCGGCCTCGGCCATGACCCGCACTGCCAGGGGATTGAGCCCGTGTTTCTCGATCCCGGCCGAGAAAAATTCGTAGCGTTCCGGATGAAGATGTCTGCCCCAGCCCTCAGCCATCTGGCTGCGGCAAGAGTTGCCGGTGCAGAGAAAGAGGATTTTCGGTTTGGCTGGATTCATGGCTCGACCTCTGAGGATCGGATTGTGGTGGTTCGTAACCGTTGAGCAGCACCACATCTTTGGACGATCAGCCCGGCTTACGTACACGAGGTACGCAGCGCCGGTCCGCTTATCCAAATCTGCGGCACTGCTGAACGGTTACAGTCCGGCGATTTTGGTACTTTGGCGACCGCCCAGGGGAACGGTTACGATGGTTCAGCCGGTGAGCACCTGGTTGGAAAGTTCGTCGGTGTCATCATCCTTTACGGGGAAATGGCGGGCCAGGATATCCCCCACCGCTTCAATCTGACGGCAGAGGGCGTTGCAGGCCTGCCCTTGTTTGATGCCGACGGCGATGTCGTTGGCGTAGGCAAGCAGGGACTCCTGGGAGATTTTCTGGTAGATGCCCGTGTCCGCCAGGATCCAGACCTTGTGTTCAAGCAGGGAGATGAAGAAAAGCACCCCGGTGTTGTCGCGGGTGGTATGAAGCTTTTTTTCGTAAAAGGCGCGGAGCGCCCGTTCGGATACCCGGGCCTCCAAGCGGCTGGCGGGGATGAACAGCCGGAGCAGCGGAGGGAGGATCTTGGCCAGGCTGCCGACCAGAATGGTCCCGCCGATGGCAAGGGGCAGGAAGTAGCCGAGGTTGTCACCCAGAAAAAGGTCGGTGACGAGCAGGGCGGCCAGGCCGCCGATGCTCAGGCCTGCCAGGAGCGCCGCCTCGGGGTAGGTATCGCTGGCCGACACCACCATGGCGACAACCTCGCCGGAGGTTTTTTTCTCAACCCCGCCGATGATTGCGGCAATTTGCCGGTTTTCCGCCTCGGTAAAAAAGGTCTCTGCTTTCATCATCTACCAGCTCCCCGAGGCGCCGCCGCCTCCGAATCCGCCGCCGCCAAAGCCCCCGAAGCCGCCCCCTCCGCCGCCGCCAAAGCCGCCGCCCATGTACATCCCCCCGCCCCGTCCGGCATTGGCAAAGAGGATCGGCAGCAGCAACCCCAACAGGGCGCCGCCGGGGATAAGCAGAAGCAGAATCAGCCAGCCCAGCGACGAGGAAAGACCGAGAAAGGCGAACAGCGGCAGGAGCGCCGCCCCGGCCAAGGCGCCGACCGGCTTGCTCAGCCGCCCGAGAAAACCGACCAGGATGGCAAAGAAGATAAGGTAGTTGAACAGCGAGGATTGGCCGGATTTGCCAGCTCCCCGGCGGGTGGCGCCGGTGGACTTGAATTCGCCCCTGGTGGCGCTGATGATTGCGGAAACCCCGGCAGCAAAGCCTTCGTCAAGCTGGCCCGCCTTGAAGCGCGGGGCGATGATCTGGTCAACGATGCGTCCGGCCAGCAGGTCGGTAAGCACCCCTTCCAGTCCCCGGCCGACCTCGATGCGGGCCTTGCGGTCGCCTTTGCTGACCAGGAGCAGCACCCCGTTATCCTTGCTCTTCTGGCCGATCTTCCAGGCCTCCACCGTACGGATGCTGAAATCCTCCAGGGCATCGCCTTCCAGCGAAGGGATGGTCAGCACCGCGATCTGGGTGGAGTCGGACTGCTCAAAGGCCAGGAGTGTCTGCTCCAGCCTCTGTCGCTCTCCCGGAGAAATCATCCCGGCCAGATCGGTGACGTATCCCTGGTATGGCGGAACCTCCAGCGCCCTGGCCTGGGTCGGGCTCCAGGCCAAAAGGAGGCAGAACCCCAGTAGACAGAGCAGGCCAAGTACCTTGGCGGAGCGCCATGCTGTATGCCGCTTGCGGAACAACATCGGTTAGAACTTTACCGCCGGGGCCTTGGCCGCCCCTTCTTCCGCCTTGAAGGCCTCGCGGCGGGGCAGCTTGAGCAGCATGCTGTTGGTCAGGTTGTTGGGGAAGGTGCGGATGGAGGTGTTGAAGATCCGCACCGCCTCGTTGTAACGGACCCGGGCCACGTTGATCCGGTTTTCCGTGCCTTCGAGCTGATGCTGAAAATCAAGGAAGTTCTGGTTGGCCTTGAGGTCCGGATATTTCTCCACCACCACCATCAGGCGGGAGAGCGCGGAGGTAAGACCGCTCTGCGCTTCCTGAAACTTGGCAAAGGCCTGGGGGTTATTAGCCACCTCGGCGCCCACCTGGATGGTGCCGACCTTGGCCCGCGCCTCGGTAACGGCGGTGAGAGTCTCTTTTTCGTGGGCCGCATAGGCCTTTACCGCTTCCACCAGGTTGGGGATGAGGTCGGCCCGCCGCTGGTAGGAGGCTTCCACGTCACCCCAAGCCGCGATCACGGCTTCGTCGTTTTGCTGGATGGTGTTGTAGCCGCAACCGCTCAGGCCGACGGCAAGTAACAGGAAAATGGCAAGTACGAAGATTTTCTGCATGGTGTTTCTCCTTGGGAAATGGGTCTGGGAAATCTTGAATTTGCCGTTCGCTCGATGGGTTGGCCGTAGGCAATAACAGGGAGAAAATATCAGGTGTTGATTTGGTGCCCTCGGTACGACTTGAACGTACGACCTACCGCTTAGGAGGCGGTTGCTCTATCCCCTGAGCTACGAGGGCGGTTATTTTTCCCGCACAAAATAAGGCCCGTAATATACCATCGGCAGGGTAATGCGCAATATCTTTCTCGGCTGGAAGTGCTTGCGCCGCTTGGCGCCAGCCTGATCCAGCCCGGCATTGTCAGAGGGGTGTTCTTCGGCTGCGGTCAGGATAAAGGTGCAAAAAACGGTGGTTCGCCTGCCGGGATGTGCTAGAATGACGGGAGTGTGCAGGGGCTCAGGGCAAGAGCGCTTTTGGCTGCACAGGACGGCTTTACTTGGAGGCTTTGCCTGGCGTTTTGGAGAGGTGCTGAATGAAGATTGCCACGGCGGAGCAGATACGGCGTTGCGACAGATTGACCAGCGAGGCATACGGCCTTTCCGGTCTGGAGTTGATGGAAAACGCCGGCCGTGGCACAGTGGCGGCGATGCTTCGCCATTTTGGCCCGTTGGCCGAACTTAAGGTGCTCATCTTTGTCGGACCCGGCAATAACGGGGGCGATGGTCTGGTGATCGCCCGTCTCCTTATGGGGCAGGGCGCCAGGCCGCAGGTGGTGAGCCTGGTTCCTTTGGAAAAGTTGCAGGGGGATGCGGCGAAAAATCTTGCCCTGGCCAGGCAGCTGGCCGTGCCGCTCGTTACCTGCCTTGACGAAGACGATCTGCCGTTGGTCGAACGATGGGTGACGGAGAGCGACCTTCTGGTGGACGCCATTTTCGGTACGGGGTTGCGCCGGGAGATAACCGGGGTTTTTGCCGCGGTGATCAAATGCCTCAATGCCAGCCACCTGCCGGTGGTGGCGGTGGATATCCCCTCCGGGCTTGCCGGCGACTCCGGCCTTTCCCAGGGAGTCAGTGTTCGGGCGCAGCTTACCTGCACCTATGGTCTGCCCAAGTTTGCCCAGGTTGAGCCGCCGGGCAAGGAGCAGGTCGGGCGGCTTGAGGTTGTTGATATCGGCATTCCCGCAACGGTTGTCGAGCGGGTAGGGATCACGGCGGAGTGGCTGGATCATGCTTTCCTGAAGCCTCTGATCCCGGTTCGCGCTCCATCATCCCACAAAGGAACTTTCGGCCACCTGCTGGTGCTGGCGGGCTCGGTGGGCAAGGGGGGGGCGGCGGTACTCTGCGGCTTGGGCGCGGCGCGATCCGGGGCAGGGTTGGTGACCATCGCTGCTCCCAGGATGCTTAATGGCGTGGTACAGGGAGCCTTGCCCGAGGCCATGACCGAGGTGCTTGCTTTTTCCCAGCACTGCCTTTCCGACACCGATTATGAGCAGCTGCTGGCGGCGGCTCAAGGCAAGGCGGCGGTGGCAGTTGGTCCCGGTCTGGGGACGGCGGAAGAAACCGGGCAAGTAGTGCGCAGGCTCTATCGGGAGTTGCCCCAGCCCATGGTGGTTGATGCTGACGGCCTCAATCTGTTGGCAGGCGAGCTTGCTGATGCCCCTGCCGGACCAAGGGTTTTGACTCCCCACCCAGGAGAAATGGCGCGCCTGACCGGACTTGCCACCCTGGAGATCCAGACTGACCGGCGGGCGGTGGCGGCGGACTTTGCCAAAAGGCATGGTGTCTATCTGATCTTGAAAGGTGCGGCCACGGTTATTGCCGCGCCGGATGGGCGGCTGGCCGTAAACGCCACCGGCAATCCCGGCATGGCTGCGGGTGGCATGGGCGATGTGCTGACCGGCCTCATCGGCGGCCTGCTGGCCCAGGGCGTGGCTCCCTGGGAGGCTTCCTGCCTGGCCGCCTATGTGCATGGCCTGGCCGCGGACCGGCTTGTCAGGGCGGGGCGGCCGTTTGGTTTTCTGGCCAGCGAGCTTGCTGCGGAGATTCCGGCGGCTTTTCAGGAGGTGCTTGATTTTGAATGCATAATGAAAAATGGAGAATGAAGAGTTGGAAAGATGGTATCCAATCAAGTATAAGCTGTTTTTGCGTCTTTGCGCCCTTGCGTTAATTTTTTAGTTTTGGAGAAAGCACATGCTGATGGCCAAAGAGATCATGGCGAAAAAGGTTGTTTCGGTAAAGGCGGATCTGCCGGTGGAAAAACTTGCGGGAGTTCTCTGGTCTCACCGCATCAACGGGGCGCCGGTGGTTGACGACGACGGGCAGCTGATCGGGGTGGTGACGGAAAGTGATCTGGTGGATCAGACCAAGAAGTTTCACATCCCCACCGTCATTTCCATTCTTGACTCGGTTATCTTTCTGGACCGCGCCAAGGAGGTGGAAAAGGAGATCAGCAGGATGACCGGCGCCACGGTGGGGGATATCTGCTCCCGGGAGCCGGTGACCATCAGGGAGGATACCCCCTTGGATGAGATCGCCACCATTATGGCCGAGAAAAAGGTCCATACCCTGCCGGTGCTCAAGAATGGCAATCTGGTTGGTGTGGTCGGCAAGGCTGATATCATCCGGACTCTGGCCAGGGGGTAAAACTGAGTTGAGCAGCTCGTCTGCTCAAACGAAACTTGTGCCCTTTGGCTATAATTCAGGTAAGGCGGACTTGAACCAGGCCGCGTACCGAGTTACCCACGAAAAGCGCCTCTGCCTGCTCAAGGTCCTGATGGGTCAGGATGGCTTCGCGCACAGGCAGGTTGGGCTGGGCAAGGAGATATCTCCGGAAAACTCCGGGCAGAAGCCCGCATTCTACGGGGGGAGTGAGAAGAGCGCCCTGTCGCAGGACAAAGATGTTGGTGATGCTTCCCTCCGTCACTTCTCCCTTGGAGTTTGTGAAAAGCACCTCGAAAAAACCTTTGGCCAATACCCTTTGCCGCTCGGTGTCGTACATTTCCCTCAGGGTGGTTTTGTGAAAGAGCCAGGGGGAGCTGTGGTCGGTGGCCTGGTACGAGAAGGTCACCTTTGGCAACTCGGCCTGGGCGATCCGGGGCCTTGGCCAGATTATGGCGGCCGGGGCTGGGCATGGGGTGGCGTCAAGTTCGATCCGGCCGTTCTTTGTCAAGGTCAGCCGCACCCGCATGGGGGAGGCGCCAAAACCCAGGGCCAGTCGGTCGAGCCTGGTCATGAGTTCTGGTGGGCTTACGGGATAATGGAAGTAGGCGGCGGAAGCGGTCAGCCGCTCCAGGTGTTCGGTAAGAAGCCAGTAGCCGGAGCCCGGCTGCCAGAGAAGAGTTTCTATTAGACTGAAGGGTGGGGCCGGGTTGCTCAGGAAACGGCCTTTGAGCAGGCATTCCCGCCATTCCTGCTCCGGGTCCGATTCGTGGATGATTCCGGAGCCGATGCCCATTTCGCCCTTGTTGCCGTTGAGTTCGATGGTGCGGATCGGCACATTGAAGGTTGCCTCGCCGGTGGGGGCGATAAAGCCGATGGCCCCGGTGTAGACGCCGCGCGGCTCACTCTCCAGCTCATGGATAATCTCCATGGTCCGGATCTTGGGAGCGCCGGTGACCGAACCGCACGGAAACAGGGCCTTAAACAGGGGTTCGATTTTTGTCGCCGGGGGCAGATGGCCGGTGATGGTGGAGGTCATCTGGTGCAGGGTCTCATAGGTTTCGATATCGAAAAGGGAGCGGGTAGTGACCGATCCCCGGGTGCAGATGCGGCCCAGGTCATTGCGCAGCAGATCGACGATCATCACGTTTTCGCTGCGGTTTTTTTCATCCGTCTTTAAAAACTGCATCAGTCGTGCGTCTTCCGCAAAAGACGGGCCGCGCTGGATGGTGCCTTTCATGGGCCGGACCAGACACTGCTCGCCGGTTCTCTTGAAAAACAGCTCCGGGGAAAAAGAAAGGATCCGTTGACCGCCGGAGCGGAGATAGGCGCCGAAGGAAACACTCTGGTTGCGGCGCAGGGTTTGATACAGTGTTTCCGGCGAGCCCTCGAAGTCAAAGAGCAGTTTCAGGGTAAAGTTGACCTGGTAGGTGTCGCCGCTCTCGATATAAGCCTTGATTCTGGCCAGGGCTGCGGTGTACTCCGTCTGAGTAAGATTGGGGCGCAGGTTGCTGAGGCGGTAGTCAGGGGGGGGGTGGGTTGCGGGTGGAGCTGGCCAGGTGGCGTCGAGTAATTCTCCTGAATTGTGCGCAAAGATCAGGGGGGCGCGGAATACGCCAAGGCGGGCGAGGGGTTTTTGGGGGTCGGGATGGATTCGTCTTGCCAGGGAGGGTTCGAGCAGGTAGCCGAACTCGTAACCCAGCCAGCCGGCCAAATACAACCCCTCGGCAAGAAAATCTTCCGCCTGCTGGAAAAACCGGGCCGGGTCGTCCTGAGCATAGCAGGCAAGATGCGCCACCGGGTTGTGAAAGAAATAGGAGTGGCATTCCTCCGCGGTTACTCTGCTGGTTTCAAGAAAAACGCAATCCTCGGTGGCCGCGATGGCCATGATCCGGGCTAAGGTTTCGTCTGTCAGTGGGCAAGGCATACAGGCATTTTCGCGATGTTTTTTCGTAAGCAGTCACAGGGCACCACATTTTGCGGCGATCGGTCCGGCTCACGTACAAAAGTACGCATCGCCGTCCCGCTTGCCGCAACCTGCGGCACCCTGTGACCGTTTTTAGTTGAGTTGAGCAGCTTGTCTGCTCAAAACGAAACTTATACCCGAAGGGTGATTCCGTGGTTATTTGACTTCCGGGGCACTCCCCCGTGATCGGTTACGTTTTTTCTGGCCGGAGGACAGGGGAATTTTTCGGGAAAGGTCCTGTCTGGAATGTTACTCATTTACTGATTCGCGGGAAGTTAAGCAAGATAAATTAAAGGATGGGTTCAAGGGGGGCAGCTTTCTTGGTGATTTTTGGGGGGCTGGCGCACTTCATCTTGCAGGAACGAGAGGAATATTTTATAAAAACAGGTGCTGGGTATCTGTCGGCATGTTTTCGGGGTGGACAAGAACTGCTCTTTATAGAGCTTGGTCAGATAATTTTTATGGAGGGTTGTCTCTTATGCTGATTAAAGACTGGATGGCGAAAGACGTCCTGACCGTGGACGAGAATACATCTCTGATGCGTGCCACAAGGATTTTGAAGGAAAATAATATCCGCCGTCTGCCGGTGGTTTCCCACGGGAAATTGATCGGGATCGTCACGGATCGGGATGTTAAAGACGCATCTCCTTCCAAGACAACCTCCCTGGATATTCACGAGCTGTATTATCTGTTGTCGGAAATGAAGGTGAAGGACGTGATGACCTCCAACCCGCTTACCCTGAGCCAGGACGAAACCCTGGAAAAGGCCGCGCTGGTCATGCTGGAGGACAAAATTTCCGGTCTGCCCGTTGTGGACGAAGTTGGTAATCTTGTCGGGCTGCTGAGCGAATCTGATGTGTTGCGGGGGTTTATTCACAGCACGGGAATCAAGGACGGCGCCATTCAGTTTGTCTTCGACCTTCCGGATGCCGCTGGTTCCGTGACCAGGGTTATCGAGAGTTTCCGCAAATTTGATACCAGGATCATCAGTATCCTAACCTCGTTCGAGGATGCCCCGGAAGGGAAAAAACGGGTGGCCATTCGCGTGATGATCAGTGATGCCGGGCAGGAAGAAGCGATGGCTAAAGAGCTAAGGGAAACCTTTACCGTAGTTTATCATGGCAAGGACGAGCTGAAAAACATGCCGCGTAAGCGGGCTGTCTGACCATTTCCTGCATGAGCTGGATGGTTATATAAAAACAAGTCGCATTTTGGGCCGTGTATCCTGGTTTGCCGGGTGACACGGTCTTTTTTTATCAAAAGGAAGACGCTTCTGGTTCGGAAAGGGGTTCTTCCTGGGGCCATGGCGGGATATCTTCACGGAAGGCTTCCACGGTAACACTGCCGCCGACCTTTGTCCCCGGCTCGCCGGTGGCGTTGTCCATGGGGAGCATGATAATGCCCGCTGGGACGGGGAAGCCGTCTGTTCTCGGATAGACTGCCTTTGCCTGATTCATGAAATCCAGCCAGATCGGGGCTGCTGCCAGCCCGCCTGTTTCGGCACCTCCAAGGGAAGTGTTCTGGTCGTGCCCTATCCAGACGCAGGTTGTCAGCTCCGGGGTGTAGCCGACAAACCAGGCATCTACGTTCTGGTCGGTGGTCCCGGTCTTGCCAGCGGCCGGTGCGCCGAAGCTGCTGATGCCCCTGGCCGTGCCGTCGGTTATGACCCCCTCCAGGAGGCGGGTAATCTGGTAGGCAACCCGGGGATCAATGGCCTCGCTGAAGGTCGGGTGCTGTTCCTCCAGCACCTTGCCGTTGCTGTCTACAATCTTTTCGATGAAAATGGCCTGGGGCATCAGGCCATTGTTGGCAAAAGCAGCGTAGGCCCTGGTCATCTCAAGGGGAGAGACGCCGGAGGTTCCCAGAGCCAGGGAGAGATCCTTGACCAAGGGGGAGGTGATGCCCAGCCTTCTGGCCAGCTCAATGGTGCTGGCGGCGCCGATCTGCTGCAGGATTTTGATGGTGGGGATGTTCCGGGAATGCACCAGCGCATCCCTGAAGGAGGTAGGGCCTTCAAACTTGTTGTTGTAATTCTTGGGCGCCCAATACTGCGTCGGGTTGGCGCCGCGAAACTGAATCGGTTCGTCAACAATCATGGTGGCAGGAGTCATTCCCTTTTCAAGGGCAGCGGCATAAATAAAGGGCTTGAAGGCTGAACCAGGCTGACGGCGGGCCTGGGTAGCCCGGTTGAACTGGCTTTTGTCAAAATCCGTGCCCCCCACCATGGTCCGGACATAGCCGGTTTTGACCTCCATTGAGATCAGAGCGGCCTGGGGCAAGGTGGCGGCGTTTTCTCCTTGGCGGATTACCCATTTTGCGGTGCCACGTTTTATGGCCATGTTGGCGGCTTGCTGCATGTTCTGGTCAAGGGTGGTGTAGATGCGAAGTCCGCCGCTTAAGAGGGCTTCGTTGCCGTATTTGTTTTGCACGTAGGCCTTGACATGTTCGATAAAATAATTGTTTTCCGTAGGATTTTCCTTGCCCTGATTCCAGAGCAGGGTCTTTTCATAGGCTTTCTGTGCGGCGGCCTGGGATATATAGCCTTCCTCGGCCATGCGGTTCAGGACATATAGCTGCCTGTTCTTGGCGAGTTTAAAGTTGCGAAACGGTGAATAGCGGCTCGGCGCCTGGGGCAGTCCGGCAAGAAGAGCCATTTCCGCAAGTTCGAGGTCCTGAACGCGCTTGGCGAAATAGATCTGGGCAGCGGCCTCGACTCCATAGGCGCTGCTGCCGAGATAGATCTGGTTGAGATAGATATGGAGGATTTCTCCCTTGCTTAGGGCGGTGTCGATGCGGTAGGCGAGGATTGCTTCCTTGATTTTGCGGGTGTAGGTTTTTTCCGGGGTGAGCAGGAGCGCCCTGGCGACCTGCTGGGTTATGGTGCTGCCTCCCTGGCCTCGTTCTCCGGCTCGAATATTGTGGAGAAACGCCCGGATGATCGACCAGGCGTCAACACCGCTGTGTTGATAGAACCGGGAGTCTTCGGCGGCCACAAAGGCTTGGGGGAGCAACTCCGGCATAGCGGAGAGCGGGACGAGCGTTCTGTTTTCCCGTGACACATAAGTGATCGGTTGTTTTGCCGAGTCGTAGATGATAGAGGCCGTGGCCGGCTGGTAGTGTTTGAGGGAGCCTATTGCCGGAAGATCAAGGGAGACAAAGAGGTAGAAAGCGCCGCCCAGACCGATGGTCAGGGCGAGGCCTATGGTGAGCAGGAAAAGGGTAAGCTGGATATGGGTCCAGGTTCTGATTGTGGTTTTGGTTTTGTTATGCACGGCAGACACTGAACAATAGTATTTATTTATAAAAAGGCGCAAAAAGATGTTTGTTTCGGCCAGATGGTCAGCAAAGGATAATACAGGGTTAGCCTGGCGAGGTCACGATATTTATTGACGATGAGGCCCTTGTCTTATTGGGAAGAGCAAGAACCATGATAAAAAAAGCAAATGATCCTCGGCTGTTGTCGAGGATCATTTGCCAGAGATAGATTGATTATTGCTCAGGCGATTGCCGGTGTTGCCGCAATGACTAATGCCGCATGAGGTAGCGAATCATGCTGGTGATAATGGCAATAATCAAAAGAGAGCCGGTGGAGACCACAAAGAGGCCAAAAACGGTGGCTACCCGAAGGTGCCAGGCTGTTGGCCCTCTCTTGCTGGTCAGGTTCTCCAGTTCCCCGGAGGCGACCAATTGCGCATACTCCCTTGGGCGCTCGTGCTTCATTTCATCCACGGTGATGGAACCGACAAAAATCACCGGATCCAGGGGAAATTTTTCCGGGCGCAGGTGGGTGTTGTAAAAATGGATGGTGAAGATAAAACCGGAGGCGAGCAACGCCTCGTCGCTGTGGATGATGGTGGCAATGTTGAGCCAGTAGCCGGGGAAAAGTACGGAGGCCTGCTCTGGAAACCAGAGGGCGAGGCCGGTGGAGCCGATGACCGCGACACCCCAGAAAACAGCCATGAAATCGAATTTTTCCCAGTAGGTCCAGCGGCCGTATTGGGGCCGTGGCCCGCCGAAAAACCACTTTAAGGTGGCAACCATTTCCTTTACATCGTTGAGGTTTGGAACCAGACCCTCCGGGTCAAATATGAAGCCACCCATGGTTTTGCCCGAATTTTTCCAAAACCTGAAAAGCATGCCCAGGGTTAAAATAAAGTACAAAAAGGTTATGGCGGCGAAGAAACGGTGCAGCGCCCCAAGTATCGCAAACCCGCCGGCAAGATCGGCAACCTGCTGAGCCCACCCTTCCATGGCGAATTTGAGGGTCATGCCGGTAACCGCAAGGGTCAGAAAGCTGACAATGATCATCAGGTGAATGATTCTTTGGCAGGGAGTGAATCGTTCCACGTAAAGTGTTGGCGTTTTGCTCATGTCCTGTGGTCCTTTTCCTGGTTATGTGTTGACTTCCTTGAAGTATCTTTTTCCGGCCCGGTTTGATTCGCGCGAATCAAACTGGGCCGGTGCAACTCAGTCCTGCTCTTCCCTTTTCGCTTTTGCAGCCTTTACTCTCTCCATGTAGGAGCGGGGAATCCAGAGAAGGGTGTGCATGCCGAAAAAGGCGAAAGTGCCCACCAGCAGGCCGGTCATGGCCCAGAAGGTGTAAAAGAGATACGGATATCTGGCCTTGTCCTCTTTGGAATGGGTGGCATGGGTCAGGTAGGTGGTAAAGCTGGCGTTGGCCTTGGGATGGCAGGCGGAACAGGTCTCGACGATTTTGGCCTTGTTTATTCTGGACTCCGGAGAGGTCGATGGCATGATGTCATGGGCGCCATGGCAGTCTGAGCACTTGGCGAGTTTTTCCCCGCCTTTAAGCATGGAGGCACGGCCGTGGTAGGTTTCCAGGTAGGTCTCGGAATAACGCCCGTGGCAGTTGCCGCATTGCTGGGCAATGGTCAGGCGGAAGTCTTTGTTGTCCACCATGGAGATGGTGTGATCGGAGTGACAGTCAATGCAGACCGGCAGTTTTTTGTCTGTTTTGGTGATCAGCGGGCTGTGAACCGACTTCAGGAACTGGTTACCTATTCCCACATGGCACTGGGTGCAGGTGGCGATGATGTTATTGCGGTTTACGCTGGAATTGGGAGAGCTGGCCTTCTGAACATCGTGGTTGGTGTGGCAGCTGCTGCAGGTCGCGGTGACGATGAGTCCGTCCTTGTACAACCCCTTGCCGTGAACGGACATGGTATAGTTGTCAGTAATATGCTTTTTCTTTAGTTTGTGGCTGGTGGTCATCGGCGAGCCGTCTTGGTGACAGCGGCCACAGGTGCCTGGAATATTGAGAGGGTAGGTGGTGGAACGAGGATCGGTGGGTCGAAAGATTTCGTGTTTGGAATGACAGTCGTAGCAGCGGGGCGCCTGTTTGTCGCCCCCTTTGATCGCCTTGCCGTGTTCGCTTTTGGCGTGAACTTCGGCGATCTTCTGGTGGCAGGTGCCGCAGTTTACCGGAGGCATGGGCAAGGGGTGCTCATCCGTTGCCGCAGCCGCCTCTCTATGGCAGGAAACGCAGCCATTGCCGCCATGCACCGTGGCGCTGAAAATGGTGACGTCAATAATGTCTCCGTGGCAGCCCAGGCAGTCGTCGTTGGTCAGGGCGAAGGTGTTGCCCGCGGTAAGACCAAGGGATAGCAGAATGGCAGTGAACAGGAAAGATGTCCTGATTCTTGAAAATCCTGGTACACGCTGTTTCATCAATGATGTCCTCCTTGTATTTTCTTAGGAAAAAACGGGTTAAAAAATATATTGGCAATCTGCAATCTGCTATCTTGTTTTGGCCAACGTCCGAAGCTGAATCACACCCCCTGATTTTTCAGGCAAGGCAAAGAGGCACATGATTAAAGTAATACATTATATAATTAAGCATTGATTGTGGGTAAAGATCAAGAAAAAAACGAATGGTCATTCATTTTGTTGTTTTATTTTTTTATTGCGCACGAACGGCAAATCCTTTAGACATCGAGCAGACAAGGGAATTCCTTCCCAAAATATATTTCATTTTCTACCGTCAAGGAGAGGATTCATCCCCATGCCCCCTTCCCCGTCCGTAGCCTCCGCTACTGTCCCCCTGTATGCAAAGATCGGTTGGGTAGTAGCCTGGCTGGTAATTATGCTCATGCTGGCCATGATTTCCCGCAATTGTGCCACCTCGGTCATTTATGGCAAGAAAACCGATCCGCAAAGGATAGAATTCTATTATCAGCAGGGAATTGTGGCCGGCCGCGAAGGGAGGCCCAACGCCATGCCGGACGAGGCAAAGGAGAATCCTGTGCTGCGTAAGGCATACAGCAAAGGCTATCGGCAAGGAATTGACCAGAAGGAACAATAAATCATTAACCAGAAACGGTTATCATTTTGGGTGAATCAGGCGTAAGGATAAAGCAGAGTTGAGCAGCTTGCCTGCTCAAACGAAACTTATGCCCTTTGGGTGAAAGCCATGGTTGAAATGGACAGCGAAGAGCTGATCGTAGAACTTAACTATAAGAATATCATCGTTGATGAGCGGCTGCAGGGCAAGGAATTCAACGTTCGTCGAATGTTCGATCTCCTGCCGGCTACTATCGCGGATAAAAGAACCCTGCGGGTAGTGGAGATTCACGATCTGTTCAAGACGGTTGACCATACCTCGACCATGATAGGCTCGGCGCGGCTTTTTCATTCGTTGATGAATCCATCCCAGTCAATTGAGTTGCTTTATGCCAAACAGGATGCTTATGCAGAGCTGGAAAACAACGAACGGTTACAGGCGGCGATTCATGATTTTTTGATCGAGTTTTCCCGGATGGAAGTTGATCTGTTCAGATTTTTGAATGCTCATCTTCATCCGATGACGGCTTATGGCGATTACCAGAGTGCTGCCCGGGCCGTTGATAAACTGCTTGCCGCTACAGAAAAATTACCGCTGACAGAAACAGTTTATCTCGATTCTCTCATCAAAAGTATCTTGAGCCTCAAGGGCTCTCCTGTCCGAGATATCCTGGCAGGTTCGGCATTTAGAACCTTTTCCGGCATCAAGTCCGGCGAGGAGGTCTGCCTGTATACGCCAACCTTGCGTTTTCGACCGCAACGCTTGGGTTTTGGCGCTTTGTGGCCGACCCTGCCCGGCATTCTTTTCGGGTCGGCTTGGCTTTTTGGCTTCCTGGATCCTTATCTGGCCAAAACCATGTTTTTAAGCACCAGTTGGCTCAGCGTGCTTGGTTTTGTTTATGGGGCGGTGCTTAAGCCTACGGTTGATTATGAGACGGCGATTCTGCCGATTAGAAAAAGGCTGATAGAATCGGATCGTTTTGTGTCGGCCATCGAAGCGGTTGCGGCGATTGATGAACTGATGTCCTTTGTCTTGTTCAGCAGGGCAATGCCGCATCCCACCGTGATGCCGGAGTTGACCAATGAGGAGACGCATTTTTTTGTTGCCCGTGATCTGCGCAATCCCATTCTCGCCATGCGTGATAAAGGGTATGTGGGAAACGATGTTAATCTGGCGGGAGCCAGGGTCAGTTTTATTACCGGACCCAACAGCGGCGGCAAGACCACCTACTGTAAAAGTATTGTCCAGAACCAGATTCTGGCTCAGATCGGGGCGCCGGTTGTGGCCTCGGCCGCCATGATCAACATGGCCGATCGCATCACATATCAGGCGCCCTCGTTTGACAGCCTTTCAGACATGGAGGGGCGTTTTGGTACGGAACTCAAGGTTACCAGGGATATCTTTTATTCGGTAACCCCACAGAGTCTGGTTATCCTCGATGAAATAGCGGAAGGCACTACCAGCCACGAAAAGGTGAATTTTTCCGTGGACATCATCAACGGTTTTTTTATTATCGGCAACAATACCCTGCTGGTGACCCACAGTTTTGAGCTGGTTGATTATTTTATGGGCAAAAGCAAGGGGCAGTGTTTGCAGATGGAGTTTGACAATGACTTGCCCACCCATAAGATAATTTCCGGTATTTCCCGGGATAGTCATGCGTATCGCGTGGCGGCCAAAATCGGTTTTTCGCCGGAAGACATCAAAAGACATCTGCGCGAGAAGGGGTATATCGTCGAGGCGCAGTAAAGCGCGATTTTTTGATTTTCTGGGCTTTTTGGGGCAGCTTATAAAAAAAGGCCGTGGGACGATTTTATCGTCCCACGGCCTTTTTAATTTCAGTCAACTTAGTTCAGGGCAAACCCTTAATCATTTTGGCTCATCATGGCAGTTCCCGCAATTCTGGGTAATGGTCTTGCCATCTTTGTTGCTGTGTTCTTCATCGTGGCAACGGAAACAACCATATTTGGTGTCTGCGTATTTGTAATTGCCGAAGTCTTCAGAGCGATGTCCGATATGGGACTGATAGGTGCCCCAGGTAACTTTCATGCTGGGCCAGATATTATTAAGATATCCTTCCACAAGAAATGCGCCGGCCTTTTCAATGTCGTTTTTGTGCGTAGCCGCAAGCTGCGGGTTCCTGTTGCTCTGAAGAGCGAGAAGAGCGGGGCCTATATTCTTTTTGGCTTCATCGCGGGATTTGTATTCAGCAGTCAGCACCTTGAAGCTGTCTTCGCGAATGCCGGGGATGGCACCGTTGATTTTCTTGCTGCCCAGCCCGAAGTCCACAACATCTTCGGGCATGTCATAGATGTGTGTTGGGCGGCTATGGCAGTCGGTGCAATCCATGACCCGCCATTTATCGGCCCTTTCGGCCGGAATGGCCAGATCGGCCTTGACGAATTCATCGGTGCTGCCATCCGCTTTTTTGATGCTGACCTTGGCAATCTGAGTGCGTTTCTCATCCGCCGCCAGATATTTTATTTCTATCCCATTACTTACATGCCAGTGGATTCCCTCAAAGGCATCGTTTTCCGGGTTGCGGCCGCCGATGTGCAGGGCGATGTCTGTTACGGTGGGGTTTGTCTGGTCCTCGTTGGTGAAATGTTTGATGCTCTTCACCTTCTTGCCGTGGAACTTGTCGGTCCAGTGGCATTCTTCGCAGGTGTCCCTGGAGGGACGAAGATGCTCAACCGGAGAAGGAATCGGTCTGCTGTAGCTGTCGGTAAACACGGCCAGAACCTGACGCAGGCCGGAGATCTTGGCCTTCACAAACCATTCGGCGCCGGAGCCGATGTGACACTCGACACAGACAACCTTGGAATGAGCGGAACGGGAATAAGCGACGAATTCCGGCTCCATTACCTGATGGCATACCTTGCCGCAGAAAGCCGGTGATTCGGTGTAGTGATAGCCCTCATAGGCGATGAGGCTGAGCACGGTCAGGTTGACCACGGTCAGGACGGTGAAGATGATTACGCCCTTGCGATGCCGCTTGTCGCTCAGGTTGATGTGGAGATGATCACGGCTGATGCCGAAATTGTTCCACTGGCGGCGTCTGAGCCAGGCAGCCACCGGAATGATGGCCAGGCCGGTGAGCATGCCGCCCGGCAGCACCAGATAGGTGAAAAGATTGGCATAGGTATTTTCAATAAAGCCAAGAAGGTCAAGAGCAAGCCCAACCACCATCAGGGTGATGCTGATGGTGGTAAGAATGACACCGAAAACGCCAAGCGGGGAGCGCCACAGTCCACCAATTATATATTGCCACGGTCCCTGGTTTTGTTCTTCGTTATTTCCGTTGTTCTCGTTGTCGGCCATTACATTTTCTCCTTATCCTTTATAACTTTGAGACGATTTGAAGATAGTTCCCACCGCCAGCATGAGCCGAGGATGGCATAATGCAGTAAACAATTTTTTGAATATGCCTTCTTAGCGGCAATCGGCAGCCTTTGCAATAAATTTATAGACAGGTAATGTCGTGATAATACGACATGTGGCAGTTGCATTTGTCTGCCGTCATGGAAAAATGTTGGGGATTGACTGGGGTGGTGCATTTATCCTTTTCAGGCCGTGGTGAAGGAAAAAATCAAAAGAACGGTGGGGATGATTCGACCGGTTTATCGCTGCTACCATCCATTTTTTGCCAGTTGCTCAAGACCAGCGAACATAAAGCGGTCAGGGCGCCAAAGGAGGAAACACTTAGAATAAGGGGCAGGCCTTGGGTATGCAACAGGTCGGAAAAGAAAACCTTGCCGCCGCCGATAAAGGCAACAATGATGCCGGTTGCCGCTATCTCTTTTGATTTGCGGATCATGGCCCCCCAGACAATAAGGATTGCCGCGCCGAGATTGATAAGGATGGACTTGCTGCAGGCAAGGCTCGACGGTTCAAAGCCAAAGCGGGCGGAGAGGCTGGTTAGTGCGAGTGAAGCGAAAAAATAGAGGGACAGGAGGCCGAAGGCCAGAAAGGTAGAAGCCGCATAATCAGCGGGGTCGAGATGGAGGAAAAAGCCGTTTCGGGGCGGGGGCGTTTGACGACACCAGAAATAGGCGCCCAGACCGGCGAAGCTTGCGCTCAGGGCGGCAAGCCAGTTGAGTGGACCGATGGCCGATGCTCCCGTATAAACGCCAGTCAGCATGGGGGGAAAGGCGAGAAAGACGGCAAGTAGTCTCATGTTGCCGATACCAAGACGTTGGCCTAAGGCCAGGAAGGCGATAAAGATCAGCGGCAGAAAGATCTGCGCCTTGGGAAGGCCGCCGACCAGCAGGGGAACGGCAAAGAAGAACAACAGCGCTGCCGCCACAGCTAAGGAAACAAGCCCGCTCAAGCCTTTTTCCGGTCCCTGTTTTTTCCTTTTATGCCAGATGACGCCAAGGAAGAGAGAAGCGGAGACCAAAGCGGTGACTCCCATGAAAACAGGTTGCTCCCACCAGGTCACAAGCACCACATTCCCGCCTAGAAGAAAGAGCAAGGCTCCGGCCAGCGGCAAAATGTGGTCGAAGGCGTTCAGAGAGGTATTTTTGATAATTCTGTGGCTGGCGATTCCTGCGAAAAGAAAGGCAAAACAGAGCAACAGCGGCAGAAACCAATAGGCGAAAACCGCCGGGGGGAGGGATGCAACAACGTTGCCGGCCTCGGTATTCTTGAGGGCGTGATTGAGTTTGAATCCCCAGATGGAAAAAAGAAAAAATATCGTGAATAACACCGGCCAGCGCAGGCTTTTGCTGAGAGCACGGTCGGCAGCTCTGATGGCGGCAATGGCGCCTATCAGAAGAATTATCGCCGCGGCTGGAAAGGCGATATTTGGGAAATCCAGGATAAAAATGACCAGAACCGCGCCCATAACCGCCAGCCAGAGGAGTACCACCGCCCGGTAGCGTATCGAAACAGAAATCGCTGCGGCGGATGCGGCGATGAGCAAGCTTGAGCCCAGCCAGATCGGCAGGACGCTGAAATGAAAGCGGCTTTCGGCGATTAGGGAAAAAAGGAGCAGCAGGCCGCAGACGCTGAAGACCGGAGCAAGACTGCGAGACGAGGCATATTGCCACCAGCCGCAGCAGAGAAGAATCGCTACATAGCTCAAGCCAAGGACCGTGCCCAGATTCGGGCCTACCAAACCAGTATCCGTGACAGTCCTCAGCAGCAAGGCCACCACCAGCATGAAACAGATAGCGGCCATGCGGGGAAGAACAGCGTTTTTCCCCAGCCAGGCCCAGAGCCCTTCTTCGCTTGGCAGTAGAGTCTGAACCTCGGTGGCAGGCAAGGCGTTCACCCCGCTGTCATGTACGCCCGGCAATCTTGCCGCAGCCTCCAGAGTGGCCAGCCTTTTTGCCAGATCGTCCATTCTGGCTCCGAGCCTGGTGATTTCCAGGTTGAGATTATGATCGGCGTTTTGCCCCTCATTTTTCGTCATGCCCTGCTCCCCGGCGTGGATAATTATTTTTGCCTTATGGCGCTTTCAGGCAAAAAATATCGGAATAATTTCTTGCATTCGTGAAGAAACATAAGTACTTGTAAGCAAGCATGTGTCACTTTGTGGTATAAATCTATCAAGAGTAAAATTATGTGTCAATCTGTTTATCCTCTTTTTTGCTGCCCATGATGCAGGTGGAGATTTTGTTGAGAGGCAAGTTGTCGATCAGGGCAGGGCCTGGAAGCCTCTATCTATCTGGTCCGCCTTTAATGAAGAAGATGAACAGGACACAAAGACGCGGGGGGTATGAATGAAAAATCATGTATTGCGGCCATTATGGGTGGCGATCCTTCTGGTACTCGTCATTCTAGTTGCCAGAAAGATTTACGTCCCTAAAGATTTCGGGATTAACGGACAAAACTATACCTTCGGTTTCTACCGTAAGGCAAACCTTGACGACTGGAAATCGATCAAAGTCAAATATAACGGTCGCGAGTACTGCAAGGATTGCCACGAAGAGAATTTTAAGAAAAACGAGCTGTTCAAACATCGCATAATCCAGTGCGAGAACTGCCACGGCCCGGCAGGCGATCACCCTGAAAATCCGACCAAGCTGGTAATAGACCGCTCGCGCGAGCTCTGTCTTCGCTGTCACGCCAGGCTTAACTATCCTGATGCCCTGCGTTCCAAACTGCCCGGTATTGATCCACAGAAACACAATCCTGATTCGGTCTGTGTTGATTGTCACCAGCCTCATAACCCGGATTTGGAGGTTTGAACCATGAAATGTTCCCGTCGAAATTTCCTGCAAAAGAGTATTTACGGGGCGCTGGCAGTCACCTTGCCCCTGACGGCCTTCAAAATTCTTTCTCCCGGTGAGGCTGCGGCAGCGCTTAAGGAAAGTAACCTCAGGTGGGCTTTTCTGGTGGATACCAGAAAATGCGTGGGCTGCGGCCTCTGTGTCAAGGCCTGTAAAAATGAAAACGAGATCCCTTATGATACTCCGGTAACCAGAACTTGGGTGGAAAGATATGTGGTCACCAGGGACGGCAAGACCCGCATCGACTCTCCCAACGGAGCCAGGGACGGTTTTACCTCACCTGAGATGCTTGGCGAAAAGATTGACGAAAAAGAGATCACCAAGGCTTTTTTTGTTCCCAAACTGTGCAATCATTGCGCCACCCCCGCCTGCGTGCAGGTGTGTCCGGTGGGGGCAACCTACCAGGCGCCGGACGGCGCCGTTTTAGTGGACAGAACCTGGTGCATCGGCTGCGGTTATTGCATCATGGCTTGTCCTTACGGGGTAAGATTTTTTCATCCGGTCCACAAGGTGGCCGAGAAATGTACCTTCTGCTACCACCGGATCAGCAAGGGCATGCAGGCTGCCTGTGTGCAGGCTTGTCCCTTCGGAGTCAGGCAGATGGGCAACATCAAGGACCCGGATGATCCGGTGACTAAAATTATCATGTCTGAAAGGGTAGGGGTTCTGAAAGACGAATACGGTACTAAACCGCATGTCTTTTATCTTGGTTTGGACGAGAGAGTGAGGTGAGAAAATGAATGATATCATAGTTCACGGTCTTGAATGGACCAGCAAGGATCTGTTCACCTATCCCAACGAGTTTATCTACTGGAGCATCCAGATTGTCATGTATCCTTACATGACCGGACTGGTAGCCGGAGCCTTTGTGCTTTCTTCCTTATATCATGTCTTTGATCAAAAGGACTTGAAAGAGATCGCCCGTTTTTCCCTGGTCTTCTCTCTGGCTCTATTGCCGGTGGCTGCCATGCCGCTTCTGTTGCACCTGCAGCAGCCGCTGCGTGCCATGCATCCGCTTATGACCCCGCATTTCACCTCCGCCATCAGCGCTTTTGGTATAGTGTTCCTTACCTATGCCCTGATCGTCATCAGCGAAGTCTGGTTTGTCTATCGCCGTCATTTTGTTGAGCAGGTGAAGGAGCTTGCCGGAGAAAAGGGGTTTGGTCTTCGGATGAAAAGAAATATTTTTCAGATCCTTACTTTGGGTGCCATGGACATCGAGCCGGAATTTTTGGCAAAGGACAAGAAGGCGGTACGTATTTTGGCCGGCATAGGCATACCGGTGGCTTGTTTTCTGCACGGCTATGCTGGTTTCATTTTCGGGTCGGTCAAGGCCAACGCCCTGTGGATGAGCCCTTTGATGCCGGTGATCTTCATCATGAGCGCCGTGGTCTCCGGTATAGCCCTCTGTATGCTTACTTATATCATTATTATGGAGTACAAGAAGCTCAAGGCCGTTATGGCCAAGGGTATGGGAGATGAAAGCGTCCAGGTGATCAGGGGCGCTGAGATGGAGGTTATCTCCAAGTCAAGTCGTTATCTAATGTCCTTTTTGGTGGCGGCTATTTCCCTGGAAATTCTTGATCTGATCTTTCGCGGCTACACGGCGATGAAATCGTGGGATATCCTGCGCTCAGTCATGTATGGCAAGGACTTTGTCAACATTTTTATCCTGCAGTACGGTCTGGGTAATCTTGTCCCCTTCATCATTCTGGTGCTGCCGGGCAGAACTCTGCGGCGCGTGACTTTGGCCACGGTGCTGATTCTCTTCGGGGTCTTTATGATGCGTTGGAACGTGGTCATCGGCGGGCAGGCATTTTCCCTGTCGTTCTCTGGGTTCATGCATTACCATTTGCCTATTATCCCTCATAGTTTGGAGACTTTCAAAGAGGGTCTTGGAGGGGTTTTGCTGGTTCTCAGTACGCCTTATATTCTTTTCTATTTTATTAATAAATTTACGCCTTCTCTTGGAGGGCAAAGAGAAGGTTGAATTCTTATAGCGGTAGGGTGGAAGAAATAAAAAAGCCTGTCCCCCATTAGGGGGGCAGGCTTTTTGGGGTGACTGGAATCAGACAGCTTATTTTTTATGGCAGGTAACGCAGGTGGTTGGGGTGCCCTTTGCCTTATGGCAGCCCTGGCAGAGGGCGTGACCGTTTTTCATGCTCCACTTCTTGTCCGCCGGGAAATTGGCGTCCTTGTGGCAGGTATCACACTCATTTTTCGCCTGATGCTTGGCATGGGGAAATGATGCCGGCTTCTTGCCGGCTTCGGTCTTCATGGTGATCTCGGCCGGACCCTTGTCGGCGGCGGCAAGAGCATTGCTGGCAACAGCAAAACCGAAGACAAGTGCAAAAGCGGCGGAACAGATAACGGTTTTCTTCATGATTCTTCTCCCTTAAATCAGTTGGTTTGTGAAACAGGGGTGATGTCCCCCAAATAACTTTCTAGCGCAACCTTAATAAGCAAACTTGTCAACCCTTGTCAAGCTGGAAGAATATGGGGGGGATTTTTTGTTTCCGCCCCGTTGTCATTGTCTCTTGCGTCTGTGGCTTAATGATCAACCTCCGCCATAACTGTGCAGGCCGGAAAGCAGAAAATTAACCCCATAGTAGGTGAAGATTACCGAAAAAAAGCCGATGATGGAGAGCCAGGCAATGCGCCGTCCGCCCCATCCCCTGGTAAATCTGGCATGCAGGGTTGCCGCATAGACAAACCAGGTGATCAGCGACCAGGTCTCCTTGGGATCCCAGCTCCAATAGGTGCCCCATGCGGAGTTGGCCCAGACCGCCCCGGTGATGATGCCGGCGGTGAGCCATAAAAATCCGAAAACCAGGGTCTTGTGAATGATATCGTCGATCACCTTGAGCTCGGGCAGCGAGGCAATGAGGGAGCCGGATGCCTGCTTGGTCTTCCTGTCCTTGAGCAGATACATGAATCCCAGGCCGCACGCCACCGCGAAAGCAGCATAGCCGACAAAACAGGTGATGACATGGGCGATGAGCCAGTTGCTTTGCAGGGCCGGAACCAACGGCTTTATTTCCTTGCCGAACTGGGAGGAAAATGAGGCGTAGGCCATGCTCAGATAGGCAAAGGGCATGGAAAAAGCGCCTAAAATTCTGTTTTTGTATTTCCATTCAAGGCCGAGGTAGAAAATAGCAATGGCCCAGGCAAAAAACACCAGGGATTCGTACATGTTGGAAAGGGGAGCGTAGCCGATTCCCGCCTGATAAGATTCCTGCCAGCGCAGGCCAATGCCGACAGTGTTGACCAGAAAGGCGCCAACGGTGGTCAGGGTGGCAAACAGCCCGAGTCGGTTTGCCCGAAAGACAAAGATGGCGATGTAGAGGATGGCTGAGAGAAGATAGGCAAACGTTGTAATGCCCAGAAGTTGAGAGCTATTCATGGCAGATCCTTACGCGTTTTGAAACGTGGAGTCGTGTGTCAAGCACTCGACAAGGGCGGCGAATTCTTTTTCAAAGGCAATCTTGTTTTTGTTGCTGGTGCCGCAAATCAGGATTCGGCAGCGGTCAGTATTTTCTTCCTTGGAAATATATACCCAAACCCTCCGGTGGGAAAGAAAGAAAGCGACGTAAAGGCCTATCAGCATGAGGGTGCATCCTGCATATACTGTCCAGACGCCGGGATCCTTTGCCACCTGCAGGCCGGTAGCATATACCTGGCGAGCCTTAAATTCATATGATCCTGCCGGGCTTGTAATGGTCTCGGTTGCGTTATTGTCCAGCCAGAATATACTTGGTTCGCCCTGTCCGTCGGAAAACCAGACCTTAATCTTGGCTACATCTCCCATGCGACTGCGTGTCTGCTGATTGATGACGCCAAACTCAATCCCGGTTCCGGGCCAGGGGATTTTTTCACCAAAGGGAATCCTGAAATTCTGTCGGGTATTGTCGGCTTTGTTGGTGATGCTGATGTGAAAACCCCGCATGGGCTCATAGCTGGATTGATAAAAGGTGATCCCTTTGAAGTTGAGAGGGTCGTTGACCACGATGGTGCGGGTAAAAGTCTTGTTCGAAGGGGGGTCTTTTACCGTGAGTACCGAGAGGTATTCCTTTGGGGAACCGTTATCGTAATAGGAGACGTTGAACTCGTCGCAATGCACGGTAAAGCCCAGAGGAATTGGTTTGCTGCTGCCGGATTCATAGACGGTGTCTGTTGCCTCTCCCTCGGGGATCATGACAAAGGCTTTAAAACCCAAGGCCAGACCGATGATGGCCCCGACGAAAATGATGAGGATGCTCAGGTGGACCGCATAAACGCCCAGGCGGCTCCAGGCGTTTTTCTGGGAAAAGAGCAGTGAGCCTGCAGGGTTGTTCTCCGACTGCGGCTTCCAGCCGTTTTTTGCCATTAGCCCGCCGGCGATCTCCGCAAGGGCGGCGGTATCACCCCGGGCGTGGAGTACTTGGCGGTGCGGCATTTTTTCCAGCCGTTCCGGGTCGGTGTCCAGGTTGTTCAGCACCACCATCTGCCAGACGTTGGGCAAGCGATCGATGGTGCAAACGATAAGGTTGTTGCTGAACAAAAGAAGAAGAGCGATAAACCACCATGAGCTGTACATGTTCGGCACGTCAAGCATCTGGAAGATCATTGCCGTGCGCGGGCCAAAGGCCTCGATGTAGAATTCCGGCGGTTTACCCTGAGGGATAAGCGTGCCGATGATTGAGGTCGTGGCCAGGATCAGCAGGGTGAATAGGGCAAGCTTGACGGAGGCGAAGAAACGCCACGCCGTGCTTTCTGTGTTTTTCATATGAGCCTTGTTAACCGAAGTAATTGCATCGGTTTTAAGATTAATGTTTTAGGAGGAAAAACAGCCGGTTTAGTCTTGGTGGCAATATCTTCCAGCCAAGATAATTGTCTGTGATCTCTACCCGTGTTTGCCTTTGGCTGTCAATAAAAAATTCGTAACCGTTCAGCAGCACCACATCTTCGGACGATTAACCCGGCTTACGTACAAAAGTACGCAGCGCCGGTCCGCTTGTCCAAATCTGCGGCACTGATAAATGGTTACAGTCCGGCGATTTTGGTACTTTGACGACCGGCCCGGTGAACGGTAAAAATTCCGATGTGGCGATGAGTTTTTTCGTTAACCGAGCGGGGTCTGTTTTGATCAAGACAGTTGTTTCTCGAATTTGTTCGGGCTTTTTTCTGCTTAATCGCATTTTTACGGCCCGGAGAAGAAAAGGGAACAAAATACTTGTCAAGCGCAGGGAGAAGATGTATATATTTTCCTCTTTGCAAGGGGCCAGACCGGGAAAAATCAGGCTGTCTCCGGATAATGATTTAAAAGATGCCCCCCTGGTGCGGGTTGTTAAAGGAGTTTTGTCATGTCAAAAAAATGTGCGATTTGTGGAAAGGGACCTACCACCGGCAACAATGTGAGCCATGCCAATAATAAGAACAGAAGGCGCTGGCTGCCGAATCTGCAGCGGGTAAGAATGGCTACTTCCGGTGGCAACGGCATACATGTTCGTGTTTGTACCCGTTGTATCCGTTCCGGTTCAGTGCCAAAACCTGCCTGAACATTTTCCAGGATTGTTATTGTTATTGACAGCCCTTGCTTCTTTTCAAGAAGCAAGGGCTGTTTTATTTGTAAGCGGTCACAGGGCATAAAGCTGAGTGCTGAGTACTTGGAACTCAGCACTCGGAACTTTTAAAAAGCACCCTGCGGTCGCTTTCCTCGCCGATTCAGGTTCTCTTGGCCTCCAGAACGCCGTCAAGCTGCTGCACATGCTGCAGCAGGCGCAAAAGATGTTCCCTGCTGTTTATCTCAACAATTATAGAGATCCTGGCGATCCCGCCGCTTGAGGTGGTGGCCTCAAGGCCAAGGATGTTGGCGTCGTCATGGCTGATCGCGTTGCTGAGTGTGGCCAGCAATCCTTTCTGGTCCCGGGCGACAACCTGAATCTGGGCTCGGTGGTTGGCTTTGATGTTTTCCGCCCAGCTGACGGAGATAAGACGCTGCGGGTCAGCGGCCTTGAGGTTGGGGCAGGATGCCTTGTGCACGGAAATGCCCCGGCCCGAGGTGATGAAGCCTGCTATCTCGTCTCCCGGCACCGGCATGCAGCAATGGCTGATCTTGGTGAGGACATTATCCGCGCCGCTCACCAGGATGATATTGTCCCGGTCCGGCTTTTTCCCCGCCTTGAGCGGGACTGTTTCCGGAACAGCAGTCTCCGGCAGGAGGTCCCTGATTTCCGGGGGCTGCAACTCTTTTATAATGGCTTGCACCATCATTTTGCCCGAGCCGACTCTCCGCATGAGGTCGTCAAGGGAGTTGCAGGCTATGGTCTTGAGGAGTTCCTTGAGATGGCCGGTTTTGATCAGCTTTTTCAGGCTGAGGTTGTTTCGTTTCAGCTCGCGTTCACAGATTTCCCTGCCGACCTGCAAGGCCTTTTCCCGTTCTTCCTGGTTGAGCCACTGGCGGATCCGGCTCTTGGCCCGCGCGGTTTTGACCAGGCTGAGCCAGGAGCGGTTCGGCTTTTGTTTGGGAGAGGTGATAATCTCCACCAGATCGCCGTTTTTAAGCTTGGTTTTGAGCTGGGCAATGAGTCCGTTGATCTTGGCGCCGGTGCAGTGATTGCCCACCTCGGTGTGGATGCTGTAGGCAAAGTCAATGGGGGTGCTGCCCTTGGGAAACTCCTTTACCTCGCCGGTGGGAGTAAGAACGAAAATTTCCTCTGCGTAGAGCTCCCCCTTGACCGCATCCAGAAATTCCTTGGGGTCTTCCAACTCCTGAAGGGTGTGCACCAGCTGCTTGAGCCACTTGAAAAGCCTGGCGTCCTTGGTGGTGATGGCCTTGCCTTCCTTGTAAGCCCAGTGCGCGGCAATGCCTTCCTTGGCGATCTGGTCCATCTCCTCGGTGCGGATCTGGACCTCCATAAACTCCCCGAGCAGACCGACTACCGAGGTATGCAGCGATTGATACATATTACCTTTCGGGGTGCTGATGAAATCCTTGAAACGCCCGTCCACCGGCTGCCACAGCGAATGGATGATGCCTAAAGCCTCGTAGCATTCCTTGACCGAAGAGACGATGATCCGGAAGGCGACCTTGTCGTAGACCTTCTCAAAGGGGATATTCTGGGCCACCAATTTTCGGTGGATGCTGTAGATATGCTTGGGGCGTCCCAACACCTGGAAGTGCTTCAGGCCATGTTCGTTCAGTTTCTGGTTGAGCAGCGCCTTGACCTCCTCCACATAAGCTTCTCTGTCCGCGAGGGAGGTGTGGATTTTGGCGGCGAGATTCTGGTATTCCTCAGGGTGGAGATAGGAGAAGGAAAGGTCTTCCAGTTCGCGCTTGAGCCAGTCTATCCCCAAACGGCTGGCCAGGGGGGCATAGAGGTCCATGGTATCCTGGGCAAATTCCAGTTGCTGTTCGCGCGCCACATGCTGCAAAGACTGCATGTCGTGCAGTCGGTCGGCCAGCTTGACCAGCAGAACCCGGATATCGGAAGACATGGCCAGGAGCAGCTTGCGGATATTTTCCGCCTGGTAGGCGAGGTGGCTGTTGAACTGGACCTCGGTGATCTTGGTGGCGCCCTTGACGATGTTGGTGACATCGTCGCCAAAGGCCTCGCGGAGGGTTTTTTCCGTCTCCTTGAGGTCGGCGGCTTTCTTGAGTACCCCGTGCAAGAGACCCGCGCAGAGGGTGGGGACGTCCAGGCGCATGGTCGCCAGGATGTCGGTGACCATCAGGGCGTGGGACAGATAAGGGAGGCCGGAAAGCCGATGTTTGCCCGAGTAAAATTCCTCGGCAAAGGCATAGGCCTTGGTGAGCATGGTAAGATCTTCGTCGGGCATATAGCCCTTGGCCCGCTCGATTATCGACTCGATGGTAACCATGCGGCCGGCGGCGGCTATATTTTGTTCCGGCCCGGTCACTGAGGCGTGGCCAGGGCGTTGCGGACCAGCTCGACCAGCTTTGCTCCGGCTTCGGCCAGGGGTAGGGACAGGGTGGTGCCGGTGGCCCGGTCGCGGATCTCCACCTCGCCCTTTTCAGTAAAGCCCTTGCCGACCATGACCCGGTAGGGGATGCCCAGGAGGTCGGCGTCCTTGAACTTGCTGCCCGGCCGCTCGTCCCGATCATCCAGGAGTACCTCAATCCCGGCCTTGCCCAACTGGCCATACAACTCGCTGGCCGCCCCGGTGATCGCCTCGTCCTTGGGGGAGAGATTCAGGAGGATGACTTGAAATGGCGCGATGGGCAGGGGGAAAATAATCCCGTCCTTGTCGTGGTTCTGCTCGATGGCCGCGGCCACGGTCCGGCTGACCCCGATGCCGTAGCAGCCCATGATGAATGGTTGTTCCGCACCCTGGTTGTCCAAAAATGTTGCCTTGAGCGCCTCGCTGTATTTGGTCCCCAGCTTGAAGATGTGGCCCACCTCGATGCCGCGGGTCAGATCCAGGCTCCCGCCGCAGGCCGGGCACTTATCCTCGCTGGTGACCTGGCGCAGGTCGGCGATGGTCGGCACTGTGAAGTCGCGGTTGAGATTGGCATTGAGCAGATGGAAATTCTTCTCGTTGGCCCCGATGGCGAAGTTGTGCATCCGGGGGAGTTCACTGTCCGCCAGCAGCGGGATGGTCAGGCCGATGGGGCCGAGGTAGCCGCTGGGCACGCCGGTGGCGTCGAAGATCTCTTTGTCTTCGGCCAGCCGCAGATTGTCGGTGTTCACCCCCAGGGCATTGGCCAGCTTGACCGTCTGCACCTCGTGGTCGCCGCGGAGCAGCACCGCCACCGGCTTGTCCTCGGCCATGTAGACCAGAGTCTTGACCAGCTCCCTGGCAGAAATGCCTAAAAATTCCGTGACTGCCGCCACCTTTTTTTTGCCCGGGGTTTCGATCCTGGTAAGGGTGAGCAGGGGGGGCGCGACCGGAATGTCCGGGGTCTGACAGCGGGCCTTTTCCATGTTGGCCGCGTATTCGCACCCCTTGCAGATCACGATGGTATCTTCGCCGGTGTCGGCCAGGACCATGAACTCATGGGAAAAGCTGCCGCCGATGGTGCCGGTGTCCGCTTCCACCGCCCGGAAGGCCAGGCCGCAGCGGCTGAAGATCCGGTGGTAGGCCTCGTGCATTTTTTTGTAGGTCGCGTCGGCCCCGTCCTCGGTGGCGTCAAAGCTGTAACCGTCCTTCATGATGAATTCGCGGCCGCGCATCAGGCCGAAGCGGGGCCGGATCTCATCCCTAAACTTGGTCTGGATCTGGTAGAGATTCAGGGGGAGTTCCTTGTAGGAGTGGACATTAAAGCGGATCAGGTCGGTGATCACCTCTTCGTGCGTCGGTCCGAGGCAGCTTTCCCGGCCGTGCCGGTCGGTAAAGCGCAGCAATTCCGGGCCATACTTTTCCCAGCGGCCCGATTCCTGCCAGAGATCCCCCGGCTGGACCATGGGCAGGAGCAGCTCCTGAGCCCCGGCCCGGTTCATCTCCTCGCGGACGATGCGCTCGACCTTGCGGATGGAGGCAAGGCCCAGGGGCAGGTAAGAGTAAATACCGGAGGAGAGTTTGCGGATGAATCCGGCGCGGAGCAGCAGCTGGTGGCTGACCACCTCGGCTTCAGAGGGGGTTTCTTTCAGGGTGGGGATGAGCAGTTGGGAAAAACGCATGGGGCACCTGGTAAGCAGTAATGGATTATGGTGATTCGTTCATTGGGAACGAAAAAATATGACTCAATTTTTGAGATGTAAATGTTCAGCAGTGCCGCAGATGCGCGTGTCAATTGTCGGCAGAAGTGCCGACAAAGAGGCCTGCGAAGTGTGCTGTTGCACATGAGCAGGCCGATGACAAAGCAGATGCGGTGCAGCTGGACATTTACAAATTATGCGCCGTTCTGGCGCGCTTCTTCGATCATGGTGTCGATCTCGGCCAGGAAAACGGCCAGGAGCTTGTCCTCGGCCACCTTCTTGTACAGCTGGCCCTTCTTGAAAATAATCCCCACCCCGTGGCCGCCCGCCATTCCGATATCAGCTTCTTTCGCCTCGCCCGGACCATTGACCACGCAGCCCATGACCGCGATTTTCAGGGGGGTTTCGATGTTCTGGATATGGCGTTCCACCTGCTCGGCCAGGGAGAAGAGGTTCATCTGGCAGCGCCCGCAGGTGGGGCAGGAGATCAGCTCCGGTCCGCGTTCGCGGATGTGCAGGCTTCGCAGCAGTTCGTAGCCGACCCGAATCTCCTCCACCGGATCGCGGGTGAGCGAAATGCGGAAGGTGTCGCCGATACCTTCGTAGAGCAAAATTCCCAAGGCCACGCTGGATTTGACCGTGCCGGCAATAAGGCCGCCCGCCTCGGTGACCCCGAGATGCAGGGGGTAATCGCATTGGCCGGACAAAAGCCGGTACGCCTCCAGGGTGGTGAGGGCGTCCGAGGACTTAAGGGAGATCTTGATCTGGTCAAAATCAAGCGCCTCCAGCAGCCGCACGTTGCGCAGGGCGCTTTCCGCCAGGGCTGCCGGGGTGGGGTGGCCGTGCTTCGCCAGGATATCCTTTTCCACCGAGCCGGAGTTAACCCCGACCCGGATGGGCACCCCATGCTGTTTGGCTGCCGCCACCACCCTGGCCAGTTTGTCCGGGCCGCCGAGGTTGCCGGGATTGATCCGGATGCCTTGGGCGCCATGTTCCATGCTGGCCACGGCTAACCGGGAGTCAAAATGAATATCAGCGATAAGGGGGATGCTGATCTGCTCCCGGATCTCGGTGATGGCCGCAGCCGCCTCCAGGTCCAGAACCGCCACACGGATGATCTCGCAGCCCGCCTCGGTGAGCCGGTGGATCTGGGCCACGGTGGCCGCCAAGTCCCTGGTGTCGGTGTTGGTCATGGACTGCACGGCGATAGGGGCATCCCCGCCCACCGCTACGTTGCCCACCTTGATTTGTCGGGTTTTTTTACGGGTTATCATGGTGCGGGATTATACACGGTTGCTTTTCTTCCTGCATCCATCTTTTGTCGGGGAGGTAGCTCCCCCCGGATACATTATGCAGGCCCAGGCCGCACCGCATGTCAGCGCCTGAAACTCGGTTTGTGGGAATTTGCTTCGACGTGAGAAGGGAACACCTCTGTTTTTTTTTCGCCTAACAAAAAGCCTTTGGCAAACAATTTAAACCGCTCCTGGGACCCATTGGTTCCCGCAATCCGATGCTGGTTCCGGTCTTGAAATGCGTGCGGCCAGCTGGTAGGATGCGGCCATGAAACTCCTTGTCACCGCACTTGGCCTGGCCTTTATTCTTGAAGCGATTCCCTATGTCCTTTTTCCCGAGGCCATGCAGCGGTGGCTGGCGCGCATTGGCCAGATGCCCGCCGGGGCCTTGCGGGGTACGGGACTTTTTGCCCTGGGGGTCGGGTTGCTGCTCTGCTATCTCACCCAGCGAACCGGATTGTTTCCCTGACCCCAGATCTTAGAGGCCGGGTTCTCGATTTTTTTCTTATCGTTCCCCAGCTTTGTAAACGTAAATGGAATCCATGACCAGCAACGCTGATTTTTTTCTTGCCTCCTACAATTTCGCGCTACCCGAGGAAAATATCGCCCAGCATCCTCTGGCCAGGCGTGATTCCTCGCGGCTGCTGGTGGTGGATTGTCTTGCCATGGAGACCATGGATCGACAATTTGCCGACATCTGCGATTATCTTGCGCCAGGGGATCTTCTGGTGGTCAACAACACCCGGGTTTTCCCGGCCCGTTTGCTTGGCAGGAAGGAAAGCGGCGGCAAGGTGGAGCTGCTGATTTTGGAGTACCCAGTACATCAGGCAGATCCAGGCAACGGGGATATGGCTGGCTGGCAGCAGACCGAGGTGGTCGGACTGGTGAAAAGCGCCAAGCGGCCGCAGCCGGGAGGAAAGCTGCTTTTTTCGGAAAACTTGGTGGGCACGGTGCGGGAATTGCTCCCCGGCGGCAAGGTGCGGGTTGTCTTACGGTATCGGGGAGATCTGGCCCGGCTTCTTGATGAGCACGGGCAGATGCCCCTGCCTCCCTATATCCATCGGGAAGAAGGACAGACAGAGGAAGACCGGCAGCGCTATCAGACGGTTTATGCCGAACACCCCGGTGCGGTGGCCGCACCTACTGCCGGGCTTCATTTTACCCCAGAGCTTTTGACAAGAATTCAGGGGTGCGGAGTCCGGATAGCCCAGGTTACGCTGCATGTCGGCTATGGAACCTTTGCCCCGGTGCGGGTCGAGGATATAAGGGAGCATGCGATCCACGCCGAATATCTCATGGTCTCCGAAGAGACTGCTGCTCTGGTTAACGAAACGCGGGGAGCAGGGGGGAGGGTCTGGGCGGTGGGCACCACCTCGGTGCGGGCTTTGGAGTTTGCCGCCCAGGATACCGGGCAGGTCTCAGCCCGCAGTGGATTCTGCGATCTGTATATCTATCCGGGCTACCAGTTCAGGGTGGTGGACAACCTGATTACCAATTTCCATCTGCCGCAGTCTTCCTTGCTTTTTCTGGTCAGCGCCCTGGCGGGACGGGAACGGATTCTGGCGACGTACAGGGAGGCGGTTGAAAAGGGATACAGGTTTTTCAGTTACGGGGACGCCATGGTCTTGATTGCCAGACATCCTCGCGATAGGGTTGCTTAGTTCAGTCGCACTTGCAGGCGCAGCCTGCCTTGGCCGGGCAGGCCGAGGCTGGGTCCGGGCTCGCTGCCTGGCAGGAGGAGGTCGCGCCGCCGGAGTTGCTGTAGCCATCGGCGTACCAGCCACCGCCTTTCAGCTGAAAGGAACTCCGGGAGATAAGCTTCTTGAGGCTGCCCGCGCAGGCGGGACAGGTGGTCAGTGGTTTGTCTGAAAGGCTCTGCTGCGCTTCAATAATATCCTGACAGGCCTCACACTGGTATTCATAAACAGGCATTTCTGGTCCCTCCATCTTGAGTCCAGTACGGTGATAAGTGAAAAAAAGCGCCGGAAACAGTGGACTTTACTGTTCCCAGCGAAACATCTGCGAACTTGGCGTATTTTACGGTATGTCCATACTTGAAAGTGGGTTATAATTTAATGCCGATTGCCCGATCTGTCAATGTCTCCCGCGATGGATTCCCCTGCTTGAGGCAGTGGGCGGGCTGCTTCCAGAAAAAAGCTAATGAGGAACAGACGTGCAGAGAATACTGTTAGCCCAGACTGCTCCGGAAATGATCCTGGCCAAGGAAATTCTTAATTCCGACGGGATGGTGCTTTGCGGAGCCGGTACGACGTTGACTCAGAGCCTGATCGAGCGCCTGACCAGCATGGATGTCGTTGACGTGACAGTGGAAGGGCATCCCGTAATTATCGAGGGGGAAAAAACCCTGCAGGAGGAACTGCGGGAGATCGATTTACGCTTTCAGCGGGTCGAAGACATCGCCCCGTTAATGTATCTCAAGAAACGGATTCAAGCACAGCTGGTGGCCTCGCGGGGTTTAGGGGCCGTTACGAAATAACCGACACAGGTCAGTGTTTTTTAAATGGCGGCTTATGATGGATGAACAAAAACGTGCCCAGTTTAAAAAGATGTTGCGGGAGATAAAAAATCTGCCGACCTTGCCCGGAATTGTTGCCAAGCTGGGCAAGATGGCTGAGGATCCGGATACGACCACGGAGCAGATGGGCCGGGTGATCAGCAAGGATCATATTTTGGCTACCAAGCTGCTCAGGTTGGTGAATTCGGCGTTTTATGGTTTTCCGCAGCGGATCAGTTCCCTGAACAGCGCCATTATTTTGTTGGGGTTTAATGTTATCAAGAGTCTCATCATCAGTGCCTCCATCTTTGAGGTCATGGAGGCACAGGATGTGGAACTGTGGGAGCATTCCCTGGGTTGTGCCGTGGTCTGCAATGTGCTGGCCAGGCATCTGGGAGTTAAGGATCCTGAGGAGATCAGCACCGCCGGGCTTATCCATGATATAGGCAAGGTTGCCATAAAAATGGAGTTGCCCAGAGAGTACGAAATGATCACCGATTTGTCCCAGGAGAAAAAAATTTCCAGGCTTGAGGCGGAACGGGAAATTCTGGGCCTTGATCATGCTGAGGTGGGAAGCTGGCTTGCTAAAAGCTGGAACCTGCCCAACAAGCTGGTCGAGCCCATTGCCTGCCATCATGATCCGCAGCTTGCCAGGGAAGAACAGATGGCCAGCGCCATTGTCCATTTCGGCAACATCATGATTCGGGGTCTTGGTTATGGTCATGCCGGAGATATCTGGGTGCCGCCGCTTAATAACAAGGCCTGGAAAGTGCTGGATCTTGCCCCCATTGATATCGATCCGCTGTTGCAGGAGATCGAGGAAAAGCTTTGGGAGGTTAAAGGCTTCAGCCTTGATATTCAGACCGAGCCGGAGAGTGCTGCATGATAAATTCACCGGTTGTTTCATTCTTCTTTAAGATGCCGCGAAAATGTCCCGAATCCTGATCGCCGGCAGTGACTCTTTGCTCATGCCGGAATGTCGGTTTTTTCTTGAGGCCAAGGGGTATACGTTGAAGCATTGCCGCAATTTGCAGGCGGCATTGGCCCAGGTGCTGGAAGATCCCCCGGATCTGCTGGTGACGGAAAAGGGTTTTTCCGGCAACAATGGTGATGTTGCCTTGATCCGGGCCGTGAAGGCATGTCTGCATAAGGCTAATATCCCCATTTTTCTGGTCGTGGACGAGAACCAGCTTCAGGTTGAGCTGGACTGGGACAATTATCCCGTGGATGATATCCTCACCAAGCCTTTTGCCCCCGAGATTCTGCTTGCCAGAATCCACCTGGCCGAAGCCCGCATGATTAGGGCCTTTGATAACAACCCCCTCAGCAGGCTTCCAGGCAACACCTCGATCATCCGCGCCATTCAGCGGGTGCTTGGGGAATCGGACGGCTATGCGGTCTGTTATGTGGATATTGATAATTTCAAGCCCTATAATGACCGGTATGGTTTCTCCCGTGGCGATGAAGTAATCCTCATGGTGGCCAGGGTCATGGTTAATGTTGTGGAGGAGCTTGCCGGGAAAGGCAGTTTTGTCGGGCATATTGGCGGGGATGATTTTGTGTTCATCGTTCGGGAAGAGATGGTGGAGTCGGTCTGTAAAAAGATTTTGGCCAATTTCGAACTGGTGCGGAACATGTTCTTGAGTGCGGAAGACATCGCTGTTGGCGAGTTTGTCGGTCGCGATCGTCAAGACCGCGAGACCCGTTTCGGGCTATTGAGCCTGTCCATCGCGGCGGTGACTACCGGTGGCGGCAGGTACACCCATTATGGCGAGGTTTCTTCCGTTGCTTCCCAGCTCAAGCATTGTGTGAAAAAACTTGAGGGCAGCAATTATCTGGTTGACCGGCGGGATTAATAGCTGTCGGTCTGCCGGATGCGGCAAGGTGGCGGGACTCACCGGACACAAAATTGACAGTTTACCTTTGCCACGGCAAAACACCCCAGCGTAAGTATGGTTCACGAAATAGACGGACAGCTTCAGATGGCGATCCAAGGCCAGCCGCAACACCTCAGCCCCCATTGACCTCCTCCTCAAACAAGTTGGATAGTTGCCGCGCCGCCTGCCGGACGGTCAGCCATTTTTTAATTTGAGCAGCTTGCTTTTGCCCAGCATTTGTCTTGAAGGCTTCTCTTCGTTGCCCATGATCTCATCACTTCTAAAGTGCCCCGAGAAAATTCACGATAGGCCGACGCCGGGCCAGATTTCCCCACCATCTGGACGTTACGTCTCCAATTTGTTTGGATTATACCGGACGTTACGGTACATTACTGTAATTCAACGATAAAAATTTACAAAAAGAAAAGAACCGTCACGGCAAGGCTATTCATGGAGATAATTGACAATGTCAGCCGGTTGTTCGGCGACAACCTCAAGATGGTGCTTCGCTCGCCAAACGCGAAAATCCGCATAGCCGCCTCTTGTTTCTCCATTTACGCTTACGAAGCATTGAAAGCCGAACTCGAAAAAATTGAATCACTTCAGTTCATCTTCACCTCCCCGGCCTTCATTCAGAGCCAGATCGCCGATAAGTTCAACCGGGAAAAGCGGGAGTTTCATATCCCGAAACTCCAACGGGAAAACAGCATTTATGGTACCGAGTTTGAGATTCGTCTAAAAAACGAACTTACCCAGCGTGCCATTGCCAAAGAATGCGCGGAATGGATTCAGCGAAAAGTCCAGTTCCGCTCAAACCGCACCAATGCCCCGATGCAGCAATTCGCCTGCATCGATAACGATTCGGACAGAGCGGTATATCTCCCCTTAAATGGCTTCACGGCGGTCGATCTTGGATATCAGCGAGGCAACGCAGTTTCCAACTACGTCAACAAGCTCACCGACACCTCCACGACCACCTATTTGAAGTTGTTCGATCAAATTTGGCATGATTCCGAAAAACTCGAAGATATTACCGCCCAGGTTTGTGATCATATTGCCGCCGTCTATAACGAAAACTCCCCGGAGTCCATCTATTTTCTGGTCCTCTACAACATCTTCAACGAATTTCTCGAAGACATCACCGAAGACGTGATGCCCAATGACCGCACCGGTTACCAGGACACCCTTATCTGGCAGAAACTCTTCAACTTCCAGCGAGACGCAGCCATCGGCATCATCAACAAGCTGGAAAGCTTCAACGGTTGTATCCTGGCCGATAGCGTCGGCCTTGGTAAAACCTTCACCGCTTTGGCCGTGGTAAAATATTACGAGCTTCGCAACAAGTCGGTCCTGGTTCTCTGCCCCAAAAAGCTTTCCGACAACTGGCAGAACTACAACCAGAACCTGGTCACCAACATCTTCGCCAAGGATCGCTTCAGCTATACCGTTCTCTGCCATACCGACCTGCAACGGGACCGGGGCTACTCCCTGGGCATCCCGCTCAACCGGATCAACTGGGGAAACTTCGACTTAGTTGTCATCGACGAGTCCCATAACTTCCGCAATAACGAGGCTTTCAAGGACCGGGAAACTCGTTACCAGAAACTGATGAACAAGGTGATCAAAGCCGGGGTGCGAACCAAGGTTTTGATGCTCTCCGCCACGCCGGTTAACAACCGCTTTACCGACCTGCGCAACCAGTTGGCCCTGGCCTACGAAGGCGATCCGGACAAGCTGGACCATAGATTGCGAACCGAGAAGGATATCAACGAGGTCTTCCGCCGGGCACAAGGCGTCTTCAATGTCTGGGCCAAGTTGGCGCCCGAGGATCGGACTCCGGGGGCTATCCTCAACGCACTTGATTTCGATTTCTTCGAGTTGCTCGATAGCGTGACCATTGCCCGCTCTCGCAAGCATATCCAGAAATTTTACGACACCAAGGACATCGGCCCTTTCCCGCAGCGGCTCAAGCCCCTTTCCTACCATTGCCCCCTGACCAATCGGGGCGACGTCATCAACTTCAACGACATTTTTAATCGCCTGATTGTCCTGAAGATGTCGGTCTATGCGCCTTTCCGCTATATCCTGGCCAGCCGCCTCGGCAAATACGAAGCTCTCTACGACACGGAGGTGCAGGGCGGCCTTTCCCGCTTAAAACAGGCGGATCGTGAGCGCAGCCTCCAGGCCTTGATGACGGTCAACCTGCTCAAGCGCCTGGAAAGCTCGGTCGAGGCCTTTCGCCGGACCTTACAGACTTTGCAGGCCAAGCATGAAAACACCTTGGCCAAGATCATCAATTTCAATGAAACCGGTGAGTCAGAAAGCTTCGAGGATATTTCCCTTGGCTTTGAAAATGCCGATGAAGACGACATGGAAATTCCCGACGACGATTCATCCATCGGTGGGCGGGTTAAGATAAATTTGGCCGATATGGATCTGGAATCGTGGGAGAACGATCTTCGCGATGACCTGGAGATTTTCGCTGAACTACTGGCGGAGATGCGCAAGATTACCCCGCCGGACGATGCAAAATTGTCATGCCTCAAAGAGGTTATTACCCGCAAGCTGCAAACCCCGATCAATCCCGGCAACCGGAAGGTCTTGATCTTCACTGCCTTTTCCGACACCGCCGGCTATCTCTTCGACAATCTTGCTCCCTGGTTTAATAAGCAATTCGGGCTCCAAACCGCCAAGGTCACCGGCTCCGACAGCTGCAAAACAACCTTATCAAGGCATTACGATTTCCAGTCGATCCTTACCTTGTTCTCCCCGATATCCAAGGAAAAGGCCGTTGTCATGCCCAATGAACCGGTCGAGCTCGATATCCTGATCGGCACCGATTGTATTTCCGAGGGCCAAAACCTCCAGGACTGCGACTTTCTGGTCAACTATGATATTCACTGGAATCCGGTCCGGATCATTCAACGTTTCGGCCGAATCGACCGGATCGGCTCACGGAACGAACGCATTCAGCTGGTCAACTTCTGGCCGGATATCAGCCTTGATGACTATATCAATCTCAAGGACCGGGTCGAAAGCCGGATGGTCATCGCCGACGTAACCGCCACCGGCGACGACAATGTCCTCAGCGCCGAGGCCAACGATCTGGCTTTCCGTAAGGCCCAGCTCCAACGCCTCCAGGATGAGGTCATTGATCTGGAAGACGTCAAGACCGGCGTATCCATAACCGATCTCGGTCTGAATGACTTTCGCATGGACCTGGTCAATTACGTTAAAGTCAACGGCGGACTCGCCGGGGTGCCGAAAGGCATGCATGCGGTAATCGGTGCCGACCCGGAAAAAGGGCTGGAACCGGGGGTGATTTTTATTTTGCGCAACACCGATCAGGGGGTAAACGTCAACCAGCAGAACCGATTGCATCCCTATTATCTGATTTACATCGATCTGAACGGCGCGGTCCGCATTAACCACCTGGAGGTCAAAAGAATCCTCGATCTCTTGCGCGCCGCCTGCAAGGATCGCTCGGCACCAATTTCTCAACTCTACGAACCATTCAACCTGGAAACCCGCGATGGGCGCAAGATGGAGGCATATTCAAAGCTGTTGGAACAGGCCATTCACTCGATGATCAACCTGAAGGAAGACAAAGACATCGACAGCCTCTTTTCCAGCGGCGGCACCACGGCTTTGCAGAACACCATTACCGGCCTGGATGATTTCGAGCTTATCGCCTTTCTGGTGGTCCGGGCTGGGGCCTAAACCATGTTCGCCTATCCAGACAAGGCCCTGTTCAACCGGGTGGTGCCCAAGACTAAAATCTACGCCAACGCCAAGCCTTCCCAAAAGGTCAAGGCCATGGTTATATCGCAAATCAATGAGATTGTTTGGAAGTACAAACTGGCCGAAGGCACTGTCAATCTGGCCCAACGGGACGGCTACCAGGAAATTCAGGTCTTCGACATTAGCTTAAAAGGGCCGGAACTGGCGACGGAGGTTCTGGAACTGATTGACGGCGTTATCCCATACCCTTTGTTCTTTCGATTATGGCACGGCGAGATGGCCAAACAGGTCGCGGCTTACAAGCGACCGGCGGTAGATGGCTCGGGCAATTGGGTAACGGCCTGCTATTTCGAGACCGGCTGGACGCCAGCCTCCGCCCCCCTCTTGTCCTTGCCGGTGGCGCTGGACATCAAGGCCCTTTACGAACAGATGCTTCTTGCCTTGATTGATTTACCGCCCCGTAATGGCGAAACCTTGCAGGCCTTGGTGGAACGGGTGTGGGCAATCCGTAAGCTCAACCGTGAGCGGCAAGTCCTGGAGTCCAAGATGCACAAGGAAAAACAGTTCAACCGCAAGGTGGAAATCAATGCCCAGATGCGCGTCATCCAGGCGAGGTTAATGGAGTTGCGATGAATTCGTTGCCGGGTTACCGTTGCTCCGCAACCTGCAAAGGCTTAGGCCGATAACGACCCGTGTTTTGGAGATAAAATGTAATGCCCCCAATCATCCCATCGCCAGAAACAATCCTTAGTCTGCTGTACATGATTAATGAGGCCACTGCCGACCAGCTTGAATCAGAAGTTCTCGATTTCAAACGGTGGGTCGATGCCAAGAAATCCTTGCATGAAGCTGTCCAGATGGCTGTTTGCTTTGCCAACGCCAATGGCGGAGTGGTGGTGTTCGGGGTCAAGGATGACATCCGGGGCCGATCCAAGGCAATAAGCGGCTGTGAGCGATACGATCTGGATGTCTGGCGGCGTGGTATTTATGAAAGAACAATGCCCAATCTGACCGTGGATGTTTCAGAGCTGTCCGTTCCCGAAGGCAATCTCATTCTCGTCCGGATCCCCAAGGGACCGACCCCGCCCTATGGGACTTCGGCTGGCCTTTATCAGGTCAGGGTTGGCAAAAACTGTATGCCGTATTCGCCTGAGGATTTTCAACGCAAGCAGATCGGCATGGGGGCGCTGGACTGGAGCGCTGCACTGGCTGACGGCGTTGGCATTGAAGACTTGGACCCCACTGAGTTTGCCCGGCTGCGCAATGTATTGCGCGCCAATCGCGCCGAATCTTCTCTTCTGGCACTTGATGATAGAGAGTTATTGGCCGCGCTGGGGGTGACCCGCAATGGCCGGGTCACCAGGGCCGGGCTCCTGATTGCAGGAAGAGAGGATGTCGTCCGCCGGAATATCACCGGTCATGAAGTAATTTACCTGCATCACATCTCCCCAATCGACCTTGATTTTCGCCTGGATCAAAAAGGCCCCTTGCTGCAAATCCTGGAAAAACTGACGGATGCCATCAACATCAGGAACCCCTTCAAAACCCTGAAAACCGGGCTTTTCCATGTCGATATTCCCGCCTTCCCGGAGCCGACATTTCGAGAGGCCATCCTGAATGCGCTTATCCATCGTGATTACCTGGAGTCTGGTAGTGTCTATATCCGCCATACGGACCGAGAGATGACCATCAGTAGCCCGGGAGGGTTTATCGGCGGGATTACGGCGGAAAACGTCCTGCACGCCGAGCCCAAGGCCCGCAATCGGCTGCTTGCCGAAATGTTTCAGAAGCTTGGCTTGGTGGAACGGGCCGGAATCGGCAGACGGCGAATATTTATCCCGCCGCTTGCGTATGGCAAAAGAGCACCGCTCTACGAGGCTGACGCCCATACCGTCAAACTGACCCTCTTTGACGGTATCTTTGACCGGGAACTGGCGACCTATATAGCCACCAGGGAACGAAAAGGGGAGACATTCGACGTTGTCGAGCTGCTGCTTTTGTCTTATCTCCGCGAGCATGCTGATATTGACGTGACAACTGCCGCCAAGATCAGCCAGCTAAGCGAAACGCGGGTGAAGGACCGCCTTGATCAATTCTGCCATCGTACAACCCCCTGGTTGGAAAGACGGGGAAAGAAGAGCGGGGTCACCTATCATCTTTCCGCGTCGGTGGCGGCGGAACTTGTGGGGAAAGGCGTATACAGCCGCTCCAAGGCGATTGACAAGGTGCAGTGGCCTGCTTTGATCCGTCAGTATGTCGAGCAGAATGGTTCAATAAATAATAGCGAGTGCCGCGATCTGTTCCTCCTCGGCAATAGCCGTTCGGCGCAGAGCACCGTATCCAAACTGTTGGCCGGCCTGGATTTTTTGGAAGCTTATGGCACCAGTCCCAAAAGCAGACGATATCGTCTCCGGAACGGGATGAGTTAAGTATTTTACTCAATATTGAGTAAGGCTTGAAACGGCAGTTGAGTAAAAATTGAGTAACTTGTGTAAAAGCCAGTGACCACGAGAGCGGGAAAAACGGGAAACAGCCAGCGAAAAAGGGAAAAGGATTACCGATGGACAAGCTGAAAATGCAATCGCCAAATCTGGTGGATGCCAATATCGACAAAATAGCCGAACTCTTTCCCAACTGCATCACCGAAGACCGGGACGATAACGGCGTCCTGCGCCGGGTGGTGGATTTCGATCTTCTGCGCCAGGAACTTTCCGCCAGTCTGGTGGAAGGCCCGCGTGAGCGCTACACCCTGACCTGGCCCGGCAAGAACGAGGCAATCTTGACCGCCAATGCCCCCATTGCCAAGACGCTCCGGCCCTGCGAGGAGGAGAGCGTTGACTTTGCCACGACCAGGAACCTCTTTATCGAAGGCGATAACCTGGAGGTGCTCAAGCTCCTCCAGGAGACCTATCTGGGCAAGGTCAAGTTGATCTACATCGACCCGCCGTATAACACCGGCAATGACTTTATCTATGAGGATGACTTTTCCGAGGATACCGAAACCTTCCTCCGACGCTCCAACCAAAAGGATGAGACTGGGAATCGTTTGGTGGCCAATACCGAAGCCAATGGACGCTTTCATTCCGATTGGCTGACCATGATTTATCCCAGACTGAAGCTGGCTCGTAACCTCCTACGGGAGGATGGGGCAATATTTGTTTCCATCGGCGAAGTTGAAGTTGCAAATCTACGGAAACTCTGCGACCAAATTTTTGGAGAGCAAAATTATGTTTCTACTATGATCTGGGAAAAAGCAGACTCACCAAGAAACTCAGCAAAACAGTTTTCAGAAGACCATGATTTTATTCTTGTTTATGGGAAGAATGCAGAATGGATTCCCAACCGGCTTCCAAGAACGGAAGAAGCTAACTCGATATATTCAAACCCAGATAAAGATCCCATGGGCGAATGGCTCCCAGGTGACCCGTACGCGAACAAACCATATACAAAAGGGTTGTACAGCATTACTGGTCCTACGGGACGAACATTTTCTCCACCTCCTGGAAGGTTTTGGCGAATCTCTGAGGAGAAACTTCGTGAGCTTGATTCACAAAATCGAATTTGGTGGGGACCCACCGGCAATGCCCGGCCCAGCATCAAACGATATCTATCTGAAGTCGGAAATCTTGTCCCCAGAACACTTTGGAAAAAAGAAGAAGTTGGTAGCAATCGCACCTCGAAAAATGAAATTAGATCATTGTTTCCCAACGAAGAATCATTTGACACACCTAAGCCGACAAAATTGATCGAGCGCATGTTGCGGTTAGCTACGGATTCTAAGGGTGACGACATCGTTCTTGATTTTTTTTCAGGCTCAGCGACCACCGGACACGCTGTCATGCAAATTAACGCCGAAGACGGTGGCAATCGCCAATTCATCATGGTGCAGCTTCCAGAAGCCTATGAAGAAAAATCAGAGGCCTACAAGGCTGGTTACAAAACCATCGCCGAGATCGGCAAAGAACGCATTCGCCGGGCCGGTAAGAAGATCAAGGAAGAGCTGGGTGAAAAGGCCAATAGCCTCGACACCGGCTTCCGGGTCTTCAAGGTGGACACCTCCAACCTGAAGGATGTCTATTACGCCCCGGATGAGCTGAAGCAGGGGCAGTTGGATATGTTCGCCGACCACATCAAACCCGACCGCCGCCCCGAAGACCTGCTCTTCCAGGTTTTTCTCGACTGGGGCCTGGACCTGACCCTGCCCATCGCCAAGGAGACCATCGATGGCAAAACGGTCTTCTTCGTGGACAGCAATGCCCTCCTGGCCTGTTTTGACAAAGGGATAAATGAAGAGCTGGTCAAGAAGCTGGCCAAACGCCAGCCCCTGCGGGCAGTCTTCCGTGACGACGCCTTTGGCAACGACAGCGTCAAAATCAACATCGAGCAGATTTTCAAACTGCTTTCGCCCCATACCGAGGTGAAAGCGATATGAAAGGTAAAAAGGACGAAGGCCAGGGGCAAGAACCGTCCAAGGGTGAATTGCTGGTTTACCAGGGCAACAGCGGTGAAATCAAATTGGAGGTGCGGCTGGAGGATGAAACGGTCTGGCTGACGCAACAGTTGATGGCGGAGCTTTTCCAAACCAGTAAGCAGAACATCAGCCACCATGTGCAAGGCATTTTTGAAGAGGGGGAACTGCAACCGGAAGCAACTGTCAAAAAATATTTGACAGTTCGCCGGGAGGGCAGCCGGGATGTCCGGCGCGGACTCGAATACTACAACCTCGACATGATCATCTCGGTGGGCTACCGGGTAAAAAGCGCCATCGCCACCCGCTTCCGCATCTGGGCCACGGAGCGATTAAAGGAATACATCGTCAAGGGCTTCACCATGGACGATGAACGGCTGAAGGAACCACAAAACGAAAGATACTTTGAGGAACTACTGGCCCGCATCCGGGATATCCGCTCCTCCGAAAAGGTTTTCTGGCGCAAGGTTCTGGAGATTTACGCCACCAGCCTTGACTATGACCCGCGCTCAGACGCCGCAAAACAGTTTTTCAAACAGGTTCAGAACAAAATGCACTGGGCGGCGCACGGTCATACGGCGGCGGAGTTGGTCTATCAACGGGCCGATTCCACCCAGCCGAACATGGGCATCACCAATTATCCGGGCAACAACCTGCTCAAGCGTGATGTGGAAATTGCCAAGAATTATCTGAACGAGGAGGAGCTGAATATCCTTAACCGGATTGTGACCGCCTACCTTGAAATGGCGGAAATTCAGGCGCTGAACCGGCAGGCCATGACCATGCAGGACTGGCTTGAACGGTTGCATCAATTCTTGACCATGACCGGTCGCGAACTCCTGACCCATGCCGGGGCAATCAGCCATGATGTGGCCTTGGCAAAGGCCCACGGAGAGTATGAAAAATTCCGGTTCAAGCAGTTACAGGAACCGAGCGAGGTGGAAAGGCATTTTGTCGAAGCGGAGCAGGAACTGAAGCAAATCGAAGCTGGCAAAAAAACTCGGCGGCAGCCATCCGCATCTTCGGATGACAAGAAGGCGGGCGACGCATGAAACTGAAATTCAAAAAGCAGCTCTTCCAGACCGAGGCGGTTAACGCCGTGGCCGATTGCTTTGCTGATCAGCCCAGGAGCGAGAGTGTCAGCTACCGGATTGACCCCGGTGTGCGGACTGCCAAAACCGCCCCGGTGCCACGGAAGCTCTATCCTGAACCGGCAGCGGACCTTACCCAGTCCGGCTTCAAAAACCGTGAGTTGGTCTTGACCGGCCAACAGCTTCTGGAAAACATCCATGCCGTGCAACAACGGCAAAATCTTCCTCAATCCACCACCCTGGTCGCCAGCAAGGCCTGCAAGGTCAATCTCGACATCGAGATGGAAACCGGCACCGGCAAGACCTATTGCTATATCAAGACCATGTTCGAGCTGAACCGCCGTTTCGGTTGGTCCAAGTTCATCGTGGTGGTGCCATCGGTGGCGATCCGTGAGGGGGTTCACAAGTCCCTTGAGATTACCGCCGAACATTTCCTTGAACAGTACGGCAAACGCGCCCGCTTCTTCATTTACAACTCCAAGGACTTGCACCTCCTGGAACAGTTTTCCTCGGACAGCGGCGTCAGTGTAATGATCATCAATGTCCAGGCCTTCAATGCCAGGGGCAAGGATGCCCGCCGTATTTATGAAGAGCTGGACGATTTCCAGTCCCGCCGCCCAATCGACGTGATCAAGAGCAACCACCCAATCATGATCCTGGATGAACCGCAAAAACTGGAAGGGGCCAAAACCGCCGAATCGCTCAAAGAGTTCAACCCGCTGGCCATTCTGCGATATTCCGCCACCCACAAGACCGAACACAACAAAATCTACCGGCTGGACGCCCTGGACGCCTACACCCAGAAGCTGGTCAAAAAGATTGCGGTGCGCGGGATCACAGTGCGGGGGCTGACCGGCACCAACGCTTATCTCTATCTGGAATCCATTGATATCTCGCCCTCTGCCCCACCTGTGGCCCGTATTGAGTACGAGGTGAAACAGCAGAGCGGCATTGTCCGGAAATCCCGTAAATTCGGCAAGGGCGACAACCTCTTTGATCTCTCCGGAAACTTGGCGCAATACAAGGGCTTTGTCATCAGCGAGATCGACGCGAACCAGGACACCGTGACCTTTACCAATGGCGAGGTGCTGACGGCTGGCGAGGCCACCGGCGATGTCAACGAAGCCACCCTGCGCCGGATTCAAATCCGCGAGGCGGTCAAGGCCCACCTGGAGAAGGAACAGGCCCTATTCCCTCAGGGTATCAAGGTGCTGTCGCTCTTTTTCATCGACGAGGTTGCCAAATATCGGCGTTATGGAGAAGGTGGTGAACTGCCCGGCGAGTACGCGCAAATGTTCGAGGAAGAGTACAAAAACGTCCTTAATGACCTGCCATTGCTGCTTGATGTGCCATACCGCGAATATCTGAACGGGATCAAGGTGGAGAGAACCCACAATGGCTATTTTTCCATCGACAAGAAAAGCAACCGCCTGGTTGACCCGGCCATGGGGGCGCGGAGTACGGAAGCCGATGATGTGGATGCCTATGACCTGATCCTGAAGGACAAGGAATCTTTGTTATCGTTCCCATCTCCAAATGATGATGAGGAAACACGCCGGAAAAAAGAGGTGCGCTTTATCTTTTCCCATTCCGCCCTGAGTGAGGGCTGGGACAATCCCAATGTCTTTGTTATCTGTACCTTGAAACACAGCGACAGCAGTATCCGCAAGCGCCAGGAGGTAGGTCGGGGCCTGCGCCTTTGTGTCAATCAGGCAGGCGACCGGATGGATAGCGGTGCGGACATCCACGCCATTAACCTCCTGACTGTAGTGGCCAGCGAAAGCTACAAGACCTTTGTCGGCGACCTGCAAAAGGAGATGTCCGAATCGCTTTCCGCCCGGCCCCGGAAGGCAGACGTGGAGTATTTTACCGGCAAGATTCTAAAAACCGAGAAAGAAGATGTGGCGGTTACGGAGCAAATGGCCAAGCAGATTTACCGCTACCTCCTTAAAAATGACTACACCGACGACAAGGACGCCATCACCAGCATCTACCATGAGGCCAAGAAATCCGAAACCCTGGCCCCACTGCCCCCGGAACTTGCGCCTTACGCCCTGCAAATCATCCAGTTAATCGACAGCGTCTTCAGCAATGCTGTCCTGCCGAAAATCGACGATGGCCGAAAAAGCAAAGCGAATCCCACCAATGCCAACCTGGACAAGGCGGAGTTCAAAGCCTTGTGGGAAAAGATCAACCGCAAGGCGGCCTACACCGTCCATTTTGATACCGCCGAGCTGATCAAGAAATGTGTGGCGGCCCTGGACAAGGAGCTGGTGGTCACCAAACTGCGCTACACGGTGGAACGGGGCGAGCAAAGCGACAAGATCAGTTACGACGACATGGTCGCCGGCCAGGGTTTCAAAGTGACGGAGAACGAGTCGGATTACCTGAACCACTCCATCCATTCCGCCGTCAAATATGACCTGATCGGCAAGCTGGCCGAAGACACCCAGCTGACCAGAAAGACCGTTGCCGAAATCCTGAAGGGAATCAATTCGGTTATTTTCTCCCAATACCGGACCAACCCGGAAGACTTCATGTTGAAGACCGCCAGGATCATCAACGAGCAGAAAGCCACGGCGGTGGTGGAACACCTCTCCTATGACCCGGTGGAAGATCGCCACAAACTGGCCGAAATCTTCACCGTGGTCAAACAGCAGGATTTCAGCCGGGCGGTAAAGACCGAGCGCCATGTCTATGACTATGTCTTCACCGATTCTGGGCGGGAACGGGAATTTGTAGCCGAGTTGGACAAGAGCGCCGAGGTGGTGGTCTATGCCAAATTACCCAGAGGGTTCGGCATCCCGACCCCGGTGGGCAATTACAATCCGGACTGGGCCATTGCCTTTAAAGAGGGCAAGGTCAAGCACATCTATTTCGTCGCCGAAACCAAAGGCTCCATGTCTTCCATGGAACTCAGGAAAATCGAGGAATGCAAGATCGAGTGCGCCCGTAAATTCTTTGCAAAAATCACCTCGGAGCAGGTGAAATATGACGTGGTGGACAGTTACGCCAAGCTGATGGATTTGGTGGGATGATTAACACCTTCACCCTCCTGCGGCGACAATGAAACCAGACCCAACCATCGCCGCCATCTACGGCTTCGACCGACGGAGCGACCTCAAGCGGCCCCTGTTTGCCTGCGGAACCTCACTCAGTCTGCCGCCCGAATCGGCACTACCCGTATTGTAACGGATTTCCTCGGCCTCCACCGGACAACAAAAAACCCGCTTTCCTTAGTAGGAAGCGGGTTTTTGTTCTTTATCGGACTATGCTGGAATCCTTAATGGGGTGAGCGATGGGACTTGAACCCACGACCTCCGAGGCCACAACCCGGTGCTGCCACCAGCTGAGCTACGCTCACCATATTGGGGGATATCATCCCCGAAACCAACGCCCCCTTATATAATCAATCGGTTGCTGTTTCGCAAGGGCAAACTCAGGCAATAAGGAGGCTTATATCTCTTTGCTGCAATGCTTGCACATTTTGGCATGGGACTTGATGATCTCCATACAGTAGGGGCATTCCATCCGGTGGTTTTTTTCCAGGAGCTGTTTTATGGCCAGGCTGGCCTGCATCTCGATCTCGCCGTGGATGAACTTGTGGTTGCGGATCGGATCTATGCAGTCAAGATTGTTCAGGTCGATCAGGAGTTCACAGGCCCGTTTGCGCGTAGCCAGGTCCGCACAGTTGTCAAGGACAAGGGTGAGAGCCGGGGTAAGGTTGTTCTCCGCCACACATTTTTCCAGGTCCTGGGTGTGTATTTTTTCTTTACTGTGGCGTTCGTTTTGTTTTTTGATGGCCGCAACATCAATCACTGAGCCGGTAAAGGCATCGGCCCCGCCTACCATCATGGTCATGCCTTTTTCCTCTCCCGGCAGCAGCATGTAGCGGCAGGAAGCCTTGTGGCCATAGCGTTCCTCGAATTGTTCCCAGCTTTTAGCAAACAGGGAGCAATCGTTGTTGAGGCAGATGAACAGGATATCCGTTCCCCATCCCAGACCATCGCCGATATGAAATGGCGGGGCCTCGCAGCAGGAAAGTCTCTCCTTGCAATAGGGGCAGTAATGTTCTTCGTTGGCAAGCCTGATGCATCGTTCAATATCCAAGGTGATATCCTCCGTAGGCGCATGGCCTCTGGTGTCAAAGAGAGGGGATTTTCCGGTTTGTCGGTTCGTGAATCTGGGGATGTGTTTTTTTAAATGTTACGATGAAAAAGCACACGCCAAGAAGCAGCCGGAACACAACAAGGAAACGCGGTATTTCATTAAAAACTTCAGCTTTAGAGAATAATGCACAATACGAAGGAGGTCAACCGCGCAAGTGATTTATCGTGGCAATCGCTCTTTGACTTTGGGCAGTTCCGGGCAATTCGTGTGGTAAGGTTGAAATGCTCTTGAGTTTATCAGGCTGAACAGAGTACACTTTGGGCTAGGGCGATGGGGTTCCCAGGATGAATACGCTTATCCTTGTACCCTTGCGCAATTATCGTGTTCTCAACGGGTTACCGGAAAATTGATTGACTTTTACGGGTCTGGCAATTAAAGATGTTCTCGCAAAAAAAATGAAAATCAGGGACACGAACGTAGCATGCGGAGTTTTCGTCCGATGCTTCTTTTTTTTATAAGATTTTTAAAAGTTTAAGAATTTGGGGTTATTGAAAGCGATTATGACTATGAAAGAAAGTTCTCGTTACGCACAAGCAGGAGTTGATATCGATAAGGGCAATGCCTTTATTGATGCAATCAAGCCGATTGTCGCCTCTACTTTCCGCCCCGGCGTGCTTACCGGCATCGGGGGGTTTGGCGGGCTTTTCGCCTTGGGCAGCGGCAAGTTTCAAGACCCGGTTCTGGTGTCGTCAACCGATGGGGTCGGCACCAAGCTGAAGATTGCGGAAATGTGCAACAAGCATGATACTATCGGCATCGATCTGGTGGCCATGTGCGTGAACGACATCATTGTCTGCGGCGCGCATCCTCTTTTCTTTCTTGATTATTTCGCCACCGGCGGCCTCGATCTCGCGGTTGCCACCGATGTGGTCAAAGGGATTGCCAAGGGCTGCGAGATTGCCAAATGCTCCCTGATCGGCGGAGAAACAGCGGAGATGCCCGGAATGTATCAGGCCGGGGATTATGACATTGCCGGCTTCGTGGTCGGAATCTGTGAACGTGATAAGATGATTGACGGCTCCGAGATCAGCGTTGGTGATAAATTGATCGGCCTTGCCTCAAGTGGGGTACACAGCAACGGCTTTTCTCTGGTGCGCAAAATCTGTTTTGAAGAGATGGGCCTCAGCGTTAATGACCGGATCGACGAGTTCGGCTGTACCCTTGGCGAAGAATTGTTGCGGCCGACCAGAATCTACACCGAGCCTTTGCTGAATCTGGTGAAAAAGTTTAAGGTGAAAGGGTTGGTTCACATAACCGGCGGCGGCATTATTGACAATATCCCGCGGGTTTTGCCCAATGGTTGCAAGGCGGTGATTAACAAGAGTGGCTGGGATGTTCTTCCGATCTTTGATTTTCTGCAGGAAAACGGAAAAGTCTCCGGCTTTGAGATGTGCCGTACCTTCAATTGCGGAATCGGCATGGTTGTGGTGGTCGATGCCAAACAGGTGGATGACTGCATGCAGCAACTGATAGCCCTGGGCGAAACCCCCTATTTGATCGGGGAGATTGACGCCATGAAGAAAAGTGATACCATGGCCGTCGAGGTTGATTGCGGCTGAGTCGTTTGTTTATAGCTTTTGTTGCCAGGCTCACGGGTTTCCCCTGTGGGCCTTTTTTTTGCGGCAGATTCAGCTCCCGCAGTCTTTGCTGCCGCCTTTGATCTTGTAAATGGCATGCGCTAAGGCGGGGAGCACGGCCTCCAGGTTTTCCCTGGCCGCCTTTTTGCTGCCCGGAAGGTTGATGATCAGGCTGTTTTTTCTGATCCCGGCGATGCCTCGGGAAAGAATGGCATTGGGGGTTTTTTGCAGGCTGGCTTGCCGCATGGCTTCGCCGATGCCTGGAATTTCCCGATCAAGAATCGGCCTGGTCGCCTCGGGGGTCAGATCGCTGGGGGAAACGCCGGTGCCGCCGGTGCTGAGAATCAGATCAATTTTTTCTTCATCCGCCCAAGCCCGAATGGTTTCCCGGATTATGGCGATCTCATCCGGGACTATTTTATAGGCCACCACGGAAAATCCCTGTTCGCTGAGTATCGCTTGCAATTGCGGGCCACTAGTGTCTTCCCGCTCTCCGCGGGAGCCCTTGTCGCTGATGGTCAGTATGCCGCCGGTGTATGTGGTCATGCGCTGTCTCCTTAAAGGTAAGTGAAATCAGTCAGCATAGTAGTAAGAAAAAGCCAATGAAGTCAAGCAGCTAATCGGAATGCTTGTTGTCTTCTGTCCGGCAACCTGCTATTTTGGTAACTGTTCAGCAGCACCACATCATTAGTTTTCTGGTGATTTTTAATGGAAAAACCTGCACAGGATACAGGGAAAATAGCCAGATCCGCCGGAACGGTCGGGGTGGCGGTGATGTGCAGCCGTGTCTTGGGGCTGGTTCGGGAGCAGGTTTTTGCCGCGTTTTTCGGGGCAGGCTTTGCCTTCGACGCCTTTGTGGTGGCCTTCCGGATCCCCAATCTGTTGCGGGATCTTTTTGGTGAAGGCGCCTTGAGCGCCGCCTTTGTCGCGGTTTTTTCCGATTATGAAACGAACAAGGGAGAAAAAGCGACCTGGGCTCTGGCGAGCAATGTTCTGGTTTTCATCGGGATTCTGCTCAGTTGCCTTACCCTGTTGGGCGTGTTTTTTTCTGAACAGATCGTTGCTTTTATGGTTGAGGCCGAGTTTGAGCTGATTTCCGGGAAAGTCGCGCTTACCGCTCTTCTTTCGATGATCATGTTTCCCTTTCTTATTTTTATTTCCCTGTCCGCAGTAGTGATGGGTATTTTGAACACCAGGGGCCGTTTTTTTGTTCCCGCTATGGCTTCGGGTTTTTTTAATCTCGGTTCGATCATTGGTGGGGTAGGGTTTGCCCTGCTCATGCCCCGGTTTGGTCAGCCGCCCATCGTGGGCATGGCCATCGGCACTCTGATCGGGGGGATGCTCCAGTTTGCCTGCCAATTGCCCGCCCTGTTTCGAGCCGGCTTCGTTTTTGCGCCCCAGCTTGACCTCCGTCATCCCGGCCTGCGCCGCATCCTGAAACTCATGGCCCCGGCGGTGATCGGCCTGGCACCTCTGCAGATAAATGTGCTGATCAACACTTATTTTGCCTCCTCCCTGGCCGAAGGCAGCCTTTCCTGGCTCAGTTATGCCTTTCGTCTGTTCTGGCTGCCGGTGGGGCTTTTCGGGGTGGCTCTCTCCACCGCCACCCTGCCGGTGATCGCCAGATATGCCGCGCTCAAGGATATGGGTCGCCTGCGGGAAACCTATGTCTCCTCGCTCACCCTGGCCTTCTCCCTGACCATTCCCGCTTCGCTGGGGTTGATCCTGCTGGGTGAACCCATCACCAGGGTCATTTTCCAGCACGGCAGCTTCGACAGCCTGGATACCGTGAGAACCGCTGAGGCTTTGGCCTGTTATGCCGTGGGGCTTTTTGCCTATTCCTCGGTCAAGATAATGGTCCCGGTGTTTTACGCCCTGGATGAAACCAGATATCCGGTGGCGGGCAGTTTTCTGACCATGGCGGGCAACGTGCTCCTGGTCTGGCTCACCATTGATCTTTTGCAGCACAAGGCTCTGGCCCTGTCCATCTCCTGCGCCATGATCCTGAATTTTCTTTTTCTGAGCACGGTATTGTATCGCAAACTCGCCGGGTATTCCCTGCGCTATCTTTTTGCCGGGTTGGCCAAGGTTCTTTGCGCTTCGCTGACCATGGCCCTCTGGCTGGCCGGAGTGCAGGCTCTTGCCCCTTCAGCCCAGGCCGGTTTTGCGGGAAGCATTGTGGCGCTCGCCGTGGCTGTTGCGACAGGGGGGGCGGTCTACGGGATTACGCTTTATGCCTTGGGGTTCAAGGAGTTGACCATGCTGGTGGCGCGGGTCCGCCAGCGTTTTGGCTGGGGAGGATGAGGGCTTGGGGCTTTAGGTAATCTGCCGCAGCAAGCTGAGTTGCGCCAGCAGAGCCGGAACCGCAGTATCGACCCGGAGAATACGGGGGCCGAGACTGAATGGCGTGAAGCCTTGCTCCTTGAAGCGTTGCACCTCAAAATCAACCCAGCCTCCCTCCGGGCCGATGGCCAGGACGGCTCGTTGGTTATGCAGGCCTTGAGCGGCCTTAGCCATGCTTCGCTCGCCTTCCGGATGGGCAAGAAGCCGGATCGGGCAATCGGCCAGCAACTCGGGGAGAAAGTCTTCCACAAAGGGCCGGAAGCGGGGATGGACGGAGATCTCCGGCAGTCTGGTGTCAATGGCCTGTTCAAGGCCAAGGAGCAGCGGTTCCGTAAAGGCGTTGTTCTGGATGAGGGTGGAGCTGAAAAAACTTTTTTCCACCCGGTTGGCGTTGAGCAGAAATATCCGGCTCACCCCCAGGGAGGCCGCTTGGGCCAGAACCCGTTTCAACATGATCGGCCGGGGCACGGCCAGGATCAGGTCGGTGGGGGGAAAGGGTGGCGGCTCGCTGGTGAGCTGCACCTGAAGGACGATGCGGTCGCCGGTCATCTCCCGGATGCAGCCGGAGCCGAGCAGGCCGCCCAGCATGCCGACCCGGACGCTGTCCCCGATTGCGCCGCGGAGGATCTTGCGGATGTGTTCGGCGCGGCGTCCGGTCAGGGTGACGTGATGATCGCTCAGTTCCTCTGGATGAAGTAAAATCAGGTTCATAATGGATATGCTGCCGGCTTTTTTTTACAATCTATTCTTGACGGTGGCGGTGATTGTATTCGCTCCGCTTCTTTTCGTCAAAGTTATACTGACGCCCAAGTACCGCAAGCGCGCCGGCAAACGGTTGGGCTTCGCCCTTGGGCAAAGTCCCGTTGGCGCTGGCGGTGCGGATAGGCCCCGCATCTGGGTGCATGCCCTGTCCGTGGGCGAGGTGGCCTCTGCCCGGAATCTGGTGTATGAGCTGCGGCGGAATTATCCCCTGGGGATCATCCTTTTTTCCTCGGCCACCAAGGCTGGGGAGTCATTTGCCCGTTCTGTTCTTGACGAGCAGGTCGACTGTTTCCTCCCCTTTCCCTTTGATCTGCTTTGGAGCGTAAAGCGGCTGATTTCCTGGGCAAGGCCCGATCTCTTTGTCCTGGTGGAGACCGATTTTTGGCCGAATTTCCTGGGGGAGCTGAATCGGCGCGATATCCCCTGCCTTTTGGTCAATGGCCGGATCTCGGAAAGTTCGCTGGTCAGATACCGCCGGTTTCGTTGGTTCTTCAGGCCGCTTTTTAATTCCTTCCAAGCCCTGGCCATGCAGACGGAGCAGGACGCCGCCAGCCTGCGGCAGCTCGGGGTTGATCCAGCCCGACTGGTGGTTTTGGGTAATCTTAAATACGATGCCGCCTTGTCCGAAAGCAAAGGCAAGGACCATGACCGGGCTGCATTACAGATCCCGGCCCAGGCCCTGGTATGGGTCGCTGGCAGCACCCACCGGGGAGAGGAAGAGATTATTTTTGCCGCCTTTCAAAATCTTGCCCAAACCCTTACCAATCTTTTTCTGGTTGTGGCGCCGCGGAATGTGGAGCGCGGAGGTGAGCTGGCAGCCATGGCGGGCCGCTTTGGCCTTTTGGCCTTCCGCCGTTCTTTAGGCAGCGCAGGGGAGGGCTCGGTGTTGATTCTCGATACGCTGGGGGAATTGGCCTCGGTATACGCGTTGTGCGATGTGGCCTTTGTCGGCGGCAGTCTGGTGCCCCAGCGGGGCCACAACCCGCTTGAGCCCGCGGTGCATGGCAAACCGGTATTGTTCGGACCGTTTATGGAGGATTTTGCCGAAATCAGCCGCGATCTTCTTGCGGTGGGCGGGGCCAGGCAGGTTCGCAATGCCGAGGAGCTCCGGGACGGGCTTTCCCTCCTCTTGGCAGAGCCGGCGGAGCGGGAGCTGGCAGGGCGGCAGGGGCAGGGGCTGATTGCCGCCAGACGCGGCGTTGCCGAGGCGCATCTCGCCTTGATTCGCCGGGTGCTGGCGCGGGAGAAGAGAGGATGAAGCCGCAGCTTTCTCTCCTGTTTCTTGTCGGGCGCATTTTTTCGCCGGTATACCGTCTGGCTATGTTACTGCGCGCCTTTCTCTACAGGAAAAATATTCTGCTCAAAACCCAAAGGCTTTCAGTGCCGGTCATCAGTGTAGGCAACCTCACCTTGGGGGGCACCGGCAAAACGCCTATGGTGCGCTATGTGGCCAAGCTGCTTTTGCTCAGAGGCTTGCGCCCGGCCATTGTCAGCCGAGGTTATGGCGGAAAGGCCGCCGCCCCGGTGAATATCGTTTCCGCCGGCAACGAGGTCCTGCTCTCGCCGGAGATGGCCGGGGACGAGCCATTCATGCTGGCCGAGGCGCTGCCCGGGGTTCCGGTTCTGACCGGTCCTGAAAGAGCGCGGGTCGCCAGGCATGCCATCCGGGAGTTCGGGGTGAATCGCATCGTTTTGGACGATGGTTTTCAGCATCTTGCCGTAAGCCGCGATCTTGATCTGGTTTTGTTCAGCGCCGGAACGCTTCTCGGCAATGGCCGGGTTTTCCCCGGCGGTGAATTGAGGGAGCCGCTTTCCGCCCTGGGGCGGGCCCATGGCTTTGTCATTACCGGGGTTGATCGCGGCAATCGGGCCAAGGTGGAGGATTTTCAACGGCGATTGCAGGAAGCCTTTCCTGAAACCCCTGTTTTTACCGGGGAGTATCTGCCTGCCGGGATTTGGCACAGCAGGCAGGGCAAGGCCTGTACTTTTGCCGAAGCCCGGGAAATACCCGTCTTTGCCTTTGCCGGGATCGCCAACCCGGACTCCTTCCGCCAGACCTTGCGCCAGGAGGGATTTTTTCTTGCTGGATTCAAGGAATTCAAGGATCATTACGGATATACGGCGCAGGATGTTGCGGCCCTTGTCGCCGCCGCCTTGGCCCAAGGAGCCAAGGCGCTCCTTACTACGGAAAAGGATTTTGTCAAGCTCCGGCCGTTTTTCGAGGAGTTTCCCATCCTGGCCCTGACCATCGAACTGCGTATGAACCAAGGCTTTGATCTATTTATTGCCGAACGGATCGGGACAGAGGCATAAATGTTTTGCTGGCCACTATTGACGACAGCCTTCAGTTTCTTCGTGGTGTCCAACAAGAGGCTTTGATTTTGGTCAAAAAAAATGGAGCCCCCATCCGTCATCTTTTACGCGCGCTCCGTTCCCGGAACTATCGCCTTTTTGTTGCTGGGCAAGGCGTGTCCCTCGTGGGCACCTGGATGCAGCACGTTGCCATGAGTTGGCTTGTTTACCGCATCACCGATTCGGCTATGCTGTTGGGGGTTGTTGGCTTCACCAGTCAAATCCCGACCTTCTTAATTTCCCCCGTCGCTGGAGTGTTCGCCGACCGCTGGGATCGGAGGCGTCTTCTGCTTGCCACTCAGTCCCTGGCCATGCTGCAAGCAGCTTTTCTTGCCGTTGTCGTTCTAGCCGGGATTGTACAAGTCTGGCATATTATCTTGCTGAGCCTGATTTTGGGCGTCGTCAATGCCTTTGACATCCCGATCCGTCAGGCCTTTGTTGTCGAGATGGTAGAACAGCGCGAAGACCTCGGAAACGCGATTGCCTTAAATTCCTCTCTGGTGAATGGCGCCCGGCTTATCGGCCCGGCCATCGCCGGGTTGCTTGTTGTTTCTGTGGGAGAAGGGATCTGTTTTATCCTTAATGCCCTCAGCTATTTTGCGGTCATTGTGGCCCTTGCGTCCATGCGTCTTCACCCCGCCGCTTCCCCCCAGGCCCCGCTTCCCAAGCGTAATCTGCGACAGGAACTGTATGCAGGCTTTATCTACGCCTATAACTTTGGTCCGATCAGAAGCATTTTACTCCTGCTGGCGCTGGTCAGCCTCATGGGGATGCCCTATGCAGTGCTGGTTCCCGTTTTTGCCAAGGAAATCCTGCATGGCGGCGCGCACACCTTCGGCTTTCTCATGACCGCCGCAGGCAGCGGCGCCCTGGTGGGCACGTTGTATCTCGCTTCCCGCCAGAGCGTTCGCGGACTCGGTCTGGTGATTGTGCGGGCGACTGTTCTTTTCGCGATTGGGGTCGCCACCTTTGCTCTGTCCAGTAATTTTATTCTTTCGCTGGCCGCCCTGGCCCTGGCAGGCTTTGGGGCCATGACTTTGGTCGCTTCCTGCAACACGGTTCTGCAAACGATTTTGGATGAGGACAAACGTGGCCGGGTAATGAGCTTTTTCACCATGGCCTTTATCGGGGTTGCACCGTTCGGAAGTCTCGGCGCCGGCGCAATGGCCGGGATTATCGGGCCGCGTGATACCCTGCTACTTGGCGGCGTTGGCTGCCTTGTCGGGGCGGCGGTTTTTGCGAGGCATCTCCCGCAGATCAGGGAGAAAGTGCGGCCCATCTATCTGCGCATGGGAATCATCCGGGAAGTCGCAACCGGCATGGCGACTGCGGCGGAACAGCCACCATTGCCGGGAGAACATGGCTCTGAGGAATGATGCTGTCTGAAAAATATGCGCGGGATGGGGGAGAAAAGAAAACGCCCAGATTTACCAGGGCGTCTGGATTGCTCCGGCATCGCAAAAAGGCGATGGAGCCAGATATGTTGCGGTATTTAGATTTTTTCACCAACCAGATTTCAAGAAAATGGGTTTTGCCCATATTTCCTGTGCAACTTTATAAGGCAGCCCTTGGTTTTTCCGGGGAATCATTTACCAAGGTCTTCGTACTCTAAAAGTTTGACGGTTTATTTTCCTACACCAACCCGGATTGTGTAGAGATAACTAAGCATGCCAAAAACCTTCAGCAGCCACAAGACCACGGCTATGACCACAACGGCATTCAAAATCGATTTTATGGATTTAGCCATCGGAATGAAACGGTTGATGAGCCAGAGAATAATACCAACCGTAATCAGGATCAATATCACTTGAATTAGCGGCATGAGCTGTTAACCTCCCTAGGATTTTTTTAAAACAGGCCTGATCTGTCCTCCAGGCTATGCTCGGTTAGGCGGAACAGATATTAAGTGTACGCTCGCCTCTCTGTTTTTAAATCTCTTGAGCCATTTTTTGCACAGTGTAGAGGTGCTTTTGCCATCTAAATTCGACCCATCAGCATCAAAATGATGATAATCAGAAGGATCAAGCCCAGCCCGCTACTCGGGTAGTAACCCCATGCCCGGCTGTGAGGCCAAGTAGGGATTGCCCCCACCAGCATCAAAATCAGGATGACGAGTAAAATTGTTCCGAGCATAATGTTCCTCCTTTTGCCTTGATATTTCGGCCGGTCCATGCCGCCTCTAGCGTCGAGACTAGCCCGAGATGTTTCATAACACCTTTCATTATAGGATTTCGGGTTACTATTATGTTAAATTTTTTGTGTGCTGGTGATTATCAAGCCAAGAACCACGTTGGTATTCAGGGATGATTCTCGGAATGAAAATTTTAGTGTGGTTTTTTTGCAACAGTCTGGGTGCTGCCCGTATCGCTTAGTTTTTGATTATTCCGTGTAACCCCCAGAAATTAAATGATTTTTTTGTTTCGCGTTTCGATATTCTTGGGCTGGTCTGATTTTTGCATATAAATTATTTGCTTTCGTTATCGTTGTGAAATACACACAGTCTCCCAAAAGAGTGTTCAACATATGGATTCATTACAGCACACCATTAAAAGGCCGGTAAGCTTCGCAGGTATCGGTCTTCATTCCGGCAAGGTTGCCACCCTCTCCATTCTGCCCGGCGAGGAAAACAGCGGGATTCGTTTTGTTCGCAGTGATCTGCCGCAGGCTGCGCCAACTCCGGCCTTCATGGATAGGATCGTCGACACCCGGCTTGCCACTACCATCGCCACCGAAGATGAGGCGATGATCGCCACCACGGAACATCTGCTGGCCGCGCTTTTCGGCATGGGCATCGATAACGCGGTGGTCGAACTGGATGGCCCAGAGGTGCCCATCATGGATGGTAGCGCCGGCCCCTTTGTGCATGTGCTTAAAAGGGTGGGGCGCCGTCGGCAGAACGCATGTAAGTGGATGCTCAGGGTGAACAAGGAAATCTCCTTTTCCGAGGGCGATTCCTTTGTGAAGATTTTGCCTTATGAGGGGTTCAAGGTCACCTGCGAGATTGAGTTCAACCACCACCTGATCCGGAAGCAGATCTTCTCCAGTGATCTTACTCCCCAGAAGTTCGCCCAGGAGATTGCCAGGGCCAGAACCTTCGGTTTTCTGGATCAGGTCGAGAAACTCAGACAGAGCGGCCTAGCCTTGGGCGGTTCCCTGGAAAACGCCGTGGTCATCGATGATGATTGCATCGTCAATGCCGAGGGGTTGCGTTTTGTCGATGAGTTCGCCAGACATAAGGCGTTGGACGTGATCGGCGATCTGGCCCTGCTGGGCTTCCCTCTGCTTGGTCATGTCGTGACCAGGAAATCAGGGCATGGGCATCATTTTTCCTTAATGAAGCAGCTTGCTGCCCAGCCTGAGCGGTGGGACCTGATCGCCTATGAGGAAGAGGGTGGCAACCGAGTGCTGGAAAAGGTGGTCTTGAGTACAAAGGAGGCTGGCGACAAGCTGTTGTCCTATCTGCTGCCGCCTAGTATCGCCCTTGCCGGACAACCCTGCTTTGCCTGAATAAGGCAGCCTCTTCCGAGAGGAACGACCCGCGGATGTTGTAAAAATCCGCGGGTTTTTTTACGCCCGGCGGATGGCGGCGTTTCGGTGAATCCTGCTTGCAATGCCGGAGGAAATTGGTACGATGTTGCATCAGTATTGAGATTTAACATGGTCGGAATTTTAAAGTCGGCCTGGCTAATCAGCATAAGGAGCAGGATATGGTTTTTTCAGGAAAACTTGGTTTTGTCGGCGGAGGTCTGATGGCCGAAGCCCTGATCAAGGGCATAACGGGGGCCGGGCTGGTCGAGGCGGGACAAATTCTGGTCGCCGATCCCAGCAGTGACCGGCAGGCTTTGTTGCAGAAGGAATATAAGGTTGTCGCGGTTTCGGAGGCCACATCCGTCTGGGCGGAATGCAAGGTCGTTATTCTCGCGGTAAAGCCGCAGGTGATCGGTGCGGTTCTCGGCGAGTCCCGGGAGAAGATCCAGGCCGAGCACTTGATTATTTCCATTGCCGCCGGGATTCCGCTGGCCGTGCTGGAAGGTGCTGTTTCCGGGCGGGGCTGCCGGGTTATCCGGGTGATGCCCAATACTCCGGCCATCGTGCTCAAGGGCGCTTCCGCCCTGAGTCCTGGCAAAGGCGTGAGCCCTGAGGATCTGGCCGTGGCTGCCAGCATCTTTGATGCGGTTGGGGTAAGCTTTGTCCTGGACGAGGGTTATCTTGACGCGGTTACCGGCTTGAGCGGTAGCGGCCCGGCCTATGTGTTTACCTTTATCGAGGCCTTGATCGACGCCGGGGTCAAGGTGGGCTTGGCCCGGCCCGTGGCCCAGAGCCTGGCCCTGCAAACGGTTCTAGGGTCCGTTCTCCTGGCGCTGGACGGGAACAAGCATCCCGCCGAGCTGCGGGCCATGGTGACCTCGCCGGGCGGTACAACCATTGCCGGTTTGCATGAGCTTGAAAAGGGGGCTTTCCGGGCCTTGGTCACCAATGCGGTGGAGGCCGCCACCAACCGTTCCTGCGAACTCGGCCGGATCATGGTCGCCTGTGCCGACAAGTAAACAGGGATGATAATGAAAATCCGCAAGGTTGGGATCATCTGTAAAAAGGATTCGTCAGCCGCTCTGGGGATGAGCATGGAACTGCTCCCTTGGTTCGGTGAGCAGGGCATTGCCGCCGAAGTCGATACCATTGCCGATGATATGGATCTGCTTATCATCCTGGGCGGGGACGGCACCCTGCTCCATGTCGCGGAGCAGGCAAGCCGACTGCAAGTGCCGGTGGTCGGGGTGAATCTGGGCGATCTCGGTTTCCTGACCGAAGTGGCGGTCAGTGAGCGCTATGAGGTTCTGGAAGGGATTCTTGCCGGGGAGATGGTGATCGAAGAAAGGTTGATGCTCAAGGCCAGGCTTCAGCAAGGCGAAGAGGCGGCTGAGTGGCGCTACGCCCTGAACGATGTCGTGGTGAGTAAGGGCAGTGCTGACCGCCTTGCCCAGTTGAGTACCTGGGCCGATCAGGAGTACATCACTACCTATCGGGCGGACGGCCTGATCTTTTCCACCCCCACCGGTTCCACGGCCTACAGCCTTTCCGCCGGCGGGCCCATTGTCAGTCCGGCTTTGCAATCCATCCTGGTTACGCCGATCTGCCCTTTCATGCTGGAAAGCCGTCCGGTGCTTCTTCCCGCCACGGTTTGTCTTACCACCAGACTTGCCGGGCAGGCCAACGGAGTGAAGATTATCGTCGATGGCCAGCCGGCCTGGGAAATGTCGGCCAGCGACACCTTGGAGGTGATGGCATCGGAAAGGCAGCTACGGCTTATTTGTTCTCCCCAGAAGGATTATTTTGAAATCTTGCGCAATAAGTTGAATTGGGGCGGGCGAGCGGGCGAAGTGGGAAAAAACAAGCAGTGAATGGGGTGTTTTGCGATAACAAGAAAGCGGCGGGCTCCTTGTCGGAACCAGCCGCTTTTTTTGTAATAAGTTTTTGCGCCCCTCTGCTAGAGGAGAGGTAAAACTTAAACGCCAGGCATGGTGGTAAGGTTAATCTTTTTCGGCAAGTTTGTGGGCCAGGGCTTCCCGCTCTTCCTGCATGGCGATCTTCCCTGCCTCAATGGCTTCGCTGAGGGTTCTTTTTTTCTCGTCGAGAAATTCCTTGCCTTGCGCGGCCAGGTCCGTGCCACGGCTGATGAGGTCCTTACCCTTGGCGATCATCTCTTTGCTCCGTTCAAGGGCTGTTTCTTTGTATTCCTGAAAATCATCCGGCAAGGCCCTGGTTCTTTCCTTCAGCTCGGCCCCATAGTCGGCCAGCATTTCCCTGGTTTCCTGGCCGGTTTTAGGGGCGGTTAACAGGGCGATGGCTGCACCGACAACGGTGCCGGCCAAAAAGGCTAATACTGCGGTGCTGGAATTGTCGCAATTTTCTCTGCTCATATCATTCTCCTTTTTTGGGTGTTTTCCATGATCGGTTGAGGAAATGTGAAAAGGCTATGACTCCGGCGCTGAACCCGCCTATCTGAGTGATAAAAGGGCGGACCGTTTCCTTGAGCATGGCGGTGGTGGTGAGTAGCATGTCCGCTGATCTCTGGGCGGTGTAAATGACCGCTGCCGTCTTCTCCAGCTTATCGTTCAAGGAGGTGGAGAGATACTGGATTTCGTTGGCCGCCTCGGTCAGGGATTGGCACAGCGGGTCCACATTCTTGCTTAATGCTTCGGTGAGAACCTCGATTTTTTGCAAGGTGCGTCGGAATTGCAGGAAGGTCGGCACCAGGGTAATGGCAATGGCAAAAAGGCTTCCAGCGCTGAGCAGGGAGAAAAAATCTGAAGAGGTCAATTCTGTTACTCCTGTTATGAGCCAAGGATAGATGGAAACCAATATCTTTTATAATAGAGGGGTTTCTTCGGGGCTGCAAGGGAAAAGCTCTTAGTGCAGGGAGCAGGCAAATTGTCCGGACTTGCGGTCGGTGGCAATAGTGGATCCCTAATCGCGACCAGCGGCCGTTGTATATTGGGTAATTGTTGCCAGGAGGCGGCAAAGGCAAGTCAATCCTGCCTTTTTGGGCACATCAGCGATTATAAAATATTGCAGATACAATGAGTAGCCGTCTTACACGGCATTCCAGCTTTACTTTCTTAGCCTCTTTTTTTCGCCAAACTGCAGCTCCGCGTCCGAGGCCCGAACGTAAATGGGTACCGCCGTGGCCGGGTCCAGGAACGAACCCTGCCGAAAAAGATGCCAGGCTACGGAACCAATGGTGGCGGCCCTGGCAAAACAGATCTCAGAAGGAGCAAAGCAGGCGGATTCTCCCAGCAGCTCTTTGAGCATTTTTCCATACAGGGGCAGGGCATCGCCCACCAGCAGGGTGGGGGTGGTAATGAATTCCTGCAGGCGTTCCGGTTTGATCACTATGGCCTCGGTGGTTTTTTCCGGGATTCCCTGTTGATTGCAACGGTACAGGGCAGTGTAGATCTCGTTTTTTCTGGCATCAATTACCGGGCAGATGGGCAGAGAGGAAAAGGGAAGCTGGCTGGCGAGCCCGGTCATGGTTGACACCCCGATGAGCGGCTTTTCCGCGGCCATACAAAGGCCCTTGGCTGTGCTCAAGGCGATGCGCAGCCCCGTAAAGCTTCCTGGGCCAATGCTGACGGCAATGGCGGCAATCTGGGGCCAGCTCAATTGGCACTGGGCAAGGAGCCAGTGTATCCCGCTCAGCAGGCTACGGGAGTGGCTGGTGACGGTGTTGAGGGAATACTCGGCAAGACAGCGGTCTTCTGCGACAAGGGCCAGGCTACCGCAGGTGGTGGCGGTTTCCAGGGCGAGGATAACCGAGGGAGTTTTGCAGGTTTGCGGCATTGCCAGCCTCAGCCCCCATTGCCGAGAAAACGGAAATCGTTATAGAAGACAAAAAGCATCAGGGAAACAAGCAGAACCAAGCCGATCATCTGGAGGCGTTCCCGGGTTTCCACGCTCAGCGGTTTGCGGCGGATGGCCTCAACGGCGAAAAAGACTAGATGCCCGCCATCGAGAATGGGGATGGGGAAAAGATTCAGTACCCCGAGGCTGACGCTGAGAAGACCGGCGAAATGCAACAGGTTGGCCCAGCCTGCCGTCATCTGCTGCCCGGCGATCTGGGCGATGCGGATGGGGCCGCCCAGTTCGCTGGCCGGGACTATCTGTTGGATGATTTTGACAATGCCCAGAAGGGTAATCTTGATCAGAGTCCAGGTATGCAGCGTGCCGATCCGCACTGCTTCAACAGGAGAAATGGATACCAGTTCGTCGGCGACCCGGATGCCGAGCATGTAGCGGGTGTCAATCACTTCCCCGAAGATGTTTTTGTCCTGTTCCATCTTTGGCTGTCCGGTAAGGGTAAGGGTCTGATCACCCCGCTGGACCACAAGGGTCACTGGATTTGCCCCGCTGAGACGGATGAGGCGCGCGACATCGACCCATTCTTTAACCGGGGCATCGTTGATGCTCAAGATTAGATCGTTTGGCGCTAGTCCGGCTTTAGCCGCCGGAGAATCCATGGTGACACCGCCTATTCTCGCTTCGCTGACCGGCTGGGAAATGCCCATGACGGCAAAGATGGAGGAAAAGAGCAGGACCGCGAAAACGAGATTGAATAGCGGGCCGGCAAAGACCACCAGGAAGCGCTGCCAGACACCCTTATGCGAAAAAGAAAACTTTTCCTGGTCGCTGGCCACCTCATCGGTGAGGCTTTCGCCGTACATCTTCACATAACCGCCAAGGGGAAAGGCGCTCAGCAGGTATTCGGTGTCGCCCACAGTGCGGCCGATGACCTTGGGCCCGAACCCCAGGGAGAATTTAAGCACTCGTATGCCGAACAGCTTGGCACAGAGAAAATGGCCGAATTCGTGGATGAAGATAAGGGGGCCAAGGACAAGGATAAAGGCAAGAATAGAGGTCATAGTCTCTTCAGATGGTTAAGGTTGTTTGACCAGGCGGGAGATCAGGACTAAGAATATCTTTGCCGAGGCGCTGTCTGGTCTGAATTTGCAGGGCTTCGATAATGGAGGCTGCCTGCATCCGGGCGGCCAGATCGGCATCCAGGATCGCGTTCAGGCTGGCGGCTTCTTCTCTTGGCAACCGGTTCACGGTTTCCGCCACCACAAGGGCAATTTCCGGAAAACGGATGGAGCCGACGAGAAAGGCCTCAACCGCCACTTCGTTGGCGGCATTGAGTACGGCCGGCAGGCTGCCGCCCCGTTTGCACACCTGATAGGCGAGTTTCAGGGCGGGGAATTTTTCAAAATCAGGGCGAGAAAAGCTCAAATCAGAGGACTGCGCCAGATTCAAACGCGGCAGATTCATCCGTAACCGTTCAGGGTAGGAGAGGGCATAGGCAATGGGGATGCGCATGTCCGGCACTCCCAACTGGGCGACCACCGAGCCGTCGACGTATTCCACCATCGAATGAACGATGCTCTGCGGGTGGATGAGCACCTCGATGTTTTCAACCCCAATGTCGAACAGCCAGCGGGCCTCGATCACCTCCAACCCTTTGTTCATCAGGGTGGCGGAGTCGACGGAGATTTTTTTGCCCATCTCCCAGTTGGGGTGGGCCAGGGCCTGCTCCGGGGTGACCGACCAGAGCTTGCGCTCGGCCAGATTGCGGAACGGCCCGCCGGAGGCGGTGAGGATGAGCTTGCTGACATCCGCTTTTTTCCCGGCCTCCAGAGCCTGGGCAATGGCGCTGTGCTCGCTGTCAATGGGCAGTAGGGTTACCTGGCAGCGTTTTGCCGCGGTCATGATCAGGTGTCCGGCCATGACCAGGGTTTCCTTGTTGGCCAGGGCAATGTTTTTCCCTGCCTCGATGGCGGCCATGGTGGGCGTAAGCCCGGCACCGCCCACAATGGCGGAAACAACCGTATCCGCGCCAGGGAGGGTGGCAACGGCAACATTGCCCGCAGTGCCGGTGTGTATTTTTTCAGTCCAGCCTGGAGGCAGGCTCTGGGCCAGTTCGCCGGCCAGTTTGGCATCGTTTATGGAGACCTTTTCAGGATTGAAGGCTTCGATCTGTTCGCGTAACAGTCTGCCATTGGTGCCGGCGGCCAGACCCACAATGCGGAAGCGTCCTGGGAACTGGCGGATCACCTCCAAAACATTGCGACCGATCGAGCCTGTGGAACCAAGGAGAGAAATGTTTTTCATGGTTTATTTACCTACTCGGATTGCCCAAATAGTTAAGCAGATAATAGAGTAATGGCGCAGTGAGCAGCAGGGAATCGATCCGATCCAGTAACCCGCCGTGTCCCGGCAGAAGACTGCCGGAATCCTTTGCGCCGAAGGCACGTTTGATGATTGATTCCGAAAGATCCCCGACCGCGCCAAGGCTGCCAAGCAGGAGGGCGATAAAGACTATCCAAAACAGATTTTGCTCCGGCAGAAAAAGATGACGGACCAGAAGTGCCGCACCCAGACTGCCGGCCAGACCACCGGCAAATCCTTCCCAAGTTTTGCCGGGACTGATGGCGAGGCAAAGTTTGTGCCGGCCCAATTTGCTGCCGGTATAGAAAGCAGCGGTGTCGGAGGCTACGGTAATGGCGGTTAGGAGCAGTAGCCAGGCGCGGCCCTGCGGCAGGGCTATGAGCAGAATCAGATGGGCGGTGCATAGGCTCAGGTAGAGGTAGGCAAAGCCGGCGCGGCTGATAACTTCGTAAGGCTGGGCCAGGCTGGCGTATCTGGAAACGGTGTGGAGCAGAAGGGCGACCAGAGCAAGGCTCAGGCCGCTGAGAAGTCCGGTTGGCTCGCCGGAATAAGCGCCGGCCAATGGCAACATGCCGAAGAAGATGAGGAGTATTCTGACCCGCTTGTCGAGGTCGGGCAGGACAATGCTCAGGTATTCGGCCAGAGCCACCCCGGCCAGGACGGTGATGACCAGCCAGAACAGTGGCAGTGGCCCCCAGAGGAGGATGAGCAGCCAGGCCGCGCTTGCCATTACACCGGTAATTAGTCGTTTCATGCTGATCCTGTCATAAGCCCATTTTAACGGCGCATGATCAATGGGGGTGTGTCTGTTCAGCTTGTTCGCTTGTTTTGCCAAAACGCCGTTGCCGTTTCTGAAAGTCCAGGATCGCAATCAGCAGATCTTGTTTACGGAAGTCCGGCCAGAGGATTTCCGTGAAATAGAGTTCCGCATAGGATGCTTGCCACAGGAGAAAGTTGCTCAAGCGTGTTTCTCCACCGGTGCGGATTAGCAGGTCCGGGTCCGGCAATCCTGCTGTGTAGAGGTGTTGTTCAATTACTGCCTGGTCAATCACCTCGGGGTTCAGGATTCCAGTCAGGCATTTTTGGGTGATTGCCTGCACGGCCTGGGTAATTTCGTTCCTGCCGCCGTAGCTCAAAGCCAGATTGAGAATCAGCCCTGAATTTTCTGCGGTTTCCCGGATTGCCCGTTCCATAATCTTGCTGACTTCCGTAGGGAGGCGGTCTTTCTCGCCCAGACAGCGCAGACTCACGTTGTTGCGGACCATGGTGGCCAGCTCGCTTTCGAGAAAGGTCTTCAGTAACCCCATGAGGGCCTGGATTTCAAGTGGCGGGCGTTTCCAGTTCTCTGTGGAGAAGGCATACAGGGTAAGCACGCCGATGTCAAGTTCCCGTGCGGCGCGGACAATATTCTGTACGGATTTGACTCCGGCCTGATGGCCCATGAGGCGGGGTTTACCCTGTTTCTCGGCCCAGCGGCCATTGCCGTCCATAATGATGGCAATATGACGGGGCATGGCGGCAGTATCGAGTTCGGGCATTGGTAGTATGTCTCGATTATTAGTAACTATCCAGCAGTGCCGTATACCCAAAGGGCATAAGTTTCGTTTGGCCGGACAAAGCTGCCCAACTCAGCTATAGCCGCTAGGCAGAAGCCTGCGAAGTGTGCTGGTACCCATGAGCAGGCTGATAACAACGCAGATGCGGTGTTGCTGGATAGTTACGTTTTTGAATCAGCGGATTACAGCAGGCAACCGGATGAAGCAAGGGGGGCAGGTCGCAAAGGCTCAAACCGCCATAACCTCTTTTTCTTTTGCAGCCATGATTTCATCGATCTGCTTGATGAACTTGTCGGTGGCGTGTTGGGCCTCTTCCTGCATCCTGAAAAAGTCGTCTTCCGGTATTTCTTTGTTACTTTTCTGTTTCTTCAGGGTATCGATGGCCTCGCGCCGTAGATTGCGCATGGCGACCCGGTGCTCCTCGCTGATCTTTTTAACGTTTTTCACCAAGTCCTTGCGCCGCTCTTCGGTGAGCTGGGGGATACTGATCCGGATCATCTTGCCGTCGTTTGAGGGGTTGAGGTCCAGGTCAGAGGAGAAAATCGCCTTTTCTATGGCGGGGAGGAGCTTGGCGTCCCAAGGCTGAATAACCAGCATCCTGCTTTCCGGGATGGTCACGGCGCCGACCTGATTAAGAGGCAGCGGTGAGCCGTAGGCCATTACCTTTACCCCGTCGAGCAGGGCAGTGGTGGCCCGGCCGGTCCTGATCTTGGTAAGATCGCGCCTGAAGGCCTCAATGTTGGCCGTCATTTTTTCTGTCAGACCGTCGATAATTTCATTCATTGTCCTCTCCCTGTATCAAGGTGCCGATCTGCTCGCCGCAGATAGCCTTCTGCATGTTGCCGGGGATATTCATGTCGAAAACCATGATGGAGGTATTATTGTCCATGGCCAAGGAGATGGCCGCCGAGTCCATGACTTTGAGCCGCAGCTGCAGAACTTCACGGAAGCTTAGCTGGGGAAACTTGACTGCTTCCGGGTGCTTGAGGGGATCCTTGTCATAGACACCATCGACTCTGGTGGCCTTGCAGATCAAATCGGCATTGATTTCCAGGCCGCGAAGCACGGCAGCCGTGTCGGTGGTGAAGTATGGGTTGGCGGTGCCTGCCCCAAAGATCACCACCCGACCCTTCCGGAGATGATGGACAGCTTTTTGCTGGGAATATGGTTCGCAGACCGTGAGCATGGGGATGGCGGAAAGAACCCTGGCCGCGATGCCGTTTCTTTCCAAGGCGTCTTGCAGGGCCAGGGCATTGATGACCGTGGCCAGCATGCCCATGTTGTCGGCGGCGGTCCGGTTCATGCCGGCAGAGGCGCCGGCTATCCCCCGGAAAATGTTGCCTGCGCCAATGACCAGGCTGGTTTGCACCTTGAGATCAACGAGGGTCTGGATCTCCGCCGCAAGATAATCAAGCACCTTGGTGCTGATGCCGAAAGCGGCGTCGCCCATCAAGGCTTCGCCGCTCAGCTTAAGGAGAACTCTCTGGTATTTAGGGGCCGTTAAGGAATTATCCATGTTTTTTGGGTCATTCATTTACGGCCGCTTATGCCGTTTTATTATATTGAAGGCCAAGTCATTCCCCCCACGCAACGGCCTGGCTTTGCTGGCTTCAGCGCGGCCGAGGCCTTGGGAGGGCAGGCGTTATGCGCCAACCTGAAAACGGGCAAAGCGTTTGATACTGATGCCTGTGCCAAGCTTGGTTGCCATTTCCTTGATTAAATCCTGCACCGAGATATCGGGGTTCTTGACGAATTTCTGCTCCAACAGGCAGCTCTCGGCAAAGAAGCGGTCCATCTTGCCACCCACCATCTTCTCCGCGATGTTTGCCGGCTTGCCGGAATCGATGGCTTGCTGGATAAAGATGTTGCGCTCACGTTCAGCCAGATCCGCTGGAACCTCTTCGCGCCTGATGGAAACAGGATTGGCCGCGGCAATATGCATGCAGATATTCTTGGCGAACTCGGTGAATTCGGGCTTCTTGGCAAACGCGTCGTTCTCGCAGGCCATCTCGACCATGACGCCCAGCTTGCCGCCGGCATGGATGTAGGTTTCCATCACGCCTTCGTTGAATTTGGCGCAACGCTTGACGCCGATGTTCTCGCCGAGCTTGGCTACCAGCTCGTTGAGCATATCCTGAATGGAAAGGGCGGGATTTTTAACGAATTTCTGTTCCATGAGATCGGCAGGGGACGCGGGTGCAGTCTCTGCCACCTGCATGGCGATATTATTGGCGAAATCGATAAAGGCATCACTCTTGGCGACAAAATCGGTCTCGCAGTTTACCTCGACCATGACGCCCAGCTTGCCGTCGTTTTCGATGGATGTTTTAATCAAACCTTCGCTGGTGGCCCGGCCTGCCCGTTTTTGGGCAACAGCCAGTCCTTTCTGCCGAAGCAGATCGATGGCCTTTTCCATGTCGCCACTGGTATCGGTAAGGGCTTTTTTGCAATCCATCATGCCCGCGTTGGTTTTGTCGCGGAGTTCTTTTACCATTTGACTTGTAATATTCACGGTTCTACCTTCATGTTCTCGTGTTATCTGGACGCGTCTCTGGAGTGAAGCACCCGGCCTGCCTCAGATGAGTCCTGCCGGGCGCATTTTAGAGAGGCAGGTTATTCGTCGCCTTTTGCCGCTACGGCCTTGGCTTCGATCTCCTTGTCAGTGGCAGCCTGATGGGCCGCGGCAAGTTTTTCTCTGCCGCTCAGTACGGCATCCGCCATTTTTGAAGCGATCAGCTTGATGGAGCGGATGGCGTCGTCGTTGCCGGGGATCAGATAGTCGATGCCCTTGGGATCGCAGTTGGTATCGATCAGGGCGACCACCGGAATGCCGAGGCGGTTGGCCTCTTCGATGGCGATCTTTTCCCGTTTCGGGTCAATAAGGAAGATGGCTGCGGGCAGTCCCTTCATGTTCTTGATGCCGCCCAGGTTGCGGTCCAGCTTGACCGCTTCTTTCTGGATCTGGAGGGCTTCCTTCTTATGGTAATGGTGGATGGTGCCGTCTTCCTGCATGGTTTCGTATTTCTTCAGCTTATCGACACTGTTCTTGATGGTCTGGTGGTTGGTCAGCATGCCGCCCAGCCAGCGGTTGTTGATGAAGTACATGCCGCAACGTTCGGCTTCTTCCTTGATGATCTCCTGGCCCTGGCGTTTGGTGCCGACAAAAAGTACGGTGCCGCCATTAGCTGCGGTCTTGGCGATAAATTCGTAGGCCTTGTTGAAAAGCGGCAGGGTCTTGTCAAGGTTGATGATGTATATCTTGTTGCGGGCGCCGAAGATATACGGTTTCATTTTCGGATTCCAGCCGCGGGTTTGATGGCCAAAATGCATACCGGCCTCAAGCATTTCCTTCATGGTAACATTAGACATGGTACTTCTCCTTTGGTTTTGGTTTAGTAGCCGTTACGAAATAACTGTTAGATTTTTTGTCATTTCGTTACGGCTAGTTATGCCGGTCACGATCTGTCAATCGTTACATTTATTATCGAACAACGGCTTGGCTTCCACCCCATCGCTCCAACCCGAATCTGGGCACCAGAGGAGCATTTGCAGGGGTGTGCTTATTTTTGAACCCGAATTTTTTACCATCCAAACTGATTTTTTGCAAGGAAGAAGACGGGGGTGGTATTTTTTTTCAGCACCGGCATGACCAGAATGAAGCTGCCTGGGGCGAATGTTTTGCGCTAGACGGGATAAGGTCGGCGGCAAGCCAGAAAAAAACTTGACGCCTTCGGCAAAAAACGCAAAGGTCTCATCATAAGTGTTCACAGGGCGCCTTATCTTGCGGCCATCGGCCCGGCTCACGTACCTGATGTACGCATTGCCGTCCCGTTTGCCGCAACCTGCGGCACCCTGTGACCGTTTATAGCTGAGTTGAGCAGCTTGTCTGCTCAAACTAAACTTATATCCGAATGGTGAATTCCGTGGTTATTTGACCTTTGTGGGCTTACCCCGTGATTGATTACGTCTCATCTTCATTTTAGGTAACAGCTCTCGGGAACAGGGATGACGAAAACAATCAGCCAGCTTTGGCCTAAAAAGATCCTGATCCGCTCAACTAACTGGATCGGCGACGCCATCATGACCACCCCGGCGGTGCGGACCATCCGGGAGAATTTTCCTGCCGCCGAGATAACCATCCTGGCCTACCCTTGGGTAGCGGATATCTTTACCGCCTGCCCCCAGGTGGACAGGGTCATGCTCTATGAGAAGAAGGGCCGGCACAAGGGCTTGGCCGGGATGTGGCGTCTGGGGCGCGAGCTTGCCGCCCAACGTTTTGATCTGGCCATCCTTCTGCAGAATGCCTTTTCCGCCGCCGTGCTCGCCCTGCTTGCCGGAATACCGGTTCGGGCCGGATACCGTCGGGATGGCCGCGGGCTGCTGCTCAGCCATGGCGTTACCATCCGAAAAAGCACAAGAGCGAGGCATCAGGTTTATTATTATCAGGAGATGCTCAAGGATCTTGGCTTGGCGTGCAGCCCCCAGGAGCTGTTTCTTGCCCTGCCGGATTCCGCCACTGTCTGGGCCGAGGATTTTCTTGCCGCTAATGCAAAAAGGCCGGTGGTCGGCCTTAATCCCGGCGCGGCCTATGGTCCAGCCAAGTGTTGGCCGGTAGAGAGATATGCCGGGCTGGCCAAGCGCCTGGCTGAGGAGCAGGGCGCTACCCTGCTGGTTTTCGGCACGGCGAGCGATACCGAAGCTGCGGCGGAGATCGGCGCGGCAGCGCCGGGGCAGGTGCTTGACCTGACTGGCAAAACCACCCTGGCCGAGGCCATGGCCCTGATCGGCCGGTGTGATGCCTTTGTCACAAACGATTCGGGCCTGATGCATGTGGCGGCTGCCCAGAAAACCCCGCTGGTCGCGATTTTCGGCTCCACCGATGCCGTGGCCACCGGGCCGTTTGCTTCCAAGGTGGAGGTGGTGAATAAAAATATGCCCTGCAGCCCTTGCCTGGAAACTCATTGCCCCCGGAATGATCTTGCCTGCATGCTGGAGATCGGGGTGGACGAGGTGTACGCGGCAATCTGTAGACTTCTGGAAAGTGAGGAAAGATAGCATGCGACCGGCCGTGTTTCTCGACAGGGATGGAACCATAAACGAGCAGATGGGTTATATCAACCACATCTCCCGTTTTGTCATGCTGCCCAAGGCTGCGGCTGCCATCCGGCTGTTAAACGAGCAGGTGATTCCTGTTGTGGTGGTCAGTAATCAGTCCGGTCTGGCCCGAGGTTATTTTCCCGAGAGCCTGCTTGCGGAGGTACACGCCAAGATGAACTTGGCGCTGGCCGAGGCCGGAGCCCATGTCGATGGAATTTATGTCTGCCCCCATCACCCCGAGGCCAAGGAGGAGCGCTTCCGTCTTGCTTGTGACTGTCGGAAACCAAAGCCGGGGCTTTTTCTCCAGGCGGCGGCTGATTTCGGCCTTGATCTTGCCCGCTCCTACGTGGTGGGTGACCGCTGGTCTGATCTCAAGGCGGCGGCGGCGGTGCAGGCCAAAGGGATTCTGGTTCTTACCGGCTATGGCCGGGGGGATTACGAGTACATCGGCCCGGTTCAGTCCGTGCAACCGAGTTATGTCGCGGATGATCTCTATGCGGCGGTGCAGTGGATTGTCCAGGATATGGTGGGGTGAAATCTTGGAGAGGGGAGGGGGACGTGCCTGCTAGTGCCGTTTCTTTTTCTTCGGAAATTCGTAGATAACCTCATTCTTTTTAATGAGGCCGAATTGCCGCCGCGCCACTTCCTCCAGATAGACCGGGTCTTTTTTCAGTTTGCTGATTTCCTGCCGCAGGGCGGTATTGGCTTCGCGCAGCTGCTCGTTGCGGGCAAGGATCTCGTTGAGTTGCCTTGCAACTCGAAAGTATTTTAATGCTCCGTATGGCCCAAAAACAGACCAGGCGCCGACAACTGCGACAATAAGCACGCTGTACAGCAGCATTTTCTTGCGGTCAGTCTCTGAAAGGTTCGCCGGCATGGCAGCCCATTGCAAAAGGTTTTTCCCGGTTGAGCCGGGGATGTTGCTGATTTTTTTCTTATTATTCCTGTTAGATAGCATATATGTGAAGTTCGTGCAATCGCCGATTGCTTAATTGTTCCAGATGGTTAAGAGATGACTCCTGGCCAAGCAAGCTCACCCTTGCGGGATCGTTTTTTTTACCTCGCATTCAATCCCCCCCAGGGCAAGGGTGATGCTGATATTTTCCCCCGGCTGTACTTCGGTGCAGCTCCGAATGATAGCTCCATTTTTTTGCTGAACAATGCTGTATCCTCGGCCAAGAACCGCCAGGGGACTGATGGCGTGCAGGAGGCCGGCGTTTTTTTCAAAGGCTGTCTGCTTGCGCTCCTGATGGAGAAACATGGCCTGGCCCAGTCTTCTGCCCAGCCCATGAACCCTTTGCCGTTGATATACCAGACGCTGTTCCGGGTTGTGGCCGGCAAGTACCTGACTGAGCCCGGCTAGAGTGAGCTGGCGTCGATGGATGGTGCGGGAAAAGGCGAATTGCAGGGAGGCCAGGGCATGGTCTGTTGTCAGGCGAAACTGGTCAAGCAGCGAGGTGGGGTCGCCCAGTATTTTTTTGTGGTTCGCGATGGTATGGCGGAAAAAGGCCAGTCTGTCCGAAAATGTTTTGCTCAGACGGTTTCTAAGATTGTGCAGCTGGGCATGCAGTTGCACGCGGCTGGGGACAACCGCCTCAGCTGCGGCGGTAGGGGTTGGCGCCCGGTAGTCCGCGACCAGATCGGCAATGGTGAAGTCAATTTCATGGCCGATTGCCGAGACAATGGGAATCTGTGAGCCGGCAATGGCCCTGGCGAGCCTTTCTTCGTTAAAGGTCCACAGGTCTTCCAGGGAGCCGCCCCCACGGCAGATTACGATCACATCGTTCTGCCCTCTGTCGTTGCAAAGGGTGATGGCCTCGATGATATCCTCCATGGCCCCGCTTCCTTGGACCCTGACCGGAATAATTTCTATGGGAACAGCGGCAAATCTTTTTTCCGCCATGGAAAGAAAATCATGTACCGCCGCTCCGCTTGGCGAGGTGATAAGGGCTATTTTTTCGGGCAGCAACGGCAGGGGTCTTTTGCGTTCTTCGCCAAAAAACCCTTCGGCTGCCAATTTGCGCTTGAGAAGGTCGAAAGCGAGCTGCAGTGCGCCGGCACCTTTTTCCGCAAGGGAATCCACGATGAGTTGGTATTCGCCTCGGGCTTCATACAGTGAGATCCGGCCCCGGCAAACCACCTTCATGCCATCCTTGGGAGTGCAGGCGAGATAACGCTGCTGGGGCTTGAATAGGACCGCTTTTATCTGGGCGGTGTCATCCTTGAGGGTGAAATAGAGATGGCCGGAATAAGGACAACGCAGGTTGGAGATCTCGCCCATCACGGTGACAAAGGGAAAAGAAATCTCAAGCACTCCCCGGATTGACTGGGTAAGTTCGCTGACGGTCTGGATTTGTTCGCTGGCCATACTGTGCATGTTCCTACCTATCATGAGCAACATGGCACGAACAAGTATTTTATTCTCTTGCGGCGCCAAGTTGGATAGTTACAAATGCGGATGCTTTTTTCGGTCGGGAAAGGTATAGTGTCGGCAAATTTTGTTGTTTCACCAAAAAAACGTAAGCAGTGCAACGGCGAGGGACGGCGGCATGTCTGAACAAAATACCTTTTTCCAGCAAGAGATACTGAACAAGCCTTTACAAAAACATGGATTGCTCGAAGAGCTAAATCTGCCCCCCAAGGCAATCAAGTTTATCCGGCGTAACAAAAGGAATATAATAATCGGTCTGGTGTGTTGTGTGCTGGCAATTGTGGGCTGGTCCTCGCTCAGCTATTACCTCGACAGGCAGAATGATCGGGCTGCCGCCCTGCTGGCCGAGGCGCTTGGGCAAGGGGAGGTTGAACGCAAGGCCGGTCTCCAGGGAATTATTGCTGATTACGGCCGTACCGGCTCTGCCATGTGGGCAAAGGTTGAGCTGGGGCATCTTGCCTTTGATGCGCAACAGTATGATGAGGCCATCCGGGTTTATCTTGAGGTGCGGGATGATCTGGCCAAATCCAGCCCGGTTTTCCCTTTGGTGCAATTGAATCTGGCCCAGAGCTATGAAAATAAAAATGCATTTCCCGAGGCTCTCGCAGCTTATCAGCGTTTGGCGCAAATAAAGGGGTTTGCCGGGGAAGCTTATCTGGCCATGGGCAGAATCCATGAGTTGCAGAAGGACCTGCCCAAGGCAAAAGAGATGTATGCCAAGACCCTGGCCGAGGAATCCGTTTCTCCTGCGCTCAAGGAAAAGGTGCAGGCCAAGCTGGACCGGCTCTAAGTTGTTTTTTGCGGGATAGGCGGGGACAAGCAGTCGAGAGCAATGGAAATCATCCGTACGTCGGCCGAGATGACGGCTTGGGCAAACAGGGTTATTGCCGCCGGTGAGACAATCGGGCTGGTGCCAACCATGGGGTTTTTCCATGAGGGGCATCTGCGTTTAATGCGCAAGGTCGGGGAGAAAGCCAACCGCACGGTAGTGAGTCTGTTTGTTAATCCTATTCAGTTTGGCGTCGACGAAGACCTTTGTCGGTATCCCCGTGATTTTCCCCGTGATTGTCAGCTTGCTGAGGCAGAAGGGGTGGATGTCATTTTTGCCCCGGAACCACAGGAGATGTATCTGCCGGAGGCTCACACCAGAGTGATTGTCTCCGGCTTGACGGACGGCTTGTGCGGCAAGAGCCGACCGGGCCATTTTGCCGGGGTGACCACGGTGGTTGCCAAGCTTTTCCACATCATCAAGCCGCATTGCGCTGTTTTTGGCAGAAAGGATTTCCAGCAGCTGGCGGTGATCGAGAGAATGGTGGCTGATCTCAACTTTGAGGTGGAGATCATCGGCCATCCCATCGTTCGGGAAACGGACGGTCTGGCAATGAGCTCCAGGAACACCTATCTTTCCGCCCCGGAGCGGCAGGCGGCGCTTTGTCTTTTTCGGGCTATTGGTCATGCGAGAAGAAGGGTGCGGGACGGGCTTGTAGAGGCACAGGTTCTGCTTGGTGAGGTGGAGGGGGTGTTGCACTCTGAGGGCGTGACCATCGAATATGCAAGCCTTGTTGATCAGGCTACTTTGCAACCGCAAGCCGTGCTGCGAAAAGGCGTGGTGTTGGCCATGGCCATTAAGGTAGGCGCAACCCGTTTGATCGACAACGATAATCTTTTTGAGGAAAACTGAGAGAACGACAATGTTACAATACATGTTGAAATCCAAGATTCACCGGGCCACGGTGATCGAGGCTGATCTGAATTATGAGGGCAGTCTCACGGTGGACAGGGATTTGATGGACGCCGTTGGTCTGTACCCCTATGAGCGGGTGAACATCTATAACATCAATAACGGCGAGCGGTTTGATACCTATGTGATCGAAGGGGCGGCCGGTTCCGGGATGATCGGTTTAAACGGCGCGGCGGCCCGCAAGGGGATGGTCGGCGATCTGGTGATCATTGTCAGCTACGCCTTGTATTCCCCGGAAGAGCTGGCCGGATACAAGCCCAGGATCGTGGTGCTCGACAAGGGCAACCAGATCAAGAAGGTGATGCATGTCGAGGAAGCGCAACATCCTTATCGCGGATAGTGTCCCCGGCGGGAGGCTATCCTGGCATCTATTGTTGGGTCGTATCATCCCATTTTTCTTTTGATTAGATGGCCATGATTCTTCTCGCCGCCGCCACAGAGATGGAAGCCTTGCCCTTGATGGGAGAAAAGAGCGGCTATCCATCGGAGCTTTTCGTTACTGGGGTTGGCCCCCTTGAAGCGGCGGTTCGCCTCACCCGGCGGCTGTGCGAGGTGAGGGGGGAGATCGCTCTGGTTCTTAATTTTGGCGTGGCCGGAGCCTATGCCGGCTCCGGGGCGGGATTGCTTGATATTTGTCTGGCCGAAAGCGAAGTTATGGGCGATTTCGGAATCTGCCATGAAAAAAGCATCGAGCCATTTGACGGGCAATTGGCAAGCAGGCAAGGCTTTTTTTCGGAGCCCCGCTATGTTGCCCAGGCCGGGGAAATCCTCAGGCAACAGGATTACCGCTGCAAAAAAGGCGTGTTTGTTACGGTCAATGGCGCCAGTGCCACGGCAAAGCGTGGCGCCATGTTGCATGCGGCTCATAACGGCCTGTGCGAGAACATGGAAGGCGGTGCCGTAGCCCGGGTTTGCGCGGAATTTGTCGTTCCTTGTCTTGAGGTTCGCTGTATCAGTAATATGGTGGAAGACCGCAATCTTGCAAACTGGCAGCTTGCTGCGGCCGTGCAAAAATGTGGCCAAGCTGTTTCCCTGCTCCTCGACCACATAGTTCTTATCTGAACCAGGCAGAAGACCAGTGCAACTTCTTTACGAAAAAAACAGTCTTTCCCTGGGGTTCTCCCCTTGTCCCAACGATACCTTTATTTTTCATGCCTTGGTCCATAAGCAGCTTGGGCAGGCGGGTGCCTGGTTGCCGGACTTTGGCGCCGCATCGCTGGCCGATGTCGAAACCCTGAATGAGTGGGCGCTTGCCGGGCGGCTTGATGTAAGCAAGCTTTCTTTTCACGCCTTGGGTCAGGTCCTTGAGCAATATGTTCTGCTTATGGCCGGAAGCGCTCTCGGTCGCGGCTGTGGCCCCCTGCTGGTTGCGAGGGAGAATTTTTCCGCGGCAAAGCTGCCCCGGCTGACCATCGGCATTCCGGGCAGATACACCACGGCGGCTCTGCTGCTGCGGATGTATTCCCCGGCCCCCCTGACGACCAGGGTGATGCGTTTTGACCAGATTATGCCCGCCATTGTGGCAGGCGAGGTCGATGCCGGGGTGATCATCCACGAGAGCCGTTTTACCTTTCAGGCGCATGGCCTGTTGCTGCTTCAGGACCTCGGCGCCTGGTGGGAGCAGGAGACCGGTTTACCCATCCCCTTGGGCGGCATCGTGGCAAAACGATCTTTGGGCAAGGAGAGGATTTTAGCCATTGATCGGAGCATCCGGGCAAGTGTTGTTGCCGCCTTTGCCTGCCCGGAGGCATCCATGCCCTATATCCGGCAGCACGCCCAGGAGCTTGACGACAAGGTTATCCGGGAGCACATCGGACTCTATGTGAATCAGTTTTCCCTTGATCTGGGCGAGGAAGGGCTTGCCGCAGTGCGGGAATTTCTGGTGCGGGGCCGGCAGCTTGGGGTTTTTCCGCGAGTTTTTGCCGCTTTGCCATTAACCAGCAAGGAATTATGATGCCGTTAACCTGCCGGTAAACGGCCAGGGGGAGTTCCTTTTTTTGTCGGCCTCTTTAGGTCGTAAACCAGAAACGTACTTGACAAGAAATTTATTCAGAATATATTTCGAAATTCTCTGTTTTGTAAGGTTTTAGCCAGTGTGTGGCTTTGCCTTCGGGATATTTCTGATATTACATCCGATCGTTATCGGAAGATGGTAATTACTCACGGGGTGGAACCCCGAAGGTTAAATAACCACCGGACAAGCGGTCACAGGGTGCCGCAGGTTGCGGCAAGCGGGACGGCGAAGCGTACCTCAGGTACGTGAGCCGGACCGATCGGCGCAAGATGTGGTGCCATGTGACCGCTTACGGAAGACGAGTTGAATTTAAAGGTAAGGAATAGAGCATGAAACTGACAGGAGCACAGGCATTCCTCAAGTGCCTGGAAGAGCATGGCGTAGAGGTTATCTTCGGCTATCCCGGCGGGGCACTCATCGATGTCTACGACGAGTTGATGAAAAACGACAAAATCCATCACGTTTTGACCCGGCATGAGCAGGCCGCAGTCCATGCCGCCGATGCGTATGGACGGATCAAGGGAGAAGTTGGGGTTGCCCTGGTGACCTCGGGACCCGGCGCTACCAATGCGGTTACCGGTATTGCCTCGGCCTATCTGGACTCAATCCCCCTGATCGTTTTTACCGGCCAGGTGCCGACCAAGCTGATCGGCAACGATGCCTTTCAGGAGGTCGATATTGTCGGGATTACCAGGCCGATCACCAAGCATAACTATCTGGTTAAGGATGCCGATGAGCTGGTGCCGATCATCAGGGAAGCTTTTCATCTGGCCAAAACCGGTCGTCCCGGTCCCATTCTTATTGACATGCCCAAGGATGTTCTGACCACCAGGATAACCTATCCCGAGCTTAAGCCAATCAGCATGCGAACTTACAAGCCCACCTACGAGCCGCATCCCGGTCAGGTCGAGAAGGCATGCCAGGCAATGCTCAAGGCGAAAAGGCCGGTGATCTACGCGGGGGGCGGGGTTATCCTCTCCGATTCCAACGAGGGGCTGACCGAACTTGCGAGAAGGCTTAACATTCCCGTTACCATGACCCTCATGGGACTGGGCGGTTTTCCTGGGACTGATCCTTTGTCCATGGGCATGCTGGGCATGCACGGCACCTACTTTGCCAACATGGCCGTGGCCAACTGTGACTTGCTGATTGCGGTAGGGGCCCGTTTCGATGACCGGGTGACCGGCCGGATCGATGCCTTTGCTCCCCACGCCGAGATCATTCATATTGATATCGATCCCTCCTCAATTAGCAAGAACGTCCGGGTGGACATTCCCATTGTGGCCGACTGCAAAAATGCGCTCGGCGCCATAAATGCCTGGTTTGCCAGGAGCACGGAGTTCAACGCTAAGGAATGTATGGAAAAAAACAGGCCATGGCATGAACAGATCCGGGAGTGGCAAAACATGCACCCCCTGGGCTATGTCGAGGAAACCGATATCATCAAGCCCCAGTTTGTTATTCAGAAGCTGCATGAACTGACCGGCGGCGATGCGATCATCACCACCGAGGTCGGCCAGCACCAGATGTGGACCGCCCAGTTCTATCATTTTAACAAGCCCCGTCAGTTTGCCACCTCCGGCGGCCTCGGCGTCATGGGTTACGGCTTTCCTGCAGCCATCGGCGCCCAGATGGCCGCGCCGGACAAGATCGTGATCGACATTGCCGGGGATGGCTCTATCCAGATGAACATTCAGGAACTGGCCACCTGCCGGCAGGAAAAATTACCGGTCAAGGTTGCTATCCTGAATAACGGCTACCTGGGCATGGTTCGCCAGTGGCAGGAACTCTTTTATAACAAGCAATATTCTTCCACCGTCATGGAGGTTGCCCCTGATTTCGTTAAGGTGGCCGAGGCCTATGGCGCAGTGGGACTACGGGCAACCAAGCCCAGCGAGGTTGAGCCGGTTATCCGGGAGGCCTTGAAGATCAACAATACAGTGTTCATGGACTTTGTCATCGCCAGGGAAGAAGGGGTGTACCCTATGGTTCCTGCGGGTAAGGCGACAACCGAGATGCTGCTGGTTTAGGGGCGGTTAGAGAATAACTTAATAATCATTATTGGCCATTTCTTTACGGCTCCTTATGCCGTTTTGGTTGTTCAGTTGGCCATCGTCTTTGCTTACCATGGCTTAATAAGGATAGCGCGATGAAACATACCATTTCCGTACTGTTGCAGAATAAACCCGGAGTTCTTTCCCGGGTAACAGGCCTTTTCAGCGGCCGGGGCTTCAACATTGAAAGCCTCTCCGTGGCCCAGACCCTTGAGCAGGATGTTTCCTGCCTGACCCTGGTGACTTCCGGCGAGGATACTATCATTGAGCAGATCACCAAGCAGCTTCATAAGCTCATTGACGTTATCAAGGTCACTGATATGTGTGAGCATGATAATGTGGAGCGGGAGATGGCCCTGATTCGGGTAAAGGCCGAGGCGCACACCAGGGCCGAGGTTTTGCGGATAATCGATATCTTCCGGGGCAAGGTTATTGACGTCGGGCCAAAAAGTTATGTGGTGGAGGTTACCGGCAAGGCCAGCAAGCTCCAGGCGGTGATTGACATCCTGCGGCCCATCGGCATTCAGGAAATTGTCCGTTCTGGGACCATCGCCATGACCAGATCCCACAAATTGTAAGCATTGTTTGGGCAGGCGTGGTTCACAGATGGTAACTATCCAGTTCAAGGCCGGAAACGAACAAAAACAACCCAAACCGTAACTATCCAGCAGTGCCGTAGCTGCTAGGCAGAAGCCTGCGAAGTGTGCTGGTGCCCATGAGCAGGCTGATAACAACGCAGATGCGGTGCTGCTGGATAGTTACCGCAGATGAACTGACAGACTGCAGGTGCGGTTCGTCAGTTCATTTTTATATGGGCCGGAACAATTCGGCCCTGGCAAAAGTATTTTACAGCGAGACAGAAAACGCATGAAAAAACCACAAGTTCCAGTGGCTCTTGAAGGATATCCGTTTATCGGTTTCGCGGCTTTGGTTACCTTGGTTCTTGCCATTTTGGGCTATGATTTCAGCGCGTTGCTAAACTTGTTCGTTACCGCTTTTGTCCTGTACTTTTTTCGGGACCCCGAGCGGATATGCCCTGATGATGAAGATGTGCTGGTTTCGCCGGCAGACGGCAAGGTAATTCTCATCGAAAAAATATTTGACGATAAATTTGTGAATGAGCACGTCTACAAGGTGAGCATTTTCATGAATGTCTTTAATGTGCATGTGAACCGGGCTCCCTGCCCGGGCACCGTGACCCAGGTGCGGTATTTTTCGGGGATGTTCTTTTCGGCCGATACCGAACGTGGAGCCTTGGAAAACGAAGCCTGTGGGCTTACCATTGAAACAATGGGCAACCGCAAAATTGCGGTGGTGCAGGTGGCTGGTCTCATAGCCCGGCGGATTGTCTGTTGGGCAGAGAAGGGGGATAGATTGCTGCGGGGGGAGCGCTTTGGCCTGATTCGTTTTGGGTCACGAGTTGATCTGTATCTTCCGCAGCAGATTCAACTGGAAGTTACGGTCGGCCAGAAAGTGAGAGCCGGGGAGACGGTTTTGGGCTATCTTTCCTGATACTCCTATGCAGAAACGCATTTTTTAAATATACTGCCGGATAGTTACGGTTCGGTTTTTTTTGACCATTCCCTGTATTGAGCTGAATAGTTACACCAGGAACAAAAAAAAACGTGGCTAAACTTCTGGGCTGTAAACGTTTAGCAGGGCCGCAGATGCGCGTGTCAATCGTCGGCAGCAGTGCCGACCAAGTGGTCTGCGAAGTGTGCTGGTGCACATGAGCAGGCCGATGACAAAGCAGATGCGGTGCTGCTGAACGTTTACAAGATAAGAGTGCGAACTTTGTGCTGGTAGCAAACAAGATCGGAGGAGGCGCACATGACCAAGCATCATCGGACCAAGGATATAATTTCCGCAAAGGGAAAGATCTGTCTGTTGCCGAGCGTCATCACCACGGCAAGTCTTTTCAGCGGTTTTTATGCTATCGTTGCGGCAATTAACGGCCAATATTTCCATGCGGCCGTGGCGATTATTATCTCCGGAATTTTTGATGGTCTGGATGGCAGGGTGGCCCGTCTTACCGGCACGACCAGTAAATTCGGCATGGAATACGATTCCCTTTGCGATTTGGTGGCCTTTGGCGTGGCCCCGGCCCTTTTGGCCTATGAATGGGTGCTGCGGCCTTATGGCCGTTATGGCTGGCTCGCGGCTTTTCTTTATGTGGCGACCACCGCTTTGCGTCTGGCCAGATTCAATAGTCAGGACACCACTTCGGCCAAAAACGAATTCACCGGGCTGCCGTGTCCCGCGGCTGGAGGCATGATCGCCGCCTCCGTGTTATTCTGCAATTTTTTTGAGATCACCGGCACCTTGAGAAATTTTATCATGCTGGGAACCGTCTACGGTCTTTCCTATCTCATGGTCAGTTCCGTGAAATATCTGAGTTTCAAGCATGCGCAAACCGATCGGGCCAAAAAATTTCAGGTTTTGGTCGGAATGGTCCTGCTCATTACCCTGCTTGCCACCGAACCCCAGGTTACTCTTTTTATCTTGGGAGCGGCTTACGTTCTATCCGGACCGCTGGCGGCGGGGTATCGGTTGGTGGTGAAGGGCAGAATTCCTGCCGAGGAAGAACAAGAAAATTCGGTATAAACTTGGTTGGGGACGGCATTCTTCTTGTGCTGTCCGGGCCGAGAGGAGTGGCGATAACATGTCGGATAAAATAGTTATTTTTGATACCACCTTGCGTGATGGCGAGCAGTCGCCCGGCGCAAGCATGAATATGCAGGAAAAATTCCGCCTGGCCCAGCAATTGGTCAAGCTGAAGGTGGACGTGATTGAAGCCGGGTTTCCCGTGGCCTCGCCCGGGGATTTCGAGTGCGTGCGCAACATCGCCGAACATATCCGTGGCGCACAGATTGCGGCCCTTGCCCGTTGCGGCATTAAGGATATCGACCGGGCCTGGGAGGCGCTCAAATGCGGGGAGAATCCCAGAATTCATACCTTCCTGGCCACCTCGGACATCCATCTGAAGCACAAGCTGAAGATGAGCCGGGAGCAAGTGTTGGAACTGGCCGTGGCCTCGGTGAGGCATGCCGCCAAATACACAAGCAACGTGGAGTTCTCTGCCGAGGATGCCTCGCGTAGCGACCTTGATTTTGTCTGCCAGGTCTTTGCCGCGGTAATCGAAGCCGGAGCCACGACCCTGAACTTTCCGGATACCACCGGTTATGCCCTGCCCGACGAATTCGGCCGCAAGATCGGTTATCTGATCGAGAACATCCCCAATATTCACAAGGCGGTCCTCAGCGTCCATTGCCATAATGATCTTGGTCTGGCCGTGGCCAATTCCCTGGCCGCGATCAACCATGGAGCCAGGCAGGTGGAGTCAACCATCAATGGCCTGGGGGAAAGGGCCGGCAACACGGCCATGGAAGAGCTGGTCATGGTCATCCGCACCCGTGCCGACCAGATGCAGGTGCATACCGATATCGTCACCGAGCACATCTATCCTACCAGCCGGCTGGTCTCCACCATCACCGGCATGGCGGTGCAGGCTAACAAGGCCATTGTCGGGGCCAATGCCTTTGCTCACGAATCCGGGATTCACCAGGACGGGGTACTCAAGGAGCGGACCACCTACGAGATCATGAATCCGGTGGATATCGGCATCTCCACAGGCAACATCGTCCTGGGCAAGCATTCCGGTCGCCATGCCCTTAAGGACCGGATTGCGGTCATGGGCTACAGCCTCAAGGACGATGAGCTGGATCGGGTTTTTTCTCGGTTTAAGGAAGTGGCCGATGTCAAGAAGGAGATGTTTGACGAGGACCTTGAAGCCATCCTTATGGATGAGGTATTGCGGATCACCGAGACCTTCTCCCTGGTGCATCTGGGGGCGATGAGCGGCAACAAGAGCCTGCCCACCGCAGCGGTGCGCCTGCTCATCGACGGCAAGGAGCAGGAGCAGGCCTGTATCGGCATCGGTCCCATCGACGCCTGTTTTAGGGCCATTGCCGAGTTGACCAAGACCAAAAGCAAGCTCCTCTATTTTTCGGTCAGCTCCATCACCGGCGGCACCGATGCCCAGGGCGAGGTGCTGGTCCGCATTGAAGACGAGGGCAAGGTGGTAGTGGGGCAGGGAGCTGACCCGGATATCATCACTGCGGCGGCCAAGGCATATCTCAACGGCCTGAACCGGTTGGGGTTTTTGAAAAGGGAAACAACGCGGCAGGGAAGTTAACGCTTTGTAGGTTTTTTCTAACCTGCTGATATTTTATACCATTGCCTGGCATTGTCTGCCTGGCTGCTGTCTGTAAGGAATTGAAATAATGACTTCTGCAAAAAAGAAATTCAATGTTGCTGTTGCCGGCGCCACCGGCGCTGTGGGCGGGGCCATGCTTGATGTTTTGGCGCGGAGGTGCTTTCCTCTGGATGAACTGCGGCTGCTTGCCTCGGAACGCTCCGTGGGGAAAACCCTTACTTTCAAGGGCAAGGAGATTCCTGTCCAGCTGTTGAGCAAGGAAGCCTTTGCCGGGATCGATATCGCACTTTTTTCCGCGGGCGCGACCCGCTCCTTCGATTTTGCTCCAGCTGCCGCGGCGGCAGGGGCGGTGGTGATCGACAACTCCAGTGCCTACCGCATGGATCCGGAAATCCCCCTGGTGGTGCCCGAGGTGAATGCCCATGCCATTGCCAGGTACAAAAAACGGGGGATCATCGCCAATCCCAACTGTTCCACGATCCAGATGCTGGTGGCCTTAAAACCCATCCACGACAAGGTGCGGATCAAGCGGATCGTGGTTTCCACCTATCAGGCGGTTTCCGGCACCGGGGCCAAGGCCATTGAGGAACTCAGGCAGCAGATACTCGATTATGCTGCGGGCAAGCCCATGACCCATAGCGTATATCCACACCAGATTGCCTTCAACTGTCTGCCTCAGATCGACAGCTTCCTGGAGAACGGCTACACTAAGGAAGAAATGAAGATGGTCAACGAAACCCGTAAGATGTTTGAGGACGACACCATCGGCGTCACCGCCACCACGGTGCGGGTCCCGGTTTTCTATGGCCATTCTGAGTCAGTCAATATCGAGACCGAAAAGAAGATCACCGCGGCCGAGGTCAAGGCCCTGCTGAAAAATGCCCCTGGCGTAAAGCTGATTGATGAGCCGACTCTAGGTCAGTATCCCATGGCCATTGATTGCGCCGGCCAGTTTGAGACCCTGGTGGGCCGGATTCGTGAGGATGAGTCCATCGCCAACGGGATCAATCTTTGGGTGGTGTCCGACAATATCCTCAAGGGCGCGGCGCTTAATGCGGTGCAGATCGCTGAGGAACTGATCCGGGATTACCTGTAATTGCGGATCATCAGCGGCAGCGCCCGGGGGCGCAAGCTGCTGGCGCCGGGTCGGCGTTTTGGCGATTCAATTCGTCCCACCTCCGACCGGGCCAGGGAAGCGATATTCAGCATTCTCGCCGCCAAGGTTATCGGTGCCAGGGTGCTGGATCTTTTTGCCGGTACCGGCGCGCTGGGACTTGAGGCCTTGAGCCGGGGGGCGGAGTTGGCGGTTTTCGTCGATGGCCAGCGCTCTGTGACCGAGCTTATTGCCCATAATATCGGACTTTGCGGTTTTGCCGGGCGCGCCACGGTACTGCACAGGGATTTGTCCATGGGGCTTGCGTTTTTGCCATCGAAGCAGCCAGCTGGCGGATTTGACCTGGCCTTTCTTGATCCGCCCTATGGGGGCAAACTTGCCTTACAAAGCCTTGAGTCTTTGACTGGCGGAAACCTTCTTGCAGCCAAGGCCATTGTTGTTCTTGAAGACGCAGTGGAAACACAATACCCGGAAATCATGGGACCGCTGGCCTGTTTTGACCGCCGCCGCTACGGAGAGGCCGGGTTCTGGCTCTACCAGCACAATTAAGGCAGGGTGCCATGACTGACTATGAACCGTTTGTCTCCGAAAAAACATCCGAAGCAGTCGCCGTCTATCCCGGCACCTTTGATCCCATAACCAACGGCCATCTTGATATCGTGCATCGGGGGTTGCATCTCTTTGACCGGATCATTATCGCCGTTGCCAGCAATCCCGCCAAACAGCCGCTTTTTTCCCTGGAAGAAAGACGCAAGATGATAGAGGACTGTTTTCCCGGTGAAGAAACCAGGGTTACGGTCGAGGATGTTTCCGGGCTGCTCGTTGATTTTGCCTACAAGCGCGGGGCCAAGGCGATAATCCGCGGCTTGCGGGCCGTGTCTGATTTTGATTACGAGTTTCAGCTGGCCCTGATGAATCGTCGGATTGAGCGGGAGGTGGAAACGGTTTTTCTGATGACCGGCTTCCGCTGGATCTTTATCAGCTCCAGCATCATCAAGGACGCGGCCAGGTATGGCGGGGATGTGAGCGGTCTGGTGCCGGATCATGTCTGCGAGAAGCTGCGTGCTCGGTATCTGCAGATATAATGGTTGAGACGACCGGAAAAGAGGCACCCTTGACCAGGCGGACATTCCTGGCTGGTTCCTGGTCCTGGCTGCGCTGGGGTGGTGGCGCCCTGCTTTTGTATCCGCTTTTCCGCTTTCTTGACTATCGTACCCCCAAACAGCCCCGCATTGTGAAAGTGGACAAGATCATACCGGTGGACGGGTTTGCGCTTGAGCACGATTTTATCCTTTTTGTCGGGAAAACAGGGCCGTGGGCAGTCTCCAGAAAATGCACTCATTTGGGCTGCAGGCTTAATTTTCAGGAAAAAGAGGGGATACTTCTCTGCCCATGTCATCACAGCCGATTCAGCAAGGAAGGTCTACGGCTCAGCGGTCCGGCCAAGAAAAATCTCCCCCGTTTTCAGGTGACGATGCAGCGGGATGGCAAGGACGGAAAAGGGTATCTTGTTAGTCTATAAGGGTATTAATATCCGCAATCTTTTCCTGGAGACAAAATGGGGGGGCATGAGCCTGGTCTCCCTCTATCTTTCGGTTTTATCCGGGATGGTGGTGGCCCTCCAGTACGATCCAGCCACGCCTTTTTTTTCCGCCAGCTCCCTTGATCTGCTGGTGCCGTTCGGGCAATTCTTCCGGGCCTGTCATTATTATTCCAGTCAGTTGTTTTTTCTCTTCTCGCTGTGCCATATGGCGGCGGTTATCCTGGCAAAGGGTGAGCAGCAGTTGCGCTTTGCTAAATGGCTCCTGTTGATCGCTTCCGTCCCTGCCGCGCTGTTGCTGCTTTTTACCGGATATGTCCTGCGGGCGGATGCAACCGGCGAGGCGGCGGGCGTTATTGCCGAAAATATTCTCCTCTCCATGCCCTATCTCGGTGCGCCGTTGAACTCGTTGCTTTTTTCCATCGAGGCCGAGGGGATGAAACGGATCTACGCCAACCATCTTGTCGGCCTAGGGCTTGTCTGGGGTGTCTGTTGCTGGGATCATCTGCGCCGCTACCGGGTTGGTTTTGCTCAGCATCGCCGGCTGCTCTTGCTCATGGTGCTGGGCAGTCTTTCGCTGGCAGCGCCCCTGGAACCGGCCCGTCTCGGACTGTTTCATATTCAGGGCCCATGGTTTCTCCTCGGCTTGCAGGAGCTGCTGCGCTACATCCCGCCCTTTTGGGCCGGGGTGATCTTCCCGAGCACCGTGGTTGTCGCCCTGGCCTGGGTGGGCAGAGAGGATCCGGCACGGCGGAGAGCGCTGCTCTTCATCGCGGGCTGGCTCGCCGTCTATTTCCTCCTCTCCGTGATTGCCGCTTTAAGATAGGGCTCAGCCCTCAGCACTTAGCACACAGCACTCAGCACTTTTACGGCAAAGGCAGGCTGACGGAAAAAATCGTGCCCTGGGGCTGACTATCGCGCAGGGAAATCTCGCCGCCATGGCTTTGCACGATCTGCCGGACAATGGCCAGGCCCAGCCCGGTCCCTGTTTCCCTGGTAGTGAAAAAAGGCTCGAATATTCTTTCCTGAATAGCTTCCGGGATGCCGTGGCCGTTGTCTTCGATCTCCAGGAGAACTGCGGCTCCCGGCGTTTCCTTGGCCCGGAGTACTATCCTCCCCTTTTCCATATTCCGGCAGGCATTGGCGCTGTTGGCAATCAGGTTGAGAAGCACCTGTCGGATCAGCTGCGGATCACCCCAGCAGTCAAGATCAGTTAGGATTTCCAGGTCAAGGGTCAGCGTGGAGTCCCAGGCTGGATCCTGGCTTAGGGTTTCCAATGCTTCTTGGGCCAGCGCCCGCAAGGAAAACCATTCTTTTTCCGGGTTGACCGGTTTGGAGAAGAGGAGGAATTCATGGATTGTGGCATCAAGACGATCTGATTCCCGCATGATGATGCTAAACAATCGTTTGTTGATCGAGCTTTCCCGAGTTTCTCCATCCAGCAGCTGCACGGCCCCGGAGATGGCGGCCAGGGGATTTCTTAGTTCGTGGGCAATGCCGGCGGCCATTTCCCCGATGGTCGCCATTTTTTCGGCCTGCTGCACCTGGGCTTCCATTTTTTTTATCTGACTGAGATCCTGCAGGGTATACAAGGAGCCGCTTTCGTTGTCGTCCGGGGCATTGAGCCTGGAGCAGGCATAGCCCACCGGGATTGTCTCCCCGTTTTTGCGGGAAATGACGGCCAGGTGCCGCCGCTCCTCATAAAGTCGGGCCGTTTCCAGAGCGGGAAATACCTGGGAAATTTTTCGGCCGAGAACCTCGCTGGCGTTGTAGCCGGTTATGTATTCCGCCGCCCGGTTGATGGAGGTCACCCGGCGGTCGGCGTTAACGGTGATAATGCCGGTATTGATGTCATCGAATATTTGTTTGTATAGAAGGGAAAGCCGGCCATAGTCGCTTATGGTCTGGAACAGTTCCGCTTCGGTTTTCTGGAGTCTGGTAGAGAGCATGGAACTCAGGATGGCAACCAGGAAAAAGGTGAGGGTGTAAATGGTGAAATAATGGAGCAGCATCTGTAAGTTGGTTAGCTGGTCCGGGTAGGCAGGAACAAAGCGGGCAGCATAGCCGTCATGTTCGACAATAAGCAGTGCCCCAAACAGCATGGTGCTCAGCGCGGCAAAAAGCAGGCTTCCCCGCCGGAAAAGCATGAAGGCCCCCATGACGATGGGGAAAAAATATACCACCGTAAAAACAGACTGACTGGCGCCGGTGAAAAAAACCAGGAGAGTCACCACCAGGGTGTCAAGGGTGATCTGCAGGTAGCCGAAGCGGGAATAGCAATGGATCACCCTTAAAACAAGGGCGGAAAGGATGGTGAACAGGTAAAGCCCGGCAATGAAATAGGCAAGATAGTGGAGCGGCGGGAGAAAGATGGGAGAATTTTTGGTCTGGAGAAGAACGCTGATCCCCAGCATCAGGGAAAGAAAAAGCACCCTTAAAAACAGCAGCCACTGGATCTGTTTCTTGAGGTGATCATTGGCGGCAAACGAGCCGCTATGCGGGCAGAGGGCGGAAAGTTTCATATGCGGCCTTCTGGAAAATGGGCTTGTTCTCGTAACCGATCAAGAGGGAGTGGCATGGAAGTCAAATATCCACGGAACTCAGAGATTATATTTTTTCGCCTTGTGCCGGAAGGAGCGAAAGCTCATTTTTAGGAGATCCGCCGCTTTCATTCGGGAATTTTTTGTTCTGGCCAGAGCCTTTTCGATCAGCCTTTTTTCAACGTCTGTGACGTATTGCTCAAGGCCCATAGTAAAGGCGAGTTCATCCGCTACCCCTGGGATATTCTCTCCTTCCTGCCCGGAGCCGGTGGCGCGACCGGGCCGGTGTCCTGACAGGGTAAGGCTTTCCGGCAGGATGATGTTGGAGGATTCCAGGGCTACCCCTCGTTCGACAATATTCTCCAGTTCGCGGACATTGCCCGGGAAATCATAGTTCAGCAAAACCTCCAGGGCATAGGAGGAGATCTGTTGCACCTCCTTGTCGAACAGGGCCGCATATTTCTTCAGAAAATGTTCGACCAAAAGCGGCACATCCCCCTTGCGTTCGCGGAGCGGCGGGATGCGGATGGGCACTACGGCCAGACGGTAAAAAAGATCCTCCCGGAAACGGCCGGCCATAACCTCTTCTTCCAGGTTCTTGTTGGTGGCGGAAATGATCCGGACCTTGACCTTGATGGTTTCCGTGCCGCCGACTTTCTTAAATTCCCGTTCCTGCAAGACCCGCAGGAGCTTGGTCTGGATAAGCGGGGAGAGTTCGCCGATTTCATCGAGAAAGGCGCTACCGTGGTTGGCCAGTTCGAACAGGCCGGTCTTGTTGGCAATCGCCCCGGTGAACGAGCCCTTGGCGTGGCCGAACAGTTCGGATTCGATGAGATTTTCCGGAATGGCGCTGCAGGTTATGGGGACAAAGGCGTTTGCGGTCACCTTGCTGTGCTGGTGAATGGCCTGGGCCACCAGTTCTTTGCCGGTGCCGGATTCGCCATAGATGAGGACGTTGGCCTGGGTTGGGCCGATGCGCTGGATGAGGTCGTAAATCTTGAGCATCTCGGGGCTGTTGCCGATGATCCCCGCAAAAGAATCAAGGTTATTGGCCGGAATCTTTTCCTGCCGGCTTCCCAGGGCAGCCTTGACAACCGAGAGAATGTCTTCCACCTTGAACGGCTTGGTCAGGTAGTCGTAGGCCCCGTTTTTCATGGCCAGCACCGCATCTTCCGGCGAGGCGTAAGCGGTGATCAGCACCACCGGGATGGAGAGATCCTGCTGCTTGATGTTTTCAAGCAGGGCAAGACCGCTCAAGTCAGGCATGCGGATGTCGGAGATGATCAGGGCAAACTGGCGATGTCGAAGAAGAGAGAGAGCCTCGGCCCCATTTGCCGCCGCCCGGGTTGCGTAGCCGTTTTTATCCAGAAGAATGGAGAGAAACTCCCGCATGCTGGGTTCATCGTCGATAACGAGGATTTCGGTTATTTCGGCCATCTTTCGTGCTCAAGGCTGGAGTGTTTTTTAAGGATGTATAAGCGAATTTATCTTAACAGAAAAGATCTCCTCTGAAACAACAAAAAACGCGCAGGGGCTAGCAAGCCCTGCGCGTTTTTTGTTGTTATTGCTGTAAGGCTAAAAAACAGCGGTAGCCATCCGGATACTCTTTGTCCGGCTGTTACGGAACAGACACCCTGCCGGAATCAGTGACTCTGGGCCGCGCCCGCACCCATCGGCACCCGAATGTCCTCGACCAGATGCTGGATGTGCTCGGGCGGCGCCTTGGTAATACTGGAAACGGCAAAGGCGACGATAAAATTGATCAGGGCGCCCACTGCCCCGAAAGAGCCGGGGGAGATGCCGAGCAGCCAGTTTGCAGCATTATCCGGGGCCATGGCGGTAGAGGCGATAAACATGAAACCCTTATACCAGAAGATATAGAGCAGGGTGGAACCAAGGCCGGCAAGCATGCCGCAGATGGCGCCGGCGCTGTTCATCCGCTTGACAAAGATCCCCATCATGATGGCCGGGAAGATTGACGAGGCGGCGAGGCCGAAGGCCAAGGCCACAACCTGGGCAGCAAAGCCCGGAGGATTGAGGCCAAGATAACCGGCCACGATGATGGCGCCGCCCATGGCGACCCGGCCGTAGAGCAACTCGGTCTTGTCGTCGATATTTTTGGCGAGCATCCCTTTGAGCAGGTCATGGGAGATGGAGGAAGAGATGGCCAGCAGCAGGCCCGCGGCGGTGGAAAGGGCTGCGGCGATGCCGCCCGCTGCCACCAGGGCGATGACCCAGTTGGGCAGCCTGGCGATCTCGGGGTTGGCGAGTACCATGATGTCGTTGTCAACCTTGGTCATCTCATTGCCCTGCCAGCCAAAACCGGCGAACTTGCTTTCCGCGTGCTTCGCGGCGGCCGTATCCAGTTTGGCCTGGGCTGCGGTCGAGTCGCCACCTTCTTTCAGGGCTTTGGCCAAGGCGGCCTCTGCCGCACTCAGGCCACTATCGCTGTAATACTGGATTCTGCCGTCGCCATTTTTGTCTTCAAAGCCCAGCAATCCGGTCTTTTCCCAGTTCTTCATCCACTGCGGCCGTTCCTCGGCCACGAGGTTTCCTTCGGGGGCGCCGATTTCTCCGGGTTGAATGGTCTTGGTTAGGTTCAGCCGGGCCATGGCGCCGACTGCCGGGGCGGTGGTGTAGAGGATGGCGATGAAAACCAGAGCCCAGCCCGCGGAAGATCGGGCATCCTTGACCTTGGGTACGGTGAAGAAACGGGTGATTACATGGGGCAGTCCGGCGGTGCCAATCATCAGGGACATGGTCAGCAGGAAGATATCCAGGGTACTGCCCTTTTGGGAGGTATAGGCGGTGAAGCCAAGATCGACCACGACCTTGTCAAGCTTGTCGAGGAGATAGACCCCATCCGTGCCGCTTAGGGTTGAGCCCAACCCCAGTTGAGGAATGGGATTGCCGGTGAGCTGGATGGAGATAAACACGGCGGGGACGGTGTAGGCAAAGATCAGCACCACATACTGGGCAATCTGGGTGTAGGTGACGCCCTTCATGCCGCCGAGAACCGCATAAACAAAGACGATAGCCATGCCGACCAGCAGGCCGACTTCGAAGGGAAGCTCCAGGAAGCGGGAGAAGGCCACGCCGATACCCTTCATCTGGCCGATAACATAGGTCAGCGATGCCACGATCAGGCAGATGATGGCGACCAGTCGGGCGGTCTGGGAATAAAAACGGTCGCCGATGAACTCCGGAACCGTGAACTTGCCGTATTTGCGCAGATAAGGGGCAAGGAGCATGGCCAGCAGGCAGTAGCCGCCGGTCCAGCCCATCAGGTAGGCGGAGGCGTCATAGCCGCCCATGGCGAGCATGCCGGCCATGGAAATGAAGGATGCGGCTGACATCCAGTCGGCACCGGTGGCCATGCCGTTTAGGACCGGATGAATGCCCTTGCCGGCCACATAGAACTCGCCGGTGTTTTTGGCCCTGGATTTCAGGGCAATGTAGAGGTAGAGGGCAAAGGTTGCTCCGACCACGAGGTAGGTGGTAATCATTAAATTCGACATTGGCGGCTCTCCTTACGCTTCTTCGACGTTGAATTTACGGTCGAGCTGATTCATACGCCAGGCGTAGAAAAAGATCAGCGCCACAAAGATATAGATCGATCCCTGCTGGGCGAACCAGAAGCCAAGCTGATAGCCGCCCAACCGGAAGACGTTTAATTGATCGACGAACAAAATACCGCACCCGAACGAGACAAAAAACCAGACAAACAGGCAGCCGATAACAAGCCTGATGTTTGCCTGCCAGTACCTCTGTGCATTGTTCATGCGTTCCCCCCTCTCTTGTGTTGATTCTTAGTAACTATCCAGCAGCACCGCATCTGCGTTGTTATCAGCCTGCTCATGGGCACCAGCACACTTCGCAGGCTTCTGCCTAGCAGCTACGGAACTTCTGGATAGTTACGGTTTGGGTTGTTTTTGTTCGTTTCCGGCCTTAAGCTGGATAGTGTTGATTCGTATTTGCCTTTTGCAAGGCAGTTGCGTGGATGCGGTCGATGGGTATATATACCCACCGGTGGAGCATCGAATGGGTATATATACTGATAGAGAAAAGGGGAGTCAACGAAATTTTTGAAAAAAAATGAATGGGTGAAAAAAAGTAATTTGACGGTGAGTTGAAAATCCTGTTTTGCTATAGCCTGCTTAGAGCCAGAAGGTCCCGACTCTTCCTGCCCGATAGATGTCCTTAAGGGTTGTCAGCCCGCCTTTTCGGAATTTTTTCAGAAGAAAAAGAAAAAGGTAGGCGGTTTGCAGGGCATCCTCAAGGGCATCATGGGGCTTGAATCTGGGGAGCTGGTATTCTTTGGCCAGAGCTTCCAGGGCGTAGCTGTGCGGTCGGTCTTCCTCTTTATTGAAATGTCCCGACAGCACTCTTTGATAGCCGTGGGCCATGCGAATGGTGTCAATCCCCGGGTTGGCGAGGGTTCCGCCGAGAACCTTGCGGGCAGCCCTGTTCAGGAAATCCATATCCAAGGCAAGACAATGCCCCACCATGAGGCTGGTCCCGGCAAATTCGACAAAAGCGGGCAGCACCTCTTCCAGGGGCGGTGCCGCCAGCAACTGCTGGGGAGTAATCCGGTGGACCAAAGTGGCCTCGGTATGTGCGACATTTTTCGGCCTGATATAGCGATGAAAGGTGGCGCCAAGATCGATCTGCAAATCACGAATCAAAACAGCGCCGATGGAGATGATCTCGTCGTGTTTCCGGTCAAGCCCGGTCAGTTCGGTATCGCAGACCACAAAGGTATACTCGGCAAGGGGTAGGGATTGGTCAAAACGGGCAAAGGCCTCCCGGTTTTTTGCTATCAGGGGATGCGGCGGGGCAAACCAGGAGCCGGGCTTGAGCAGATGTATCATTATGCCACCGGATACATCTGCTCAAGCACCCCATACAGCCTTTCAATGACTGTGAAGGCGTCCTTGAGCATCCTGCGTTCCAGATCGGAAAGATCCGCCGGGTCGAGATAATTGTCGGGGGTGATCCCCCCCTCCAGCTGTCGCAGTTGATGCACCAGACGTTGCTGCATCTGGAGTTCATATGCCTCGCTGGCCGAAGACCACAGCTCTCCCTGGATCCATTCGCCCTCAGCCAGGGCCTTGAGGCGGGCCAGGGTATTGGTATCTTTCACCCCGAATTTCAAGGACAGGACCCGAGCAAAATTCACAAAAGGGGTCAGACCCTGCCCCTTGATATCCAGACGATTTTTGTGCTCTCCATTTCTTTCCACGATGAAATTCTTGAAAAAAGAGAGGGGCGCCCGGGTTTCCATGGACTGGCGGGCCAGATGGAACAAAAAAAGATCCCGGCCCCTAATCTGCCGGTTTAAGTGGTTTCGCAGGGTTTCGGCCAGCAGGTCCTCGCCGAAACCGGGGCGAAAATCAAAGAAGATTGTGGCATAGCGCAGCTCCTGGGGATCAGGCTCGGCAACCCATCGTTCAAAATAGCGTTTCCAGGCTGAAAGCGGTTGGCACCAAAGCGGGTTGGTGGCCATAACCTCGCCGGGGCATAAGGGATAGCCGCAGTTGACCAGATGGTTGATGGCTTGGGCGGCAAAGGCTTTGAAATAGACCTCCGCCGCCTGCTTGCCGGCCTCATCCTCTGGATCGGCATAGAGGATGGCATTGTCCTGGTCGGTCTTAAAGGTCTGTTCCCGCCTCCCCTCGCTGCCCAAGAGCAGCCAGCAGTAAGGGAGGGGCGGCGGCCCAAGCTCCTGTTCCAGCAAGGTCAGCATCCGGGACAGGATTTGATCGTTGAGGATGGCGATCATCTGGGTGATATTGCCGGCCTTGGCCCCTTCGCCGATCAGGCCCCGGATTACCTCCGGGATTTTTCTGGCCAGGGGATACAAGCCGGTAATCTGCTGTTGGCCCCGGATTTCCTTGAACAGATAGTAAGGGGAATGGCCCTGGAGGAGCATGATGTCGTGGGAGGTGATTACCCCGATGATTTGTCCGGCGCGTTCCACCGCCAGATGATGAATTCCGGTGTCCATCATCTTCAACAGTACGTCAAAACAGAGCGTTTGGGAGAGCACGGTTTGCACCGGGGAGCTCATGATGGTACGTACCGGCAGTTGAAGATCCAGGCCGGCAGCCACCACCTTGCCCCTTAGGTCACGGTCGGTGATAATGCCGACAATCTTTTCCGCCTCGGCCGAATCGTGGAGCAGCAGGCAGCCCACCCGATGCCCGGACATCAGGGCCGCGGCTTCCTGGATGGTGGCATCGACCGCAACCTTACGCAAGGACTTGACCAGATCGCCCGCCCTGATGGAAAAAAGGTAAAGATCCTCATTGCTGCGTCGCGCCACCTTATGATGGCGCAGCTCGTTATAGGCGGAGGTGACAATTTTTTCGGAAAAGCTCTTAAGATAAAAATGGGCAAAAGAGGCCTGTTTTTCAATGAGCTCAAGAAAGACCTCCCGAGGGAGAAGGAAACAGAAGGTATCCTCTACGGTTTCGATATTGAGATTGGCCGGGGTGCCGCGGATGATAGCCAGAGCACCGATGGATGCCCCTTCCCCCCTGAAGTCCTTGAGAATCGCCTCGCCGTTGTCGTCTTCCAGGTAGGCCTTGATCCCGCCGCGCTGAATCAGATAGAGATGGGTCAGTTCGGTGGTATCGGCGGTAAGGATTCTGGTCCCCTTGGGAAAAAAATCAATCCGGCAATGCCGGGCAAGAGAGCTCAGAGTTTTCTCGTCCAGACTGTTAAAGGGCATGATCCCTTTAAAAAAAGAGATCGCCACTTCAGGGGCGATCAGATGGGCATTGTTTTCCATGAGAGCTGCCATTTTTTTGGTTGCAGGGCAGGCCCTGGTGAATGAAGATCAGTGACGCAGGTCGGAAAGGGTGAATACCAAATCACTTACGCTGTTCGTTGTTTTTGTCGCCTCGCCGTGCTTCAAGAGCATAGCCCATAATCAAGCCGTTGCAAAGATTCTTGTATTTGCCCAGTTTTATGGGGAAACTAAAAATACCCATGTTTATGCTTACTTGACATGATGGAGTGTAACATAGTAAAAATTCACGAGAAAATCATTGCACAAACAATTAGCTCCTGAAGGGGAAATAATTTCATGCAGAGAAAACAGTTGCTCATTATCCCGGTCATCCTTGCCGGTGGATCCGGCACCCGCTTGTGGCCGTTGTCCCGGGAGTGCCATCCCAAGCAGCTTCTTCCCCTGGTCAACGATAAGACTATGCTGCAGAACACACTGCTGCGGGTCCAGGGGCTGAAGGGGGTCGCCGCGCCCATCGTTGTCTGCACGGAGGAGCACCGGTTTCTGGTGGCCGAGCAGGTCCGCGCCATCGGCGGGGAAGCGACGATCATCATCGAACCGGTGGGGCGGGATACGGCCCCGGCGGTTGCCGTTGCCGCCCTGGAGGCTATCCGGCAGGATGAAGAGGCGGTGATCCTGGTTCTGCCGGCAGACCATGTTATAGGCAATGAGGGAAATTTTGCCGAGGCAGTGACCAGGGGGGCTTTCTGCGCTGATCATGGGCATCCTGTCACCTTTGGCATTGTCCCGCAGAGCCCGCATACCGGCTATGGCTACATCAAAAAGGGGGAGGCTTTTGGTGGGGAGGCGCCGCCGGTTTTCATGGTGGACTGCTTTGTGGAAAAGCCATCCCTGGAAAAAGCCAGGCAGTATCTGGAGGAGGGCTATCTCTGGAACAGCGGCATGTTTCTCTTTCAGGCGGCGGGATTTATGGCGACTCTCCAGGAGTTTGAGCCGCTCATGGCCAATTGCGTGAACAGAGCCTATGCCGCCCGCACCCATGATCTTGATTTTACCCGCCTGGATTTGGCGGCCTTTTCGGCAAGCCCGGCTAACTCTGTTGATTATGCGGTGATGGAGCGTGTTCGGGATACGGTGGTTGTACTCCTGGATTGTCCATGGAGTGATATGGGCTCCTGGGAGGCGCTCTGGGAGATCGGTAAACATGATGAGCAGGGGAATATTTTTATCGGCAACGTTTTGGCCGAGGATGTGACTGGTTCGTATATCCACGCCGGCGACAGTCTGGTCGCGGCAATCGGTCTCAGCAATCTTATCATTGTCGAGACCAAAGACGCCTTGCTGGTTGCGGCAAGAGATCGGACTCAGGAGGTGAAGACCATTGTCAACCGCCTGAAGATGGAGAAACGCAAGGAGGTGCGGTTGCACAAGAAGGTCTTTCGCCCCTGGGGCTCTTACGAAGGCGTAGATTGCGGGGAACGGTTCCAGGTAAAACGGATCATAGTTAATCCCGGCGCCACCTTGTCGTTGCAACGTCATTTTCATCGGGCCGAGCATTGGGTGGTAGTAAAAGGCACGGCTCATATCACCAATGGCGATCAGACCATCATTTTAACGGAAAATCAGTCCACCTACATCCCGCTTGGCACAAAACACCGGCTGGAAAATCCCGGCACCATTCCCCTTGAAATCATCGAAGTCCAGACCGGCAGCTATCTGGGTGAGGACGATATCGAGAGATATGACGATCTGCATGGTTGGTGATTGGGAAGCGATCAATGGAGATTTTACGTGCTTTAACGTGTCAGGCATGATAGTAAGCCGTTGTAACAAAATAAGGTCGTCATTTGGGTAACCTTAACGGCATAAAGAGCCGTAAACGAAATGGTCGAGTAGGCAGAGAGTATTTCGTAACGGCTCCTAAAATAATGCTGGTGTTTGCAATGTTGCATTAAGTGCCCCAATTTTCCGTTCAGTTAGAATGGCATGGTCCGCATTTTGTGGCGGGAGTCTGCTGTCTTTTTTAAAAAACAGGAACGATGCCATGCGGATGGGAACCTATACGTTTTTTTGCCGGTTCGAGACGGAGGCATTGCTCCCAGCCTTCAAGGGTTCAACTATCCGGGGAGGGCTGGGCCATGCCTTAAAGCGGACTGTCTGCGCCCTGAGGCGTCAGGAATGTGGAGGCTGTCTGCTGTCAAGCAACTGCGCCTACGCTTTCCTCTTTGAAATCGAAACAGGAAAGGCGGGCCGCCGGCCGCATCCTTATGTGCTTATCCCGCCTGACACTGAGCAACGCGCCTGGCCGAAGGGCACGCCCTTTTCCTTTTCCATTTCCCTGTTCGGCAAGGCCAATGAATATCTTCCCCATCTGGTATACGGGGTTGGAGAAATGGGCAAGGCCGGCCTCGGCAAAAATGCCTCCACCACCAATGGGGGCCGCTTTCTTCTCGACTCGGTTCAACAGGGTGACACCGTCATCTTTGAGGGTGAAACCCTTAAGCCGGCGGTCAATCTGGCAGAGCCGTCCTTTGCCGCCGAACCTTCGCAGTCGTCAATCTCTCGGATAAACCTCGCCTGCCTGACCCCATTACGGATCAAATCAGACAATCGTTTCCAGGATGATCTGCCTTTCCACCTGCTTGTCCGGGCCGCTCTGCGCCGTGTTTCTTCTTTGGAAGCGGCTTACGGCAATGGCGAGCCAACTCTCGACTACCGGGGGCTGGCGGCGCGCGCCGCCAGTGTGCGCACGCTGACGGCAAACTGTGAGTGGCAGGAAATCGAGCGCTACAGCAATCGCCAGAAAGCCGCCATGCTCATGGGAGGAATAACAGGGGAACTTGTTTACGAAGGGAATAATCTTGGGGAATTTCTGCCTCTGCTTCGTTATTGCGAAGCGGTTCATCTGGGCAAGCAAACCTCCTTCGGCCTGGGTCGGATCAAAGTGGAGACCATTGCGTGAGAAACATCCTCTTGGCCGTTTCCGGTCTCTCGCCCCAAGTCATCACCGAGGCGCTTTACGCCCTGCGCCACGAGGGCCGAGAAGTCCATGCCATCCACTGCATCACCACCCGGAAAGGACGGGAGCGTATCCTGGCAGACCTTCTAGCGCCGGACAGCGGTCGTTTCGCCGCCTTTCTCGCCGACCAGGACATCCCGGTCGGCGCCATTGATTTCAGCGGCAAAAATGTCCATGTTCTGCGTGACCCCATGGGCCGGGAGCTTGAAGATATCATCACGCCGGAAGACAACGAGTTCCTGATGCAAAGTTGCCTCGATCTTGCCTTCCGCTTTACCGCCGATCCTGGACTGGCGGTTTTTTTTCTGGTCGCTGGCGGGCGAAAAACCATGACCTCCTGCTTGACCCTCGCGGCTCAGCTTTACGGCCGCCCCCAAGACCGCATCTTTCATGTCCTGGTTTCGCCGGAATTTGAATCCTGCCGGGATTTCTGGTTTCCGCCCCGTCAGTCCGTGCCGGTGCAGCTTAAGGACGACAAGGGCCAGCCATACTGGAAGGAAACCCGTTACGCCTCCATCCACCTGGTCACCATCCCCTTTGTCTCGGTGAGAGACCAGCTGCGCCAGGACTTTCTCGATCAGCCCCGGCCCCCGGCCGAACTAATGCAAACCCTCATCCGCGACACTCCGCAGATACTGGTGATTAATCTTGCCGAAGGGAAATTGATCTTTGGCAGAACCGAGCGTGACCTGCATCCAACCCGGCTGGCTCTTTACGCTTTTTTTGCCGCCCAGAAAAAAGAATGTCGCCAAACATGCGCCTGCGCCGGTTGCACCGACTGTTTTCTGGATGCTTCCCAGGTGCTGGGCACTGATGACCTGGCCCGAATGTACGAAAAAATCCCCGGTAGCCGCCTGATCGAGGAGATGAGCGACTCCGGTATCGGCGGTCTTAACCGGGAGAATTTTCAATCCTACAAATCAAAGATCCGCAAAGACCTGCTTAGCGCCTTTGGCCAGTCCTGTCTGGCTGAGCTTGAGATTTCCTCCTGCGGCTCAAGGCCCGACACCAGATACGGTATTTTACTCGACCGCAATCGAATCAGAATGGAATGGTAAGAATAGCAACATTGCAGTTCTTTTAGTGTTCAGGCTTCTATGGTCTCCTGACCGGGAAAGAACGGGCGCATCGTCCGTGATAATCCCAACAAAGGAGAAATGAGATGCCAGGAAGAAACAGCTTTTTACTGATCGCCGCAGCCCTGCTGCTGGGCGCTTTTACCACTGGTTGCGCCACCATCACCAAGGGAAGTTCACAATCGGTCACCATCAACACCGATCCGCCGGGGGCCAACTGCACCATGAGTCGGGAAGGCGCAATGATCGGGGCAGTCGCCCAGACCCCTGGCACGCTTCTGGTGGAAAAGGACAAGGACACCGTTACCGTAAACTGTAAAAAAGAGGGCTATTTCGAGTCTGCCCTTGCCATGGAAGCCAGTATTCAGGGGATGACCTTCGGCAATATTTTGTTTGGGGGCATTATCGGAGTTGCCATTGACGGGGTGAGCGGCGCTTTGCATCAGTATCCGCCCTTGGTCACCGTATTGCTTACCCCGGATGCCTTTGACTCCGCCGAGAACCGCGACAAGTTTTTTGACCGGCGGCGGTTGAGCCTGCTTGAAGAACACGGCCGCACCGAGGAATCAATTCTTAAAAACTGCGAGGCCCCGGATTGCGAGGCCCAGACCAAGGTGGCGAAAGAGCAGATGAACAACGCCATTATCATGCTGGAACAGAAACGGACTCTGGCCAGGGTGAGGCAGTAGGGGCGCTGAGGAAATGGGTTCGAGGCGTAGCAGCCTGATTACAAGTCCAACAACCTGTTGCCATGAATGACCCTGAGGACGATCACGGAATCTCCATAAACCCTGAAGATAATCCTGTATCTGCCATGAATGAGGTGGCGGTAGTCCATCCCCAGCAAGCTGTTTTCAGGGATAAGAGAGGCGCACTCCGGCAGGGTGGCAAGAGTGGAGATTTTCTCTTCAAGCTCAAGGACAAAGACAGCCGCCCCGGCCGGTCTGTCAGCGGCAATATAATCGTAGATTTCAGCGAGATCGTTTTCTGCGTGCCTGGTAATGAGGAGGTTATATGTTTCTGGCACGCCTGAACTCCTCGAAAAAGGATTTCGCCTCCTGGACCAGCCCTTCCCGGACATCTTGCTCCGCAGGAAGAAGCAGTTTCAGAAGATTCAAGGCACGGGTGTTTTTTTCGTATTCAACTGCGCCCATAATCACCGCTTCAGCCTTGCCGTTCACGGTCAGCACCACCGGCCGACCGGTGGTGTGCAATTGATTGAGAATGGCGCTGGTGTCTCGCTTCAGTTCGGTGATGGAGCGGATGTCTTCAGTGATATTGAGGGTCATATTTTCTCCACATGTGATGCTTTTAAGATGTTGCATTTGATGTCAATGATAATGCGATAAGTTGTTGATCGCAACAAAAACCAGAGGAATGGGGAAGACACGCAGGCACGATCAACACAGCACGGATGCGTTATCCGTTGGCGCTTATGCGCCCCTCATTGCGCTTTGCCTATTTCGTGTTTGAGAGTTGGGGATAGTGTGTGGTAGGAGTAGAGTCTGAGATGGTGAAAAATCAAGAGGTTAAGGAGGTGCATTGCATGCAGGAAACCACCCTGAAAATCGCCCTGGCCGGGGTGCTGCATGATGTTGGGAAGAATTCATTATATTATAGCCGCACGATTTCTTAATTGTTTGAAGCAATGCTTGCTTGGGTATAACCGGCAGAAAGGAGTGTTATGGACGAAAAAATTCTGAAGGCCATATCAATTGCAGGAATGTTTCATGACCTCGGCAAGTTTGCTGAACGAGCATACGCTGTTGAACCAGCCGACCAGGATATGGTGCAGCAAGAGTACCGTTACGCTCATGCTCATCACACAGAGCTGGCCCTGAAGCAGCTTTTTGCGGAGGAACGGTTAAGCCAATCTTATGGGGGTGACCGCGAATGCACGATTCTCAATATGGCCACAAGGCACCACAAACCCCGCAAAGGCAATATCTATGAAACAATCATAGCCGAAGCTGACCGGATTTCCTCCGGCCATGAACGGGCTAAAGGAGATGATGCATCAGCCTATGATACCCACGGCAGAGAAAAAAAGAGCAAAACCCCGCTTATCAGTATCATGTCCAGGGTTTGTCTCAAAAGATATTCCGACGACCCAGTGGAAGACTGGCGCTTCCGAATCAGGGAAGAAGGTTGTCTTTATGGTACGAACGTGCAAGAACACATTCCACCGGTCCCAGCGGATGAGTATGTTGCGGAACAGGTACAAGCCGACTATCGGCAGCACTGGGTGAATTTTGTCAAAGCGATTCGACCAAACCAAGAGCTCGGTCTTGACATTGTGGATCATTTTTCAACTCTGCTTGAGATCTGTCGTGCCTGGCAATGGTGCCTGCCAGCATCGACAAGAAAAGAGGAAATGCCGGATGTATCGCTCTTTGACCACCAAAAGGCCACAGCAGCTTTGGCAGCCTGCATGTATTTCTACCATGCGACTACGAACACGCTTTCGTTGGAGAAGGTGGAAGACAGGCGTCCCCAGAAATACCTTCTCTTCTGCGGTGACCTGAGTGGTATACAGAACTTCATTTATCAAATTTCGTCAAAGGGAGCATACAAAACCCTGAAAGGGCGATCATTCTACATCCAACTACTCGCAGATCTTCTTGCCAGAGAGTTTGTCGATATTTTTGGTCTAACCCCGGCCAACATCCTCTATGCAAGCGGAGGAAAATTCTACATTCTGTTGCCCAACCATGAGAATGTAATCAAGACCCTTGAGGAGCTGACCGGTAAAGTTAACAGTGAGCTATTTTCAGCATTCAATGGCGACATTTTTGTGAGAATGGGGCACATCCCGATTTCTGGAGAAGATCTTACCCGGCAAAGCGGCCGCACACTTTACCAGATATGGGATGATTTGACCCGGCAGCTTGTCTATCAGGACAGGCAACGCTACGCCGATCTTGCAAGCGAAAATTATGACCTGCTGTTTGGAGTAAAGAGTGGCGATGCAGGGACCTGCGAGGTGTGCCACAGATCAGTTCCCAGAGATACGGGCCATTGTGTTGCATGTAATCAGATGGAGGAAGCCGGACGCAAGCTGGCAAATTCTCACTATATCCTCATCGCTGATACGGATACGGTGAGCGGTGAGCGACCCACCTTCCGCCTGCAACTCAAATTGCCGAACAGGAAAATCAACCGGCACATCTGGTTTATGAAGGACCTACCCTTGTCCGTAACCGGTTCCAGGACCCAACTTTGGTCCCTCAATGATCCAAATTTTCATTCCATTCCCCGGCAAATGAATAGTGCCATCGTCAACTCCTCGCCATATCTCGTAGCTGCAACCCACGCCTTTGCTGACCGTACTTTCGATGAAATAGCCGATCTTTCCATGGGTGTTAAACGGCTCGGCGTATTGCGCATGGATGTGGACAACCTTGGCAAGATTTTCAGCGAGGGGCTGACAAACTACCGGCATGAAACAGAGCATTCTCAAAGATTCCACTCATTAGGCAGGATCACCACCCTCAGTTGGCAGCTTAACCTTTTTTTCAGCGGCCTCTTGCCTGGCATAATCCGCAACGATCCGGACTTAGCGGAGCGGGTAACGGTGGTCTACGCCGGGGGCGACGACCTGTTCCTTCTTGGCGCTTGGGATGCTCTCCCCGAACTTGCCCTTACCATCCATGATCGATTTGAGCAGTTTTGTTGCAATAACAGGTCGCTCTCTCTTTCCGGCGGCATGGTCATAACCGGCGGAAAGTTCCCCATTTATAAGAGCGCCGAAATGGCCGGTGAAGCGGAACACCGGGCAAAGCATCATGAAACCCGGTTGAACGGACATGCCCCGGTGCGTAAATCTTCTTTCACCTTCCTCGACACACCGATGCACTGGAAGGAGTTTAAGGATATTGTGAATCAGTTTAATAACTTAATGAGCCTGTTGGAAGACCCGGCAAACGCGCCTTTGCTACGGCGGCTGCTTGATATTGCCGCATCCTGGCAGGGAAGCAGGGAGCGCCTAAAACAATCAGGGATGACCATGGCTGCCATTGAAAAGCAACTGGAGGCTGAAAAGTGGCGCTGGCAGATGGTCTATAGTTTGGCAAGATTTGTGGAGCGTAACAAAGGGATCAAGGATGAAATTGCTTCAATTCAGCAATTCATTCTCTGTAAGGTTGCAGAAACCGATAGAACCGGCATTACGCTGCTCGGGTTATTGGGTAGGTGGTGTGAGTTGAGACTTCGGACAGAGAAAAAGGAGAAGAAAAATGCTTGATGGAAGACATGAATATGCAGACAGCCAGGCTTTAAAAAAAGCGCAGGTGGAATCATGGGTAACGCATGGCCCGGACAACGCAGCTATCGAAGAGGCTCAGAAATTTGGCGAATATATTGCCAAAACGCTCAAAAAAGTCGAAGTCGCACCGAGGAAAACAGTGGATGAATCAGTGACGACCTCACAAATACGGCAGGTTTTTTCAAAGATGAAAATTATCGAAGCAAAAGGGGGAATCAAGGAGCAGAAACAGCAAATTGACTTTCTCATGCTGAAACCATTTCTGGCATATGCAACAGGAAGGCATAATAAAACAGGATTGGAGAGACTCAAACAGCGGCTCACGTGGGCCATCGACGCTGTCTGCGCTGGTGACAAGGAAACAGAATCTGTCCGGTTCAATAACTTCTGCAAGCTTTTTGAAGCAATTCTCGCCTATCACCGCGCCCATGGCGGAAAATAAGGAGCATTATCATGACTGAACATATATTGAAACTTGAGAAAAAAGTTTTTATTGAGGGTGAAATTGTTCTCCTGACCGGCATGCATGTGGGCGGCTCCTCCCTTGGCCTTTCCATAGGCGGTGCCGATAAGGTGGTTGTCCGCAACCCCCTGACCAACCTGCCCTATATCCCTGGTTCATCCCTGAAAGGAAAAATGCGTTCGCTCCTGGAGAAAAGCCTTGGTCTGATCAGACCGGAACAGGACAAAAAAGGTAACTGGGAGGGTAAACTCTGTGAAAATCCTGAAGAGGATGTTGTGCAACTGTTCGGTTTCGCAGCCGACAAGGGCGGAGCAAGCCTTGATTACGCACCCACTCGTCTCACGGTCCGGGATGGTTCGCTAATCAATGTGGACGAGCTGGCTAACTCGGAAAACACTGACATGCACTGCACCGAGATCAAGACCGAGGTCTCCATCGACAGGTTGACCTCCCAGGCAAATCCACGAAATTTTGAACGGGTACCAGCCGGGGCACGGTTCAAGCTCGATATGGTTCTTGATATTTACAATGTCGATGTGAAAAATGGTGCAGGTACCACACGGGCAGATGCTTTTATTGATCTTCTCAATCAAGGATTGATGCTGGTGGAGGATGACTATCTTGGCGGACAGGGAACCAGGGGGTACGGCCAGGTTCAATTTAATCTCAAAGCAGTAACTGAACGTACTGCGGAAGATTACTGCACCAACAAGGATCGAAGAAATTCCAGTTTTAAAGGGAAATTCGGCCAGTTCTTCAGATCTACGGGTGAGGTCTCGTGATGTGGGCATATCAACTCACTTTTTTCACACCCGTTCACTTCGGCCTTGAAGGTATCGGCCAGGAACGAGTTGAGCAAATGGTACGCTCCGACACCCTGTGGGCCGCGCTTGTGCAGAAACTGCTGCTGCTCTATGATGACGAACCCGAGGGGTTATGCCGAGAACCAGGCTTTACGGTAAGTAGCGGTTTTCCTGTTATTGGTGGGTGTCGCTATTTTCCGGTCCCAATCGGTTCTTTCGACAGGATTATGGACGTAGTCGCCCACATGGATACCGGACAACTGCCGTTTGATCTGAAAGATCTGAAAAAAATTCGGTTCTTATCCGAACCGTTGTTTAGAAAGGTTTCTGCTGGGTCAGAACTGATCCTTGCTGATATAACGGAAGAGTCAGTCTTTCCGCCTCCGGCCAGATTACAAGCAGTAGAGAAAGAAACCCAAATTTTTCTAAAGGTTGCGCAACGTCCCCGTGTGGCAGTGGATCAGATTTGCGGCGGTGTGCGCGAAGGGGCATTTTTTTACTGCACGGACCAGTTTTTCGACAACAACTCCGGTCTGTTCTTTCTGGCATCCTTTGACAATCAAGAAATACGGAAACGCTTTGAGGTGGCGTTGAGACTGCTTGGCGACTCAGGGTTGGGCGCAGACCGTTCCATCGGTCGCGGTTGTTTCTCCTTCACTGCTGCACCTTTTGAATTTCAATCGCCGGATACCACCGCTGCCTATGTTCTTCTTTCACTCTATCATCCCACCAGACAGGAAATTGAACGAGGCGTTTTGGTCGGCGAACAAAGCGCCTACTCTCTGGCGCGTCGATCCGGTCATGCCGGTAGTCACGGAGCGCACCAATTCCGCCGGGCTGACTGCTGGATGCTGGCTGAGGGTTCGCTTCTGCCATTTGCGCCAGAGGGACAGATTCCCCTCGTGCTGGAGCGTTCCGCCTATATTCCTCATAATGTCTACCGGTGCGGCAAAGCCTTTTGTCTGCCGATGGCTGAAGGAGGTAACCCATGAATTTTCAAAATATTCGAACGGCCTTCCATTGTGAGATGCAGATTCTCACTCCAGTCCACATCGGCAACGGAGAAAAGTACGTCAATAATTTTGACTTTCTCTGCGAGGGCAACAGGGCTAGGGTTTTCGACCATAAACGACTCTTTGGCATGGTTGAGCAGCTTGGCGGCAGCCATATTGAATCCTTTGCGGCAGCCATGGAAGATGGGCAGCTCACCCACTGGCTACGGAGCAACAACATCAACATCAATGAGGCGGTTGTGCATTCCTTCAGTTTTCCGGTCCATAATGAACCGAGGGACATCAACAGACATATCCGCGATGGTTTCGGCCGACCCATCATATCCGGCTCATCGCTTAAGGGGGTATTTCGCACGGCAATACTTGCCCGGCTTGCCGACGACGATCAAACCAATCCGGTGAGTCAGGTTCTCGAAAAACTAAAAAAGCAGGAAAAAGTGAACGTCAAGTTTGCCGACAGCACCCTGTGTGCTAATCTTCTGGGAAAAGACGCGAAAATGAATCTGATGCGTTCCCTTACCGTGGCCGACTTTACTTTTTCCCCGCAGGATATCCAGGTGCAGAACGCCTATGTGACAAGGCTGACCAACAACACGGGATTTGTTCGCAAGCCTTGGAATATCTGGATTGAAAAACTCAATCAGAGCGCAACCGCCACCGGACAGATTTCCTTTGATGATTTTCTCATTGCCCAAGCTAGAGGGAAGGAAACCTTCAATTTCAAGGCCGATCTCACCCTTGTTTGGCTATTGGAGGCGCTGCGAAAGAGAACCGATAAAACCCTGGACAGCGAACTTAATTTTCTCAGCGATAAAACCGGAGACGGCATTGACGGCATGAGGAATTTTTATACCAAACTCAAGCAGGATCACCAGAATCTACAGGAGAATGAAGCCATCGTGCAGTTTGCCTGGGGCAGCGGCTGGAAAGGCATGACCGGCGAACTTATCGCCCCGAAGTTGTTGACCAGCGAGGTGCGCAACAAACTCAAATTGGCGACTAAATACCTCAACTTCCCTTTTCCCAAAAGCCGCCGCGTTGCGGTAACAGGCGATGCCGCGCTCCCCATGGGCTGGATACGGCTTAAGTTTACCAGTAAAGAGGAAGTGCGCCGTGCCGAGGCCATCAAGGTGCAGGAGGAAAAACGAGCGCACCAGATCAAGATCGAGCAGGGGCAGCAGCAAAAAAATGAACTGGAAACTTGGAGAAAAATGAGCGAAGTCGAGCAGTGCGTTGCCATAATTCGCGGAGATTCTATTGCAAAGTCGCAGGCGGCAGGACAGGACCCGGATGCAACGTGCTGGGGAAAAATAGAAACAGCATCCCAGGAGGAGCAAAAAAACTTGGCACAGGCTTTTAAGGAAAGATGGATCACGGACCAGCAAAAATGGAGCAAGAAGCAATGTTCCAAAAAGCAATGGGAAAAAGTCCAGAAAATCAAGACCATCCTCGGAGAAGCATGAATCACTGCGAAAAAACCAAAACCGGAGTACCTGACCCCTCACCCATTCCCGAATGGCAAAAAGAAGAGCTCGACAGGAGGTATGCAAAATACCAGCGGGGCGAATTGTCCCTGCATGACTGTCAACAGGTTCATCGTGAATTGCTGGAAAGACAACAAACCAGCGCAACGAAAAAGCGGAAAACCAACCAGCAGTTCCCGCTTGCCGTCCCAACCGGCATGGCCCAGCAATACCTGCGCGAGGATCGGGAGAATGGCTGAAAATGTGCTTGAGGAAATCGTGATTAATGCCTCATTCTTGCATTGCACGGCAATTGTCAAACGCTGTCAGGATACAGGATTTTATGTGGGGTTCATCCCCGAATTTCCGGGAGCGCACTCCCAAGCCGAAAACATGGATGAGCTCAAAATAAATCTGCAAGAAGTCGTCACTATGCTGCTTAATGGGGCAGATCATATAATCTACCGCCAGGCCACTAAGTGGCAGGCGGAAAGAACTACACCATCGTGGTCATAAAGGAGATTTATCCATGACGCAACTGACACTTGAAATGCCTGAATCGGCCTTTGCCTCCCTGCATAAGGAACCTCGGGAATTCGCACAGGAGATGCGCATCGCGGCCGCTGTCAAGTGGTATGAGCTCGGCCGCTTCTCCCAAGGGCGCGCGGCCGAAGTCGCGGGGCTGACACGGGCGGAATTCATCGATGCTCTCTCGCGCTACCGCGTCAGCCCCTTCCAGTATACCGAGGAAGAGATTGTTGAGGAGTTGCGCGATGATGATTGAAGGGGTCGTGATTAATGCCTCGCCATTGATCACCTTGTTTCGCAGTGGTCAGGCCGAGTTACTGCCACTTCTGTTCGCGCGGATCGTGGTACCGGAAGCGGTGTGGCAGGAGGTTGTCCAGGACAAGTGGGAAGACCAGGCCGCCCGGCAACTGGGCAACCAGCCGTGGGCGCTGCGAATGTCTGTTACCGATTCGCCTCGGGTTGCCGCTTGGGTGCTCGGCGCAGGCGAGACGGCGGTTCTGAGCCATGCTTTAGCCAATCCGCCGTTACGTGCGGTGATCGACGACATGGATGCCCGTCGTTGCGCCCGAACCCTTGGCATCCCCATACTGGGCACGGGCGGACTGTTGATCCTTGCCAAACGGCGCGGCTTGATTGCCTCAGTCGGCGAGGCCATTGAAAAACTTCGCCATTCTGGTTTGTGGATGTCGGAAGACATTATCCGGATTCTGAAAACACAGGCAGGAGAATGAGAAGAGGTACACAGTGTGATTAAGGAGCAACAATGACTACCATCAAGGCCATGCTTATTTCCGTGGGCGGCACCCCGGAGCCGCTGCTGAAAAGCATCGAGCACCACCAACCCGAATTTGTCTGTTTTTTTGCCTCCCAAGGAACCAACCATATCAGCGTCAAGGTATGTGATCTGCTGGGGGATACGGCAGGGGGTATCCGCTTTGCCACCGAGCTGGTCGATAATGAAAACGACCTGCTCGAATGCCACCAAAAAGCGGAAAATGCGGTAAAACGTATCCATGCCGGCGGCTATGCAAAAGATCAGGTGGTGGTCGATTACACCGGCGGCACCAAAAACATGTCTGTTGCCCTGGCCCTGGCCGCCATCGAACAGGGATATTTTTTTTCCTATGTCGGCGGCTCCCGTCGCAACAAGGGCGGGGTAGGGATTGTCGAAAGCGGCCACGAGAAAATCCATACCCACGTCAACCCGTGGGATTTCATGGCCGTGCGGGAGAAGCGGCAGGCAGCGCAGTTCTTCAACTCCTGCCAGTTCAAGGCCTGCCGGGATGTTCTGAATGGTCTTGCCGAAAACGCCAGCACCCGCAAGAACGTGTTTCGCAAGTTGGCCCTGATTGCCGATGCCTTTCACTGCTGGGATCTTTTCCGGCACGTCGATGCCCAGGAATTGTTCAAAAAATCCAGGTTGCAGGAACTGGCCGAGGATCACGAAGAGTGGATCGCCCGATTTGCCGGCGCTTGCCTTGTGTTGCAGCCGGTACTTGAGAAAATCGTGACTTCATCCGAGCGGGGGAAAATACCGAGTCCGGAACTGGTGTTGGACCTCTTCGCCAATGCGGAGCGACGATTCGCCGAGGGCAAGGTTGACGATGCGGTGCTTCGTCTGTACCGGTTGGTGGAGATGCTGGCCCAGCAGCGGCTGCGGGTCGGTTACAGCATCAATGTTTCCGATGTCCGGCCGGAGCAGCTCCCCGAAACCCTGCGGGAAGAATACCTTGCCAAGCACAAGAATGAGCGCCATGGCTTGATTCAACTGCCGCAGACTCCGGCCTTCCGGCTTTTGCAGGAGTTGGGCGATCCCCTTGGCAAGGCCTTTACCACAGGCGCAGGAAGGTTTTTGGATCTCCAGAAGGCGCGGAATGACTCCTATCTGGCCCATGGTTTCCAGTCTGCAAAAGAAACAACCTATGAAAAATTGCGGGAATTTGTGGTCGGTCTGGGTGCAATGGTAACGGACGCGGCCCCGCGATTCCCCCGGATGGCATGATGGCTTTTGTTGGACCTTCCCTCATCCTCCTCTTCAACCACCGCCTCACCGCGCCCCAGGAGGCCGATGCCCGCGCTTCCCTCGGGGTGCAGCGGATTGTCGAGCCGCCGCCGGAGATCCAAACAATCTGGTCCCAAGTGCCGTCCGATCCCGACAACCTTGCCGACTGGCTGACCCCGGTGGCAGACTGGCTTGCTGGTGTAGCCAAGCCAGGCGATTTCGTTCTGATCCAGGGGGAGTTCGGCGCCACTTTCAGGATGGTGAGCGAGGCCTTCCGGCTGGAGCTTACTCCGATCTATTCAACTACCGACCGCAAAGCCGTAGAACAACATCTGGAAGATGGCTCGGTTCAGATCACCCATACCTTCAGCCATGTCCGCTTCCGGCGGTATGAAGGATAAGAATGATCTCATTGCCTGTTTTGTGAACCAAGGCGAGCCCGTGGAGCCTCAGTCCAGCCTTCCACCTGGGTGCAGAACAGGGTCATACTCCAAACACCACGATTGACACATCTCGCAAACGGGATTAACTTACAATAAAGTAATCCTATTCAAAAAAGTAAGGAGGCACGCCAATGTCATTCACCGCAACAATAACATCCAAGGGCCAGATTACCATACCACGAGAAATCAGGAATTTCCTCGATTCCCGCACAGTTGAGATCGAAGTGGTCAACCGTGAAGTCAGGATCCGACCAATCAGAAATGTGGCAGGCGCCCTTGCTAAATATGCCGAGGGCAAACAAGTCGAACCACTGTCCGAAATCCGCGACAAGGTCTGGGAGGAGGTTGCCAGTGACCGAAAAAGTTAATTTCCTGCCCGACACAAATGTCGTGCTGCGCTATTTTCTCCGGGACGATCCGGAACAGTTTGCCCAGAGCGAAACATTTTTTGAAAAGGTCCGAAACGGCAGAGCACGAGTAATTTTTCTTGAAGGGGTACTTGTGGAATGTCTGTATGTGCTGACCAAGCACTACAAAGTAACTCGGAGCGAGGCTGCTCAGGCACTGGTTGGTCTTTTGCAGTACAAGGGGGTTACAAATCCTGACAGGACTGTACTGACCGATGGCCTCCAACGCTTTGGAGCAGGGAATCTCGATCCGGTGGATTGCTTCTTGTTGGCCAGAAGTCGAGGTGATGGCTTGCAGATTTTCTCCTTTGACAAAGAACTAAACAAGGCTGCCGCAAAAATCGAGCAACTTTGACAACGACACATTCATGAAGGAATCCTATGCCTGAAACTCATGTCTGCCTGATCTCCGGCCAGCCCATCCCCAATCTGCTGCCGCTGCTGATCGAGAAGCCGGAGCAAGTCATTTTCCTGGTTTCGCAGGAGATGCTCCCCCAGGCGGAGCGGTTGAGAAAAATTGCCCAGCCCAGAGGCATCAGGGTGAGCATGCAGACAATCGATGCCTACGACTTCGAGATGGTGACTGAGGTCTGCGATGGACTTGTCGCCGAACACCACGGCAACAACACCCTGACCCTCAATGTCACCGGCGGTACCAAGATCACCGCCTTGGCCGCCTATCAGGTCTTTTTCGCCAACCAACGGATCATCTATTGCGACACCGAACATCACCGCCTGCTGGAACTGGCCCCGAAACACCGGGAGCAACCCCTGACTGAAAATCTGCTCGGTATCCGCGACTATCTCACCGCCTATGGTATCCCCCCCAGCAACGAGGGCAAGCCGCCAAGCAGAGCGGAAATCCGCCGGCCCCATCTTACCGCCTTGGCCAAATTGCTCATCGAAAACGACAGTCTGCTGGCCAGGCTCAACAGCTCCCTCAACAAGGAAAAGCAAGGCTACGCCAACATCACCCTGAATGCTCTTGGCGAGGGCGCCGAAAACCTTGCCGGTCTGCTCGGCCAGTGCGGAGTTGCCACTTTGGTCAGCGGCAACTCCCTCAATATCGCCAATAAGGAAAACATGTTCTTCTGCGCCGGCGGCTGGCTGGAGGAATACACCTATGAAATGGTGCGACGGCTCGGAATCAAGGGGCTTGACCTGGAGATGAATGTCGAGGTGCGGTGGGATGGCAAGGGCAGGCAACAAACCGAAAACGAATTCGATGTCCTGTTCACCCACCGCAACCAGTTGCACCTTGTTTCCTGCAAAGCCTCGAACCCCGAACGGCAGACCGCCAGCGGCAGCAAGTTCACCGAGGCCTTGAACGAACTGGATTCCCTTAAAGATCGGGCCGGCGGTCTTTTCGGCAGAGGGATGCTGGTTTCCGCCCGCAACCTGCGGGATGAAGACCGGGAACGAGCGAAGAAGATGAAAATCGAGCTGGTGGATGGCAAGGAGGCTCTGCGGCTTGGTGAGCGGCTCAAAGCGTGGCTCGCCTGAAGTTTGCTCAGGATTCACCCGACCCTTTTCACGGTTCTACCCGTTGAATGGCCTTGAACCTGCTCAGGTGTTTTTTATCGTAGGAAAATATCTCGCTGACTTTATGACGCTCCATGACCGCAATAATGTAGCCATCGACGAAATCGATGTTCTCGGCCATATAATACTCAACCGCTTTTTCTACCAGGGCACCGTTAATGACCTCAAGCCCGGGAGTGGCAAGAATGGCCTTAATCATCGGCCCGATGGCAGAATTGTTCAATTTGTAAAAGGATTCGAGCACCCAGATCACCTCCGCGACGACCATTTCCGTAGTCAGCAGGTGAATCTTGCCGCCGGAGGCCTGCTCCAGGAGTCTTTCCACCCGGTCTGCCTTGACAGGATCATCGTTGGTAAGGTAGCGGATAAAGATATTTGCGTCGAGGAAGCTGACGCTCATATGCTTTCCTCGACATTTCGGCGTCCCACCGCTTCCTTGGCCGCTTGCCGCTCCTTGTCAGGGTCACCGCTACCGGCAACTGCCCCACGAAAATCCCGAAGGGTTTTCACCGGCAAGAGAATGATTCGCTCCTCTTCCGTGATAAAATCAACCCGGTCATTGGGATGAATCCCGTATTTGTTCCTGATGGAAACCGGGATCGTAACCTGGCCCTTAGTTGTTACTGTTGCAAGCATTTCCTTACCTCCACACAAAAGTATTACTTTTTAAATAACGTATTACGTCTACTATATGGTAAGAAAGATGAAAGATCAAGTTGGTAATCCAACCATTTCCCTCCTCTCCACCTTTCTTCTGTCTTTCATCCTCTCATAACTGCAACATTGCAATTCTTTCTCCTTTCCTCCCTTCGTGGTTTCCTGGGCGCAATAGAGGACGGTTCCTATCCGGGGCCGTCCATGCCTTAAACCACAAGCAAAGGAGAAAAAGAGATGAAGAAAAGATTGGCGATTGTCGCGGGTTGCAGTTTGTTTCTTGCCGCCGGTGCGGCCCAGGCTGCGCCCAACACCCCGTATTTTGGCGCCGGGCTTGGTCTGGTCAAAATGAATGACTCGACCTTGAGTGATGCCAGCGGTTCCATTGATGTCGGCTTTGACAACGGCCTTGGCTTGATCGCTTCTGCCGGTTACAGCTTTGATGCCGCCAGGGTCGAGCTGGAGTTTGGCTACCGGAAAAACGACCTCGACAGCTTCAGCGCCCTGGGCGTGAGTGTGCCCGGTTCCGGCGATTTGACCAGCAAAAGCCTCATGGCCAACGTCTATTACGATTTTACCCCCAAGGAACAATGGTCTCCCTTTGTCGGCGCTGGGTTCGGTATGGCCAGGGTTGACGTCGACAACGCTGCCATTGTCGGCATTCCCATAGGCGATGCCGACGACACTGTCTTCGCTTGGCAGTTGATGGCAGGCATTGGCTACCGGGTGAGCAACAACACAGTGCTTGATTTGTCCTACCGTTATTTCGCCACCGCTGATCCGGATTTTTCCGGGATCAAGGCGGAGTATGGCAGCCACAATCTTTTCGCGGGGCTCAGGTTTTCGTTCTGATATCTGATTGACATGCCCGGATGCTCAATGGCGACCGGGCATGTTTCCTGAAAAAAATCCAGGTTGGGGTAAGCCCATGCACATCTACATCCGTACCCAAGGTGCCAAGGTGGTCCGCGAAGGCCGCCACCTGCTGGTCAAGAAAGGCGAGGACACCTACCACACTCTCTTTGTCGAAAAACTCCGCCAGGTGGTGCTGTTCGGCAATATTGATCTTACCCCGGCTGCCAGGGCGGTTTTGCTCCGGCATGGGGTGGACACGGTTTTCTGCTCGCAGGATGGCCGCTACCAAGGCCGCTTCGCCACCCCGGAACCCAAAAACGTCATGCTCCGCAAGCGCCAGTTTACCCTGCTCGACGACCAGGCCTTCGGCATCGAGCTCTGCCGACAACTGGTAACCGGCAAGCTGATGAACATGGTCACCTTGCTCATGCGGATCAGCCGCACCAGAGACCGGAAAGAGCCTAAACTGGCAGCCCGCGAAATCCGCGCCCTTTACGACAAAATCTCCGAAGCAGGTTCCATTGAGTCCCTGCGCGGCTACGAGGGGCGGGGCAGCGCCATCTATTTCGGCGCCCTGCGCTGGGGACTGCAACAGGATTACGGCTTTGCCCGCCGGGTGCGCCGACCGCCGACCGATCCGGTGAACGCGGTGCTTTCGCTGCTTTACACCTTCCTCTTCAACCGGGTTTATGCCGCCATCCGCCAGGCGAATCTCGACCCGCACCCCGCCTTTTTGCATGTGCCGGATTATGGCCGCCACTCGCTGGTGATGGATCTGATGGAAGAGTTCCGGGTCATCATCGCCGACACCTTATGTCTTTCTCTGTTCAATCTCAAGATCCTTCAGCAGGATGACTTCCGCCTTGAATATCCTAAACCGGCTCAGACGGATGAGCCTCAGTCGGAATCCGCCCCGATAGTGGGGGTTGATCCCTATGGCAACATGGCCGATCTCGACAGCCGGGAGCAGTTTGACCTGCCCACTCAGCGCATGGGAGGCGAAACCGTGCACGATCTCGACCTGGAAGACACCGACGGTAAGCCAGCGGTCAAGCTCAATGGCGATGCCTTCCGCCGGGTGGTGGAAAATTTCGAGCGCAAGATGACCACCGAATTCCATTACCCGCCGGAGGAGAGAAGCATCACCTACGCCGATGCCCTTGTCGCCCAGGCGGGCATGTACCGCAAGGTGATCGAAGGCTCGCTCAAGGTTTACCAACCCATGCTGCTGAAGTAGAGCGCCATGAACACAGTGGTGGTGTACGACATCGTCAGCAACAAACGGCGGCAGAGATTTCACGGGTTTCTCAAGGAGCTGGGTATTCGCAGCCAACGCTCGGTATTCGAGTGCCGTCTGGACAGCCGGGAGATTCGGGAAATACGATTCTATTGCCGGGACAACCTCAATCTCAAGGAGGACGCAGTCCGCATCTACCGGATCTGCGCAACCTGCATGGACAAGGCCATCATCCAGGGCCAGGGCGTTTCCTTCAGCCGCCTGGATTGGGAGGTGCTCTGATGCGGGTTCTCGCGGTTTACGACATCGCCGATGCCCGCAGGCTCAACCGGGTGGCGAAGGTGCTCAAGGATTACGGGCACCGGGTGCAGAAATCAAAGTTTGAGCTTGACGTTACCGAACGGAGTTTTGCCGAACTACGGGCCAGGATTGCCGGGGAGATCGATTTTGAGGAAGACGGAGTTAAATACATCCCCCTGTGCGAACGCTGCCTGCACAAGATAGAGATTATCGGTCTTGGCCAATATATTGACCCGGATCATGAGTATGTGCTACTGTGATTGGGCAGTTTGTCCATGTTTCGCAGACCTTGTCGACGGTTTTGATGCTCTTTGACAACCGACTGAAATGTTTATATTTTTCACTAAGTCGTTGCCGAAGGTCTGCGAAAACCTGAAAACTATGTAATTTCAACAAGAAAAGGATGGTGATGAGCATGAAAATCAGGATTTGCCGATTTTTTATTACACATAACCGGAAGGTCTGCGGATTGACCGGTTTGAACGCTGATGCGACAAAGGCGAACGAAAACCGCGGACCGAATTGACCTGACCTCAGAAGGGATTACGACAGCGATCAAACTCTTTGATCGCTGCCAGCACAAAGGGGACCGAATTGACCTGACCTCAGAAGGGATTACGACACATGATAGGATTGCCGTTTGGCCCCGGTCCGGCTCCGACCGAATTGACCTGACCTCAGAAGGGATTACGACACGCTCTCGGGCGTGGTGTTGATGCTCTGGCAGCGATGACCGAATTGACCTGACCTCAGAAGGGATTACGACTATTTAGGCCCATCATTATAATAAGTTTCAAGGTGACCGAATTGACCTGACCTCAGAAGGGATTACGACGAAACCATTTTGGCACATTACAAGATCACCCAAAACGACCGAATTGACCTGACCTCAGAAGGGATTACGACTCCACGACACTAATCCCAATCCCATAATTTGTGAATACGACCGAATTGACCTGACCTCAGAAGGGATTACGACGTTTCAATGCTTCGTCATAATTATCACAGACGAAGACCGAATTGACCTGACCTCAGAAGGGATTACGACAGTGCCGCCCCAATCCTTATCACAAGTGGTAAGTTCAACGGACCGAATTGACCTGACCTCAGAAGGGATTACGACCGTATCGATAATCCGATAATTTCCATCGGTTACCGTGACCGAATTGACCTGACCTCAGAAGGGATTACGACTCGTCAATTTGCAGGTGCTTGTATTGTTTCAAGCGCAGACCGAATTGACCTGACCTCAGAAGGGATTACGACAATCACACGCCAACCGGTATGCAATAGCTGGCTCATGACCGAATTGACCTGACCTCAGAAGGGATTACGACCTCCTTGAAGTCCTCTTTTGTTGCTGGCCTGATTATAGACCGAATTGACCTGACCTCAGAAGGGATTACGACCTTATTTGATTTTTCATTTTGATTCTCCTTATATAAGACCGAATTGACCTGACCTCAGAAGGGATTACGACCAATTTGCAGGTGCTTGTATTGTTTCAAGCGCATTTCGACCGAATTGACCTGACCTCAGAAGGGATTACGACACCTGGAAATATTTCTTTTGTATACTCCGTAGCTGACCGAATTGACCTGACCTCAGAAGGGATTACGACCCTTTCCGCCCATCTCGCTGATAGACGGGTGAAAATTGTAAGACCGAATTGACCTGACCTCAGAAGGGATTACGACATCACACGCCAACCGGTATGCAATAGCTGGCTCATGACCGAATTGACCTGACCTCAGAAGGGATTACGACTCAAGTATCTGAGCCTCTAACAGGCGCGCCTGATTTGGACCGAATTGACCTGACCTCAGAAGGGATTACGACTTCGTCAGAGCCAGCCAAACGCTCTCCGGTTGCCCGGACCGAATTGACCTGACCTCAGAAGGGATTACGACAAGGTTGCTGGCAACCGAATACCGTGAATGAGCAAATTGACCGAATTGACCTGACCTCAGAAGGGATTACGACCTTTTGTGCCCGTTGGTACTCGGCGTACGCCGCCTTGTAGACCGAATTGACCTGACCTCAGAAGGGATTACGACTCAGCTTGCCAGGCCTTGTATTCAGCCCTGTACGTTTCAAGACCGAATTGACCTGACCTCAGAAGGGATTACGACGACTCCATCGGTGTGGCCAGCTCACTCTCTACCCTGGACCGAATTGACCTGACCTCAGAAGGGATTACGACGCCGCAATGGTTGCGGCGTTCTTTTCCGTGTACTCGACCGACCGAATTGACCTGACCTCAGAAGGGATTACGACGCAAGGGTGGCCGACTTGTACTTCTTTTGATCTTTCTGGTGACCGAATTGACCTGACCTCAGAAGGGATTACGACCTTCTTTTGATCTTTCTGGTATTGAGAGTAGGCAACCTTGGACCGAATTGACCTGACCTCAGAAGGGATTACGACTCCGCGCCGTGTCAAGCGCCTTGAGGTCCTCTTCGATAAGACCGAATTGACCTGACCTCAGAAGGGATTACGACCTTTCCGGCGCTTACTCATACGGTTGCGCAAGGCATCATGACCGAATTGACCTGACCTCAGAAGGGATTACGACAACTTGCGCACGACCAGTCCTTCAGGGTAGAGAGGACCGAATTGACCTGACCTCAGAAGGGATTACGACATTGCCATAACATGGGCGATATGTCGCCCATGGCATCCGACCGAATTGACCTGACCTCAGAAGGGATTACGACTTGCGCACGACCAGTCCTTCAGGGTAGAGAGAAGCATGACCGAATTGACCTGACCTCAGAAGGGATTACGACTTACTCATACGGTTGCGCAAGGCATCATCAGCATGGGCAAGACCGAATTGACCTGACCTCAGAAGGGATTACGACTCCGCTTCGCTTGCCAGCCTAGCGGCAAGCCCCTTGACCGAATTGACCTGACCTCAGAAGGGATTACGACATGCGTCTCGCAAGCTGGATGTCCAGCTTGTGACCATGGACCGAATTGACCTGACCTCAGAAGGGATTACGACCTGCCAAGTTTTTCTTTAGGCGACCATTCACGGTGACCGAATTGACCTGACCTCAGAAGGGATTACGACGCTGGACGCGGATCCGCTTGATCTCCTCCTGCAGCTGACCGAATTGACCTGACCTCAGAAGGGATTACGACGGTATAACACCGGAGGTAATTTGTTTTCCCGTGCCAGTCAGACCGAATTGACCTGACCTCAGAAGGGATTACGACAGGCATGGGCGCAGCCTTTGTACAGGTTTGCCGCCGACCGAATTGACCTGACCTCAGAAGGGATTACGACAGCCCCAACCCATCGCCAACATCGCCACTCCAATCGCAGACCGAATTGACCTGACCTCAGAAGGGATTACGACCCTCATCCCCGACGGTGATGGTGGTGTTTTCCGTGCGACCGAATTGACCTGACCTCAGAAGGGATTACGACGGTATCGTATGCGTCGCTATAGGAGTTGTTGTACTGACCGAATTGACCTGACCTCAGAAGGGATTACGACAATGATGGTCATGGCACTCTCCTTGTTGTTGGCACGAGACCGAATTGACCTGACCTCAGAAGGGATTACGACCGGATAAAACCGACTGTTTGTGGGCAGCGTTATTGACCGAATTGACCTGACCTCAGAAGGGATTACGACCTTTTCCACGGGGCTCGTAAATGATGGTCATGGCACTCTCGACCGAATTGACCTGACCTCAGAAGGGATTACGACATCCGGTGTTGCTGGCCATCCACACCACGAACCCGGCACGACCGAATTGACCTGACCTCAGAAGGGATTACGACAAGGTGCGCCTGGGGTGCATTGATGGTGCCGCCGTAGACCGAATTGACCTGACCTCAGAAGGGATTACGACGTTGTTGGCACGAGGCGTTATTGCCTCTTTTTTATGGACCGAATTGACCTGACCTCAGAAGGGATTACGACACGAGGATCACCGGCTATTTTTTCCGCCTCTCTGCGGACCGAATTGACCTGACCTCAGAAGGGATTACGACTTGAAGCAAATATGGATGCATCTGCCGCCCACAAGAAATAGACCGAATTGACCTGACCTCAGAAGGGATTACGACCAGCTTGGCCTGCAGGGCAATTGATTTGTCATGGAAATGACCGAATTGACCTGACCTCAGAAGGGATTACGACACGATATTTTTAGCGTTCATAATTCCACCTAAATAGACCGAATTGACCTGACCTCAGAAGGGATTACGACTGCGCCACCATGCCTTATTGCCGGTGGCCATTATAGGGACCGAATTGACCTGACCTCAGAAGGGATTACGACAGGGTACTTGCCTTGTATGCCTTTTGCGCCCGTTGACCGAATTGACCTGACCTCAGAAGGGATTACGACGGTGGCCGTTATAGGTGATTGCCATAACATTGCCGACCGAATTGACCTGACCTCAGAAGGGATTACGACGCCGTGGGTTTCACAGTCTATGCTTAGTTTGCTTCGGACCGAATTGACCTGACCTCAGAAGGGATTACGACAGATGCGGTCATCTCGGGTTTTACTGGGGCATTTTCGACCGAATTGACCTGACCTCAGAAGGGATTACGACTCCGCCTTATACTTCTTTTGCGCCCGTTGATATTGACCGAATTGACCTGACCTCAGAAGGGATTACGACCGGTCATCTCAGGTTTTACGGGAGCATTTTCTACGAGACCGAATTGACCTGACCTCAGAAGGGATTACGACCAATGGCATCCACGATATTCGATTATCAAAGATAACAGCGACCGAATTGACCTGACCTCAGAAGGGATTACGACGCAACGGCTTTTTCAGTCAATTCGTTGCCAATATCGACCGAATTGACCTGACCTCAGAAGGGATTACGACTCAAGATTACCTCGACTGTTGAGTCCGGGGAAAGCACCCTGACCGAATTGACCTGACCTCAGAAGGGATTACGACCAAAGCAGGTCGATCGAACCGTGAGCTGGCGCAGTTAGACCGAATTGACCTGACCTCAGAAGGGATTACGACTTGCCGCCATTTTTCGACCGTGCGAACACCCACGGACCGAATTGACCTGACCTCAGAAGGGATTACGACACCACAGTTCGTTCCCCTGCCCGTCGTCTCCGAGACATGACCGAATTGACCTGACCTCAGAAGGGATTACGACCCAAATACGATCCATGTCAACCTGAGTTTTGGCGTTTTTGACCGAATTGACCTGACCTCAGAAGGGATTACGACTCCCCGCAACGCCTTGCCAATACTCTCGGCCTCCAGCAGGACCGAATTGACCTGACCTCAGAAGGGATTACGACCTCGACAACACCCCAGACAGCGGCTGATCGTGGCCGTCGACCGAATTGACCTGACCTCAGAAGGGATTACGACAACTGGTCACTCCGCCATTAGACCCACTGTTACCCGCAGACCGAATTGACCTGACCTCAGAAGGGATTACGACGACGCCGGACAGCACCGTTTTCCAAACTCTCGTCAATGGACCGAATTGACCTGACCTCAGAAGGGATTACGACTTCCAAACTCTCGTCAATGCCCGGCGCGGCTGACGCTGACCGAATTGACCTGACCTCAGAAGGGATTACGACCCGCCGCCACCGCGCGCTTAACCGCCAGGTGGGTGAGGTAGACCGAATTGACCTGACCTCAGAAGGGATTACGACGATATCGTTGATCCGCTAAGGTTGCCCCCGTCACAAATGACCGAATTGACCTGACCTCAGAAGGGATTACGACTCCCTTCCGGAGGATGATAGTTATTATTCCGCACCCGGTCGACCGAATTGACCTGACCTCAGAAGGGATTACGACTTTCTCTTCTTTCTTCTTCCCTCTGCCATTTCCGTCGACCGAATTGACCTGACCTCAGAAGGGATTACGACAATTGTATTTGCGGTTCATTATCGCAATGATTTCTTTTCGACCGAATTGACCTGACCTCAGAAGGGATTACGACCTCCGGCGCATACCTGCGGAGGAATTTACCCGGGCGGACCGAATTGACCTGACCTCAGAAGGGATTACGACTCCCTTAGATCGTCGAGATATCACAAATGCTGGTCAGTAGACCGAATTGACCTGACCTCAGAAGGGATTACGACAGCAATCAACAAAATGCCTATACGGTTATCGTTCTGGCGACCGAATTGACCTGACCTCAGAAGGGATTACGACTTACCCGTGGTGCTATTTTGAGAGTAGATAGAACACGACCGAATTGACCTGACCTCAGAAGGGATTACGACGCCGAGCCGCCCGACCACTGGACTGTAGCCGAAACCGAGGCGACCGAATTGACCTGACCTCAGAAGGGATTACGACTTTGTCAACACTCTTTGCTCCACCCATGCAAAACAGACCGAATTGACCTGACCTCAGAAGGGATTACGACATCCGGTACTTTTTACCGTCTTTCCCGATTTTCTGATGACCGAATTGACCTGACCTCAGAAGGGATTACGACTGATACCGTCCGGGACCGTTTCAAGAATCAGATTTAAAGACCGAATTGACCTGACCTCAGAAGGGATTACGACCAAACTTTTGATTCATTGCAAGAGCGCGTTCTTGCATGACCGAATTGACCTGACCTCAGAAGGGATTACGACGATGATTCCTTATACAAATGATTTTCTATTTATACAGACCGAATTGACCTGACCTCAGAAGGGATTACGACCCCGTTGCGGAGTCGAACGGCGACTTCCTCCATTGCGGACCGAATTGACCTGACCTCAGAAGGGATTACGACGTACCATCTTCATCGATGATTACACGTACAGCCAGGGACCGAATTGACCTGACCTCAGAAGGGATTACGACGCGAGGCAGTCTTGGGTAATGATGCGGGGGGCGGAAAGGACCGAATTGACCTGACCTCAGAAGGGATTACGACGCCTTAGCATTTATCCATTTAGCAATCGATAATTCGACCGAATTGACCTGACCTCAGAAGGGATTACGACCATCTCTGTAACCTAGAGCTTTATCCCACAATGTAGCGTGACCGAATTGACCTGACCTCAGAAGGGATTACGACGTTGATTCCTTTCTCTCCATCGGTGCCAGCAAAGACATTCTGACCGAATTGACCTGACCTCAGAAGGGATTACGACGCATTTTGGGAGTTATTTATTGTAAATCTTGGCTAACTTGACCGAATTGACCTGACCTCAGAAGGGATTACGACACTGAGATGATCAGCATATCGACGGTCTCAATAGGAGACCGAATTGACCTGACCTCAGAAGGGATTACGACAGCCAGGTCAGCGGATTATTTCATAGCGTACCATATGAGACCGAATTGACCTGACCTCAGAAGGGATTACGACGCCACCGTTTTCTTCATATCTGATTCGTTTCAATAATGACCGAATTGACCTGACCTCAGAAGGGATTACGACACACAGATAACAATCCTTGATTGGATCATAGGCAATTGACCGAATTGACCTGACCTCAGAAGGGATTACGACTGTATCCCGGCCTAATCATATTACCCTAGGGTATGGCGACCGAATTGACCTGACCTCAGAAGGGATTACGACTCCCGGCGGTGAAATAGACCGTTCCTTTTTCTTGTGGACCGAATTGACCTGACCTCAGAAGGGATTACGACGAGTCGATTGGCTCTTTTGCATTGGCAATAGCAATAAAGAGACCGAATTGACCTGACCTCAGAAGGGATTACGACGCTTCTCAATCAGTTGTTTTACCTGTTGTTTCAACGACCGAATTGACCTGACCTCAGAAGGGATTACGACGTGCCGCCGCTGGCCTCGATTATTTCTTGAAATTTGGCCGACCGAATTGACCTGACCTCAGAAGGGATTACGACGGGAGGATATAGCCGCCCTTGAGGCTCTGGGGTTCACTTTGACCGAATTGACCTGACCTCAGAAGGGATTACGACTGTAGTTCTTTTCCATTTCCGTTCTCCGTGGTTAGACCGAATTGACCTGACCTCAGAAGGGATTACGACAGCGTTATTGAAGTCACTGATATGGTGCGGGTAATAATTGACCGAATTGACCTGACCTCAGAAGGGATTACGACCGCTTGCTGTTCCCGCATTTCCTCAACATTGCTGTAGGACCGAATTGACCTGACCTCAGAAGGGATTACGACGGTGTAGCTTCGGTTGCCAGTGCGATGGCAATCTGTTTATCAGACCGAATTGACCTGACCTCAGAAGGGATTACGACTTCAAAGCCGATGATCACACATTCGTCATCATCGAAGGGGACCGAATTGACCTGACCTCAGAAGGGATTACGACGTCACCCTTGCCGGACGTTTTTAAAACGATCGGCAAGGCGACCGAATTGACCTGACCTCAGAAGGGATTACGACCTCCACAGCAGTCCCCCGGACCAGAGAACTTACCGCACGGACCGAATTGACCTGACCTCAGAAGGGATTACGACCCCCTTCACTCTCCGCGATTCGGGAGAGTGCCGCCAGACCGAATTGACCTGACCTCAGAAGGGATTACGACAACATCATACACCGGGGTAACAGCCGCACCGCAGCAGACCGAATTGACCTGACCTCAGAAGGGATTACGACGGCCTATCTCCTGGAGATAGGCCACAAGGCCGGGGTGACCGAATTGACCTGACCTCAGAAGGGATTACGACAAGCCATTTCTGGCCTATGCCCTTCCTGCGGACCATTGACCGAATTGACCTGACCTCAGAAGGGATTACGACGGCGAACAAATAGTCAGGGTATATCTGGGCCAACGACCGAATTGACCTGACCTCAGAAGGGATTACGACCGCCATACCGGTACGCCAGACACTCTTGGCGTACCAGCGACCGAATTGACCTGACCTCAGAAGGGATTACGACCTAATCGGACCACCCTCCATTTCCGTGAACCCGGCGTCGACCGAATTGACCTGACCTCAGAAGGGATTACGACCCACGGAGTGCCGCTGGCAATGCCAACGGCACCTCAGTGACCGAATTGACCTGACCTCAGAAGGGATTACGACACGGGCGTCCTCCGGCTTTGCAGGTTCGCCCCACGACCGAATTGACCTGACCTCAGAAGGGATTACGACACCGCAGCAGCTCCCCGGGCCCGAGAACTTCCCGCAGACCGAATTGACCTGACCTCAGAAGGGATTACGACCGTCCGGGCTTCCCGGATGTCCGCGTCTCCGACAAGACCGAATTGACCTGACCTCAGAAGGGATTACGACAGCACTGCCATGCTTCTTCTTCAGACTTCTTCGGCTTGACCGAATTGACCTGACCTCAGAAGGGATTACGACGCGACCTTATCAACGGAGCGAAACAGCCACAACGACCGAATTGACCTGACCTCAGAAGGGATTACGACGAAACTGCTGGGGTTTGATGATCTCTCCGTATTGTGACCGAATTGACCTGACCTCAGAAGGGATTACGACCGCAACACAGTTGCCCTGCATTGCTCGGGCGATATGCCCGACCGAATTGACCTGACCTCAGAAGGGATTACGACTGCTGGCCGGTCATCTTGCCGAGCAGCCGCTTGACCTCCTGACCGAATTGACCTGACCTCAGAAGGGATTACGACATTTTTCGTCATGGTCATTCCCTCCTTACAGGGTTTGGACCGAATTGACCTGACCTCAGAAGGGATTACGACAAGGTGGCGGATGGGGCGAAACAGTACACGCAGGCATGGGGACCGAATTGACCTGACCTCAGAAGGGATTACGACGTCGGTGACAGTTTTCTTTTTCTCGGTAATTGCTGGTGACCGAATTGACCTGACCTCAGAAGGGATTACGACCTCCAGCGCCTCATGCAGATCCCTGGCGTTCACGGTGACCGAATTGACCTGACCTCAGAAGGGATTACGACTTTTGTGGCCGCAATTCTCTCGCCTGATTCCGACCCGGACCGAATTGACCTGACCTCAGAAGGGATTACGACGAAACTCTTCTGGGCTATTCCCTAACCGGGCACGGCGACCGAATTGACCTGACCTCAGAAGGGATTACGACGTATTTCGAGACTGGCAAGCCGGTGGGCACCAGGAGGGTGACCGAATTGACCTGACCTCAGAAGGGATTACGACTCTTGTTTGGCGGCCTCCAAACAAATTTCTTCAGTGACCGGACTGACCTGACTCCAGAAGGGATTACGACTCGCAGAAATCCGCCAATTCATCCGCCCAGAAAATCTCCGACCGAATTGACCTGACCTCAGAAGGGATTACGACTGTACTGATCAACAAACCGAAGCCAGTTAACTATTTGAAAGGATGCAAAATCAAATCTCGGAGGATTAAAGAATGCCACTCCCATTGATTCCGGTAATTGCTGCCATCGCAGCCGGAGGAACCCTGGTGCCTCATGCTGCTGGAGGTATGATCGTTACAAGTGCCGCTGGGTATATTGCCGGGACATATCTCAGCACGGTGGCCATTAGTGGCTTGATAGCAACCGCATCAACGGTGCTTGGAGCGGGCGCGTTGTGCCTGTCTGGAGCCGCAGCAAGTATTATAGGTAGCGCCGGAATATTCGGAACCACGATAGGTGCATCAGGAATTACAGGGGTGTTAATGTCGGCAGGCATCATTTCTTCCACGCCCGTATGGATTCCAATCGCAGTAGGTGGCGCCGCCCTTGGTTGCAGCTATGGAGGCTACCGCTTGCTTATGCTTAGAAGAAAAATAAATACCACCCCTGCTGGAGAAGAAGCACGCTTTACTGAAACTGAGGCGAGAATTATCGAGAAAATAATCAAGCGCCTTGCGAAGAAAAAAATACCTGTGCAACATTGCAATTGATGTTCTGATTTTTCCCGCTGGGTATATGGCAAGTCAATTTGTTTGCTTGTGCAGAGAGTCAGGGGGCGGACACCTAAGGGGATAGACTGGGAAGGGGAACAAAATGATTAGCCGACGAGCACAGAGAACTATATCGAACTGCATCCTTTTTATCGTGATCTTTTCTCTGATAATGAAATGCGTTGCTTTTGTCGCGGTCATCGCGGCCTTTGTGCTGACCTTCCACGCTATGAAAGCCTTCCGTTGATAAAGGCAGGAGCAATCGGCAGGCAAGACGCAGAACCACTTTATCAACCAGCCATTTACAAAAGAAGGAGACGGAGATGAACATGTCAAAAGCGCTTGTGTCAATTGATCATCAGCGGAAATCAGGCAAGAAGGGAAGCATCAAAAATGTTGCCCTTGGCGCATCGGTGGTTGGCGGAAGCACGGCGGCGATTGCCGGCACCATTGCGGCGGGAACTTCATCAACTGCGGCCATCAGCGCAGCCGGCGCGGCAATAGGCGGATTGACCGGCGGCGTGGTTGGGTCGGGTTTTGGTCTGGTTACCGGAGGTTTCGGCATGGCAGCTACCGTGCCATTTGCCACTGCGGGTGCGGCTATTGGCGGGTGGGCTGGACCAGCGCTTGCTCTTTTTGGGATAGGCACTGCGCCTGCGTGGGCAATTCCGGTTGCCGTTGGCGGCGCTGTGGTCGCTGCCGGTGGCGCGGTAGTGGCAGCCTATCGGTACGGGAAAACGCATAATTGCTGATCCGTATTTGATGCACGATACAGCTATGGGGAGGAGCGATCTCAACTTATAGGGGTAGAACCAACACTCATGTCACCAACCGCCATTTCGATTACGGAAGATCTACCTTATATGGCCGCACTTAACCCTGCCCGAAAAGGTTCGGCTTCGGACATGCATGTTCCATGTGTACGAAAGTAGGGTAAATTAGTTTCGGATGAAAGCCCTATTACGTACATAATTTTCGGGCGGGATTGGACTTATGTCACGTATTTTTGCCTACTGGGATTACGACCTGTGCAGCTGCCGCTCGCTCTTGTGTGCGGCCCAAAGACCGAATTGACCTGACCTCAGAAGGGATTACGACATCGTGGCCCATGTGCCGTTAGGGCAATTTTTGCGGAAGACCGAATTGCGTTTTCGGCGAGGAAGAGAAGTCTGGGGAATACCAAAGGGCTGCCGCCGAGATCCGCGATGCGGCGAGCAAACATCTGTGGCAAGAAGAGCTAGGCCGCTTCTGTCGCATGCTCTCCCGCGAGGCGGACGGCAGTCTGCTGGTGGACGCGACTTGCGACAGCAGCCTCTGGGGCTTGTTCGCCTTCGGTCTCTATGCCCCGGAGGATCCGCGCGTCGAGGCGACCATGGCGGCGCTGCGGCAAAAATTATGGCTCAACACCGAGGTGGGCGGCATGGCCCGCTACGAAGGGGATGGCTACCATCGGGAGAACCGCGGTTATTCGGGCAACCCCTGGTTTCTCTGTACCCTGTGGCTGGCTGATTACCTGGCCAGCCGGGCAAAAAACGACGAGGAGATGGCCGAGCCCCTGGCTCTGCTGGAATGGGTGGCGGATCATGCCCTGCCCTCAGGGGTGCTGGCCTAGCAGGTGCACCCGGAAACCGGCGAGCCGCTTTCGGTCTCCCCCCTCACCTGGAGCCATGCCACCTTCATCGCCAGCACCCAGCGCATCCTGCGGCGGCTGGCGGCCATGCACCCCTGCCCGACCTGCGGTCATGCCTCCTCGGGGCGCATGCATGAAGAGGACTGGCTTGCCTCCCTCTATGGCAAGGCCTGCGCCACCATCCGCGGCAGCAGCCGGGTCCGCTAGCCTGCGGCGCTCCATTTTGCAACTCTTGCGTCATCCCTCTTGGAGTAGCCCATTTTTATGTGTTATGCTGGAGGCTGGGCAGAAAGGCAGTAAAAACGGAGCCGCCACGGACCATGCGAATCAGTTGTGTAATCCCCACGAAAGACCGGCCGGAGATGACTTGCCGGGCCATTGCCAGCGTGGTCGCGCAGGATACTCCGGTAAGTGAGATCATCGTCGTGGATGATGGCTCGACGGACCACTCCGCTGCCCTCGTGGCCGCGCGTTTTCCCGAGGTGCGGCTCCTGCATCGCTCCGGCCTTGGCCCAGGATTGGCGAGAAATGCCGGGGTTGCTGCGGCTCGCGGCGAGGTGGTCATGTTTCTTGATTCCGACGATCTCTGGCTGGAGGGCCATGTTGCAAGCCTGATGCGGACTCTGGCCCGGGGCTATTCGGTGGCCTATGGGGTAACGAAGAATTGCGATCGGGTCGGGGGAGGGGAGTTTTTTATCCCGGAGCCGGACATGGCCCTGGAAGGGCAATGCCTCGCCGGGCTGGCCTGCTGGTGTTTTCTGCTTCCCTCGGCCATGGCCGTTACGAGAGAGGCCTTTGCTACCGTGGGTGGTTTCGGCACGGGGGAGCTGGGCGAGGACTGGTCTTTTTTTATCCGCCTTGCCCAATGGTTTCCCTTCGGCTTTTGCGGAAAAGAGCCCATCACCCTTCGCCAGCTCCACTCCGGCAGCCTGTGCAACGGCGCCTTTGCCGAGCGGCTGGAGACCCTGCTGACCTCGGTCTCCCTTGCTCTGGCGGAGGCCGGGGCTGCGTGCGAGGAAACCCGCCGTTTTCAGGCGCTGGCCGACTGGACCAGGCGGCAAGGGGATTGGCAGACCATCCAACAGTGGTATATTGCCTTGAAACAGGAGGGGCTGTAACTTAATCACAGGGTAGGCGACCAAGTGCAGCGCCGTATCCCAACTGTAAGCGATTACAGAGTGCGGCAGATGCGCGACAGAGGCCTGAGAGTTATACATATGCTATGCGAACAGGCCGATAACAAAGCAGATGTCGTGCCCTGTGATCGCTTACGAGGAGCTTATTTGAAACCAGCCATATCCCGCGAGGATCATGCCAGGGTGCTGGCGGAAGGGATTGACATTCCCCGGCAGCCCCCCGCCTTTGCCCTGCCTCTGCCGGAGGTCGGCATCTGCGGGAAAACCGTCTGGGTCCGGCTGCCCGAGGGTTTGATTCCTTTTGCGGCCAGGCTGGAGGTCAATCTTGCCGCAGAGGTCCGGGGCATCCATATGTCCCGGATGGAAGAGGTGATCGCCGAGCTGTATGATCATGATTTTGCCGATCTGCGTGCGTACGGGCTGCAACTTGGTCGAGAGATGATGGCGCGGCAGGGTGCGAGCTGCGGCAGGGTGCGGCTTAGCGGACAGCTGCCGCTTATCAGCACGGCCATGGTCAGCGGCAGGCGGTCGGTTGATTCCCTTGACCTCAGTCTTGATCTGAAGCTGACCGGGCAGGGGGAGAAGCTGGAAAGCACGGCCATGCTCGGGGTCGGCGTGGCCCATATCACCGCTTGTCCCTGCACCCAGGCCTACAACCAGGCTCTGTTTCGCAAGGTGGCTGAGGACTGCCCTCTGCCCACCCATTCGCAGCGCTCGAAGACCACCCTCTCCTTGCAGTCGGCAGGGCTTTCTCCTAGTATTGGCGAGTTGTTGGCCTGTCTGGAAGAGGTCCTGCACGTGACCCAGGATCTGCTGAAAAGGGGCGATGAAGCGCAACTGGTCTACACCTCGCACACTCTGCCGCAGTTTGCCGAGGACGCAGTGCGGGAGGTGGCCCGGCGGGCAGGGGAGAAATTCGGCGGGATTTTGCCGCCGGCAACCCTGGTGGTGATCGAGTCATTAAGCCTGGAGAGCATTCATATCCACGATGTCTGCTGCCGGCTGGAAACCACCCTGGCGGAAATCGTCGGGCATTTGTAAGGGGCCTCATGGCAACACTCTTAACCCAGGATTGGCTGCAAACCTACCCCGCGGAGCTGCGCCTGGCTCTGGGCCAGGTTGCGCATCGCAGCGGCCGACCTTTGTATGTGGCGGGCGGCCCGGTGCGGGACTGGTTGCTGGGGGTGGCGGCCAGGGATCTTGATTTTACCGTGCCGATCGGAGCCGTGGCTTGCGCCCGCGAGGTCGGCACCCTGTTGGGCGGCACCTTTGTCCTCCTCGATGAGGGGGAAGACGTGGCCAGGGTTGTCTGGCAGGGTTTGACCCTTGATTTTTCCGGTTTCAGAAATCATACCACTACCATCGAAGACGACCTTGGCCAGCGGGATTTCACCATCAATGCCATGGCCGTTTCCCTTGCCCCTGAAACCGGCACCCTTGCCTCGCGCACGGTTATCGATCCCCTTGGCGGCGCGGCCGACCTTGCCGACAAACGTATCCGGGTTCCGGTCGTGGCCAATCTGCTGGCCGACCCCTTAAGGCTGCTGCGGGCCTATCGCTTTGCGGCTATCCTGGGTTTTAGCATCGAACCAGAGACCGAAGCGGCCATTGCTGTTCATGCTAATCTGCTGGCTGATCCGGCCATGGAGCGGGTGGCCTATGAACTCGGCTTGATCATCGGTTCTGACCGGGCCTGGCAGACGATCAGCCGCATGGCGAAAAACGGTCTCCTCTGGGTGGTTTTCCCGGAGCTTGCTGCCGGTTGCGGGCTGGCGCAGCCTGCCAGCCATCACCTTGATGTGTTTGAGCACAGCCTGGAGGCCTTGCGTTGTCTGGAGAAGATCCTGTTGGAGACGGAGGCGTATTTCCCGGGGCAGGGCGACCTGTTTTGCGAGGCGGGCCAAGGGAAAAATGGGGTTTTGTTGAAATGGGCCGCCTTGTTCCATGATCTGGGCAAACCGGAGACGCATCGGCTGATTGAAGAAAAGATAACCTTTTATAACCACGACCAGGCCGGAGCCGTGATTTTTGAAACCATCGCCGAAAGGCTGCACTGGCCAAAGGATAACCGCAATCGGGTGGCTCGGCTCATTGCCCTGCATATGTGGCCCTTTCATCTCAGCAACGCCCGGTTGCGCACCGGGATAAGCCGCAAGGCCTGTCTGCGTCTGGTCAAGGCGGTTGGCGATGATCTGGCCGGGCTTTTTCTGCTGGCCATGGCGGACAGCCTTGCCGGTCAGGGGGTGGGAAAGCCGGCAGAGATGGAGGTAAGCCTGGCTGCGCTTTTTCGTGAGGTGCAAGGGGTGTATGCGGAGTATATCCAGCCGGTATTGTCAAGCCCGCCGCTGGTTACGGGACATGACCTTATCGGTCTTTTTGGCCTTGTCCCCGGCCCGCTCTTCAAGGAGATTCTCGACGGTCTGGAGACGGCGCAAGTGGAGGGGCTGGTAAAGGACCGGGAACAGGCCCTGACCTGGGTTAAGATGATTATTTCTGGCCTAACCTCAGAATCCGGGGTATCAGTAGAATGATTTTGCCTGTTTCTTTAGCCTTGTTGTCCTTTGCACGGGGCGGAATTTGTAACAGGGATGTGCGTTTTTTAACCAGACCAATCTCTCATGGAGGCAGAACGCGTAACCATGAACGACAAGAACCCGCAAGGGCCATACTGTGCCATCTTTAAATCGCTCACCAAAAAGGATTTTCTGAATACGATCGATCATCACATCCTGAGTTTTCTCGGCCGTGATCCCCAGCGGGCCGGGAGCAGGGATGCTTACAAGGCTCTAGCCTACACCATCCGTGATTTTCTGGTCGAGCGCTGGATTTCCACGCAAAAGGGTTATTACGCAAAGGGTAAGAAACGGGTCTACTATCTGTCTTTGGAGTTTCTCATCGGACGGTCATTGGGCAACAGCCTTATCAATCTCGGCTTTTATGATGAGATGGCCGGGGTTATGCAGGAGATGGGCTACGACCTTGAAGAGCTCAGGGAGGAAGAGGAAGACGCCGCTCTAGGCAACGGTGGCCTTGGCCGCCTGGCCGCCTGTTTTATGGATTCCCTGGCAACCTTGGGCATCCCGGCATACGGGTATGGCATCCGCTATGAATACGGCCTTTTTTATCAGCACCTCGTTAACGGCTTCCAGGTGGAATATCCGGACAACTGGCTGCGTTACGGCACCCCCTGGGAGTATGAACGGCCCCAGAATCTCTATCCGGTGAGGTATTACGGGCGGGTGCAGCGGTACAAAAACAACCGGGGCGAGTTTGTTACCGAGTGGGTCGATACGGAAGAGATCATGGCTATGGCCTGTGATGTTCTGGTGCCCGGCTTTAATAATGACAATGTTATCAATATGCGCCTCTGGACAGCCAAGGCGTCCCGTGATCTTGATCTTGGCTCGTTTAACCGGGGCGATTACATCTCGGCCGTGCAGGAGAAGGTGCAGTCGGAAACAATTTCCAAGGTTCTCTATCCCTCGGACGATATCCGGCAGGGCCAGGAACTGCGTCTCAAGCAGCAGTATTTTTTTGTGGCCGCCACTTTTCAGGACATCCTTAGGCGGCACAAGAAAAAACACAATGATTTCGATTCATTCGCCGATGAGATTGCAGTCCAGCTCAACGATACCCATCCCTCCATCGCCATCCCGGAGTTCATGCGCCTCCTGATGGATGAGGAAGCGGTTTCCTGGGATAAGGCCTGGCAGATCTGCGTGGGCACCTTTGGCTACACCAATCATACCTTGATGCCGGAGGCGCTGGAAAGCTGGTCCGTGGAGATGCTGGGCAAGGTGCTGCCGAGGCATCTTGAGATCATCTACGAGATCAACCGCCGCTTTCTTGAAGAGGTTGCGGCACGCTATCCGGGCCGCAACGATCTGCTGCGCTCCATGTCCATCATTGAGGAAGGGGCGGTGCAAAGGGTGCGCATGGCTTATCTGGCCATCGTTGGCAGCCATTCGGTAAACGGGGTGGCCGAGCTTCATACTCATCTGCTGAAAACCAGGCTTTTCAAGGATTTTCACGAGTTTTACCCCGGCCGCTTCAATTGCAAAACCAACGGCATTACCCAGCGGCGCTGGCTGCTCAAATGCAACCCCGGCCTGGCTGCGCTGATCACCAACACCATCGGTGGGGAATGGGTCACTAATCTCGACTATCTGCGCAACCTTGAATCTTATGCCGACCAGCCGGGGTTCCAGCAGGAATGGGCCAAGGTGAAAACGGAGAACAAAAGGCGTCTGGCCGCCTTCATCAAGCAGGAGTGCGGGGTGGTGGTTAACCCGGACACCATGTTTGATGTTCAGGTGAAGCGGATTCACGAGTACAAGCGGCAGTTGCTTAACGTTCTGCATGTCATCACCCTGTATCACCGGATCGCCAACGGGGAGGACACCGCTTCTCCGCCCAGGACCATTATTTTCGGGGGCAAGGCCGCCCCCTCTTATTTCAAGGCAAAGCTGATTATCAAGCTGATTACTTCGGTGGCCGAGGTGGTTAACCAGGATTCGCGAGTGGGAGACCGGCTCAAGGTGGCGTTTATTCCCAACTACGGGGTGTCGGTAGCGGAAAAGATTTTTCCGGCCTCCGATCTTTCCGAGCAGATCTCCACAGCGGGCACCGAGGCTTCCGGCACCGGCAATATGAAATTTTCCCTAAATGGAGCTCTTACCATCGGCACGCTTGACGGCGCCAATATCGAGATCCGCGAGGAGGTCGGGCCTGAGAATATGTTCATCTTCGGCATGACCACGGAAGAGGTAGAGGCAGCCAAGCGGAATCCGCAGCGCAACGCCTTTGACGTGTATCGCGACAACCAGGAGGTGAAACGTACCCTGGACAGCATCCGTAACGGCTATTTCAGCAGGGGTGACACCAACTTGTTTGCCTCCATTGTCGAGGGGCTGCTCAACCTGAACGACCCCTATCTGCTCCTGCTTGATCTGGAGGATTATCTCCGCTGCCAGAAAGAAGTGGGTGAACTGTATCTTGACCAGCCGAACTGGATCCGCAAGTCCATTCTCAATGTGGCCCGGATGGGCAAATTTTCCAGCGACCGGACCATCCGGGAATATGCCCGGGATATCTGGGGAATCCCCGTAGACTGACGTAACTGTCCAGCAGCACCGCATCTGCGTTGTCATCGGCCTGCTCGTGTGCACCAGCACACTTCGCAGGCCTCTTCCTAGCAGCTACGGCACTGCTGAACAGTTACGGTTTTTTTGTTTTCGTGTCCTTTCGTGGGCTTATCGGCACTGCTGCCGATGATTGACACGTGGCTAAATAGTCGGCCATGAAAAACGCATAACGGTTTGATTTTTATTGATAAAATTGACAATTTATATCACTATGAATTGCAGGTTATTGCAGTATTACCCTCCAATTTCTGGTGATTTTCGATGCAACCGAAA